>ENA-UOVV01000968-UOVV01000968.1-compost-metagenome-genome-assembly--contig:-NODE-968-length-26501-cov-15.971792_pt1 | contig 26501 bp, 27 predicted proteins | sample MGYA00238155_ERZ761577 | MGnify/ENA primary metagenome ERZ761577 (study PRJEB28898, sample SAMN06268775) | compost metagenome | isolation source: Emeryville, CA | place: USA:Emeryville, CA | collected...
GATCCGCTGCTGCGCCCGGATGGCGACAAGGCCGCGGAAGAAGCCATCCAGTCTGCAAGGCTCCGGCCTGCTGCCAGCCCCCTCCTTGAACCCTGATCCGCACCCGGATAGTTTTTTGGCATGAGCAATACGAAGGCGAAGCGACACGGACCAAACCGGAGAGAGGTGCTGCATCTGGCGGCAGGGGCAGCCACGCTCATCGCCATGCCCTCCATCGTCCGTGCCGAGACGCCGTACAAAAAGACGCTTCGCCTTCAAAGCCTCAATTCAGGCGAAAAGCTCACCATCACCTTCTGGACCGACAGGGGCTATGATGCGGACGCGCTGAAGCGCATGAGCTGGTTCATGCGCGACCTGCGCACCGGCGATGTGCATGACGTGCATCCGGGCCTGCTCGATCTTCTCTGGGAGATCGACAGCCATACGCGCTCGAAAAATCCGATCTATACAATGTCCGGTTACCGTTCGCCCGAGACGAATGACTGGCTCTACAAGCGCGGCAATGGCGTTGATCCCGGCAGCTTCCATATGCGCGGCATGGCGGTGGATGTGACGCAGAACTTCACCGACCCGGAAGAAATCTATCGCGTGGCGAAAAAGCTCGGTCGCGGCGGCGCAGGCTACTATCCGACCAAAACGCCCTATGTGCATGTCGATATCGGCCCATCGGATTTCTGGACCTATCCCGGCATGCCCCGCCCCGGCCGCGACGAGGAATATGATCGCCTTCAGGCGGAAGCGGGAACAACCGAAAGCTGAAATGAAAACGCCCCGGTAACAACCGGGGCGTTTCCTTTCGAGAGGGCGAAACTCTCATCCCGCAATATATTGCGCGCCATTCGCGGTGAGCGTCGCGCCTGTGATGAAGCCCGCCTTTTCATCGGCAAGGAAGGTGACGCAATGGGCGATCTCGTCTGCCTTGCCGAGACGCCCCACGGGGATCGTCGCGATGATGCTCTCCAACACTTTCTCTGGCACAGCGGCAACCATATCCGTGTCGATATAGCCGGGCGCAATGCAGTTCACCGTGATGCCCTTGCGCGCCACTTCCTGTGCCAGCGCCTTGGTGAAGCCGATCACGCCTGCCTTGGCCGCCGAATAATTCGTCTGGCCCATCTGGCCCTTCTGGCCATTGATCGACGAGATATTGATGATGCGTCCGAAACCGCGCTCGCGCATGCCATTGATGAGCGGCTGGCACATGTTGAACATGGAATCGAGATCGACCGCGATGACCTCGCGCCATTGCTGCGGCGTCATCTTGTGAAGCATCGCATCGCGCGTGATGCCCGCATTATTGACGAGAACATCGATCGGCCCGAGCGCTGCTTCAACCTCGGCAATGCCTTTCACGCATTCATCATAGTCACCGACATTCCATTTGAAGGTCGCGATGCCGGTTTCCTTGGCGAAAGCCGCCGCCGCCTCCGCATTGCCGGCATAATTAGCGGCGACGGTGTAGCCCGCATCGCGCAACGCCAGTGAAATCGCAGCGCCGATGCCGCGCGTGCCGCCTGTTACAAGGGCAACCTTGCTCATTGAAATAAATCCCTGTCCTTAAAAAATCTGTCTTCTATCGCAAAAGCGTGGTCTCAGCCCCGCTCCACGCAAAGCGCGATGCCCATGCCGCCGCCAATGCAGAGTGTGGCGAGGCCCTTCTTCGCGTTCCGCTTTTCCATTTCATGCAGCAAGGTCACGAAAACACGCGCACCCGATGCACCGATCGGATGACCAATGGCAATCGCCCCGCCATTGACGTTCACGATCTCCGGGTTCCAGCCGAGATCCTTGTTCACGGCAAGCGCCTGTGCCGCGAAGGCTTCATTCGCTTCCACAAGATCAAGATCATCAATCGTCCAGCCTGCGCGCTTCAGCGCAAGCCGCGAGGCGGGGATCGGCCCCGTGCCCATCACCGCAGGCTCCACACCCGCATGTGCCCAGGAGACGATCCGGCCAAGCACCTTGCGGCCTTCCTTCTCCGCGCGCGCCGCATCCATCAGCACGACCGCCGCCGCGCCATCATTGATCCCGGACGCATTTGCCGCCGTCACCGTGCCGCCCTCTTTCTGGAAGGCAGGCTTCAGCCCCTTGATACCTTCAAGCGTCACGCCATGCTTGATGTACTCATCCGTATCCACAACCGTCTCGCCCTTGCGCGTTGAGATCGTGACGGGGGCGATTTCATCCTTGAAGCGGCCCGCCTTCTGCGCGGCCTCCGCCTTGTTCTGCGAGGCGACGGCGAACGCATCCTGCTCGTCCCGGGTGATCTGCCAGCGCGCGGCAACATTCTCCGCCGTCTGCCCCATGTGATAGCCGTGGAAGGCATCCCACAAACCGTCCTTCAGCATGGTGTCGGCAAGGTCGAGCGCGCCCATCCGCTGACCCGAGCGCAGATAGGCCGCATGCTGCGCCTGGCTCATGCTTTCCTGACCGCCCGCAACCACGATCTCGCTATCGCCATTGACGATAGCCTGATAGCCAAGCGCGACGGCGCGAAGGCCGGAGCCGCAAAGCTGGTTCACGCTCCATGCCGGCACTTCCACCGGAAGCCCCGCATTGACGGAAGCCTGACGGGCCGGGTTCTGCCCCTGCCCGGCCTGCAGAATCTGCCCCAGTATCACTTCCGAGACCTGGTCCTTCTCGATGCCCGCCCGCTCGATGGCCGCAGAAATCGCCACCCGGCCAAGCTCATGCGCGGGCAGGCTCGACAGAGCACCGTTGAATGCGCCGACCGGCGTGCGCGCCGCCCCGACAATGACCACTTCGGATTTGCTCATCAGCTTGCTCCCTGGGACAGGCCCGCCGTGCGGGCTGCTTTTGACATGAGGATCCCGCCGGAAATGAACATTCTCCCGGCCCGGTCAACCGGCACACGGGCCGGGAAGCGCGGATTTCTGTGCATTGCAATGCGGGACTTGCGCAGCGCAACAATACCGCGTCACAATGCCGAATAACAGGGGGCAGGAAACCCGGCAGTGGCTCGCGCCGCTGGCATAAGGGGCAAAATAACGGGTTCCGCCGGGTCGTCGAAGCTCTATCAGAGATTGGGTGCTGCCGTGGCAAAAAAGACTTCATCCACGGACGATGATGTCATCATTGTCAAAAAATATGCGAACCGCCGACTCTACAATACGGCGACATCAAGCTATGTGACGCTTGATGATCTCTGCGAAATGGTGAAGCAGGGAAACGAGTTCGTGGTGCGTGATGCCAAGACGGGTGAGGATATCACCCGCTCCGTGCTCACCCAGATCATCTTCGAGGAAGAAGGCAAGGGCCAGAACCTGCTGCCGATCAACTTCCTCCGCCAGCTCATCCGCTTTTATGGCGACAGCCTGCAGAGCTTCATCCCTTCCTATCTCGAGATGAGCATGAACAGCTTTTCCCGCGAGCAGGAAAAGCTGCGCCACCGCGTGACCAATGCGCTGGGCGGCCGCGAAAGGCTCGGCCAGTTCGAGGATCAGATTCGCCAGAACCTCGAAATGTTCGACAACGCCATCCGCATGTTCTCTCCCTTTGGCCGCCCCTCCGGCTCAGCCGAGCGCGGGCCGAGGGAGGCGAAGCCCGAAAAGCCGGAGCCGGCAGCAGGCCGCAACGGGGAACTGGACGAGCTGAAAAAGCAGCTCGCGCAGATGCAGGCGCAGCTCGAAAAGCTCTCCCAGAAATAATCTTCAGACGACAGACCGTCTCGCGCGTCAGGCCACTATGCGCCGCGTCATGGATGTGTAGTCAGCGCGCGGGAGCGACATGGCCGGCTCGCCGAGATAGAAGCCCTGAAGATACTTCACGCCGAAATCCCGGAGCATGGTGACTTCTTCCTCATTGCTCACCCATTCGGCAACGGTGGGCAGGTTGAAGTTGCGCGCGAGATCGACAAGCGTGCGAACGAAGAACTGATTGTCGGGGCTGGTCGCAAGATCGATCACGAAGGAACCGTCGATCTTCACCAGATCCACATCGAGCGTCTTCAGGTTGCGAAAGGATGTGTAACCCGCACCGAAATCATCAATCGCAATCTTGCAGCCAAGCTCTCGGAACATGGCGACAAACTCCGTCAGTTCCACAACTTCATGGATCGCCACCGTTTCGGTGATCTCGATGATGAGACGGCGCGCAAGATCAGGATCAGCCCGCAGATGGGCCGCAAGCGTCTCACGCCAGAGCCTGTCCGCCGTTGTGCGGCCCGACACGTTGAGCGACAGCGTGACATGCGGATTGTTCCGCAAGGCTTCCACCGCAAGCTCCATCACGCGGTAGTCAAGCAGGCCGATAATGCCGAGCTTTTCTGCAATCGGCACGAAATGTCCCGCTGAAAGTATGCTGCCATCGGGCTGCTCCAGCCGGACAAGACATTCGAACAGTGCCGCCTCGCCGGACACGGCATCCACGATCGGCTGGAAGGCAATGCGGATGCGCTTGTCATTGAGCGCGGTGATGAGTTCATCGGCGACATTGATGTTACGAAGCCGCGCCTTTTCGCGCTCGCGCGACGGCGTGTACACCACATGGCTGTCACGGAGCCGCTGCTTCGCGAGAACAAGCGCTTCTTCCGCGCGCGCCAGCGCCTGCTCTACACTCGACGCATGGCCGGGCAGCGCAATGGAGCCTGCAGACACCGTGACGGCAACAGGACCACGCCCCGTCATCACCACTTTGTCGCGCACCTCGGCGAGCATCCGCTCGCAGACACCGCCAAGCCGCTCTTCATTGCAGTTCCGCAGCACAAGGCCAAACTTGTTGCCCGCATAGCGCCCGAGCGAGTCGCCGCGCCGCGCAAGGGAGCGCAGACGCTCGCCCACGCTAACGATCACTTCGTCAGCGACATCGAAACCGAAAGCATCATTGATGAGAGCGAGATTGTCGACCGCGATCAGCAGGAAGGCGGAGTTCTGCCGGCCCCTCTGCGACGCGATCATCGCTTCCGTCAGTGCCTCTTTCAGCCGCACGCGGTTCAAGAGCCCTGTAAGCTCATCATAGGTGGACAGGCGAATGAGTTCGGCTTCGCGCTTGTGTCGCTCGTCATTCGCGCGCAACACGCCGACGGCAAGGGCAGGCGACCCGTCGCTGCCCGCATACCAGCGGCCGCGATCTTCCACCCAGCGCACACCGCCGAAATCATCCCGGATCTGATATTCGAGTTCATAGGGTACGCCGGTGCCCTTGTCCTTCTCGCGCGAGCGGCAGATAAGCTCATAGCGGCCCGGTCCTTCGACCAGAAGGCGTGTGGCGAAATCGCGATGCGTGGCAACCGTCGAAATATCTGAAATGCCGAGAAGCGCAGAGGCACCGGCACTCCAGGTCAACACACCATCTTCAATCGACCAGCGATAGGCCGCATCGCCCACCGCCGTGACAGCGCTTTTCAGAAGGTCCTCTGCCAGAGCTTCCCTGACACTGAAGCCGGCCATATCACCGGACCTGCGCGTACCCTGCGTCTTCGCGTCCACAACACCGCTCCTGCGTATCCAACATCCCGGGCACTCCGCCCGAAGAGCGCCCTTCTGGCACCCGCGGAGATAATCAAACGTGAGCTGTTAAAATTTTGAGAAGCGGCGTAACCACTAAACCTTTAATAAAACTGGTTAATTCGTCCGTTTGTTCCGATACGGAACAACTGCCCGTTCTTTTCGCCCTTAGTTCGCCTGAAAAATGTGGCAGACTTCTTGCGACATCACGGAACGCCTGCACAGCAGGTTGATTCTGGGATGTTGGGGCGGCGAAAGCCGGAGAAAATCATGGCAGGCATCAGGCCGACCGGAGGAACGGAGATCACGCTGCGCGCATCGCGGCGGCGTGAACAGCCGGGCCGCGCAAAGCGCATTGATCCCGTGCCTGTTACACCATCGGACTGCCGGGCAAAGGCAGCACTCGGCCGCCCGGACATTTCGGCCCGACCTGTCGCCGCTTTCCTCGCTCAATATATCGATCAGCACTGGGCCTGGCCGCGCAACGCAAGCCGCAAGGAAGAGACGCGTCGCACCGCGACCGCCGCCTATATAGAGGCCGACATGCTGCCCGACCTTCTCGCCGAAACGCTCCGCCCCGCACGGCGCGGCCTGAAGCTCTGAGTTCTCCCCTTTACATTGTCATGGCCGGGCGTGACCCGGCCATCCAGTCTTTGCGGCAAAAAGAAAGATGAAGACGTGAATGACCCGCATAAAGCGGGTCATGACAATGTTGGGAGGGCAAACAGCCTCTAATAGCCGATAGCAGCGCCGTCCTTGCGCGGGTCCGAGCCGCCGATGAGCGTGCCCCGCTCATGGTCGATCCAGATGGCCTGCCCGCCGCCATGCGGCAGGAAAACTTCATTCAGCTTGTGACCACGCGCCTCAAGCCCTGCCCGCGTCTCGGCAGAGAAGCCGCGTTCGATCTCCAGCGTGTCAGCACCGGGAAAGGCGCGCGGACTGTCGAGGGCTTCCTGCACATCCATGCCGTAATCAAGCATGTTGGAGGCCACATGCGCATGCCCCACCGCCTGATAAGCGCCGCCCATCACGCCGAAAGGCATCACCGCGCGACCCTTTTCCACCATCATCGCAGGGATGATGGTATGGAGCGGACGCTTCCCGCCAGCGACGCAATTCGGATGGCCTTCCTCGGTCACAAAGCCGGAGCCGCGGTTCTGGAACATGACGCCTGATTCCGGCGCGAGAATGCCCGCACCGAAGCCGAAGAAGAGCGAGTTGATGAAAGAGACGGCATTGCGATCCTTGTCCACCACAGTCAGATAGACCGTGTCGCGATTGAGTGGATCGCGCAGCGTGGACAGATTTTCGATCCGCCGGTCAGGATTGACCCGCGCGGCAAGGTCATCGGCAAGCTTGTCCGACAGAAGCCAGTCCACCGGCACATCGCCAAAGGCCGGATCGGCCACATGCTTGTCGCGCATGTCATAGGCAAGGCGCGCTGCCTCCATCTCATAATGGATGCGCAGCGCCCCGTTCGGATCAAGCCCTTCGAGCTTAAGCCTCGACAGGATGTTGAGCATCAAAAGCGCGGTAATGCCCTGCCCGTTGGGCGGTATTTCGCAAATCTCCCGCCCGCGATAGGCCGCGCGGATCGGTGTGACATAGTCGCTTTTCGTTTCCGCGAAATCTTCAAGCGTGTGGAAGCCGCCCAGCGAGCGCAGCTTCTTCACCATGTCCTCGGCAAGCGCGCCTTCGTAGAAGGCATCACGCCCCTTCTCGCCGATCAGGCGAAGCGTGCGCGCAAGCACCGGCAGGCGGAAGAGATCGCCCGCCTGCGGCGCCTTGCCATCAATCGTATATTGCTTCGGTGCATCTGCATCATGCGCGATATGGCCTTCCAGAAACTGCCATTCCTGCGCAATGCGCGGCGCAACCGCAAAGCCTTCCTCTGCAAGCCGGATCGCGGGTTCGAAGACGCGGCCAAGCTCCATCGTGCCGTGATCTTCAATAAGCCGCGCCCAGGCATCAATCGCCCCCGGCACGGTCACGGAATGCACGCTGTTGAGCGCAAGCGTGCCTTCCACGGAACGCAGCTTTTCAAGCGAGAGTGCCTTTGGCGAACGGCCAGAGCCATTTAGCCCGATAATGTCGCCACTGCCGCCCTTCGAAAGAAGCACGAAGCAGTCGCCGCCTATCCCTGTGTTGTATGGCTCGACCACACAAAGCACCGCGCTGGCAGCAATCGCGGCATCAACCGCATTGCCGCCCGCGCGCAAAATGGAAATAGCTGCTTCCGCTGCAAGCGGTTGCGAGGTGGCGCAAATGCCGTTGACGGCATGAACAGTGGAACGTCCGGGGAAATGAAGATCACGCATGGGTTACTCGAAGGAACGGGTGGCAAGGATGAGTGACTGAAGATCAGCGATGGAGCGCTCCATTCGCACGAGGCGTTCTTCAATCGCGGCAAGTTTTGCGAGCACCGCCGCCTCCCCGCCCGCAGGCGCAACGGGAATCGGCGTCGAGACACCTGCCTTGTTGGCAACAGCAGCGGGCGTCTCTTCAAGTAGGGCTGCGAGCGCCACCACATCCTGTGGCGACAGCTCGCGCTGATCCTTCCAGATTTCTTCGACCTGAGCCCGCTCGAGACGAAGCGCGGCGGCCACATCATCGCGCGTGCGGCCTGCCGCTGTGAGTTTCGTGTCAAACCACTCCTGATCGAAGAAAAGTGCCATTGATCTTTTATCGTCCTTTGAAAACCGGCACGCGCTTTTCGAGGAAACTGCGCACACCCTCACGATGATCTTCCGTCTGGAAGAGTTTGCCCAGTGTACCACTTACCCAGCTACCAATCTCCCGAAGATCGCCATAGGAGGTGCGGCGAAGCCCTTCTTTCATAAAGCGAAGGGCAAGCGGCGGGTTGACCGCAATGCGCTCTGCTATGGAAAGCGCCTTTGTCATCAATTCCTCATGCGGCACCACTTCCGTCACGAGACCGATGCGCGCCGCCTCTGCCGCATCAATGATATCGCCCGTGAAGAGAAGTTCTGCGGCCTTTGCAGGTCCGACAATCGCGGGCAATCGCCACAGCCCGCCCACATCGGTGATGAGCCCGCGTTTGATGAATATCTCGCCAAACTTTGCGCGGTCAGACGCGATGCGGATATCGGCAAAAAGCGTAAGCTCCATGCCCCAGCCAACCGCCGCGCCATTGACGGCAGCGATGATCGGCCTGTCACATTCAAGCGCCGCAACAGCGGCAGGCGTCGGCTCCGGGCGCACGGAAGTGAGGCGCGTCACGCTTTCGGCATGTTGCTCGCCCGTCATCATCTCCTTCACATCCTCGCCGGAACAGAAGGCAGGGTCCGCACCCGTCACGATCGCGCAGCGCACATCAGGATCAGCGGAGACGGCGCGGAACGCCGCCTCCACTTCATCATAGGCCCGCCGGTTCAGCGCATTGCGCCGATCCGGCCGGTTGATCGTGATAATGGCGATGTGATCCTTCACCTCATAGCGCAAGCAGGTGAAATCCGCAGGCGCAATCTTCGGTGCCTGTGCCATATGTTTCTCCTCCCCTTTTTTGTGGCTTATTTTTTAAAGTCGCCCAGCGCATCCCCGCCTGCATCGCCAAGCTTGGAGCCGCCATCGCAATCGACAATCGTGCCGGTAATGTATTTGGCATTGTCGGTGGAGAGGAAAAGGGCCGTATCGGCAATATCGGTCTTGGTGCCGTAATCACGCATCGCAATCCGCGACTTGATCGCCCTTTCCATTTCCGGCGTAGGCGCAAGCCGCGCCATGCCTTCCGTGTCGGCGATGGGGCCGGGCGAAATCGCATTGACACGCACACCTGCCGGACCCCACTCCATCGCAAGGCACTTGGTCAGCATGTTGATACCCGCCTTCGCCGCACAGACATGCGCCTGGAAGAGCGATGGATTGACCGCCTGCGGCGCCGTGATGGAAATGAGCGAGGCGCCCGGCCGGTTCAGATACTGGAAGGAGGCGCGCAGCACATTGAACGTCCCGATGAGGTCGATATCCACCACCGTCTTGAAGCCGTTGGACGACATGCCGAGCGCTGGCGCCACGAAATTGCCTGCCGCCCCCGAGATCACAATGTCGATATTGCCGAATGTCGCCTGCGCCTGCTGAAACGCCTTGTCCACGGAAGCGAAGTCACGCACATCGGCCGCCATGCCGATCGCCTCGAAGCCTTCATCCGTGATCGTCTTTGCGGCGGCGGTGATTTTCTCATGGCTCCGGCTGATCAGGGCGATCTTCGCGCCTGCCCGCGCGAAATGCTGCGCAATGCCGAGATTGATCCCGCTCGACGCACCCGCCACGAAAGCCACCTTGCCGGCGAGCACATTGTCTTTGAAAGCATCCGTCATCTGTGTTTCCTCTCAAGAAGATGTGTATTTTCCAGCATCAAGCCTGCATTCGCGCGGCCTCGCAACCTCCGGGGCGGCAATTGTGGGCAGGGCGGCAAAACTCTAGACTGCAGCCCGGCGACCTTCCGCAGCGGAACGCCCGCTGAATTTGAGTGGTATTCGAGACATCATGATGACCTATGTCAAAGCGGCCTTCATTCTCGTCACAGCGATTGCCCTGCTGATGGTGATCAGCTTCTGGGCCGCCGGGCGCGCGCGCACCGCACTGGATGATGAGGCCCGCGACAAGCTGCTCTCCCGGGGCCATGCCTACAGCTTTATCGAGCTTTCCCAGGGCAAGGTTCATTACCGCCTCGAAGGGCCGGAAGATGGTCAGCTCATCGTGCTCGTGCACGGCTTCTCCACGCCGTCTTTCGTCTGGGACGAACATTTCAAGCCGCTTGTGCAGGCGGGCTACCGCGTGCTGGCCTTTGACAATTACGGCCGCGGCCTCTCGGCCCGCCCCGATGTGACCTACAATGCCGATCTTTTCGACACACAGCTTGTCGAACTGCTCGATGCGCTCGGCGTCAAGCGCCGGGTCGATCTTGTCGGCTATTCCATGGGCGGTGCCATTGCGACGGTCTTTTCCGCGCGCCACACGGAGCGCGTCCGCTCGCTCACCCTGATCGCCCCTGCGGGGCTTGGCGTTGCGTCAAACCCCAATATCGAGCTTCTCACCCGCCCGCTGATCGGCGACTGGATCGTCCGCCTCTTCGGCACGCGGCTTTTCTATAGCGGGGCAGCGGAAGAAGCGAAAAGCGCGACCAATCCCGGCGCTTTCCTCGCTGGCTTCAACCGCCAGCTCGAATATCGCGGCTATGGCGACGCCCTGCTGTCAACGCTCCGTCACTATCCTTTCACGGGTCTTGATGATGCCTATGCCGCTGTCGGCGCATCGTCCCTCCCCGTGCTTGTCATCTGGGGCGAGGCAGATGCCGTAGTGCCCTACGGCGCGGCAACAAGGCTGATGGAACTTGTACCGCAGGCGCAGCTTCGCTCCTATCCCGCGGTCGGACACAACATCACCTTCTCTGACCCGGCGCTTGTGAACAGCCTCATCATGAGTTTCCTGCGCACACAGGATACACGCGTCACCTCTCCCGGCGCAGGCGGAAAGCCGCGCGGGCCGCTCGCGCGAATGGAGCCGCGCCGCTGCGCAAGCTGCACCGGCCTGCCCGAAGAAGGCGAAATCGTGGTCGCGCCGATAAACTGATCGGCGGGAAAGGCCTCGCATGAAACCGCTCGTTGAAGAGCTGGACTGGATCGCGCCGCATGAGCTTTTCGGCAGGCTCGCGGACGAACCCTTCGCCCTGCTCCTCGACAGCGCAACCGCTGCCCCCGGAAAGGATACGGAACTCCACGGGCGCTGGAGCTTCATCGCGCTCGATCCCTTCGACACGCTCACGTTGCGCGTGGAAGACAATGCCGCTCCTTTCTCTCTTTTGAAAGAAAGACTCTCAGCCCTTCCTGCCATTGAAAGAGATGACACGCTTCCCCCTTTCACCGGCGGTGCTGCCGGCTTCTTCGGCTACGGCCTTGGTCGCACATTGGAGCGCCTGCCGCCGGAAGCTGCACCCTTTTCCATCGACGATCAGCACCTCCCCGACATGGCGCTCGGCTTTTATGACGTGGTGATCGCCTTCGATATGGTTGCGCAGCGCGCCTCCATCCTTTCGACCGGCCTGCCCGAACATGATGCCGAAAGGCGGCACGCCCGCGCGAAACACCGTCTCGCGGACATAAGGGCACGTCTCGCAAAGGCGGCACCTGCCTTGCCCGCTGCACTGCGCAGCACGCCAACGCTTCGCTCCAATTTCACACGCGCCAATTATGAGAAGGCCGTCGCGCGGGTGATCGACTACATTCATGCGGGTGATATTTTTCAGGCAAATTTGTCGCAGCGTTTCGAGACGGAATTGGCAGAAGGTGACAGCGCGTGGGCGCTTTATCTGCGCCTGCGCGCGGCAAGCCCTGCGCCTTTTGCATCCTTCTTCCATTTCGGTGAAGGCGCCATCGTCTCTTCATCGCCCGAACGCTTTCTCTCCTGCCACAAGGGCGAGGTCGAGACAAAACCCATCAAGGGTACGAGGCCACGCGGCAAAAACGCGGAAGAAGATGCGAAACTCGCCGCCGCTCTTCTCGCTTCCGAAAAGGATCGCGCCGAGAATGTGATGATCATCGACCTCCTGCGGAATGATATTTCGCGCGTCTGCGAAGATCATTCGGTCAAAGTGACAAAACTCTGCGAGCTTGAGAGCTTCGCCAACGTCCATCACCTCGTCTCGACCGTGCGCGGACAACTCCGCGCCGGAATGACGGCAAGCGATTTGCTTGCCGCCTGCTTTCCCGGCGGCTCCGTCACCGGTGCACCGAAGCGCCGCGCCATGGAAATAGTTGCGGAACTGGAACCGACGACACGCGGCCCCTATTGCGGTGCAATCGCATGGCTTGGCGCGACTGGCGACATGGACAGCGCCATCACCATCCGCACCATGATCGTGAAAGGCCGCCGCGTCACCTTTCAGGCGGGCGGCGGCATTGTTGCCGATTCCGATCCCGCTGCCGAATATGAGGAAACACGCGCCAAGGCGCGCAACATGTGCGAGGCGCTGGGCGTGAAGGAACAGGCGGTGCTTGCGGGAGAAACCGCATGATCCTCGTCATTGATAATTTCGACAGCTTCGTTCACAACCTCGCCCGCTATATCGGCGAGCTGGGCTTTGAACGCCGCACCATCCGCACGGATGAGATCAGCGTCGAGGAGGCACTGGCACTCGAGCCTGCCGCCATTCTGCTCTCCCCCGGTCCCTGCGGACCAGATGAAGCAGGCATTTCCGTTGATCTCGTCAGGGCTGCCGCCGCACATCGCATCCCGCTTCTCGGCGTCTGTCTCGGCCATCAGGCGATTGCCGCCGCTTTTGGTGGCCGCATTCTCCGCGCGCCGCGTCCCGTACACGGCAAGGCCTCTTACATCTATCATCAGTATACAGACCTTTTCGACAGCATTCCCTCCCCCTTTATGGCAGGGCGCTATCATTCGCTGATCGCCGAACTGCCAGAAGGCGGCCCGCTCCGTGCGACCGCCCATACGGATGACGGCGTACTTATGGCGCTTGCCCATGAAACAGTTCCGATATTCGGCGTGCAGTTTCACCCCGAATCCGTTCTCACCACACATGGCCACAAGCTGCTCGGCAATTTCCTGTCGATTGCCGGAGCGGCCCCTGCCGAAAGAGCGAGGAGGAGCGCATGAAACTCTGGCTCAATGGCAAGATCGCGGATGCGCATGAGACGCGCATCGACCCGACAGACCGGGGCTTTCTTCTGGGCGACGGGCTTTTTGAAACCATGCTTGTGCGCCGCGGCCATGTCGCGCTTTTCGAAGAACATATGATCCGCCTGATGAAAGGCGCTGAGGTAACAGGTATCCACCTGCCTTGCGCGCCGGATGAGATTGAGGCGGCCTGCGATGATCTTCTGGAGGCAAACGGCCTCGCTGACGCGCCTCGTGTCGCGCTCCGCCTCACCCTCACGCGCGGTACCGGCCCGCGCGGTCTTGCGCTGCCGCCGGAGCCGAAGCCGACCGTGCTTCTCACCTGCGCCGTAAGTGCGGCCCCGCCCGAGCACCTGTCGCTTGCAAGCGTCGCTCCGCGTCGAAACCCCTGGTCGCCTTCCGCGCGGCTCAAGGCGCTGCCCTATCTCGACAATGTGCTGGCGAAGGAAGAAGCGCGCGAGAAAGGCGCGGAGGATGCGGTGATGCTCGACACGGGCGGCAACATTGCCTGTGCGAGTGCCGCCAATATTTTCATCTGGGAGGGAGACCGCCTCGTCACGCCCGCAGACAGGGGCGCGATCCTGCCCGGCATCACGCGCGCCGCGCTGCTGGAGCTTGCACCCGGCATAGGCATCGAGGTTGCGGAAGAAGATATCGCGCCCGAGCGGCTTGCCCGCGCGGAGGGTGCCTTCCTGACCAACAGCCTGATGGGGCTCGTTCCCGTCTCACGTCTCGACGGAAACGAACTCCCCGCCCATCCGTTGACAGCGCGTCTCGCTGCGGCCTACGAGCTTTTTCTCGACGCCGCAGCAGAGAACGGGAACTGATTATTCGCCGACCGTGAAATCGCGCCGTGCCGCCGTGATGGTGACGGTGAAACCTGCCACCACATCGAACAGCGCAAGCAGCACCAGCGCGAAGAAGGTCGAGGTGCCGAAAGCGGGCAGCACGATGAACTCCACCACCGCGATCAGCAGCACTATCATGGAAAGCGCGTGATTGACGATGGTGGTCGCGCCCGTCTTCGTGGAATTGACGAGTTCGAGGAAGAGCAGAAGCAGCGCGAAGAAGAGGATCAGGTCGCCCACCGTGATGGACCACATGGCACCCGAAATGAGCGAGATCGCCATGACCTGCGTATCCATCGACAGACCGGTCAGATAGACGATGATATTGTAGGCGATGATAACCAGCGCCATCAGCGGCAAAGTGCCAAACATGGTCGTCCCCTCTTTATTGCCCCGCAAACCGGCCTCTTATGTGCCAGTCTAGCACAGTTTCCAGAATCAGACTCCAGCAGATCGGCAGATTTCGGTCATGTTGTATGAGAGTTAACGGGAGGGGGAGAGGACATGACGGCGGCACAGCATTTTTCACAATCCTATGCGGAGGCGAGGGAGAAGTTTCTGGAGGCCGCCCGCAAGGCTGGCGCCGTGCTTCGCCACCATGAGCACCCGCTCAAGGGGCCGAAGGGCGAGACACTGGCAACCGACATTGCCCGCTTCGGGCCGGAAGATGCGAGCCGCATCCTCGGCATAGGTTCCGGCACGCACGGGGTGGAGGGCTATTGCGGCTCGGGCGTGCAGACTGCGCTTCTGGTGCAGGGTTTTCAGACCCGCCTTCCCGCCGACACGGCGCTTGTTTTCATCCACGGCATCAATCCCTACGGCTTCGCCTGGGACCGTCGCGTGAACGAGGACAATGTGGACCTCAACCGCAATTTCATCGACCATTCAAAGCCGTATCCGGAAAATCCGGGCTATGAGGAACTGGTCGATGCCATCAACCCGCCCGACCTTTCCCCCGAAACCATGGCGCGCAGCCGCGAGATCATGCGCGCCTATGTGCAGGCGCACGGCCACCGCGCGCTGCAACATGCGCTGAGCGCGGGCCAGTACACCCACCCGAACGGCGTGCAGTTTGGCGGACGAAAGCCCGTCTGGTCGAATGTCACACTTCGCCGGATTCTCCGGGAGGAAATGGGCCGCGCCGAGCGCATTGCCTTTGTCGATATCCATTCCGGTCTGGGCGAACGCGGCAAGGGCGAGATGATCTGCGTCGAGGCGGAAGCAAGCCCCAACTGCCAGCGCATGCGCCGCTGGTGGGGCGCGAAGGTCCGCTCCGCCGTTGATGGCGGCTCCGTCTCGTCCGATGTGCCGGGCACGGTTCCCGTCTGTTTTGCGGAAGAACTGCACGGCAAGGAAGTAACCGCCGGCGGGCTTGAATTCGGCACGGTGCCGATTGCCGAAGTCACCATCGCGCTTCAGTCCGACAACTGGCTCCACCAGAATGGCGGCCATGAAAACCCGGGTGCAAAAGAGATCGCGAAGCGTCTCCGCGACGCCTTCTATGTCGATGCGGATGACTGGAAGGAAATGATCTTCGCCCAGTCGCTCGAGACCTGCGAGGAAGCGCTGGCGGGCCTTCAGGCAGCCTGACCCCGCCCCAAGAAAAAGCGCCGCTCCCATCTTCAGGGAACGGCGCTCTTCAAAACCGCGAATGCGGAAAGGCTTACTCGCCCTTCGGCTTCAGGATCTGCTTGCCGCGATACATGCCGCTCTTGAGATCAACGTGATGCGGACGGTGAAGTTCGCCCGAATCCGGATTTTCGACATAGGCCGGCTGCTTCAGCGCATCGGCCGAACGGCGCATGCCGCGCTTCGACGGGGAGGTTTTCCTTTTGGGGACGGCCATGGCTTGAGGCTCCGATTGCTCCGCGAGCGGGTCACCCAGGGCGACCGCGAGCCCTCGCGAAAAAGGCTTTGAAAACAGGATATTGACCGCAACCGGAGGCACCGGCACGACCTTTGGCGGGCCTTATACAGTGAAACCGGACAAAAAGTCTATAAGCAGAGAGCTTCTTCCGCTTGGATTCACCCTCTAATTCAGGTGAATCACAGCACATTCATCGGCAGGCACCTGCGCCCGGGCGCAGGCGGCCCGCGCCGCGCCCTCATCCGAAAAGGGACCCATTCGCACGCGATGAACCTCTTCGCCTGAATAGCGCACCGTATCGATGGAAACCCGCTCTTCGCCCTGAAGGTCCGGCTCGCGGGCGAGAATGTCGAAATAGCGCCGGCTCGCCCGGTCGATGCTCGAGTAGGAGCCGACCTGCGCATAATAACGCCCGGAAGGCGCAGGCAGGGCAGCTACCTCCACCGCACGCCCGTCACGGCCCGGACGGGCAAGCGGGCGCGGAATGGCGGCAGGCGGCACAGCGATTGAGCCGGTGATAAGGTCGTCATGGGAAGTGTTCCCCCAGGACGCATATTGAACGGCAGGGCGGCTCAGCGGCCTTGCATCCGCAGGGGCTGCCCGCACGGGGATTTCGATTGCCTGCTCGACCAGCTTGTTCATCCCGCCCCGGTCATAGATCCGGGTCTGCCGCAGCTCGCCCTCTGCGGAACCGCCGGTGACACCCCGTTCCTTCTGAATGACGAAAAGCCCGATCAGGATGATCCCGAGCACCAGCCAGAAGCGATCCCGCTGAATCTTGTCAAACATGGCCCCAATCCCCCACTGTGCAACGGTCCTTGTGTGACCCTGCACCAGAAGACTGGCCGCATATGGTTAATTCACTTTTAAATTGGCTCACATTGGCACGAAAATTAACGTCCAAAGGCCGAATTAGCCGCTTTTCCCACCCCTATGCTATGGAATCGGGAAAAAGGGAAATCGATGAAACACGCCTTTGACGACCGCTTGCGGATGCAGCTCACCGAACGGCTTGCGCGTTTCGAGCGCCGGTCGCTGGCCGCTGAAGGGCTGAAACGGGCCGCCGTCGCCATTACCGTAGTGCCGCATGAGGAGAACGCCGCCTTCCTGCTGACGCGGCGCACGCCGAGGCTTTCCTCCCATGCGGGCCAATGGGCGCTGCCGGGCGGGCGGCTCGATCAGGGCGAGGAGCCGGTCGAGGCCGCCTTACGCGAATTGTCGGAGGAAGTGGCGCTCGAACTCCCCCGCAGCGAGGTGCTGGGCGTGCTCGACGATTACCCGACCCGCTCCGGCTATCTCATAACGCCGGTCGTCGTCTGGGCGGCGGAAACGGCGCGGATGCGGCCCAATGAGGCAGAAGTCGCCTCGATCCACCATATCCCGCTTGCCGAACTGGAGCGGCCCGGCTCACCCGTCTTTCTCACCATCCCTGAAAGCGAACGGCCCGTGATCCGCCTTCTGATCGGCGATGACCATATTCATGCACCGACTGCGGCCCTGCTCTATCAGTTTGCGGAAGTGGGCCTGCGCGCCCGCGCAACGCGGGTCGCAGAGCTTGAACAGCCCGTCTGGGCCTGGGGCTGACGCAACTCAGGCGTGAAGCGGCTGACGAAAGGCAGGCACCGCGCCCTTGCGGCGCTGCAGAAAGGCCGGCAGGCGCGCCCAGACCTTCTCGTGGAAATAGAAGACAACCGTATTCACGGCAGGCTCGATCAGCGCCACGCCCGTCGCAATGCCCACATTGCCAGTCAGCGCATAGGTCACGCCGAACCCCACCGCGAAGTGAAGCGTTCCGTAGCTGATGGTCTTGCAGAGATCACGCATTGTCCTGGTCCTCATAAGTCGCTCTTGCGACTTATTCTTATTTAAGAGAGTGGAGCAGGCTTGTCAAGGGCACTTGGGGAGTGGGTGGCGTCGCTCACGGCAGCGTCAGAATCACCGGCCCGTTCCTGGTCACGACAAGGGAATGTTCGTACTGGACAGTGGGTGCCACGGGATCGGCCACCAATGTCCAGCCATCCCCTGTCTCTTCCGCCACATGGCCACCCATCGAGAGGAACGGCTCAATGGTGAAGACCTGCCCCTCCCGAATGAGCCGCCGGTCTGAGGGATCGGCCCAGGTGGAAATCCCCTCAGGCTCCTCATGGAGCGAGCGGCCGACGCCATGGCTCGCCAGATTGCGGATCAGCGTATAACCGCCCTTCTGCGCGAAACGCTCGATGCGCTCGCCAATGGCGTTGAGCCTGCCCCCGGCCCGCACGGCGCGGATGCCCTCCCACATGGCGCGCTTCCCGTCGCGGCAGAGGCGCGCGACATGCGACTTCACCGGCGGCACGGGAAAGCTCGCCCCCGTATCGCCGAAGAAACCATCCTTCTCCGCCGACACATCTATGTTGACGAGATCGCCGGGGCGAATGATCCGCTCGCCCGGAATGCCATGCGCGACTTCCTCATTCACACTGATGCAGGTGGCACCCGGAAACTCATAGGAAAGTTCCGGCGCGGAACGCGCGCCCTCCTTCTCGAGCAGCGCGCGACCCAGCGCATCAAGCTCGCGCGTGGTCATGCCCGGCTCTATGGCAGCGCCCATCCCGGCAAGCACCTGCGCGACGATGCGGCCTATCGCCTTGAGGCCTTCCAGTTCTTCTTCGGTGGTGACAATCATGGAGGAATTGTAACGTGAGAAGGGCGGCGATGCTCGAAAATCCCGCCGATCACATTTCCGTCATTGCGATTACGTCGTTTTGCACGGCAACAGCAATCGGCGACAAGCTCTCTCGCGCAGGGGAGGGTCTGCGGGCATCAGGGCACAGTGCCCGATTTTTTTACGCAATCGCCGCAACGAGCCGCCCGCCTCGCTTGCGCTTCAATAAAATCCATTGAACACTGATGATCTCTCGGCCGCTCGACCTCATTACGGCAGGGGCGGGGCACAGACATCTCAATTTGGAGGACGACATCCAATGAACCGCAAAAGAGGCATGTCCGGACTGCTCAGCGCTCTGTCGCGCCGTCAGTTCATGACCGGAGCGGCAGCCGTTGGCATCACGCTAACCGCAAAACCGAAATTCGTTTCAGCCGCCGAGGAGAAGAAGCTCACTTTCGCCAACTGGGACACCTATATCGGCGAAACGACGCTTGCCGATTTCCAGGAAGAAACCGGCATTCAGGTGACGATGGACCTGTTCGGCGACGTGTCCGAACTTTTCGCCAAAATGCGCGGCGGCAATACCGGCTATGACGTGGTCGTGCCGTCGAACGACTGGGTGCCCCGCATGATCGAAGCGGGCATGCTCCAGCAGCTCGACCATTCGAAGATCCCGAACATCGCGAACATCTATCCGCGCTTCATGGATGAGCCCTTCGATCCGGGCCGCAAATATTCGCTCCCCTATATGTGGGGTACGGTCGGCATCGGCTACCGCAAGTCTGCCGTCAAATCGACGCCGGATAGCTGGGGTGTGCTCTATGACGACGACACCCATGCCGGCAAGATCGCGCTTCTTGCCGAATGCGGCACCATGCTCGGCTGCGCGCTGAAATATCTCGGCTACTCGCTCAACTCAACCGACCGCGCCGAGAACGAAGCTGCCGCTGAACTCATCATCAAGCAGAAGAAGCGCATCAAGTCCTTCGCCGAAGATAACGGCCAGGATCTGCTCGCTTCCGGCGAAGTCGATGTCACGATGGAATATAGCGGCGACATCGCCCAGCTCATGACCGAAGACGATGATGTGGACTACATCGTGCCGAAGGAAGGCGGCCTCATCTGGGAAGACGTACTGGCCATTCCGGCAAACGCGCCGCACCCGGAAAACGCTCATGCCTTCATCAACTACGTCCACGATGCAGAAGTTCACAAGCTGATCGCGGAATACATCCAGTTCGCCACGCCCAATAAGGCCGCCTTCGAACTGATGGATGAAGAATATCAGAACAACGCGATCACCTTCCCGCCGGAAGACGTTCTCGAAGTGTCCGAGGTTGCGCTCTATCTCGGTGAGGAGGTCGCGCAGATGCGTGAAGAGCTCTGCACCAAGATCAACGCCGCCTAATAAGCGGCTCAAGGGCGGGCAGGCAACTGCCCGCCTTTTTCAATCCTGCCCCTTTTTCCTTTTCCGCGGCTGTGCTTACTTCTGTCGCGGAAATGGAAAGCGGGACGAGGGCTGGCGGGGGAGCCGCAACAGCATTCGAGCCGCCTCACCGGAACGGGAAATCCCGCGCCGGTCGGCCTTGTGACATTTGGTTCCTGTTATACCCCTCGGGAGGGTTGCCGCATGGACAACTGGAAGACTTCGGCACGCGCCTTCTGGGCTGCCTTTGCGCCGCCGACCTTCTGGCTGGTCGCCTTCTTCATCATTCCGCTCTCGCTGATCTGGCTTTACAGCTTCAGCTCGAAGACCGGGATCATTGACACCACGCTCGACTGGAACCTGAACCAGTATGCGCGCGCGCTTGAACCGCTCTATCTCGGCATCTTCTGGAAATCGATCTGGATGGCAGCCGCGACGACCTTCATCTCTCTGGTCGTCGCCTTCCCGGTTGCTATTGCGATTGTCTTTGCCAAGCCGAATGTGCGGATGTGGCTGCTGCTGCTCATCATCCTGCCCTTCTGGACCAATCTGCTGATTCGCACCTATGCGCTGATCGCGGTGCTGCGCACAAACGGCTTCATCAATAACGGGCTTGAATGGCTGGTCGTCCATGCCGACTGGCTGCTCTCCTTTGTCGGCCTTGGCGACAACACGCTGATCGGCCCCTTCTCGCCACTGCATTTGCTGTACAACAACACGGCGGTCGTGTTCGGCCTTGTCTATGTGCATCTGCCCTTCATGGTGCTGCCGCTCTATGCGGCGCTCGACAGGCTGGACCGCTCCTATCTCGAAGCGAGCCTTGATCTGGGCGCAGGCCATTTCCGCACCTTCTTCTCGGTCGTGGTACCGCTTGCCCTGCCCGGCATTGCGAGCGGCGTCATCATCACCTTCATTCCGGCGATGGGCTCCTATCTCACGCCAGACCTTCTCGGCGGAACGGACAGCCAGATGATCGCCAATGTCATCGGCAACCAGTTCAAGGGAGCGAATAACTGGCCCTTCGGCGCCGCGCTCAGCTTCCTTCTGATGTATGCAACTTTCTTCGCGCTCGCGATCCGCGCATTCCTGATGCGCAAGGACGGCAGGGGGACGAAATGAGGCTGTTCAAACGCAACCCTGACCCGATGGGCCCGCTCGACTATTCGCGCCGCTTCTGGCTGCGCGCAACGGTGGCAGTGACGCTCTTCTTCCTCTATGCGCCGATCATCGGGCTGATCGTCTTCAGCTTCAACAACAGCCGCCGCAACATCGTCTGGCGCGGCTTCACCACCGACTACTATGTGAAGCTCTTCAACAATGAGTCGCTGATGCTTGCCTTTGGCAACTCGCTGACCATTGCCGTTTTCTGCACGATTTTCTCCACCATTCTCGGCGCACTGACGGCCTATGTTCTCTGGCGCTTCCGATTCCGGGGAAAGGCCATCTATGAAGGCGCCATGGCGCTGCCGATCGTCATTCCCGAAATCTGCATGGGCGTGGCGATGATGGTGTTCTTCGCGCGTATCGGCTGGCCGACGGGCCTTCCCTGGCCGTTCAACCTGTCCGCTATCACCATCGCCCATATCGCCTTTTCGTTCCCCTTCGCGGCCATCGTTATTCGCGCAAGGCTTGAAAGCTTCAACCCCGAGCTGGCGGAATGTGCGCGTGACCTAGGCGCAAGCGAGTTTCAGGTCTTCCGCGATGTGGTGGTTCCGCACATGAAGCCGGGCCTGATCGCAGGCGCCCTGCTTGCCTTCACCCTTTCGCTCGATGACTTCGTCATCACCTTCTTCACCTCGGGCCCCGAGACGGTCACCTTCCCGGTAAAGATCTATTCGATGGTTCGCTTCTCGGTGACGCCTGAAGTAAACGCGGCATCCACCGTTCTCATCCTTGTCACGCTGGTCGTCACCGCCTTCGCGCTTCGGATGCAGAACAGAAACAACATGCTGAGCAACGCCGCCTGAGCGGCCTGTCGGAACATTTGGACAAGAGCTAATGGCTGACCAGACCCTATCGGACACGCCCATCATTCAGATCAAGAATGTCAGCAAGATATTCGGCGGCAATGTGAAGGCGGTGGATAATGTGGACCTCGAGGTGAGGCGGGGTGAGTTCTTCGCCCTGCTTGGCCCGTCAGGCTGCGGCAAGACCACACTGCTGCGCATGCTGGCCGGCTTCGAAGTGCCGACCCATGGCAGCATCATTGTGGACGGGCAGGAAATGTCGAACGTGCCGCCGAACAAGCGGCCGATCAACATGGTGTTCCAGTCCTATGCCGTGTTCCCGCATATGTCGGTCGAGCAGAATGTTGCCTACGGTCTCAAGATGGATCGCCGGCCGGCAAAGGAAATCAAGGAGCGTGTCGCCGAGGCACTCGATCTTGTAAAGCTTGGCCATCTCGGCAAGCGCATGCCGGATGAAATGTCCGGCGGCCAGCGTCAGCGTGTCGCCCTTGCCCGCGCGCTTGTGAAGCGGCCCAAAGTGCTTCTCCTCGACGAGCCGCTTTCTGCGCTTGATGCGAAGCTGCGCGAGGCGATGCAGCTTGAGCTTGTGCGCCTTCAGAAAACGGTCGGCATCACCTTCGTCATCGTGACGCATGACCAGTCCGAAGCGCTCTCCATGGCAAACCGCATCGCCGTGATGAATACGGGCACGGTGCAGCAGGTGGCACCGCCCACCACGCTTTATGAAATGCCGAAGAACCGCTTCGTCGCGGACTTCATCGGCAAGATCAACATGATCGAAGGCGAGGCCACCGACGCCGGCAATGGCGAGGTGCGGGTGAAGACCGGCTCCCTTGGCGAGATAACGCTGAAGGGCACGGCCACGGGCAAGGTCGCGCTTGCCGTCCGCCCGGAAAAGATTTTCGTCGATGAAAAGCAGCCGACCGATCCGAGCCTCATCTATGTGAAGGGCAAGGTCGGCGAAGTCGCCTATTTCGGCAGCTACAGCAATGTCTTCTTCGATATCGGCACGGGCACGCCCCTACAGGCCGACATCTCCAATGTCTCAAGCGACATTGAAGAATTCACCTTCAAGACCGGCGAGGAATACTGGGTCTATTGGCGCAAGGCCGACACGCTGGTGCTGGGAGACTGAGCGCCGGACAGGCTGAGGCGGCGCGCTGCTGCCTCAGATATCCTCTTCTTCCGAGGGCAATTCACCCGTCGCGGTGATGCGCTCCACATCGCGCACGATCTTCTCGATCAGGAGAAGCGGGATCATCTCGCTCACCGTGCCGATGCCATGCACGGCAAGCTTCGCAGCCGTCGGCTGGTCGAGCTTGTCGCCAAGGCGGCTATAGAATCCGAGCACCGCGCGGCGGGCGAGAAGCTCTACCATCTTGGGATAGATTTCGTAGCTCTCGATCGTATAGCCGATTTCCGGCGTGTAACCGGCGTCCCGCGAGGCGCGCATCAGTTCCATGATGCGGATATTGCGCTGGTTGAGCCATTCGCCATCCTCGCGCTCGTCAATATGGACGACGCCGACAGCGGCGAACCGCCTGATCTCCTCAATCGTAAAGCCCGTTTCCCTGGCAACATCCTGCAATGTCATCGGCGCAAGGGTGCGGCCATCAGCCAGCAACGGCCCCAGGGCAACCTCCAGCCCGATCAGCGTCTCGAAGCTGCCCGCCGGCTGATCCCCGCCCGAATTGACAATGCTTTTGATGACGGAAAGCGGAAGATGGCGCTCCTGCTGCAGGCGCCGGATGAGATTGAGCCGCTTCACATGCTCCTTCCCGTAGGTGGCGACATTGCGTTTCGGCCGGATGGGCTCAGGTAGCAGGCCCTCGCGGATATAGTAGCGAATGGTCTCGCGCCCGATACCGGTTGCGGCCTCAAGTTCCTTCATCTTCATGGCAGGTTTCTTCTTCAGGGGGCGAACTCCCGCGGGGAGATATTCCCAAGTCTAGCAGACTTGCCCCAAAAATGCGTAGTGCAAATGACCGGCTGGCCGTGAGACCAGAGCGCACATGAAAAAGGGCGGTGCCTGACGCACCGCCCTCACTTCGAAAATCAGCGACGCTTAGAGGCGTTCGATGATCGTCACGTTGGCGAGGCCACCGCCTTCGCACATGGTCTGGAGGCCATAGCGCTTGTTCTGCGCCTTGAGCGCATAGACCAGGGTCGCCATGAGCTTGGTGCCGGAGGCGCCGAGCGGATGGCCAAGCGCAATCGCGCCGCCATGCACATTGAGACGGGCCGGGTCCGCACCGAGATGCTTCGCCCAGGCAACCGGCACGGAGGCGAAGGCTTCGTTGACTTCATAAAGATCGATATCGTCAATCTTCATGCCAGCCTTCTTCAGCGCCTTCTCCGTCCCCGGAATGGGGGCTTCCAGCATGATAACCGGATCGCCGCCGACAACCGTCATGTGATGGATGCGGGCAAGCGGCTCGACGCCAAGCGCCTTGAGGCCCCGCTCATTGACGATCATGACGCCCGACGCACCGTCGCAGATCTGCGAGGAGGTCGCCGCCGTGATGGCGCCACCTTCGGCGAGAAGCTTCACGTTCTTGATCGCCTCAAGGCTCGCATCGAAGCGGATACCTTCGTCAACCTTGTGGATTTCCTTCGAGCCATCCTCGAGCGTCACTTCCACGGGAACGATTTCAGCATCGAAAAGACCCGCCTGCGTCGCCTTGATCGCCTTCTGGTGGCTGTTGAAGCCAAATTCATCAAGCTCGTCCTTGGTGAGGCCGTACTTCTTGGCCATCATCTCGGCGCCGGCAAACTGGCTGAACTGGATGTTCGGGTAGCGCTCTTCAATGTTCGGGCTCTTGTAGAAGCCGAAGCCGTTTTTGAAGGGCAGCGAGATCGGCATGCCCATCGGCACGCGCGTCATGCTTTCGATGCCTGCCGCGATGACAACATCCATCGCGCCCGACATGACAGCCTGCGCACCGAAGTGAAGCGCCTGCTGCGAAGAACCGCACTGACGGTCAACCGAAGTGGCCGGAACGCTTTCCGGCAGCCCCGAGGCCAGCACCGCATTGCGGGCAATGTTCATGCCCTGCTCGCCCGCCTGGTCCACGCAGCCGACGATCACGTCTTCGATCAGCTCAGGGTCTGCGCCCGTGCGCTTCATCAGATCGTCGAGCACCTTGCCGCCGAGATCAGCGGGGTGCCAGTCCTTCAGTTTGCCGCCCTTTCGGCCGCCAGCGGTGCGGGCGGCTGCGACGATATAGGCTTCAGCCATGATCAGCTCTCCTTGTTTCTTTCTGCGGTTTCATGCCGGCGGTTCTGCGACCGCGTCCTTGGCCCCGTGCCCATTGGCCACGCCGGTCAGCGACAATTCTTCTGACATGTGAATACACAGCCTGATCCGGCCGGGACCGGGCGGTGCAATTGGCGCACATCATCTACATGCCAAACGGCTTGTCCAGCCGGAAACACCCTCTTGCAACTTGGCAGAACTCCGCGCAGAGTCCGAAGAAAGCCTTATACGCCAGCAACTTGGCAGTTTACGCAACGTCGGCGCGGCCTCAGGAACGTGCTGCCCGGATTTGCACTTTTATCCGGCAAAAAGAAACAGACTGCCTTCGGGAGGGAGAGAATGACCGATAAATCGATCGACAACGCCATAGCCGATCCCAAAACATATGCGGATGTGGACGCGTTCCACGCGCTCTTCACAAAGCTGCGCGCGGAGGAGCCGGTGCGCTGGACGGAGCCGGATGAGTACCGTCCGTTCTGGACCGTCTCCAAGCATGCCGACATCATGGAAGTGGAGCGGCAGAACGACAAGTTCCTGAACGACCCGCGCCTCACTCTCCAGACCATCGAGGTCGAGGAGAAGGTCAAGGAGTTCACGGGCGGGCAGTCGAAACTCATCCGCTCGCTGGTTGATATGGACAACCCCGACCACCGCAACTATCGCGGGCTGACACAGGCCTGGTTCATGCCGCCGAACCTGAAGGCCATCTCGGCGCGGGTGGACGCGCTTGCGAAAAAATATATCGACCGCTTCGAATCCCTGGGCGGCGAGTGTGATTTCGTGTCGGACGTCGCCGTCTGGTATCCGCTCCGTGTCATCATGACGGTGCTCGGCGTGCCCGAAGAAGATGAGCCGATCATGCTGAAGCTCACACAGGAGCTTTTCGGTTCGACGGACCCGGAGATGCGCCGCGAGGATGCTGATTTCAACGTCAACACCGTGACGGACTTCTTCAACTACTTCAACGCGCTCACCGAAGACCGCCGCAAGAATCCGCGGGACGATGTGGCAAGCGTGATTGCCAACGCAACCATTGATGGCCAGCCCATCGGTCATCTGGAAGCGATGTCCTATTACATCATCGTTGCAACGGCCGGCCACGACACGACAAGCTCGACGGCGGCAGGCGGCCTTCTCGCGCTCATGCAGAACCCGGACGAATTTGCAAAGCTGCGCTCCGACCCGGACAAATATCTCAACAGCGCGATTGACGAGATGATCCGCTGGACGACACCGGTGAAGCACTTCTTCCGCACCGCCGCCGTCGATTACGAACTGCGCGGCCAGAAGATCAAAGCAGGCGACAATCTGCTGATGTGCTACTGGTCGGCAAACCGGGACGAGGAAGTCTTTGACGATCCCTTCTCCTTCC
>ENA-UOVV01000970-UOVV01000970.1-compost-metagenome-genome-assembly--contig:-NODE-970-length-26483-cov-17.364462_pt1 | contig 26483 bp, 25 predicted proteins | sample MGYA00238155_ERZ761577 | MGnify/ENA primary metagenome ERZ761577 (study PRJEB28898, sample SAMN06268775) | compost metagenome | isolation source: Emeryville, CA | place: USA:Emeryville, CA | collected...
CAAAAAACTGAAAATGCAAAAGCCGCCCCAAAATTACTTTTGAGACGGCCTCTTTCGATTTTATGGAGTCCGGTAAATTGGTACCGGCTAAGATCTTTCGTATATGATGGCAGCACCCTGACCAACTCCGATACACATGGTGGCCAGTCCGTAGCGCCCCTTTCTCCGTCTCATTTCGTGAAGCAGCGTTGTGGAAATCCGGGCTCCACTGCATCCCAGCGGATGACCAAGTGCAATGGCGCCTCCATTTACATTTACGATTTCGGGGTTTATTCCCAGATCGCGGACGCAGGCGAGGGATTGAGCGGCGAACGCTTCATTCAGTTCGGCAAGGTCCAGGTCGTTGATATTAAGTCCTGCCCGGCTCAGGGCTTTTTGTGTAGCGGGTACCGGTCCGATACCCATGATCGACGGATCAACTCCGGCGATGGCCATAGCTTTTACCGAAGCCAGAGGCTTAAGACCAAAACGGTGCACGGCTTCTTCGCTGGCCAGCAGGAGGGCTGACGCGCCATCGTTGATGCCCGAAGAGTTTCCGGCCGTAACGGATCCGTCTTTTGCAAAAGCCGGTTTGAGTGAGGCGAGCTTTTCCAAAGTGGTGGCCCGTGGATGTTCATCGCGGTCGACCATTCCGTGCCCGCCGTTTTCCAGCACTTCAACCGGAATAAGTTCGTCGCCGAATTTTCCTTCGGCATGCGCCGCGGCATATTTTTCCTGGCTGGCTAGGGCAAACCGGTCCTGATCCTCACGACTGATATTCCATTGGCGGGCAACATTTTCGGCCGTTTCACCCATGCTGAAGGGATGGTAGCGTTCAGCAAGTCTTTTGTTGGTAAAACGCCAACCGATTGTCGTGTCGAAGATTTCTGCTTTCCGGCTCCAGGGGCTGTCGGCTTTTCCCATGACCATGGGGGCCCGCGTCATACTTTCCACTCCGCCCGCGATATAGAACATGCCGTCGCCACACATAAGGGCACGTGCAGCATCCATAATAGCCTGCAAACCAGAGGCGCAGAGGCGATTAACGGTATTTCCTCCGGTGGTCACCGGAAGTCCTGCCAGGAGCGCTGCCATTCGGGCAACGTTACGGTTATCTTCTCCCGCCTGGTTGGCTGCGCCTGCGATAACATCCTCAATAAGAGAGGGTTGAACCTCTGGGTTACGCGTCAGGAGCGCTTTTATCATATGGGCCAGCATATCGTCGGGCCTAACGGTGCTTAATCTGCCGCCGTACCGTCCTATCGGTGTACGCACAGCATCAATTACATAGGCTTTTTGCATCCTGCGAATATAACGATTCGGCGAAAAACTTCCTGCCGTTCTGGCTACTTACAGTTATCTTTGCGCTATGAACGAAAAGAGGAATATCCGGCATCTGTCGAAAGACGAGATCTCCCAATGGCTCCAGGAGCAGGGAGAACCCCGTTTCCGTGCCGGACAGGTGTACGAATGGATTTGGCTGAAACAGGCCCATTCGTTTGAAGAAATGACCAATCTCAGCAAGGCACTGAGAAGCCGGCTGGAAGAATCGTTTTCTCTTCCTGCCCTTTCCGTTAATACTACCCAGGTTTCTGAAGACGGCACCATCAAGAGCCGTTTCAAGACGTTCGACGGCCACATGGTAGAGGGTGTACTAATTCCGACAGACAGCCGTCTTACCGCCTGCGTATCTTCACAGATTGGCTGCAGCCTCAGCTGCAAGTTCTGTGCAACCGGATACATGGACAGAAAGCGCAACCTGAACTTCGATGAAATCTTCGATGAAGTTGTGTTGATCAACCGCCAGTCGGAACAATCGTATGGGCGTAAACTCAGCAATATCGTTTTTATGGGAATGGGCGAACCCCTTCTCAACTATAAAAATGTACTCAAGGCCATCGACCGCATTTCATCACCGGATGGACTTGGAATGAGCCCGAGGCGTATTACCGTGTCCACAGCGGGTGTGGCGAAAATGATTCAACAGCTCGGAGATGATCAGGTAAGGTTTAAATTGGCGCTTTCCCTTCATGCAGCCAACGATGCAAAGCGAAACGAAATCATGCCAATCAATGAATCGAACAACATCAAGGCATTGATTTCTGCACTGAATTATTTCTATAAAAAAACAGGAAACGAAATCACGTTCGAATATATACTGTTCAAGGATTTTAACGACTCCATAAAAGATGCGGAAGAGCTGACGAAAATTTACCGGCAGGTACCGGCTGACCTGGTGAACATCATCGAATACAATCCCATCGATCTCGCGATGTTCCGGAAACCTGAAGAAGATGTTACGGAAGCATTTATGGAACACCTTCGCAGGAACAAGGTGAACGTGCATCTGCGTCGGAGCCGGGGTCGTGATATCGATGCTGCCTGCGGTCAGCTCGCCAACAAAAACTAGCACATCCCAAACAATTACATTTTAACTACTGTTGTAAAACAGCAATACCATCAGCATGAAAAAATCAACGGGTAATTTCGACAAGTTTGCGAACAAGGTTAAGCCCAGCGTAATCAAGGAACAGAAGCGCCAGGAGAAAAGAAAAGACAGGAAAGAGGCCGAGGCTGCCATAAACAAACGTTTCGAAGAAAAAAGAAGGATGCGTGCAGACGCTCCCCCTGCCGCCGATAAGGGCGGAAAGAGGGCTGAGATCCGCACCGATCGGAGGGAAAAGGTTCAGAAGGAGATTCCCGTTAAACCGGGCAGAGCGATAAAACCCACGGCTTCGGAAAAATCCCAGACCACGGCAGCAGTTGCGGGTAAGATGCCCCTTAATAAATATATTGCGCACAGTGGCGTTTGTTCCCGGCGGGATGCAGCCGCTCTCGTGAAGGACGGAAAAGTGACCGTTAATGGTAAACCGGCTACCGATCCGGGATACAAGGTTGAAGAAGGCGATGTGGTAAAGGTAAACGGTAAGAAAGTGGTGCCTTCCAGGAACTTCGTATATATTCTGTTGAACAAACCAAAAGATTATATTACTACACTTGAAGATCCCCAGGGAAGGAAAACCGTACTGGATCTGATCAAAACCGCAACGGAAGAAAGAGTGTATCCGATCGGGCGACTCGACAGAAATACTTCCGGAATTCTGTTGTTAACCAACGACGGCGATCTTGCACAAACACTGTCCCATCCGAAATTTGAGATCAAGAAAGTATACCATGTTGGGTTAGATAAGCCCCTCACCAAAAATGACTTCGATCGTATTATGGAAGGTGTGCAGTTGGAAGACGGTGTTGCTCGGGTGGACGCGCTGGCCTATACCGATCCAAAGGATAAGACGCAGGTTGGTTTGGAAATACACAGTGGGCGTAACCGAATTGTGCGTAGGATTTTCGAACATCTGAAATACGATGTGAAGACACTGGATCGCGTAATGTATGCCGGTCTTACCAAAAAGAATGTTCCCCGTGGCAAGTGGCGTTTTTTGTCGGAAAAGGAAGTACGCATACTCAAGCACTTCAACAGCACCAAAAAAACGAAAGCGGCCAACGCACGCAATATACCTCAAGACTAAGACGGACCTGAACGGATATGAATCTGAAACCTGCTATCATTTCGGAAGATGTAAATTTTGTTGCGGTTAACAAACCGGCCGGAATTCTTTCCATTCCCGATCGTGCACAAACCTCTGTTTCCCTGAAGGAAATGTTGGCTGAACGGTACGGAACGATCTTTACGGTTCACCGACTTGATCGGGATACCAGTGGCGTAATCCTGTTCGCCAGAAACGAAGCGAGTCACCGACATTTTTCGCAGCAGTTTGAGGATCGTAATACCGTGAAAATCTACAATGGTTTCGTGCATGGGTCACCGATAGATGATGTGCGTTTGATCGACGCACCCATTGCCGAGCATCCCGCAGACGATGGAAGGATGGTGGTGAACAGAAGAGGGAAGCCTTCGCAGACCGAGTTTACCGTTCTTGAACGGTTTGGTTCTTACAGCTGGATGCAGTTCCGGATTTTTACCGGCCGTACGCATCAGATCCGCGTTCATATGAAGCATGCCGGGCATCCGATCATCTGCGATCCGCTTTACGGAGACGGAAAACCTTTTCTTCTTTCGTCCATCAAGAAGAAATTCAAGCTGTCTCGTCATGAAGAAGAAGAGCGGCCATTGCTCAATCGGCTTGCCCTTCACGCATCCCATCTTGAAATCCGCAACACCGACAATTCCCTGCTGAGTTTTGATGCAGAGCCGCCCAAGGATATGAAGGCTGTTTTGCAGCAGCTCCGGAAATGGAAATAGTTGAAAATAATTCCTCCGTTAAAAAACGCCTCGTTAAGGGGCGTTTTTCTTTTGTATGAAGATCCGTTGGGGAAAAGCGGTTTGCAGAACTTGCATTCCAAAAACGTTAAAAGGGTGATGAATTCGTACGATCGTGTGTTGAAGGAATGCCTAAGGGAGTTGAGCATCGCTTTTATGAAAGAGATGTTTGGTCTCGACGTGAAGTCGGTCGAACCCGTTCCGCCCCGGATGCAGACGACGGTGGAGCAGGAGTGCGACCTCGTATTCAAGGTGACGGTGATGGATGGCACCGTGTTTCTTCTTCATATTGAATGGCAGTCGGTAAACGACCGGAGAATGCATCTTCGGATGTTGTTTTACGATGCACAGCTGATCCGCAATTATGATTTGCCGGTAAGAAGTATTGTTATTTATACAGGGAAATCCAAAATGAATATGAAATCGCATGTTACACATGAGCAGTTAAAGTATCATTATATATTGAAGGATGTCCAGGAGCTGGATGCGGTGAAGTTGTTGCGATCGGAAGATCCGGCGTTGGTATTGCTGGCCTATCTGGCCGGCATTTCGGGACCTCGGGAGTTGCTGATTCGTTCGCAGATTGAGCGCTGGCAGGAACTGTTCGGGGATGATGTTTCGGCCTTGCTTCAGAAAATCGCCCAGCTGGAGGTATTGGCATTATTGCGGGGCGATCAGGAACTGATAAAAAAGGAGGAAATAAATATGCTACTGCCAAAAAACTTTGATTGGAAAAAAGACTTCCGCTATCAGGAGGGGCTGGAAGCGGGAAGGCTGGAGACGCGGAAGCAATTTGAAAAGGAGCTGGAAGCCCAAAGACGGGAGACGCGGAAACAAATCGAGAAAGCCCTTGATGCTGAAAAACGTGTTGCTGTAAGGGAGCGATGTATGATTGAAAGCCTATTGGGAATGGGACTTTCGGCGAATCAGATTGCAACGGGGCTACGAATGCCCTTGGATCAGGTACAGGCTATTGCCGCAAGGATAAAGGAGAGAGGAGGTGGAAGCCAATAGACGAGGTGTCGTGGAGTGTTTGTGTGCACAAACTCGGGTCCTCGGGAGTTGCTGATTCGTTTGCAGATCGAGCATAAACCGGTGTCGTTTGCGAAGAAAAAATGGCCTCCGAAGGGAGGCCAGGTATCCGGTATTTTGATCAATTTTTAGACGTATTCCATCCGTTTTTTTTGAACTGCTCTTCAAGCTCTGCCCAGCTTTTCTTTTCCTGATGGCCGGTGACAATATTTTTCAGGGTAACGGTCTTGCTTTCCAACTCCTCACTACCGATAATGGCAACATAGGGGATATTCCGCTTGTCGGCATAGCTGAACTGCTTGTTGAACTTCACGTTCTCGTGATACAGCTCACAGGCTGTTCCGTGATTCCGTAATTTGGTGCAGAGCGCAAGGGCTGCCAGGGATTCCGTTTCACCCAGGTTGAAGAACAAGATCTCCGTGGAGATATGAACCGATTCCGGAAATGCTCCGAGTTCCTCCATCACATCGTAAATCCGATCGACCCCAAAGGAAATGCCCACCCCCGGGATGCCGGGAACGCCAAACAATCCGGTAAGATCATCGTATCTTCCTCCGCCCCCGATGCTTCCCATCTGTACGCCCTTCGCCTTGATTTCGAAAATGGTTCCGGTATAGTAGTTCAGCCCGCGTGCCAACGTGAAATCAACAACAACATCGATCGTGTCGCTTCCGATCAGGGGGACTGCCTGATTCAGGATCGTACGGGTCTCCGCCAGTCCCTTCAGCGCCGATTCTTCACCTGCGAGCAGATCACTCAACGCTGCAATCTTTTCGTCGTTACTACCCGAAATATTCAGATAACGCTCAATGATTGCAATCTGTGTGTCGGAAAGTCCACGGGTTGTCAGTTCTTCCTTTACCTTTTCAATACCGATTTTGTCCAGCTTGTCGATGGCAACGGTAATATCTACCAGTTTATCGGAGCCACCACATGCCGCAGCCAGTCCCGCCAAAATCCGTCTGTTGTTTAACCGGATCTCCACGGGGATATTGAGGGCCGAGAAAGCGGTGGCATAAATCAGTACAAGCTCCACCTCATTCAGCAGGGAATTACTTCCGACAACATCGGCATCACATTGATAGAATTCGCGGTAGCGCCCTTTCTGCGGGCGGTCGGCACGCCACACCGGCTGTATCTGGTAGCGTTTGAAGGGCAGAGTAAGCTGACCATGATTCATTGCCACATATCTCGCGAAAGGGATCGTGAGATCGTACTTCAGCGCGCGTTCGGTTAAATTCTTATCATTCTTGCCCTGAAGAACATTTTCGAAAGCCTGTTTGGCCTTTTCGGAATTTTTAGGATCACTGAGTCCGTTGTTGAGAATTTTGAAAATAAGCTTATCCCCTTCCTCGCCGTATTTTCCCATCAGGGTATCCAGATTTTCCATAGCCGGAGTTTCCAGCGGCTGAAATCCGTACCGTTCAAAAACACTGCGGATGGTTTGAAGAATAAACTGGCGTTTGCGTACAACTTCCGGTCCGAAGTCGCGTGTTCCTTGTGGGATAGAAGGTTTCATATCAGGCGTTGATTCAAAAAAATTAAACAGATGCGGGTGCTTTCCGGCCGTATCGTTCGATTATTGCGTCGCAGGCCTCATCGAGAAGCCGGTAGACTTCATGGTAGCCGGGTTCTTCGCCGTACCAGGGATCCGGAACATCCAGACCGCAGCCCGGCTCTTGTTCCTCCAGAAGTAGTTTAACCCTGGATGGATTGTAACGGTTGCCTGCAATCCTCTTCATCGAATCGATTACGTCACCGGCCATAGCATAGATCAGGTCGAATTTTGCGAAATCGTCGCCGGTAAACCGCCGGGCCCGCTGATGGCTGATGTCTATCCCGTTCATTCGCGCTACTTTCTGAGACAGATGATGAGGTTGTTCGCCCACATGATACCCATTGGTTCCGGCGCTGTCGATCACCCAGGAAAGTCCGGCCCGCTCAGCCTTGTGGCGAAGTATTCCTTCGGCCAACGGACTTCTGCAGATATTGCCCAAACAAACCATCAATATTTTCATCGAAGCTGATTTACCGGCGCAAAGGTAGGCTAAAAGCCTCAATTCAGGATCGCAGGCAGGAACAAAGCCGATGTCCGCTTCACCTTTTCGGTCCCTGCAATCCATTTGTTAAATATCTGCCCTCGGAGACGCGGAACGTATGGAATTGCAGCACTTTATCATCTAATAACAAAGGCCGCCTTATTTTACCGACCGGCCTGTTTTTTTCTTAACTTGCCTGCCTCAAAACAGTCAGGCTGCAAACATGAATATGGAACCAAAAAGCAGAAACAACAGACCCGCCAGACGTCCGCTCAACCTTCAGTCGATACGCGGATACCTTATGGGCATCATTATGCTCCTGGTATCCGGTGCCATCCTGTTCAGGGAAAAACTGAACCTGGAGCTGAACGGATTTCCCGGCGGCGAAAAAATGGCAACAGCCTTCGCTGTTTTGTGTGCCATATACGGTATATGGAGGATTTATCTGGCTTATAGAAACGCTAAAAACTGGCAGGATGAAAACTAAAACGAATTTCCTTGTTTCCGGTAACTCCTGGAGCCGCACCCTTCGGATCGGTGTGCTGGCGTTCCTGTTTTCTGCCTGTGGTTCGGGAGGCAACGGCAACTATGTATCGCAGGATGACTCAGTGATTCATATCAGTGCGGACGAGTCTTTCAAACCGATCATCGATTCGCAGATTCAGGTTTACGAATCGTCCAACCCCGACATTCGGATTATCGCCCACTACAAGTCGGAACAGGATTGTATGAAGGATATGCTGGTGGACAGTATCCGGATGGTTATTGTAACCCGGGGACTCTCTGAAAAAGAAGCAGCCTTCTACAGAGACACCATCGGCCACTCCATCGCCTGGGAACGGCTGGCTTACGACGCCATGGCCATTATCGTCAATAATGAAGCACCGGACTCGCTGTTTACGTTTGAGGAAATACGCAGTATTCTCCGCGGAGACGACGACCGTTTCCAACCTGTATTCGACGGGCTGCAGGCCACCAGTAACGTACGGTTTGCCATAGATTCGGTTCTCCGGGGCGAAAAGCTGACGGATAAAGCCATTGCGGCCAAATCCAGCGAAGAGCTGATTGACTTCGTTGCCAGGAACAAAAAGGCTATGGGCTTTATCGGGGTGAGCTGGGTCGGAAACAGGGCCGACAGCCGTTTGCTCTCCTTCGACGAAAATGTTAAAGTAGCCGCCGTTCAAACGCTGAAGCCCGACGATTTGGGTTTTGTTAAGCCCTATCAAGCCAATATTGCCACCAAGCGTTACCCGCTGGTACGCAGTTTGTATTATATTGCTAAAGAAAATTATATCGGACCTGCCCGGAAGTTTGCCAATTTTATGGGGGCTGAGCGAGGTCAGCTGATTTTCAGACGTGCATACCTGTGGCCTGCAAAAATGGATTTTACCATCCGGAAAGCAAATGCTCCCGAATAAGTAAAAAAAATTATTATATTTCGATATTATCAATAGATCAACCAAATCAAAATTCATACTCACTTAAACTTTAAGACAAAATGAGAGCTAGAGCAAGCATATTGGTAACTGTGCTGTTGGCTGGTCAAACGATCTGGGCACAAACTGTGGAGCAGGGTAAAAAGTTTTACTACTACGAACGCTTCAAAAGCGCACGCGAAGCGTTTGAAAAAAACCTTAATGATAAACCTGGAAATGAGGAAGCCGCTTACTGGCTCGGTCAAACCCTTATCGAACTGAAAGATATTCAGGGAGCTAAAGCTGTTTACCAGAAAGCCCTCGCTGCCAACGGCAGTGCGCCGCTCGTTCTGGTAGGAATGGGACATATTGAGCTGCTGGAAGATAAAACCGCCGATGCCCGCCAACGTTTCGAAACCGCTATCAGCCTGACGAAAGGCAAAAATATAGATGTACTGAACGCCGTCGGTAAAGCCAATGCCGAAGCCAAAGCCGGCGATGCTGGCTATGCCATCGAAAAGCTTAACCAGGCGACTACCGTAAAGGGATTTAAACACCCTTCGGTTTACATCAATATGGGGAACGCCTACCGGAAGTTGGCCGATGGTGGCGGAGCGGTTACAGCCTATTCAAAGGCATTGACAACCGATCCCAAATATGCTGCCGGTAAATATTATACCGGCCGTGTTTACCTGAGCCAAAACAATAGGGAGATCTTCCTGCCGGCTTTCCAGGAAGCCGTTGAAATTGATCCGGCTTATGCTCCGGCTTACCGCGAATTGTACTTCTACTACTATTATCGTGATGTAAACAAGGCAATCGAATACTTCGACAAATATGTGGCCAACAGCGATCCTTCCCCTGAAGTCGATTACGAACGGGTTAGTATCCTTTTTGCTGCCCGCAAATATCAGGAGGCGATCGATAAAGCCCGTCAGAACCTGGCCGCCCAGGGTGCCAACGCACTACCGAAATACCACCGTCTGATTGCGCACAGCTATAACGAACTCGGTGATTCGGTAAATGCGTTGAAGGAAATCCAGACCTTCCTGAGTAAAGCCCCGGAGGACATGCTGCTGCCTGCCGATTACGCCCTCCTCGGTGATCTGGAACTGAAGTTCCCGGGCCAGGAAGCCAGCGCGCTCCAAAACCTGCGGAAAGCCCTGGATATGGACACCAGCCGCGAAAGTAAACTGACGCTCGCCGACCGCGTTTCCGGTATCCTCGACAAGCGAAATATGGTTAAGGAAGCCGCTGAATGGAAAGGGATCGCTTACAATCTCAATCCGGAACCGACAAAAACCGACCTCTTCTATACCGGCTACGCATTTATCAAAGCCCAGGAATACGTGATTGCGGATAGTCTTTTCGGCATCTACGCGTCCAAATACCCCGATGAGATCTTCGGCTATTACTGGCAGGGCCGCGCCCGTTTGGTGATCGATTCCACCGGAGAACAGGGACTGGCTGCGGAATCCTTCCTGAAATTCATCCCCATTGCGGAAAAGGATCCGGAGAAAAATAAGGCCATGCTCATTACCGCCTACGGCTCCCTGGCTTCCCACAGCGCCAACGTGCTCAAGGATAAGGAGGCAGCAATCATGTACTTCGACAAGATCCTGGCCCTCGATCCGGAAAACGCCGATGCGAAGCGTTACAAGGAAATCCTCCAAAAACAGTTGGCGGCTCCCCAACGCAACTCGCAAAACGCCAACCAGCAGCCGTCAAAGTCGGCTACCGGAGCAAAATAAAAAGATATAAATTATCGTTATATGATCCCTTCCGTCAACGGAAGGGATTTTTTTTAGGGTACACAAACGATACAGAAGCCGTTTCCCGGTTATTATTTTAATAATCACATGGTTTTTAATCTGACGTGACCTATTTTTGCCGTTGGAGCAATTAATAGTACCATGGATCAATTATTACTGCAGGCCCCAGCTGTGGCTTCTGCCGGAGATGTTAACAGCTCAGTAAATTATCTCCCTATAGGCATCCAGTTCCTATTCGCCATTCTTTTCGTGGTGATTACACTGGCAGCCACGCACTACTTAGGCCCCAAAAGAAAAACTTCTGACAAGCTCCGCAACTTCGAAAGCGGTATCGAAAGCCAGGGCAATGCCCGTCAGCCCATGGCGATAAAATATTTCCTTGTTGCTATCCTTTTTGTGTTGTTTGACGTGGAAGTGATATTCTTCTATCCCTATGCGGTGAATTTCCGTGAACTGGGATGGGCAGGATTCGCCGCCGTGCTCATGTTTGTAGGATTCTTCCTTTGTGGATTTATCTATATCGTGAAAAAAGGCGCCCTTCGCTGGGAAGATTAGGATGCATGCGGGCCCGGATATTGAATGTTGAATCCGGCACCCGTAAGGCTTAAAGTCCCTGGAATCTGATTTTAGGTCCAACATTCAAAACTTAATTTTTTATGGCACGTCCGGTTAGATTTAATATCAAAGGAGATGTAAAACTGGTTACGGAAGGCCCCGAAGGGTATGCCGGCGAAGGATTTTTCGCTACTACACTGGATAAACTGGTGGGTATGGGCCGTAAAAACTCAATGTGGCCCCTGCCTTTCGCTACTTCCTGCTGCGGTATCGAATTCATGGCTACCATGGCATCGCACTACGACTTCGCACGTTTCGGTTCGGAAAGGGTAGGGTTTTCTCCCCGCCAGTGTGATATTCTCATGGTAATGGGTACCATCGCCAAAAAAATGGGACCCGTTGTGAAGGAAGTTTATCTCCAGATGGCCGAACCCCGCTGGGTAATGGCTGTTGGAGCCTGCGCTTCTTCAGGAGGCATTTTCGATACCTATTCCGTTCTTCAGGGCATCGACCAGATCATTCCTGTGGATGTTTATGTGCCGGGTTGCCCTCCGCGTCCGGAAGCCATTATCGACGGCTTTATGAAGGTTCAGGAACTCGTGGGTAAGGAAAGCCTTCGCAGAAGAAACAGCGACAGATACAAGGAGTTGATGAACAGTTATGGAATTCAGTAACGTATAACAGATGGAAATTACAAACGAGTACATCCAGCAGCGCCTGACCGAAAAGTTCGGAGATCAGGTTACAGGATTCGAAGAACCTTACGGAATGCTGACCTTTGAGGCACCGAAAGAGCTTAACCTGAAAGTGCTTCAGTTCCTTTACGACGATGAAGTGCTGAAATTCCGTTTTCTGACCGATCTCTGCGCCGTTCACTATCCGGAACAACCGGGCCGTGAACTGGCCGTGGTTTATCACCTGCACAACCTCGAAAACAACGTTCGCGTTCGCTTCAAGGTTTTTGCTCCCATCGCAGCACCCGACGTATTCAGCGCAACAGCCCTGTTCTCCGCCGCCAACTGGATGGAAAGGGAAACCTATGATTTCTTCGGTGTCAACTTCGTGGGACATCCCAATCTGAAACGGATTCTCAATGTCGACGAGATGGACTATTTCCCTCTGAGAAAGGAATACCCTCTCGAAGATCAGACACGTATCGATAAAGATGATGAAATGTTCGGACGGGGATAATCCATAACCCCGCATTCACGATCAAAACGATAACAATGCAAGAGCAGCAACATATAAAACTACCGGAAGGCTCCATCGGGAAACAGACGACCACACTGAACCTGGGTCCGACTCACCCCGCAACCCACGGGGTTATGCAGAATATCCTCGAACTCGACGGCGAAAGGGTTGTGTCTACCGAACAAACCATCGGTTATATCCACCGCGCTTTTGAAAAACTCGCCGAACGCAGGCCGCTTTTCCAGATCACTCCCATCACCGACCGCCTGAACTACTGTTCATCGCCGATCAACAACATGGGATGGCATATCACCTGCGAAAAGTTGCTGGGTGTTAAAACACCGAAGCGGGTGGACTACCTCCGGGTTATTATCATGGAGCTCGCACGTATTGCCGACCACCTGATCTGCAATTCCATCGTGGGTGTGGACTCCGGAGCGTTTACCGGATTCCTCTACGTAATGCAGTACCGCGAACTGATTTACGAAATCTACGAAGAAGTCTGCGGTTCCCGCCTCACCACCAATATCGGTCGTATTGGCGGTTTCGAAAGAAATTTCTCCAATGCTGCCTTCGAAAAAATTCAGAAATTCCTCGATGAATATCCCGCGGTACTGAAAGAGTTCGAAAACCTTTTCACCCGAAACAGGATCTTCATGGAGCGTACCATAGGTTCCGGCGGCATCTCCGCCGAACGTGCCCTCAACTATGGCTTCACAGGTCCCAACCTGCGTGCAGCCGGCGTTGACTACGATGTTCGTGTGCATTCACCCTATTCTTCCTACGAAGATTTTGAGTTTGATGTGCCCGTAGGGTCTACCGGCGACAACTACGACCGTTTCCTGGTGCGTAATGCCGAAATGTGGCAGAGCCTCCGTATCATCGAACAGGCGTTCCGAAGGGTGCAGGAATTCAAGGGCGCCGAAGCCGATGTTTATCATGCTGATGCTCCGGCCTACTACCTGCCCGATAAAAAAGATGTGTACACAAAAATGGAAGCCCTCATCTATCACTTCAAAATCATCATGGGGGAAACCGAAATTCCGAAAGGGGAAGTGTACCAGTCCGTTGAAGGTGCAAACGGAGAACTGGGCTACTATCTGATCAGTGATGGTGGCAGAACGCCGTTCCGCCTGCATTTCCGCAGACCCTGTTTTATTTACTATCAGGCATATCCGGAACTGATCAAAGGTTCTATGCTGGCCGACGCGGTAATTACCATGAGTAGCCTGAACCTGATCGCAGGGGAACTGGATGCATAAACTATTAAGATACAAAAAATAATCCGGATTTCATAACAAAGTCCGGGTTTTAACATAAAAAGAAAAAGGTTGTGGTAAAATTTTCAGACGATAAACTGGCAAAAGTTCAGGAGATCATCAGAAGGTATCCCGAAGGGAAGCAGAAGTCCGCACTAATTCCTGTTCTCCATCTGGCCCAGGAAAGTTTCGGTGGATGGCTCGACGTTCCGGTTATGGATTATGTAGCGGAACTGCTGAACATCACTCCGATCGAAGTGTATGAAGTGGCTACCTTTTACACGATGTTTAACCTCCGTCCGGTAGGTAAACATGTGCTGGAAGTATGCGTGACCGGTCCGTGCATGATCAACGGCAGCGATGATATCATCGCCTATATCCGTGAGAAGCTCGGTATCGGACCCGGAGAAACCACTGCCGACGGAATGTTTACGCTGAAACCCGCCGAATGTCTCGGGGCATGTGGGTACGCCCCCATGATGCAGCTCGGTAAACATTACCGCGAACACCTGACCCGCGAAAAAGTGGATCAGATTATTGAAGAATGCCGAAAACAAGCCTAAAGGGTTTACCTATAAAAAGCGACCAACATGGGAGTGAAACTTTTACTGGAAAACGCGCATATAGAAGGTATACGTTATTATGAAACCTACCGCAAGCACGGTGGCTACCGCGCCGTTGAGAAAGCCCTGAAAATGGCCCCCAACGATGTGGTGGAAGAAGTGAAAAAGAGCGGTCTCCGCGGAAGGGGTGGGGCTGGTTTTCCTACAGGCATGAAATGGAGCTTTCTGGCCAAGCCGGAAGGCGTTCCCCGCTACCTGGTTTGTAATGCCGACGAATCTGAACCCGGTACATTCAAGGACCGTTACCTGATGGAATTCCTTCCACACCTGCTGATCGAAGGTCTCATCGTTTCCTCCTATGCACTCGGTTCCAATTCTACCTATATCTATATCCGTGGCGAATACGCCTGGATTCCCGATATTCTCGAGCAGGCCATCGCCGAAGCCAAACAGAACGGTTGGCTGGGTAAAAATATCCAGGGCTCCGGGTTCGACCTCGAAATCTACGTACAACGTGGTGCAGGGGCCTATATCTGTGGCGAAGAAACGGCACTGATCGAATCCCTGGAAGGCAAACGTGGTAACCCGCGTATCAAACCGCCTTTCCCGGCCATCAAGGGGCTTTGGGACTGCCCGACGGTGGTGAACAACGTGGAAACCCTTTCCGCTGTAGTGCCCATCATGAACATCGGCGGCGAAGAATACGCAAAAATCGGCGTAGGCCGTTCAACCGGTACCAAGCTCATTTCCGCCTGCGGTAATATTAACAAACCCGGCGTTTACGAAATCGATATGACCATCTCCGTGGAAGAATTCATCTACTCCGATGAATACTGCGGCGGCATCAAAGGCGGCAAACGTCTGAAAGCCTGCATTCCCGGTGGTTCTTCCGTTCCCATCCTGCCCGCCAACCTGCTGCTGAAAACAGCGAAGGGCGAAACCCGCTACATGAACTACGAAAGTTTGAGCGATGGTGGCTTCGCAACAGGCTCGATGATGGGGTCCGGTGGTTTTATCGTACTCGACGAAGACCAGTGCGTGGTAAAACACACCATGACGCTGGCTCATTTCTACAACCACGAAAGTTGCGGTCAGTGCTCTCCCTGCCGAGAAGGAACAGGGTGGATGTACAAGATCCTCAAAAATATCGAATACGGAAAAGGCAAGATGAGCGATATCGACCTGCTTTGGGATATCCAGAGAAAGATCGAGGGCAATACCATATGCCCGCTCGGCGATGCCGCTGCTTGGCCGGTGGCTGCCGCTATCCGTCATTTCCGCGACGAATTCGAATGGCATATTACCCATCCGGAAGAAGCCGTTAAACGCAATTTCGGATTGGCACACTATGCCGACCCGCTGAAAGTTCCCGAAGCTGTTTAGGGAGCCCAGGCTGATAGCTCAAACAAAACAGGTATTTCTAAATGGATCATGTTGCGAAAGGGTAGTGAGTCAGGAATGCCGGCAAACCAACTGATCCGCGAGAAACGATAATATATGTCTGAACAACAATTATTTAAAGTAACGATCGACAACATTACTGTTGAAGTGGCCCCCGGAACAACCATTCTCCAGGCGGCACGTAAGATCGGCGGCGATGTGGCACCCCCTGCAATGTGTTTTTACAGCAAGCTGAAGGGTAGCGGCGGTAAATGCCGTACCTGCCTGGTAGAAGTTGCTGCAGGTTCTGCTGCCGACCCCCGGCCCATGCCCAAGCTCGTTGCCAGCTGCCGTACCACGGTAATGGACGGAATGGTCGTGAAAAACATCACCAGCGAACGTGTTATCGACGCCCGCAAAGGTGTGGTGGAGTTCCTGCTCCTCAACCACCCGCTCGACTGCCCCATCTGCGACCAGGCCGGTGAATGTCATCTCCAGGACCTCGGCTACGAACACGGTTCCGAAGGTACCCGTTACGCGTTCGACAGAAGAACTTTCAAAAAAGAAGATATCGGCCCCTATATCCAGCTCCACATGACCCGTTGCATCCTTTGCTACCGTTGTGTGTTTACCGCCGAACAGGTTACCAATACCAGAGTCCACGGCGTATTGGATAGAGGCGATCACGCTGCTATTTCAACCCTTATCGGAAAATCCATCGACAACGATTTCAGCGGAAACGTTATCGATGTTTGCCCCGTTGGTGCACTTACCGATAAAACGTTTCGTTTCAAGAACCGGGTGTGGTTCCTCAAACCCATGAATGCACACCGCGATTGCGACAAATGCTGCGGTCGTGTTACACTCTGGAACCGAGGTGATGAAGTATTCCGGGTAACCGCACGTAAGGATGAATGGGGCGAAATCGAAGATACCCCCGATGGTAAAACCGGCTGGATCTGCAATACCTGCCGCTTTGAAAAAAAGAATACCAGCGACTGGATTATCGAAGGTCCGCGTAAAATCGACCGTCACTCCGTAATTTCCCAGGGTCACTATGTCGACGTTGTTCGTCCGAAGGAAACCCTGCCCGAGGTGATGGGAAGAAACCCGCGTCTTCTCATGGATATCCATAGCGTAAGCCAGGTCAACCGGCCGGAAGTTAAACTCTCCGAACTCCCCGGACCTGCTCATTCAGGCGATTTCAAAAAACCGACTAACGGATCAGCTAACGTTGACAACCAATAAATGAACATGAATCTTTTTTTACTTGCAGTAGATTGGCCATTTCTCATCGAAAAAGCGGTGCTGATATCTGCTATCATCGGGATCAGCCTGGTGATCGCCATGTACGAGACCTATGCGGAAAGAAAGGTTGCCGGATGGATCCAGGATCGTCGTGGTCCGAACCGCGCAGGCCCCTTTGGTATCCTTCAACCCCTGGCCGACGGGATCAAGCTGTTCATGAAAGAAGAAATTATCCCCAACACGTCGAATAAAATGCTGTTCATCCTCGGTCCCGGACTGGCAATGCTTACCGCCATGATGACCAGCGCCGTGATTCCCTGGGGGGGTAATGTTGAAATTGCCGGCCGCTCCGTCAGTCTGCAGGTTGCCGACATCAACATCGGCATCCTCTTCGTTTTCGGCGTGGTAAGTATGGGTGTTTACGGTATCATGATCGGTGGATGGGCCTCCAACAACAAGTTCTCCCTGATGGCTGCCCTCCGCGGTGCCTCCCAGGTGATTTCCTACGAACTTCCCATGGGCCTCTCACTCATCTCCCTGCTCATGCTCACCGGTTCCCTCAGCCTTCGCACCATCGTGGAGCAACAGATGGACGGATGGTACAATGTGCTCTGGCAACCACTGGGATTCTTCATCTTCCTGGTATGCGCCTTTGCTGAATGTAACCGTACACCGTTCGACCTTCCGGAAGCAGAAAGTGAACTGAACTTCGGTTACCATCAGGAATACTCTTCCATGAAACTCGGTTTCTTCCTCTTTGCTGAATACATCAACATGTTTATCAGCAGTGTTATCATGGCAACCCTCTTCTTCGGTGGATACGATATTCCGTTTGTAAACGACCGTTCGCTGGCCGAAGCCTGGGGAGGAAACGCAGTGGCTCTCCTGCAGATCGCAAGCCTGCTGCTTAAAACCTTCTTCTTCATCTTTGTGTTCATGTGGGTCCGTTGGACAATTCCGCGCTTCCGCTACGACCAACTGATGAACCTCGGATGGAAAAAGCTGATTCCTTTGTCTCTTGCGAATATGATTATTACAGCTGTAGTTATTCTGTGGCTGAAAAAATAAAGAAATATGCAACTTACCAATAGATCACAGGCTGTCGACAGAAGACCCATGAATTTCATGGAGCGTTTGTATGTGCCTGCCATTGCGAAAGGGATGGCCATCACCCTGCGTCACCTTTTCAAAAAGAAACCCACCATCAACTATCCGGAAGTTACGCGTGAGTTCAGCCCCGTTTTCCGTGGTCTGCACGTTCTGAACCGCGACGAACAGGGCCGTGAACGTTGTACCGCCTGTGGGCTTTGCGCCGTAGCCTGTCCTGCAGAAGCCATCACCATGGAAGCTGCCGAACGTTTGCCGGGCGAAGAAAACCTGTACCGTGAGGAGAAGTATGCCGCCCGCTACGAAATCAATATGCTGCGCTGTATTTTCTGCGGACTTTGTGAAGAAGCCTGCCCCAAGGATGCGATATATCTGTCCGAAACCTTTGCTCCGGCTAACTACCAGCGTAAGGGATTCGTTTACGGAAAAGATGAACTGCTGATCCCGAACCCGGTTACCGATCCGGAAGGATACGCCAAAGCACGCGGCCCCCAGGGCAAAAAATAATTAATTCTCAATCTTATCAATACAATGAACGTCACACAAATACTTTTCTGGTTTCTTACTGTACTCGCCCTCGGCAGTGCCATCGGGGTGGTACTCAGTAAAAACCCGGTACACAGTGTTTTACTGCTGATCATTACCTTCTTCGCAATTTCCGGTCACTACATCCTGCTCAATGCTCAGTTCCTCGCCATCGTGAACCTGATCGTTTACGCAGGGGCCATCATGGTGCTGTTTCTCTTCGTGATCATGCTGATGAACCTGAATGCCGACACCGAGCCCCAGAAAAACAAGTGGCTGAAGCTGGCCGGCGGGATCGCAGGAGGAAGCCTTATGCTGATTCTTATCGCCGCGCTGAAAGAATCGGAAGTGAAACAAAACCTCACGCAGCTGAAAGAAGGCAACATCGGGCTGATCGAACAACTTGGTAAAACCCTTTTCACCCAGTATGTGGTTCCCTTCGAAATCAGCAGTGTTCTCTTCCTGAGTGCAATGGTTGGGGCTGTAGTTATTGGTAAGAAAGATTAAAAATACCCGGTATGCCTATAAATTATTACATATTCGTTGCCATCGCCCTTTTCTGTATCGGGGTAATCGGTGTGCTCACCCGCCGCAACGCCATCATCATCTTCATGTGTATCGAACTCATGCTGAATGCCGTGAACCTGTTATTGATCGCATTTTCCAAAATGCATCATCAGCTGGCGGCCGCAAATGGAGACGCGGGTGTTGCGGGTATCGAGGGACAGCTATTTGTGTTCTTCATCATGGTGGTTGCCGCCGCCGAAGTATCCGTAGGCCTGGCCATCATCGTTATGATGTTCCGGAATGTACACTCAGTGGATGTTAATTTTTTAAACAGACTTAAACATTAACAGTGAATATTGTTTACTTAGTTCCCTTATTTCCGCTGATAGGTTTTCTGCTGAATGGTCTGTTACGCAACCATCTGTCGAAATCCGCCGTAGGCATTATTGGCAGCGGCTCTGTTCTTGCTTCGTTTATTGTGAGCCTGATGCTGTTCTTCGACGTTAAATCGGGCAACAACACCGTAGCAACACTGTTTAATTTTATTAACACGAAGCAGTTCTCCATTCCCTTCAGTTTCCAGATCGATCAGCTTTCTTCGCTGTTCCTTCTCGTGATTACGGGAGTGGGCTTCCTCATTCACCTGTATTCCACAGCCTACATGAAGGAAGAACCCAACGAACACTTCGCCCGTTATTTCGCTTATCTCAACCTCTTCGTGTTCTCCATGCTGCTCCTCGTAATGGGCGGCAACTTCGTGATCATGTTCATCGGTTGGGAAGGTGTAGGTCTCTGTTCCTATCTTCTTATCGGCTTCTGGTTTAAAAATACCGCGTACAACAACGCTGCCAAAAAGGCCTTCATCATGAACCGTATCGGCGACCTGGGATTCCTGCTCGCCGTGTTCTGGCTCCTCGCCAAACTGGGTACGGTCACCTACGGCGAAGTGTTTACGCAAAAAAGCCTTGACCTTCTTTCGGCCACCGATATTACAGGAATCACCCTGCTGCTCTTTGTCGGCGCAACCGGTAAATCGGCCCAGATTCCGCTCTATACCTGGCTTCCCGATGCGATGGCGGGTCCCACTCCGGTATCTGCCCTTATCCACGCTGCAACCATGGTTACTGCAGGTATCTACATGATCGCCCGCAGCAATATCCTCTATACCATGGCTCCGCTTACCCAATGTGTGGTGGCCGTTATCGGTTTGGCAACAGCCATTTTTGCCGCCACCATCGCCTTTAAGCAGAACGATATCAAAAAGGTACTGGCTTACTCTACCGTGAGCCAGCTCGGATACATGTTCCTTGGTCTCGGTGTTGGAGCCTATACCGGCGCCGTATTCCACGTGATCACCCACGCCTTCTTCAAGGCTCTGCTCTTCCTCGGCGCAGGTTCGGTAATTCACGCCATGCATCACGAGCAGGATATGCGTAATTACGGTGGTCTGAAAAAATACATGCCCATCACGCATATAACCTTCCTGATCGGATGTCTGGCCATCGCGGGTATCTATCCGTTCTCCGGATTCTTCTCCAAGGATGAAATCCTGACCGCCGCATTCGCTCAAAACAAGGTACTGTATATCTTCGGAGTGATCGGCGCACTCATGACGGCATTCTATATGTTCCGTCTGTATGCCATGACCTTCCAGGGAAAATTCCGGGGCACCCATGAGCAGGAACACCACCTGCATGAAAGTCCTTCTGCCATGACCATTCCGCTGATCGTTCTCGGCATTCTGGCGCTGATCGGTGGTTTCATGAACGTTCCCGAAGTGCTCGGCGGAAGCACCCGTTTGGCCAACTTCCTCCAACCCATCTTCGCTGCTTCAATCGAAAAACAATCCGCACACCATATTGACCATTCAACCGAACTGATGATGATGTTCGGGGTAATGGCTGTGATCATCGTTGTGATTCTTCTGGCCTGGATGAAGTACGCCAAATACCAGAAAACGGACGAAGAACCCAGGGGGCTCGGAAAGGTTCTGGCCAACAAATGGTACGTCGATGAATTGTACGATGCCATCATTGTGAAACCCCTGATTGCGTTCAGTAAATTCCTCGGCAACGTGTTCGATAAATATGTTGTGGACGGAATCGTAAACGGGGTAGGACGTCTGGTTCAGTACGGCGGCCGTCAGCTCCGACTGATTCAGAGTGGTCAGGTAGGTGGTTATATCCTCCTGATGGTGCTCAGCATGCTGGTGTATTTTGCTGTACAGATGTTTATACTGAAGAAATAATTTTTTGATGATAATGCCGGAAGCAAAGCAACCGGCACTCAACAGGAACATTCAACATTGAATAAATGATACCGGTTCTACTTTTACTTATTCCCTTAATCAGCGGTCTTGCCGCCTTCTTATTCCGCAACGGAAACGGCGCCCGTACGCTCGCACTCCTTGCGTCGCTGGCAACCCTGGCCGTATCCCTGATCGGACTGACCCAATCGCAACAGCAGCTGTCTGCCGACTGCTCCTGGCTTCCCATGCTGGGCGCAAGGTTCACCGTTGCGCTTGATGGAATGGGACAGATCCTGGCTTTGCTCACCGCAATTGCCTTTCCGGTTATCTTTATTGCAACCTGGAAATCGGTTTATAAGGATGCCCATCAGTTCTTCGGATTGATGCTCCTCTCCCAGGCGGGATTGCTACTTGTGTTCATCGCAATGGACGCCCTTCTGTTCTATTTCGGATGGGAGATTGCGCTGATCCCCGCTTATTTCCTCTGTTCAAAATGGGGTGGTGAACGCAGAATCCAGGCTACCTTCAAATTCTTCGTTTACACGTTTGCCGGTTCACTGCTCATGCTGATTGCACTGATCTATCTGTACCTGCAAACACCGGATCAATCTTTTGCACTGAAGTCCATTATGGCTCTTGACCTGCCCATCAAAACCCAGGCCTGGATCTTGGTCGCCCTCTTTGTTGCTTTCGCCATCAAAATGCCGGTATTCCCCTTACATACCTGGCAGCCCGATACCTACGAACAATCTCCCACTGCCGTTACCATGGTACTGAGTGGGGTAATGGTGAAAATGGGCGTGTTCGGTATTCTGCGCTGGCTGGTACCGGTGGTACCGGAAGCCGCCTACATGTGGGGCGATCCCATCATGTCCTGCGCCGTAATCGGTGTGGTATATGCGTCTATCATCGCCATCACCCAGGACGATCTCAAACGCTTTGTGGCCTATTCTTCCATTGCCCACATCGGCATCATGGTTATGGCCATCTTCTCCTATACCGGTACCGGTATCGAAGGCGCGGTTCTCCAGATGTTCAACCACGGCGTCAACATCATCGGTCTCTGGATTGTGATTGAGCTGATCGAGCGTCAGTACGGAACCCGTAAGATGAGTGAGCTGGGCGGACTTGCACAGCAATCACCCGCACTGGCGATTTTCCTCGTCATCCTGGCTTTCGCCAATATCGCGTTACCCCTTACCAACGCATTTGTTGGAGAGTTCCTGATGTTTAACGGAATCTTCTCTACAAAATATACCGATTACAATATCGTATTCGCCGTTATTGCCGGTCTGAGCATTATCCTCTCCGCGGTTTATACCCTGAACATGGTGCAGAAGGTCTTCTTCGGAAATACCAACGCGCTTACCGCCAGGGGGTACGCCCTTTCCATGAACGAAAAATTGGCCCTCAGTGCTCTGGTGGCTATCATAATCTTCTTCGGTGTTTACCCCCAACCCTTGATCGATCTGGGTTCCGGCACCGTAAATGAATTGACGGACATCATTCAGCAGAGCATTAAACTTAAAATGTAGAACAGCTATCAGCGATATATCATTATGAACGCAATTATCTTTTCAGCCATCTGGGCAGTAATTATGATGTTTGGCGGAATCCTTCTGAAAAAGCCTTCCGCAATCAAAATACTCGCCATTACCGGCCTGCTGGTTGTACTGGCAGTGAACCTGTGTGAAACCTATAATGGTCCTCTCTTCCATATCAATACCTATGGTATGCTCGATGTGGGTCGGTTCGGCCTCTTCTTCAACACCATCGCCCTGGTTTCCTGCCTGTTCTTCGTGGCACTCTCCGGCAAAGACATCACCAATGTCGGAAGGTACCCCGCCGAATATTTTGCGCTGATCTTCTTCATAATGTCCGGTGTAGCTGTTGCCAGTTCCTTCGGATCGCTGCTGATGCTCTTCCTCGGCATCGAAATCATTTCGATTCCGCTGTATATCCTCGCCGGTAGCGATAAAGTCAACCTGAAAAGCAATGAAGCTTCCCTCAAATATTTCCTGATGGGGGCCTTCTCCACAGGCATCATGCTGATGGGTATTGCACTCATCTACGGTGCAACCGGAAGCTTTTCCATCGATAAGGTGGATGCCGGCCGTGAATCACTCACTCCGCTTCTCACAGCGGGTATGATACTCCTGCTCATTTCCATGGCCTTCAAAGTGTCGGCCGCGCCCTTCCATTTCTGGACGCCCGACGTGTACGACGGTTCACCCACCGTGTTCACTTCCTTTATGGCCACCATCGTTAAGGCCGCCGCATTCATTGCCTTCCTGCGCTTGTTCGAACGGTCTTTCGGCGGACTTCGTTCCGAGTGGCAACTGCTGGTGGCGATCACTACCGCCGCCACTCTGGTAATCGGTAACATCACCGCCGTGTTCCAGCAAAGCGTAAAACGACTCCTGGCCTATTCCAGTATCGCACAGGCTGGCTTTATGCTGTTTGCCGTGTTTGCCCTCAACGACTATGCAAAGGAGGGGCTGATCCTCTATGCCGTTGCCTATAGCCTGGCCACCATCGGTATCTTTGCCGTGCTCACCCGCATGAAAGACTATACCATTGATGGGTTCAACGGGCTGGCCAAAACACAACCCGTACTGGCTGCCGTTACGGCAATCTGTCTGTTTTCTCTGGCAGGTATCCCGCTTACTGCAGGGTTCTTCGCCAAATACTATATGCTCGTGGCAGCCGTAAAAACCGGCACCTATTTCTGGTTGGTGATCCTGGCCATCGTTTGTGCGGCCGTCTCTGTTTACTACTACCTCCGTGTGGTACAGGCCATGTATTTCCGCGATGGTGATGCTCAGGTAACGGAAGCGAACGGCGGTTTCAAGGCCCTGCTCATCGTCCTGGCCGGTTTGATCATTCTTTTCGGGGTATGGCCCCAGTACCTGCTGAACTATCTCTATTTCTAGCAGCGCTGTTGCCATTCATCCGTTTTCTCTGGCATGTAACCCGTCAAAACCCTATCTTTAGCGTATAAACAGGATAGCATGCGTCTCGGGGACATACTGTCACTTTCTTTCCGCAGCATACGGGGAAACACACTCCGCACCGGAATCACCGTAGCCATTATCGCGTTCGGTATCATGGCGCTGATAGGTATTGTTACCGCTGTGGAAGCCATGGAACAGAAGTTCACCGAAAGCTTCTCCTCCATGGGCGCCAACGGCTTCCAGATACGCTATCGGGAAAGCACACGCGGCTTCAGCAACAATACCGAAGTCGTCCGGACCCAGCGTACCCGTCGTGCCAAACGTTCCAACGAAGGCAAGATGATCACCGTTGATCAGGCCGAAACCTTCAAGCGGGAGTACAAATTTCCCGCAACCGTTGGGATATCCATATCCGGTGGTAACAACGCCATCGTAACAGGTGAGGGGAAGAAAACCAACCCTACCGTTCGCGTCAGCGGAGGCGATGAAAACTTTATCGACCTCAACGGATATAAGGTTGCCCATGGCCGTGGGCTGAACGAAACCGATATCAAATCTGCCACCAATGTTTGTATCATCGGTTCCGATGTGGCTGCACGTATTTTCGGACGAGCCGATTCCAGGGGGCTCGACCGCGAAATCCGCGTAAACAATATTCCTTTCCGGGTTATCGGCATTCTGGAGTCCAAGGGATCCACGTTCGGATTCAGCCGCGACAACCTCGTTATCCTTTCCTATACCTCTGTCCGGCGTTTTTTTGCGGGCAACCGCTCCTTCAATATCGGCGTTAAGGTGGCCGCTCTTTCGATGATGGACGATGCCATTGGCGAAGCGGAGGGAACCATGCGTCGTATACGGCAACTGGTGGCCTCCGAAGGCGACAACTTTTATATCGACAAGAGCGACAGCTTTGCCCAGATGGCGATCGATAACACCAAAAACCTCACTATTGCGGCCATTGCTATCGGATTGATTACACTGATCGGTGCTGCCATCGGTCTCATGAATATCATGCTGGTGTCGGTAACCGAAAGAACCAAGGAAGTGGGCCTGATCAAAGCCATCGGTGGTCGCCAGAATGCCGTGGCACAGCAGTTCCTGTACGAAGCCGTGCTGATCAGTTTGTTCGGTGCCTTTTTCGGCATCATTCTGGGCGTGTTCGTCGGTAACCTCTTCTCCATGCTGCTGGGAACCGGCTTTGTGATTCCCTGGCTATGGGTGTTGCTCGGTATTGTTATCTGTACGATTGTAGGCATCCTTGCCGGACTCTATCCCGCCATGAAAGCCTCGAAGCTTAACCCCATCGAGGCCTTGCGCTACGAATAATAAAACAACTATGGATTGTGGGAAGACAGCATTTTTTATTGAGAATCAGGCTGATATTTAGTCACTTGCAGAATTCGCTATTTTTTCGTATCTTTTAAGATAGGGGTTATCTGACCGGCTGCATCGCGCTGCTCAGCGTTTCTTGTGTAAAAAGCCAGGTCAAACCCAGCCTTCATGTCCTCACCAGGAGTAAATAAATCTTATCTGAAAAAGGAAATCTTCTAAAAGCAAAAGTCCTCGTTCTGAACACTGACCATGATTCATCGGGGTTTAGGATTCAGTTTCTTATAAGATGAACAATGAACCGAGCGTACAACGGTGTGACCTTTAGTTTTGCTTTTCAATTAAAGAGAGGTTAGTAATATCGTGGGGTGTCCGGGAGACCCCTCGCGTTTCGGGGAAGTTGAAGGCAATTCAGGAGAGGAGGGACGGTGCATTATGGATGGACCGTTTATTTTTTTCCTGGATTGCTTCGCCTTCGGCTCGCAATGACGTAAGGGAGACGTCTCGCAACGACGTGAGGGGGACGGCTTGCAATGACGAAAAGGGAAAGACTCGAGTGACGGGACGGATGCTGCGCGATGCCATGAGGGATAGCTTTCGATTACGACTGGGTGTTGCGTCATTGCGAGGGCTCCGCCCGAAGCAATCCAATATTGTACAAGTCGAGAATTCCCCGCGGGAGGATCTGTAGCAGAGCGGGAGCCCAGCGACAGTATTTGGAGTATCTAACCCCAGATTAGCGAACCGAACGATGAACGGCGCGACGGAAGCCGATCATTGCGATGGCGCGGGTTAAAAAAAGTCACGGAGCGGGAGCTCCGCGACAGTGTAAGTTTGCAGCGAACCGAACGATGAACGGCGCGACCTTTAGGTTCGCTTTTAAAATATCCCACCTTTTTTATTGAACCTTTTTAATGCCTGGAACCGGGCCCTGCAATGGAAGCCGATCATTGCGATGGCGCGGGTTAAAAAAAAGTCACGGAGCGGGAGCTTCGCGACAGTGCAAGTTCTTACTAGATGAACAATGAACCGAACGTACAACTGTGCGACGCACCGGCAGCCCAATAGAATTCCTGCAGCTAACCCCCAAAAAATAAT
>ENA-UOVV01000972-UOVV01000972.1-compost-metagenome-genome-assembly--contig:-NODE-972-length-26424-cov-6.009140_pt1 | contig 26424 bp, 27 predicted proteins | sample MGYA00238155_ERZ761577 | MGnify/ENA primary metagenome ERZ761577 (study PRJEB28898, sample SAMN06268775) | compost metagenome | isolation source: Emeryville, CA | place: USA:Emeryville, CA | collected...
ACCCTTCCAAGCGTCCAATGTGAACACCTCCTCTTCCGGCGAGGATGCCCCGAAAGGCCTGAAGAACCCGAAGAGCCGCCCCTACCGGGGAAAGGCGCTCAGATGCTCGTGCACGATGCGCCAGCCGTCCGGGCGCCGGGCCAGCACCGTGGTGCCCCGGCCCGTGCCCTCGGTTGCCTGTCCGTCGAGGATCGCACGCCAATGAAAGCGGTAGATGCAGCTCGCCGCCGCATCGCCCCTGGCGATCCAGACAAGGTCTTCCAGCCGATAGGTCTCGCCGGCGAGCCGTCGCCACGTCCGTTCAAAGGCCGCGCGGACCGCTTCCAGGCCCTGGAACGTGCCGGAGCTGAACCAGAAGCTCGCATCCGCGTCGATCAGCGGCACCAGCAGCGAGAAGTCGTGGCGGTTGATCAGCTCGCCATAGGCCGCCATCACCGTCTCCGGCGTGGCGCGCTCCACCCCGATCAATATTTCCGCAGCAGGCCCACCAGCCGGCCCTGCACCTTGACGCGGTCGGGCGGGAAGATGCGGGTCTCGTAGGCGGGGTTCGCGGCTTCGAGGGCCACGGTGTTGCCCTTGCGGCGCAGGCGCTTGAGGGTGGCTTCCTCGTCGTCCACCAGCGCCACGATGATCTCGCCGGTCGAGGCGGTATCCTGCTTCTTGATGAGCACGGTGTCGCCGTCGAAGATGCCGGCCTCGATCATGGAATCGCCGCGCACCTCGAGCGCATAGTGCTCGCCCGCGCCCAGCATCTCGGGCGGCACGGCGATGGTGTGCGAATGGGTCTGGATGGCCTCGATGGGCGTGCCGGCGGCGATGCGGCCCATGACCGGGACCGAGACGGGGCGGGCATAGTCGTCGCCGCGCTGGGGGGGGCTCGCGACCTTGCCCAGATTGCCCTCGATGACGGCCGGCTCGAAGCGGGCCTTGCGGCCGCCCAGCGAGGGGTTCATCGAATCGGGGAGCTTGACCACCTCCAGCGCCCGGGCCCGGTTGGGCAGGCGGCGGATGAAGCCGCGCTCCTCCAGGGCGGTGATCAGCCGGTGGATGCCGGATTTGGACGCGAGGTCGAGCGCATCCTTCATCTCGTCGAAGGACGGCGGGATGCCGCTTTCCTTCATCCTTTCGTGGATGAACATCAGCAGCTCGTGTTGTTTGCGCGTCAGCATTGGCCCCAGAACCCCAGAATCGGAACATAGACGGAACGACTATACGTGTTCCAGTTATGTTCTGCAATATCCGTGTGGACGCCAAGTCTTGGGGCCCGCCGGCGCAGTTCAGAAGGCGTCGATGGCGAGGGCGTCGACAATCGTTCCGGCGGGCTGGCCGGGATCGTCTTCGGGCTGGACGATGAGCATGTCCGCATGGGCGAGCGAGGAGGTGTGGCCGCTGTCGGTCTGCGAGATGGGCAGCAGCTCGGGCCCGGTAGGCGTCTGCACCAGCCGCGCCCGCATGAAGTGGCGGCGGGCCGTGTTGGGCGGCGTCGGGCCGGCGAGGGGCAGGCGCCAGGCCTCGGGCCCGGCATGGCCCAGCCAGCGCCTGAGGGCAGGGCGGATGAAGACGATGGCGGTCACCATGGCCGAGACGGGGTTGCCCGGCAGGCCGAAGACCAGGGTGCGGCCGCGGGTGCCGAACATCAGCGGCTTGCCCGGGCGCATGTTGATGCGCCAGAAGTCGAGCGTCACGTCCAGCGCCTTGAGGGCGTCCTGCACCAGGTCGTGCTCGCCGACGCTGGCGCCGCCGGTGGTGACGAGGATGTCGGGCCCGGCCGCGAAGGCCTCCGCCAGCCGGGCGCGCAGCAGCGCGGCATCGTCGGGGACGATGCCGAGATCGGTGACGGTCTCGGCATAGGGGGCGAGCAGGGGCGCGAGCCCGAAGCTGTTGGAGGCGACGATCCGGTCCGGCCCCAGCAGCGTGCCGGGCGCAACCAGCTCGTCGCCGGTGGCCATCAGCGCGATGCGCGGGCGGCGGGCGACGGCGAGCGTGGCGCGATTGGCGGCGGCGGCCACGGCGATCTGCATGGGCGTAAGGCGCGCGCCGGCTTCGACCAGCACGTCGCCGGCGGCGAAGTCGTTCCCCTTCGGCCGCACGCTGTGGCCGCGCCGGGCAGGGGCGGTGAAGCGGACCCGCTCGCCATCGCGCACCGCCTCCTCCTGCATGATGACGGTGTCGGCGCCGGGCGGCAGCGGCGCCCCGGTGAAGATGCGCACGGCCTCGCCGGCCTTGAGCGTCCCCGCGAAGCCCGCCCCGGCCTGCGACATGCCGACCACGCCGAGCCAGGCGCCGGGCGTCGCGTCGGCGGCGCGCAAGGCGTAGCCGTCCATGGCGCTGGCGTCGAACGGCGGCTGGTCGTGCCCGGCGACGATGGGCGCGGCCAGTACCCGGCCGGCCGCCTCGGCGAGCGGCACGGTCTCGGCGGTCACCGGCGGCACCCGCGCCAGTATGGCCCCCAGGGCGTCGTCGACCGGCAGCAGGCTCATGGCGCGCGCCGGAAGTCGCCGGATTTCCCGCCCGACTTTTCCATCAGGCAGACATCGGAGACCACCATGGCCCGGTCGATGGCCTTGGCCATGTCGTAGAGCGTGAGGGCGGCGGTGGCGGCCGCCACCAGCGCCTCCATCTCCACCCCGGTCTGCCCGGTGGTCTCGGCCGTGGCGCGCACGAGGATGGCGGTCTCCCCGTCGCCCTCGATCTCGACGCTCACGCTGGTCAGCGGGATGGGATGGCACAGGGGAATGAGCTCGGCGGTCTTCTTGGCCGCCATGATGCCGGCGACGCGGGCCACCGCCAGCGCGTCGCCTTTCTTCAGGCCGCCGGCCAGTATGGCGGCGATGGTCTGCGCCTCGCCGAGCAGCCGCGCCTGCGCCACGGCCCGCCGCCTTGTCACCGCCTTCTCGCCGATATCGACGATGTGGGCCTGTCCCTTGGCGTCGAGATGGGTCAGACGCTGCTGGCGCATCAGCGGACGGTCTCGGGAACGCCCAGCAGCAGGCTGCGGGTGGCCTCTGCCACGTCGGGCCGGCGCATCAGGCTCTCGCCCACGAGGAAGGTGCCGATGCCGGCCTTCTCGTCCAGCATGCGCACATGTTCATGGGTCATGATGCCGCTCTCGCTCACCAGGTGCACGCCGGCGGGCACGCCGACCGCCAGGTTGATCGAGGTGTCGAGCGTGGTCTCGAAGGTGCGCAGGTTGCGGTTGTTGATGCCCACGAACCTGGCGTTCAGCGCCAGGGCGCGGTCCAGCTCCAGCTGGTCGTGCACCTCCACCAGCGCGTCCATGCCCCATTCCTCGGCGGCGTCGAGCAGGTAGCGGGCCACGTCGTCGCCCACCGCGGCGAGGATGACGAGGATGCAGTCGGCGCCCCAGGAGCGGGCCTCGGCCACCTGGTAGGTCTCGAACAGGAAATCCTTGCGCAGCACCGGCAGGCGGGTGGCGGCCCGGGCCTCGATGAGATAGCCCGGCGCGCCCTGGAAGCTGGGCCGGTCGGTGAGCACGGACAGGCAGGCCGCCCCGCCGGCCTCGTAGTCGCGGGCGATCTGCGCGGGGTCGAAATCGGCGCGGATCAGCCCCTTGGAGGGGCTGGCCTTCTTCACCTCGGCGATCAGGGCGTAGCGGCCCTGGGCCCGCTTGTCCTTGAGCGCCTTGAGGAAGCCGCGGGGCGGGGGCTGGTCGTGGGCCTGCGCCACCACCTCGGCCCAGGGCCGCATGGACTTGGCGGCGGCGATCTCTTCGCGCTTGTAGGCTTCGATCTGCTTGAGGATGTCGGTCATCGGTCTCGTCCGTTCGATACCGCCACGAGGCGGGCGAGTGTTTGCTTCGCCTTGCCGCTGTCGATGGCCTGCCGCGCCAACGCGATGCCGTCCTCGATGGTTCCGGCCCGGTCGGCCACCAGCAGGGCCGCGCCGGCGTTGAGCAGCACGGTGTCGCGATAGGCGCCGGGCGCCCCCTCGAACAGGGCGACGATGGCGGCGGCGTTGTCGGCCGGCTCGCCGCCCAGCAGGTCCTTGGGATCGGTCAGCTCGAGTCCGACCTGCTCGGGGTGGAGCTCGAAGCTGCGCAGGTCGCCGTCGGCGATCTGGGCGACGAAGTTCGGGCCGGAGGTGGAGAGCTCGTCCAGCCCCTCGCTCGAATGCACCACCCAGGCCTTGACGGCGCGGTTGGCGAGCAGGGCCGCCGCCACGGGCTCCACCCATTGCTGGGAATAGACGCCCAGCAGGTATCGGCGCACCCCGGCCGGGTTGGATTGCGGCCCCAAAAGGTTGAACAGGGTGCGCACGCCCAGCTCGGCGCGCGCCGGGCCCACATGGCGCATCGCCGGGTGGTGGGCCGGCGCGAACATGAAGCCGATGCCCGCCTCGGCGATGGTGCGGCTGATCTGCTCGGGCGTCAGGTCGAGCCTCACGCCCAGCGCCTCCAGCGCCTGCGAGGCGCCCGAGCGCGAGGAGAGGGCCCTGTTGCCGTGCTTGGCCACGGGCACGCCCGCAGCGGCGACGACCAGCGCCGTGGCCGTCGAGATGTTGAGGCTGCCCACCCCGTCGCCGCCGGTGCCGACGATGTCGATCGCGTCCTCGGGTGCCTCGACCGGCACCATCTGCTCGCGCAGGATGGAGACGGCGGCGGCGATCTCGCCCACGGTCTCGCCCTTGATGCGCATGCCCATCAGGAAGGCGCCGATCTGGGCCGGGGTGGCCTCGCCGGCCATGATGATGCGCATCACGCTGCGCATCTCCTCGCCGGTCAGGTCCTTGCCGTCGGCGATCTTGTGGAGGGCCTGCTTGATGTCCATCATGCTGCCTTGTCGGTGTTGAAGTCGCGCGCCAGGTTCAGGAAGTTCTGCAACAGGGCATGGCCGTTCTCCGAGGCGATGCTCTCGGGGTGGAACTGCACGCCATGCACCGGCAGGCTGCGGTGCTGCATGCCCATGATCAGGCCGTCCTCGGTGGTCGCGGTCACCTCCAGCGCTTCCGGCAGGCTGTCCCGCCGCACGATCAGCGAATGGTAGCGCGTCGCCTCGAAGCCGGCATTGAGGCCGCGGAAGATGCCCTTGCCGGTATGGCTGATGCGGCTGGTCTTGCCGTGCACCAGGTGCGGGGCGCGCACCACCTCCCCGCCCAGGGCCTGGCCGATGGCCTGGTGGCCGAGGCACACCCCCAGCGTGGGGATCTCGGCCTTGAAGCGCTCGATCAGCGCCAGGCAGATGCCCGCCTCGTTGGGGGTGCAGGGCCCGGGGGAGAGCACGATGGCCTCGGGGGCCATGGCGGCGATTTCGTCGAGGGTGATCTTGTCGTTGCGACGCACGGTGATGTCGGCGCCGAGCTCGCCCAGGAAATGGACGAGGTTGTAGGTGAAGCTGTCGTAGTTGTCGATGACGAGGGTCTTGGTCATGTCGGGCCTGTTCCTAAACCACGGGGTCATTGCCGCGAAAGCGGCAAGCTCTGTTTCAGAGCCGACCCCGCCATCGAAATGCGCCGGCGCCCCCGGCCACGAAAATTCCGCTCACTGTCCCACTCCCGCCTCGCCGGCATAGCGTAGCGCTTCCTCGGCGGCGCTGAAAAGGGCGCGGGCCTTGTTCTCGCATTCGAGCTGCTCCAGCTCCGGCCTGCTGTCGGCGACGATGCCGGCGCCGGCCTGGGCGTAGAGCTTGCCGTCCTTGACGATGGCCGTGCGCAGCACGATGCAGGTGTCCATGGTGCCGTCGGCGCCGAAATAGCCCACGCAGCCGCCATAGATGCCGCGGCGGGACTTCTCCAGCTCGTCGATGATCTCCATGGCCCGCACCTTGGGGGCGCCGGAGACCGTGCCGGCGGGAAAGCCGGCCGAGAGCGCGTCGACGAAATCGTATTGCGGATCGAGCTCGCCCACCACGTTGGAAACGATGTGCATGACGTGGGAATAGTATTCGAGGAAGAACTTGTCGGTGACCTTCACCGTCCCGGTCCTCGCCACCCGCCCCACATCGTTGCGGCCGAGGTCGAGCAGCATCAGGTGCTCGGCCAGCTCCTTGGGGTCGCTCAGCAGCTCCGCCGCCAGCTCCTGGTCGCGCGTCGGCGTCGAGCCGCGCTTGCGGGTGCCGGCGATGGGGCGGATGGTCACCGCCCCGTCCTGTACCCGTACCAGGATTTCCGGGCTCGATCCGGCCACCGCGAAGCTGCCGAAATCGAGGAAATACATGTAGGGGCTGGGATTGGTGCGGCGCAGGGCGCGGTAGAGCGCCGTCGGGGGCAGGGTGAAGTCGGCCGAGAAGCGCTGGCTCAGCACCACCTGGAAGATGTCGCCCGCCGCGATGTAGTCCTTGGCGCGCGCCACCATGGCGAAATATTCCTCGCGCGTGGTGTTGCTGGTGACGGCGATGGATTCGAGGTCGGGCAGGGCGGCGGTGGCCGGCAGCGTCCGGCCGAGGCGGGCGATGGCGTCCTCGATGCGGGCCTCGGCCGTTTCCAGCGCCTGCCGCGCCGATACGCCCGCGCGCGCATAGACGGGCGCGGTGAGGTAGAGCTCGTCTTTGAGCGTGTCGAAGATCGCCAGCAGCGATGGCCGGATCAGGATCGCCTCGGGCAGGCCGAGATCGTCCGGATTGGCGTCGGGCAGCACCTCCATGTACCGCACCATCTCGTAGCCGAGATAGCCGTAGATGCCGGCCGATTGCGGCGGCAGCCCTTCGGGCACCTCGATCCGGCTTTCCGCCACCAGCTGGCGCAGGGCGTCGAGCGGCTTGTCGTCCACCGGCTCGAAGCTGTCGGGCGCGAGCTGGGCGTTGCGGTTGATGGCGGCCCTGCCGTCCTCGACCTTGAGGATCAGGTCGGGCAGCAGCCCGATGATGGAATAGCGGCCGCGCGTGGTGCCGTCCTGCACGCTTTCCAGCAGGAAGGCGTGGCTGCGGTCCTGGGCCAGCTTGAGATAGGTGCCCACCGGCGTTTCCAGGTCGGCCACGATGCGGCGCCAGACGATCTGCGACTTTCCGGCGGCATACTGCTCGGTAAATCGCTTGGAGAAATCGTCGCCCATCTTGGTCTGTTTCCGGTTGGTGGGGCGGCCAGCGCTGCTACTGGCCGAAATTGAGTGTCAGCAATTGCGTCAGCGCCTGCTGGTTGACGCGCAGTTCGGCGTCGTCGCGCAGGGCGCCGACGAAATCGCCGTAGAGGCCGGTCACCGCCTCGTTGTCGAGGCTGGCGACGGTCTGGGCGTCGAGCGGCTCGGCCGGGGCGCTGCTGTCGACCACCTGGAACACGATGTGCTCGCCGGTGCCGCTCACCACGCTGCCGACATGGTCGGGGCCGCCGGCGAAGGCGGCCGAGGCCACCACCGCGTCGATGCTGCCGTCCTCGGCGCCGAAGCGGGTGAAGGGCGCGCTGATCTGCGGGAAGAGGTTCAGCGACAGGGCGATGTCGGCCAGGGCCTCGCCCGCCCGTACCCGGTCGGCGAGCTCCTCGCCCAGGGCCAGCAGGGCCTCGTTGGCGCGCTCCTCGGTCAGGGCGGCGGCCACCTCCTCGCGCACCTCGTCCAGGGTCTGGTCGCGGGCCGGCGCCACCTCGACCAGGTCGAACCACAGATGCGCGTTGCCGGTCAGCGACACGGAGGGGATGAGCTGGCCCTGCTCGGCCCTGAAGATGGCCTGGCTGACGCGCTGGCGATCCTCGGGGGTCAGGTTGGGCAGGATGGACAGCTCGCTGCCGCCGGCGGTCACGTCGGCCTCGTAGAGGTCGAGGCCGAAGCGCTGGGCGATCTCGGGCAGGGGGCGGAAGGCGGCGCGCAGCTCCTCGATCTGGTCGAGCACCTCGTTGATCTCGTTGCGGGCCTGGGCCGTGGCCAGCCGGCTGGCGATCTCCTCGCGGGCGTCTTCCAGCGCGGGCTGCCCGGCCGGCACGATCTCCGGCACGTGGACGGCGCGGCGCCCGCCGATGCCCTCGATGACGGTGAAGGCGCCTTCCTCGAGCCCGAAGGCGGCGCCGGCGAGCGCGGCGTCGGTGATCTCGGACTGGGCGAGGGTGCCGATGGCGGTCGGCGTCAGCCCGGTCTCTTCGACCAGCGTGCCGAAATCCTTGCCGTCGCGCAGCCCGTTCTCGAACCAGGTCTGTTGCTGCGGCGTGGTCAGCGCCACCTGCTCGATGGTGCGGCGCTCCGGCGTGGTCAGGCTGTCGCGGGTCCGCTCGTATTCGGCGGCGATGGCAGCCTCGTCGACGGTCTTGGTCGCGGCCAGCGCCGGGATGGACAGGTCCAGCATCTGCACGCGCCGCGTCTCCACGGTGCGGAACTCGGACTGGTGCTCGGCGAGGTAGGCGGCCAGCTCCTCCTCGGTCGGCTCCGCCGGCGGCTCGACGCTGGCCTCGGTCAGCGTGACGTAGTCGATGGTCCGGGTGCTGGCGGCGTAGCTGTTGATCAGCTCCGCCGCCACCTCGGGCAGGCCGGTGTCGGCGAACAGCGCCGCCAGGATCTGCTGGCGCTTGGCCTCGTCGCCGCGGGCCTCGAAATATTCCGCCTCGGTCCAGCCGCTGGCCTGCAGCACCTGCCGGAAGGCGGTGGCGTCGAACGTGCCCAGCGTGCCCTGGAAGGAAGGGTCCTCGCGCAGCATCTGGCTCAACTTGTCCTGGGAGACCCCGAGGCCGAACTGGCTGGCCAGCAGGTCGAGCGCGGCGCCTTCCGACAGGTTCAGCAGCACGGCCGTGGGCAGGCCCATGCTCTCGGCCTGGCTCATGGTCGGCACGGTGCCCATCTGGGCGGCGATGCGGCTGAGCTGGCTCTGATAGGCGCGCAGGAACTCGCGCGAGGTGATCTCCTCGCTGCCGACGCGGGCCACCGTGTTGCTGCCCAGATCGGTGATGACGTTGTTGATGCCGAAGCCGGCCACGCCCACCAGCAGGAACGCTCCCATGATCTTCCCTGGCCAGGATTTTGCAAAGCCGCGCAAACCATCGAGCATTTCGAGCGTTCCAGTTGTGGGTCCAAGCCTTTACCGCAGGGGTGGGGCGGACTAGTAAGACAATTCGACAGCCGGGGTTAGGGCAAAGCCCTCTCGGGCGCAAGAGGCAGGAGTACCAAGATTGACGACCATCTCACCGCTGATCGCCGGAAACTGGAAGATGAATGGCCTCACCCACTCGCTGGACGAGCTCTCCGAGCTGGCCCGGCTGCTGACCACCGGTGAGGCGCCGCGCGCGGTCGTGGTCGTCTGTCCTCCCGCCACGCTGCTTGCCGCCGTCGCCGCCCAGGGCGCCTCGAGCGGCATCCTGGCCGGCGGCCAGGATTGCCATCCCCAGCCCTTCGGCGCCCATACCGGCGACGTCTCCGCCGGCATGCTGGCCGATGCCGGCGCCCAGTTCGTCATCGTCGGGCATTCCGAGCGCCGCGCCGATCACGGCGAGACCGACGATCTGGTGCGGGCCAAGGCCGAGGCGGCCATCGGCGCCAGCCTCAAGCCCATCATCTGCGTGGGCGAGACCGAGGCCCAGCGCGATGCCGGCGAGGCGGAGGCGGTGGTCTCCGCCCAGGTCGCCGCGTCGATCCCCGAGGCCGCCGGCCAGCACGAGGTGATCGTGGCCTACGAGCCGGTCTGGGCCATCGGCACCGGGCGCACGCCCAGCCTCGACGACATCTCCCACATGCACAACGCCATCCGCGCGCGCCTCGTGGAGCGCTTCGGCGCCGAGCGGGGCGAGAGCATCCGCATCCTCTATGGCGGCTCGCTGAAGCCGCAGAACGCGCGCGAGATCCTGGCGGTCGACAACGTCAATGGCGGGCTGGTCGGCGGGGCCAGCCTCTTGGCAAAGGACTTCTACACCATTATCTCGGCGGTATGACCGGACGGGGCGCCGCCCGGTTTCGGCAAAATTCGCCGGAACCGGCTGGCATTTGCCGTTCGGGGGGTGTATGGACCCCGCATCTCCTCAAGCGCTTCCGGCCGAGCCCGGGCGCCGGGCATCCGGCCGGCAGGCGCGACGACATCGAAGTGAAGACGAAAGTTTCATGGCCAACGTCCTTTTAGTCGCCTATCTGCTGATCGTGCTGGCGCTGATCGGCGTCATCCTCATCCAGCGCTCCGAGGGCGGGGCGCTCGGCATCGGCGGCGGCTCGGGCGGCGGGATGATGACGGCGCGCGGCTCGGCCAACCTGCTCACCCGCACCACCGCCATCCTGGCGGCGCTGTTCTTCGCCAGCGCCATCGGCCTGACCATTCTGAGCGAGCTGGATCGCACCACCTCGGGCATTCTCGAGCGGGCCACGACCACCGAGGACGGCGCGACGCCCTCCAGCGTGCTCGACGCGCTCAATGCCCTGCAGGGCGACAGCGCCTCCGACCTGCCGCTGCCGGCCGAGGCGCAGACGCCGGCCGCCACCGGCACCGAGGGCGACCTGCCGGTGCCCGAGGCGCCGGCGGGCGAGGCTCCGGCCGAGGAAACGCCGGCGGCGCCGACGGGCAACTGATCCGCCGACAGGCGAAACCGAAAAAGGGGATGGCGACATCCCCTTCTTCTTTTTGTGTAGAGCGCGCTTGCCGCTCTGCGAATCGACAACGATGTGCTTATGGTGATCGCCCATGGCTCGGTACGTATTCATCACCGGTGGCGTGGTTTCCTCCCTTGGCAAAGGTCTGGCTTCGGCGGCGCTCGGCGCGGTGCTGCAGGCGCGCGGCTACAAGGTCCGCCTCAGGAAGCTCGACCCCTATCTCAATGTCGATCCGGGCACGATGTCGCCCACCCAGCACGGCGAGGTCTTCGTCACCGATGACGGGGCCGAGACCGATCTCGATCTCGGCCATTACGAGCGCTTCACCGGCCGCGCCGCCAACAAGCGCGACAACATCACCACCGGCCGCATCTATTCCGATCTCCTCGCCAAGGAGCGCAAGGGCGAGTTCCTGGGCGCCACCGTGCAGGTCATTCCCCACGTCACCGACGCCATCAAGGCCTTCGTGGTGGAGGGCAACGAGGCGTTCGACTTCGTCCTGGTCGAGATCGGCGGCACCGTGGGCGACATCGAGGGGCTGCCCTTCTTCGAGGCCATCCGCCAGCTCGGCAACGAGCTGCCGCGCGGCCACGCCGCCTATCTGCACCTGACGCTGATGCCCTACATCCCCTCGGCCGGGGAGCTGAAGACCAAGCCGACCCAGCATTCGGTCAAGGAGCTGCGCTCCATCGGCATCGCGCCGGACGTGCTCCTGGTGCGCTGCGACCGCCCGATCCCCGAGGGCGAGAAGAAGAAGCTCAGCCTGTTCTGCAACGTGCGCGAAAGCGCCGTCATCCAGGGCCTCGACGTCGCCTCGATCTACGACGTGCCGCTGGCCTATCACCGCGAGGGGCTGGACCGGGAGATCCTCGCCGCCTTCGGCATCGCCGACGCGCCCGAGCCGGACCTTTCCGCCTGGGAGGAGGTGTCCCAGCGCCTCCACAATCCCGAGGGCGAGGTCAACATCGCCATCGTCGGCAAGTATACCGGCCTCAAGGACGCCTACAAGTCGCTCTCCGAGGCCCTGACCCATGGCGGCATCGCCAACAAGGTCAAGGTCAACATCAACTGGATCGATTCCGAGGTGTTCGAGCGCGACGATCCGGCGCCCTATCTCGAGCATGTCCACGGCATCCTGGTGCCGGGCGGCTTCGGCGAGCGCGGTTCGGCCGGCAAGATCGAGGCGGCGCGTTTCGCCCGCACCAAGGACGTGCCCTATTTCGGCATCTGCTTCGGCATGCAGATGGCCTGCATCGAGGCGGCCCGCAACACCGCCGGCATCAAGGCGGCGTCCTCCACCGAGTTCGGCCCCACCAAGGAGCCCATCGTCGGCATGATGACCGAGTGGACCAAGGGCAACGAGAAGGAGACCCGCTCGGTCGAGGGCGACATGGGCGGCACGCTGCGCCTCGGCGCCTATCCGGCCCAGCTCACCCGCGGCTCCCGCGTCGCCGACATCTACGGCTCCACCCGCATCTCCGAGCGGCATCGCCACCGCTACGAGGTGAACATGAACTACCGCAAGGTGCTCGAGGCCAACGGCCTGCTGTTCTCCGGCGTCTCGCCCGACGGCAAGCTGCCCGAGATCGTGGAGCGCACCGACCATCCCTGGTTCATCGGCGTGCAGTTCCACCCCGAGCTCAAGTCGAAGCCCTTCGAGCCGCACCCGCTCTTCACCAGCTTCATCGCCGCCGCCATGGAGCAGAGCCGGCTGGTCTAGCCCCGCCCTCGCAGAATCCCGTCTTACCGCGGTCGTGAAGCCGCGCTATGCTGCCCGCGTGCCGATGGGGTCTCAGGGGCAGGGGGGGCTGGCCGTGCCGTTCTACAACGATCTTCGTCCGGAAGCCGATTACGCCAAGCGCGACTTCATCCGGGTCTTTCCTGAGATGAGCCGGGCCGAGAAGCTGCGGACCATCGACGGCATCCTGGCCCTGCGCGCGGCGCTGGATGCCGCCGTTCCCACCCGCCGCACCGAGGAGAACCTGCTGGTGGCGAGCTGGAACATCAAGGAGTTCGGCCATACCGGCCAGCGCCTGCCGGAGGCCTATTACTACATCGCCGAGATCATCGCCCGCTTCGATCTGGTGGCGATCCAGGAGATCAAGTCGACGCTCAAGGATCTGAGCCTGGTGATGCGCATACTGGGCTCGGACTGGTCCTATCTGGTCAACGACATCACCGGCGGCCCGGCCGGCAATCGCGAGCGGAGCTGCTACATCTACAACACCAAGCGCGTCGGCCTTTCGGGCCTCGTGGGCGAGCTGGTGCTGTGGCCGGAGCTGACCGACGGCGCCCGCCTCGCGCAGCTGGCGCGGACGCCCTACATGACCGGGTTCCGGGCGGGCTGGAAATCCTTCGTGCTCATCAACCTGCATCTGTCGCCCGACAGGCAGGGGAACAAGGCCCTGGACCGCAAGGCCGAGGTCGAGCTGCTGATCGCGGCGCTCGCGAAGAAATCCGACGAGCTGTGGGGCGAGAACCTCATCCTCACCGGCGATTTCAACTTCTACCGCAGCGCCGACCGCCAGTCGGTGGACCTGTTGGCGAGCGCCGGTTTCGTCGAGGTGGAAAGCCTCAAGGGCGCCTTTACCAACGCTTCCGAGACAGAGGCTTACGACCGTTTCTTCATCCGCAAGAACAAGTATTTCCGGCTGGCGGCGCGGAACGGCAGGGAAAGCGGCGGGGTGTTCAACCCCTTCGCCCATGTCTTCCGCCTCGATGACGCCGCCACCTATCGGCCCGACATGCTGGCGGTCTATGGCGGCGGCGCCGATCTCGCCAATGACGATGCGGCCCTGCGCAGCTATTTCGACCGCTACTGGCAGCAGAACCAGCTTTCCGACCATCTGCCGATCTGGTTCGAGGTGGTCACCGATTCCTCCGCGCCCTTCCTCGCCGAGAACCGCGACAAGATCGCCGCCGAGCCGTGATCCCCCTCGCGCGATGCCGCCCTCGGGCTCGATCCGAGGGCCTGCTGCCACAGGTCCGACCGCCCGGGGCGTGGCAGCCGGACCTCGCCCAGGCCGAACACGCCCCTTGCAAGGGGACCGTCCTGCTGTGATAGGTCAACCGAGGCGCCGGCGGCGCGAGGAAGGGGAGGGAACGCCCATGGCCGAGATCGTCAATCTCCGCACCGTCCGCAAGCGGAAGGCGCGGGCGGACAAGGCGGACGAGGCCGCCCGCAACCGCGCCCTGTTCGGCCGCACCAAAGCCGAGAAGCTGAAGGCCGCGGCGGAAAAGACCCGCGCCGAAAAGCATATCGAGGGGCACAAGCGCGAGGAATAGCGCCGCGACCTCACCGGTTTCGGGATGAAGTCTGCGAGGTTTCCGCGTTCGGGGCGGCTTCGCCCTCCCGCACCGCCGCGATGATCTCCGCCAGCAGCGCATGCAGCGCGTCGCGATGCCCGTTGCCGGCCGAAGGGGCGTTCTCGTCGGACGTCATCGCCACGGTCAGCTCCAGGGCGGGCACGATATAGAGCATCTGCCCGCCATAGCCCCAGGCATAGCGCACCTCCTCGCCGCCGATGCGGCGCAGGAACCAGCCATAGCCGTAGCCGTCGCCGGTGAAGCGGGAATTGGTCCGTTCGGTCCAGCTCCGCTCGACCCACTCGGCCGAGACCACCCGTTCGCCGTCGGGCGCCAGCCCGCCATTGCGGAACACCTCGCCGAAGGCCAGCAGCGCGCGCGGGCTCATCGCCATCTGGTTGCCGCCGAGATAGATGCCCTGCGGGTCGCGCTCCCAGCCGCCGATGGCGAAATCCTCGACCGGGGCGAACCAGTCCCGGGCCAGGGCCAGCGTCGATTTGCCCGTGGCCGCGGTCAGGATGGCCGAGAGCAGGTGGCTGGAGCCGGTCGAATAGAGCATGCGGCCGCCCGGCTCGTCCGCGAAGGGCTGGGCGAGGGCGCTCCGCACCCAGTTGGCGCTGGTCACCCAGCGGCCGTAATTGGGCCCGGAGGTGGGGGTGAGGCCGGCCTGCATGGAGAGCAGGTGGCCGATGGTGATCTCGTGAAGGCGCGGGTCGGCGTCCTCGGGCAGCTCGTCCGCCAGCAGCTCGGCGACGCGCTGGTCCACGCCCTCCAGCACGCCGCGGTCGATGGCGATGCCGACCAGCGCCGCGACGACGCTCTTGGAGGCCGACTTGATATTGGTCGGCTCGTCGGGCGAGTGGCCGTCATAGCCCCGCTCGGCGATCACCGTGCCGTCGACGGCGACGAGCACCGTTTCCAGCGGCTCGAGGGCATCGGCCCGGTCCAGTATCTGGGTGAGCGCCGCCTCCTGCGCCCGGGCCGCGGCCGGAACGAGGAGGAGGCAAAGGGCGAGGAGCAGGGGCGCGCGCATGGTCATGCGCCCATGCTTCTTCCGCGGTTGCGGCAAAATCATGTGGGGCGGCGGGGGTGCCGCGTCCACAACTTCGTGAACGCCCGTCCGCTACCAGTTCACCTGGCAGATGGCGCCGTCCGGGCCGAACTGCATGCTGTTCCCGGTATACTGGAAGATTTCCAGCTTCACCCCGCTCGGGTCGGCGGTCCAGGCTTGCCAGGTGCCGTCGGCGCCCAGCTTCTTGTCGGTGATGGTCACGCCCTGGCTGCGCACATGGGCGATCAGGCCGTCGAGGTCGTCGGTCTCGAGGCAGATGTGGTTGATCTGGTCGGTGTCGGCGAAGCGCGACTCGCCCTTGCGGAACACCTCGATGAAGGTGCGGCCGCCGAAATCGAGATAGAAGCCGATCTTGTCGTCCCCGCGCATGAAGACGAATTTGGGCGGCACGCCCAGCACGTCCCGATAGAAGGCTTCGACCTGCTCCAGGTCGCGGGCGAAGATGCAGGTGTGGGCGACCTGCCTGATCAGGGTTTTCGTCACGATGGTCTCCTCCGGAAATCCGCGCGCCGGACGGCCCGCCGTGACATGTTAGAGCGAGATCGGGAAAAGTTGGAGACTTTTCCGGTTCGATCTCGCGACCAGGCGAGCATCTGGAGTCCGAGTCCGGTTCAACGATGTGGAAGCGGCCTCTGGATCGTTTCAGGTCCCGGCGGAAGCGCCGGAGCCGCTTGCGGCGCGTTTGGGCGGCGGCCGGGCGCGGATTTTTGCCGATCCCCTCTTTTCACTGTCACACGGCGCGTCTAGACAGGCGTCACACCCCACGAAATCACCGGGAAGGGCTCGCATGTCTTCAATCATCCACGTCAACGGCCGCCAGATCTACGACAGCCGCGGCAATCCGACCGTCGAAGTCGATGTGGTCCTGGACGATGGCAGCTTCGGTCGCGCCGCCGTGCCCTCGGGCGCCTCGACCGGCGCCCACGAGGCGGTGGAGCTGCGCGACGGCGGCAAGCCCTATCTCGGCAAGGGCGTCACCCAGGCGGTCGAGAACGTCAACACCGTCATCGCCGACGAGATTCAGGGCATGGACGCGCTGGATCAGCTCGCCATCGACCAGGCGATGATCGATCTGGACGGCACGGCCAACAAGGGCCGGCTCGGGGCCAACGCCATTCTCGGCGTCTCGCTCGCCGTGGCCAAGGCGGCGGCCGAATCCAGCGAACTGCCCTTCTGGCGCTATATCGGCGGCCCCAACGCCCATGTGCTGCCCGTGCCGATGATGAACATCATCAATGGCGGCCAGCATGCCGACAATCCCATCGACATGCAGGAATTCATGATCCTGCCGGCCGGCGCCAGGAGCCTTGCCGATGCGGTGCGCATCGGCGCCGAGATCTTCCACACCCTCAAGAAGGGCCTGGCCGCCGAGGGCCACAACACCAATGTGGGCGACGAGGGGGGCTTCGCGCCCAACCTCAAGTCGGCCGACGACGCGCTGGGCTTCATCACGCGCTCCATCGAGAAGGCCGGCTACACCCCGGGCGAGGACGTGTTCCTCGGCCTCGATTGCGCCTCGACCGAATACTACAGGAACGGCCGCTACGAGATGGAAGGGGAGGGCAGGTCGCTCTCCTCCGAGGAGAATGTCCGCTTCCTCGAGGATCTCGTCTCCCGCTATCCCATCATCACCATCGAGGACGGCATGGCCGAGGACGACTGGGACGGCTGGAAGGCGCTCACCGAGGCCATCGGCGGGAAGGTGCAGCTCGTCGGCGACGACCTGTTCGTCACCAATTCCCAGCGCCTGGTCTCCGGCATCAAGATGGGCGTCGCCAATTCCATCCTGGTCAAGGTCAACCAGATCGGCTCGCTCTCCGAGACCCTCAACGCCGTCGATACCGCCCACCGCGCCGGCTATACCTCGGTGATGTCGCACCGCTCGGGCGAGACCGAGGACTCCACCATCGCCGACCTCGCCGTGGCGCTGAACTGCGGGCAGATCAAGACCGGCTCGCTCTCCCGCTCCGACCGCCTGGCCAAGTACAACCAGCTCATCCGCATCGAGGAACAGCTCGGCGCCTCCGCCAGATATGCCGGCTATTCGGTGGTCAAGGGCCGCTAAGCTCCATGACCATGCGGGCCCTCGCCTATGACAGATACGGCCCGCCCGAGCAGGTTCTGCGGCTGGAGCAAGTGCCCCGGCCGCAGCCTAAACCGGGCGAAGTCCTCGTCCGCGTAAAGGCCGCTTCGATCAATGCCTGGGACTGGGACCTTGTCATCGGCAGCCCCATGGGCCGCATCTCGGGTCCCTTCAAGCCACCGCACAAAATCCTCGGCGCCGACATCGCCGGCACGGTTGAAGCCATGGGGCAGGGCGTCACCGCCTTCCAACCCGGCGACACCGTCTTCGGCGATCTCAGCGAAGGCAAATGGGGCGGCTTTGCCGACTATGTCTGTGCCCCGGCAAAAACCCTCGCCCTCATCCCCGCCGGCGTCTCCTTCGTCGACGCCGCCGCACTCCCGCAAGCCGGCGCCTTGGCCCTGCAAGCCGTGCGCAAATTTGAGAACCTCGGCCCCGGCCACACCGTCCTCTTCAATGGCGCGGGTGGAGGCGTCGGCACATTGGGCATCCAGCTCGCCAAGGCCAAAGGCGCAAGGATCGTTGCCGTCGACCGCGCCGAAAAGCGCGAAGCCGTCCTCGCCCTCGGCGCAGACAGCTTCATCGATTACCGATCCCGGGACTACACCGCCGACCCCGCCAGCTACGACCTCATCATCGACGTCGTCGCCAACCGTCCCGCGGCCCACTATGCCCGCTGCCTGAAACCCGGTGGCCGCCTCGAGATCATCGGCGGCACCTTTCGCACCCTGATCCGCACCGCCCTCGGCGGCCTTCTCCGCCGCGACAAATCCCTCGGCGTCCTCGTCTACAAGGTCTCCCCCGAGGACAATCTCGCCCTGGCCGAGCTCTGCCGCACCGGGACGCTCCGTCCCGTCATCGACGGTATCTTCCCCCTCGAAAGCGGCGCCGATGCATTCCGCCGCCTCGGCAGCGGTCTCGCCGTGGGTAAGGTAATCATCTCCCCGGCCTAGCTCTTCCGCAAAACGGCTCGGCTCGGGGTTCCCGTTTTCGCCCTATGTACTGCCCAAAAACTAGGCATAAGATGACAAATGTAGAATCATCTGCGCTTGGGGAGTCTCTGGTATGATAAAGCGTCTATCTGCCGAAGCATTTGGTACATTCTGGCTGGTGTTCGGCGGCTGCGGCTCTGCCGTTCTTGCCGCCGGTATTCCTGAACTTGGCATCGGCTATGCCGGCGTTGCCTTGGCCTTCGGCCTCACGGTGCTGACCATGGCCTATGCCGTTGGCCACATTTCCGGCGGCCACTTCAATCCCGCGGTTTCCCTCGGCCTCGCCGTCGCCGGCCGCTTCGACTACAAGGACCTCTTGCCCTATTGGGCCGCGCAGCTGGTTGGCGGCGTGCTGGGTGCGGCGGTGCTGTTCGTCATCGCCTCGGGCGTGGCCGGCTTCGCGGCCGGCGGCTTCGCCTCCAACGGCTACGATGCCCTCTCGCCGCACGGCTACGGGCTGGTCTCGGTGCTGGTGGCGGAAGTGGTGCTCACCGCCTTCTTCCTGCTCATCATCCTCGGCTCGACCTCCGCCAGGGCCCCGGCGGGCTTCGCCCCCATCGCCATCGGCCTGGGGCTGACGCTGATCCACCTGATCTCGATCCCGGTCAGCAACACCTCGGTCAATCCCGCCCGCTCCATCGCCGCCGCCATCTTCGCGGACAATGGGGCGCTCGGCCAGGTCTGGCTGTTCATCGTCGCCCCGCTGGCCGGCGCGGCCCTGGGCGCGCTGATCTGGAAGACGCTGCTGGACAGGGAATAGGCGTCCCGGTCCCTGCGGATCGTCACCCTCGCGTCAGGCGCGAGGGTGACGGCTTGGGGGTGGGGCGTTACTGGAACGCCGTCTCCGCGAAGCTCCGCAATTTGCGCGAATGCAGCCGTTCCGCCGGCTGGTCGCGCAGGATCTCCATGGCCCGCAGCCCGATCTGCAGGTGCCGGTTGACCTGGGTGCGGTAGAAGTCCGAGGCCATGCCGGGCAGCTTCAGTTCGCCGTGCAGCGGCTTGTCGGAGACGCAGAGCAGCGTGCCGTAGGGCACCCGGAAGCGGAAGCCGTTCGCCGCGATCGTGGCGCTCTCCATGTCCAGCGCCACCGCCCGCGACTGGCTCAGCCGCCGGGTGATCTCGGTCTGGTCGCGCAGCTCCCAGTTGCGGTTGTCGAAGGTCGCCACCGTGCCGGTGCGCATGATCTTCTTGGTCTCGATGCCCTCGGTCTGGGTGATTTCCTCCACCGCCTGCTCCAGCGCCACCTGCACCTCGGCCAGCGCCGGGATGGGCACGGAGAGCGGCAGGTCGGCGTCGAGCACGTGGTCCTCGCGCACATAGGCATGGGCCAGCACGTAGTCGCCCAGCTCCTGGCTGTTCCTGAGGCCGGCGCAGTGCCCCAGCATGATCCAGGCATGCGGGCGCAGCACGGCGATATGGTCGGTGATGGTCTTGGCGTTGGAGGGGCCGACGCCGATATTGACCATGGTGATGCCGCGGCCGCGCTCGCCCACCAGGTGGTAGGCGGGCATCTGCGGGGTGCGCGGGGGCGGCTCCCCGGTGATCCCGCCGCCGGTCAGGGCGTTGTCGGTCGCCACGTTGCCCGGCTCGATGAAGCGCTGGTAGTGCGGGTGCTTCTCGGCCATCCAGCCCTTGGCCACCCGGCAGAACTCGTCGATGTAGAACTGGTAGTTGGTGAAGATGATGAAGTTCTGGAAGTGCTCGGCATCCGTGCCGGTATAGTGGGCCAGCCGGAACAGCGAATAGTCCACCCGCGGCGCGGTGAAGGCCGAGAGCGGGTAGGGGCCGCCGCGCGGGGGCACATAGGTGCCGTTGGCGATCTCGTCGTCGGTATTGGCCAGGTCCGGCGCGTCGAACAGGTCGCGCAGCGGCACGTCGAGGGCGTTGATCGCCTTGCCGTCGAGATGGTCGTGCGGCCCCAGCGCGAAATGCAGCGGAATGGGCGTGTCCGATTCCCCGATGTCGATGCTGCCGCCGTGATTGCGCAGGATCACCGCGAACTGCTCCTGCAGGTATCCCTTGAACAGGTCGGGCGCCGTCACCGTGGTGCGGTAGAGGCCCGGCGTGTGCAGGTAGCCGTAGGGCAGGGTGCTCTCGTGCTTGGAATAGCTGGTCGAGCGCACCTCGACCTGGGGGTAGCAGGCGCGGATGCGGCCCCCGGGCAGGTCGCCGCGGGTCAGCGCGTCGAGATGGGCGCGGATGAAGCCGCAGTTGCGGTGATAGATATGGGCGATATGGGCCCAGGCCGCCTCCGGATCGGTGAAGGATTGCTTGTCGAGCGGCGGCGGGCTGAGCGTGGTCATGTCGGTCCTTGTCCGCGGCCCGCCTGCCGGGCCGCCTCATCACGGAATCGCGTTTCGTCCGGTGCCCGAATATAGGGGCCGCGTGACGGCTTCTCAACGCGGGGGCCGTCCCGGCTCCCGGCTTTCACAGTTCGGTGAGCCGCACTTTTCTTGCCGCAATTGACCACCATCTTCGAGGCAGTTCATCGGATGACAAGCGACCCATGCAACCGGTGAGCGGGGTGCGGTCCGCCGCTTGTCCCCCAAGCCCTCAACAGCGCGGTGGACCGCATCCCATCAAAGGGCCGTCCGGCAGAGATGCGGGGCGGCCTTTTACCCTTGCGGATAGGCGGCGCGCAGCCGGGCCACCGAGATTTCCGCGAGCGCGCGGAGCACCGCCATGTCGACGTCCTCAAGCCGCTTCACGTAGAGGCAGGCCTTGCCCATGCGGTGCCGGCCGAGCCGCGCCAGCAGGGCGTCGCGGCGCGCCTGCTCCTCGGGAAAGTCGCAGCCCGTGAGATAGAGGCTGAACTCGGCCTTGCGCGGGGCGAAGCCGATCAGGAAGGTGTCGCCCTCCCGGCCGCTTGCGTAGCGGTAGTGGTACTGCCCGAACCCCACCATGCTGCCCCACAGCACCGGCGGCGCCCCCGACACCTGTTGCATCATCTCGACCAGCGCCTGGCTGTCCGCGCGCTTGCCCGGATCGTCCAGCTGCGCCAGGAACGCGCCGACATCGCCGGTGCCGGGTCTCGTCTTCTGCTCGGCCAATTCCGCCTCCCTCAGTCCTCTGCGCTATAGTCCAGCACCGTTTCGGGGTTGACCTCGCCGTCATAGCTCGCGTCGATCTCGTATCGCACCAGCGAGAACGCGCCGTCCTTGAACACCCAGGTGCCCGAGGAGCTGGCGTCGCCGATGCCGCGCCAGAAGGCGGTGGCGGTGATGGTGGCGGTCTCGGGGTCGAACTCGGAATTGACCAGCAGGCTCGCCGTGCCCATGCCCGTCACCGTCACGCCCAGCAGCGTGCCGTCGATGTCGTCGTTCTCGTACTCGGTCTCGTAGGTGGGCTCGGCGAAGGCCAGCGGCTGCAGGCCCTCATATTCCCGATACCAGTAATAGGCGTGCTGCAGGTTGTAGGCGCCGGCGCCGCAGAAGATGCGGATCAGCGTCACCTGCTCGGGCTCGCCGCCCTCGTTCCAGCTCGGCGTGTAGTCGATGGTCCAGCTCAGATAGTCGTCCTCGGGCACGTAGCCGCCCTCTACCGGTTCGCACCACGTGCCGGCGGCCAGGGCGTGCAGCTTGCGCGCCTGCTTCTCCAGCGTCTCCTCCTGCGCCACGGCAGGGCCTAGCGATAGCGCTGCCAGCGGCAGCCAAAGCAATGGACGGATCATCCCCTATCCCTTATGTCGAAGCCGAAACGCGGGCGGCATGCCCGCGCCTCCATTCAAGCAGAACGGGGCCGATATGACCGCAAAAATCATCGACGGAAAACACTTTGCCGAGACTCTGCGCGCATCCGTCGCCGGTCATGTCGCCCGTCTCAAGGCCGAGCACGGCATCACGCCGGGCCTCGCCGTGGTCATCGTCGGCGAGGATCCCGCCAGCCAGGTCTATGTCGCCAGCAAGGCCCGCCAGACCGCCGAGGCGGGCATGAATTCCTTCAAGCACGAGCTGCCCGCCGATACCCCGCAAGCCGATCTGCTCGCCCTCGTCCGCCGGCTCAACGCCGATCCGGCCGTGCACGGCATCCTGGTGCAGATGCCGCTGCCCAAGCATATCGATCCCAACGCGGTCATCGAGGCCATCGATCCGGCCAAGGACGTGGACTGCTTCACTCCCGCCAATGTCGGCAAGGTGCAGATCGGCCTGCCGGGCCCGGTCTCCTGCACGCCGCTCGGCTGCCTGATGCTGCTGCGCGACGAATTGGGCTCGCTCGAGGGCCGCCACGCCGTCATCATCGGCCGCTCGAACCTGGTCGGCAAGCCGATGATGCAGCTGCTGCTGCGCGACAACTGCACCGTCACCGTCGCCCATTCCCGCACCCGGGATCTGCCCGCCATCCTGCGCCAGGCCGACATCGTGGTGGCGGCGGTCGGCCGTCCGCAAATGGTCAAGGGCGACTGGATCAAGCCGGGCGCCACCGTCATCGATGTCGGCATCAACCGCGTGCCGGCGCCCGACAAGGGCGAGGGCAAGACGCGGCTGGTGGGCGACGTGGACTATGCCGCCGCCGCCGCGGTCGCCGGCGCCATCACCCCGGTGCCGGGCGGAGTCGGGCCCATGACCATTGCCTGCCTGCTTGCCAACACCGTCACCACCGCCTCGCTCATCCACGGCCTCACCCCGCCGGCCGACCTCACCGCATGAGCGCGGACCTCCACGATCCCGGCGGCAAGGTGCGGCTGCGCCTCGCCGAGGGCGTCCATGGCGATGCGGTGATGAGCCCCGACGGGCGCTATCGCCAGCTCATGCGCCGCTGGCTGGGCGAGCGCTTTCCCGAGCGCTACATCCTGTTCATCGGCATGAATCCCTCCACCGCCGACGCCAATGTGGACGATCCCACCTGCGCCCGCGAATGGAGCTTCGCCCGCCGCGAGGGCTTTGCCGGCATGGTCAAGTGCAATGTCGGGGACTATCGCGCCACCGATCCGGCCGCGCTGACGCGCCCGGGCATCGTCGCCGTCTCCGGCGCCAACCTGCCGGCCATCCGCCAGGCGGCCCGGGGCGCGGCGCGGGTGGTGCTCTGCCACGGCAAGCTCAACCGCGCCCTGGCCCCGGCCGGCCGCGAGATCGTCGAGACGCTGCGCGCCGACGGCGTCGCCCTGTGGTGCTTCGGCACCAATGCCGACGGCTCTCCCAGGCACCCCCTCTACCTGCGCGCCGACACCCCCCTGGTCCCGTTCCCGGGCTGACCACCGCGCGTCACCCTCGGGCTTGACCCGAGGGCGTTTGCGATGCCGGCAAGAGCCCTCGGGTCAGGCCCGAGGGTAACCAAGAGAGGCGTCGATGGCTCGCCGGGGCCAGGCACGGACCCACCACGATCCAGTGGTCCACGCAAACCTGGTCAACCATTTCGTGCGGAGCTCTCAAGGGGAGGAGCAAAGCGCCATGACCTCGTTCGGGGGGAAGCCCCTCTTCCTTCTCCCCTTGTGGGAGAAGGTGGCCCGAAGGGCCGGATGAGGGGGTCCGCGATCCCACGACGGACACCGCATTCACCAGGGTCTCGGCCCAAATCCCACTGAACCTCACCCCCTCCCGCCCAGCTTCGCCTCGATGATCGGCAGCACGCGCTCGACCGCCGCGCGGCCCTCGGCGATCGCCTCGCCGGCGCGGTGGAAATCCATGATGCCGATCTCCACCACGCGCGGCAGCACCAGCACGTGCGGCGGCTCGCCGGCCAGCCGCGAGCGGGTGATGTGGTCCTGCATGATGTTGAGCGCGTTGGCCAGCACGTCGAAATAGCCCGGCGTCGGGCTGCCATTGCCGAACAGGCGGAAATTCGCCATCTGCGCCGCCAGCGCCGCCGGCATGGTCTTGACCATCTCCACCCAGTTCTCCGCCCTGTGCGGCGGCACGGCCGGCGGCGGCGTCTCCGGCACCAGCCGGCGCCCCAGCAGGTCCTCGTTGAGGTTGACGGCGATGATGAAATCCGCCCCCAGCGCCCGGCAGACCGAAACCGGCACCGGGTTGACCAGCCCGCCATCCACCAGCCAGTCGCCGTTCCATTCCACCGGGCTGAAGATGCCGGGCAGGGAGATGGAGGCGCGGATGGCCCGGTCCAGCGGGCCCTCGCGCAGCCAGATCTCGCGCCCCGAGGCGAGGTCGGTCGCCACCGCCGCGAAGGGCAGGGGCAATTCCTCGATGGCGCGGGCGATGGCGAGCCCGCCCAGCCAGTCGACGATGCGCACGCCGTCGACCAGCCCGCCGGAGAGAAAGCCCACATCGATCAGCGAGGCGACCACGCGCCGGTCCGCCGACATCGCCCAGTCGCGCAGCGCCTCGAGCCGGCCGCTGGCATAGATGCCGCCCACCAGCGCCCCCATGGAGGTGCCGCAGACGATGTCGGGCCGGATGCCGGCCTCGACCAGCGCCTCCAGCACGCCCACATGGGCCCAGCCGCGCGCCGCGCCGCTGCCGAGGGCCAGGCCGATCTTGGGTTTGCGCATGCGCCGCTCCCGCCGTTACGAACGCAGGATAGGACGCCGCCGGCGATCCGTCACGCCGCTCCGGCGAGATAGAACAGGCGGGCCACCGTATGGTCGCGCAGCGCCTGCGCCGGCAGCCGGCCGGTCAGCGCCGCCACCACCGTCTGCGGGTCCGCCACCGCGCTCGCATCCACCACCACGCGGCGGAAGGCCGGCCGCATGCCCCGGCGGTGGCTCTCCAGCAGGTTGTAGAGCAGGGTGCGCACATCCGTCTGGGCCGCGCAGGCCACGCAGCTGTCGCCGTCGGCATGGCCGTGGCCGGTATTGGCCGGCAGGCGGATCAGCACCGTGTCGCCGTCGAGCGGCAGCAGCTGGCCGGGCTCGGTCACCAGGGTAACGGGTATGGGGTCGAGACGGGACATTTCGCTCCTGCCGCCGGGGTCATTCCCGCGCCAGCGGGACCCCCTGTCTTCCGGGCCTCCGGTCACTCCGCCGCCACCGCGCCGGGCATGTAGTTGAGGATCGGGCCGAGCCAGCGCTCGACCTCCTCCACCGCCATGCCCTTGCGCCGCGCATAGTCCTGCACCTGGTCGCGCTCCACCTTGGCGACGCCGAAATAATAGGCGTCCGGATGGCTGAAATAGAGCCCGGAGACCGACGAGCCCGGCCACATGGCGTAGCTTTCGGTCAGCGACACGCCCACCGCCGCCTCCGCATCCAGCAGGCGGAACAGCGTGGTCTTCTCCGTGTGGTCCGGCTGGGCCGGATAGCCCGGCGCCGGGCGGATGCCGCGATAGGTCTCGGCGATCAGCTCGTCCGGCGACAGCGCCTCCCCGGCCGCGTAGCCCCACAGCTCGCGGCGGACCTTCTCGTGCATGTATTCGGCCATGGCCTCGGCATAGCGGTCGGCCAGCGCCTTGACGAGGATGGAGGAATAGTCGTCGTTCGCCTTCTCGAAGCGTTCGGCGATCGCCACTTCCTCCAGCCCCGCGGTCACCACGAAGCCGCCGACATAGTCGGGCTTGCCGGTGTCGAGCGGCGCCACGAAGTCGGCCAGCGCCATGTTGGGCTTGCCGTCGCGCTTGGACAGCTGCTGGCGCAGGGTGAACAGCGTCGCCAGCTCCTCGGTCCGGTCCTCGCCGGTGAACAGGCGGATGTCGTCGCCCACCGCATTGGCCGGCCAGAAGCCGACCACCGCCTTGGGCGCGAACCACTTCTCCCCGACGATCTGGGCCAGCATCTTCTGCGCGTCGGCCCACAGCGCGCGGGCGGCCTCGCCCTGCTTGTCGTCCTCGAGGATCGCGGGATAGCGGCCCTTGAGCTCCCAGGTCTGGAAGAAGGGCGTCCAGTCGATATAGCCGGCGAGCTCCGCCAGGTCGAACTCCCGGAACACCCGGGTGCCGAGGAAGCGGGGGGCGGGGGGCGTATAGCCGGTCCAGTCGGGCCGGAAGGCGTTCTCCCGCGCCGAAGCCAGCGGCAGGCGCTTCTTTTCGGCCTCCGCCCGCTCGTGCGCCGCGGCCGCCTTGGCGTATTCGGCCCGCACCTGCTCGATGAAGGTCACCTTGGTGTCGGCCGACAGCAGGTTGGACACCACGCCCACCGCGCGGCTGGCGTCGTTCACATGCACGGCCTGGCCGCGGGCGTAGCGGGGGTGGATCTTCACCGCCGTGTGCACGCGGCTGGTCGTCGCCCCGCCGATCAGCAGCGGGATGTCGAAGCCCTCGCGCTCCATTTCCGAGGCGACGTGCGCCATCTCGTCCAGCGAGGGGGTGATGAGCCCCGAGAGCCCGATGATGTCCACCTTCTCGGCCCGCGCCGTCTCCAGGATCTTCTGGCTCGGCACCATCACGCCGAGATCGACGATCTCGTAGTTGTTGCAGGCGAGCACGACGCCGACGATGTTCTTGCCGATATCGTGCACGTCGCCCTTCACCGTCGCCATCAGCACCTTGCCGGCGCTCTGGCGCGCGGTTCCGCCATTGGCCTGCTTCTCCGCTTCCATGAAGGGCAGCAGATAGGCCACGGCCTGCTTCATCACCCGGGCGGATTTCACCACCTGCGGCAGGAACATCTTGCCGGCCCCGAACAGGTCGCCCACCACGTTCA
>ENA-UOVV01000973-UOVV01000973.1-compost-metagenome-genome-assembly--contig:-NODE-973-length-26400-cov-6.300437_pt1 | contig 26400 bp, 22 predicted proteins | sample MGYA00238155_ERZ761577 | MGnify/ENA primary metagenome ERZ761577 (study PRJEB28898, sample SAMN06268775) | compost metagenome | isolation source: Emeryville, CA | place: USA:Emeryville, CA | collected...
GAGGGCGGCGAAAATCGCCGTCAGGCGCGTCTGCATGACTGCATCGTAGAGGGTATGGCTGCGTGGACACGCGGCACCACCGCCGGGTAGAACCGGAATCATGGCCGCTGATCTGGACTTTCGCCATGTTTCCGCCGCACACGGCGACGGGGCTCGGCTGCTGGCCGCGATGGTCGCCGAGATGCGCGAGCTGTACTGGGACATCGGCGACGGCCTGGACCTCAACGCGCCCGACATGCCCGCCGCGGGCCCGGCCGAGATGAGCCCGCCGGGCGGCACCTTCCTGGTCGGCTACCGCGACGGGCAGGCGGTGTGCGCGGGCGGCATCAAGCGGCTGCCGGACGGGGCGTGCGAGATCAAGCGCATGTACGTGGTGCCCGAGGCGCGCGGTCAGGGCATCGCGAAGGCGCTGCTGAGCGCGCTCGAGGACGCCGCGCGGGAGCTGGGCTATGACATCGCGCGGCTGGACACCGGCCCACGTCAGCCGCACGCGCGGGCCATGTACGAGGCCGCGGGCTACGTGCCGATCGCAAACTTCAACGGCAACCCGGTGGCGACGTTCTTCGGCGAGAAGCGGTTGGCTGGATAGTCTGGCGGCGTGTTCACCGGAATCGTCGAAGAACTGGGCGAGGTCGTCGACCGCGAGGACCTCGCGGATTCGGCCCGGTTGCGGATCCGCGGTCCGGTGGTGACCGCCGACGCCCGGCACGGCGATTCCATCGCGGTCAACGGGGTGTGCCTGACCGTCGTGGACGTCACGCCCGACGGCGTGTTCAGCGCCGACGTGATGGGCGAGACGCTGAACCGGTCGAGCCTGCGCGCCCTGCACAAGGGCAGCCCGGTCAACCTGGAACGCGCCGCGGCGGTGAACGGCCGGTTGGGTGGCCACATCGTGCAGGGCCACGTCGACGGCACCGGGCACGTGATCGCCCGCACCCCGTCGGAGCACTGGGAAGTGGTGCGCATCGCACTGCCGACGTCGCTGTCGCGCTACGTCGTCGAGAAGGGCTCGATCACCGTCGACGGGGTGTCGCTGACCGTCTCCGGCCTCGGCCACGACTGGTTCGAGGTGTCGTTGATCCCGACCACGTTGGAACTGACCACGCTGGGCCGGGCCGAGGTCGGCACCCACGTCAACCTCGAGGTCGACATCATCGCCAAGTACGTCGAGCGGCTGATGAACCGCTCCGACGACTGATTCGCGGGCAAATCCGTCTCGAGTTGCCAGTAATTTGCTTCGGCGTTAACTTACACCGGAGTCAATAGTTGACGTTCCTGCGCTCGGACGGGCGACGTCCGAAGTCGGGCGAGGTGGGCGAGGCCGCCTACGGCGTGCTGGGTCTACAAATCCTTGCGGCAGAACGTATTTCGCAACCATGAGAGGGGAATGTGTTGACGGAGCAGGCCAGGGGGGCTTACGCCCGCTACATCGGCCGGGTCGGAGCGCTGGCGGTGGCGCTCGGTGTCGGTGCCGCGGTGGCGACGGGCGTGGGCGCGGGTATCGCGACGGCGCAGGAGGGTACGGGGGCAACCGAGAACAACCCGCCGTCGGATACCCAATCAGGCTCCGAGACAACGACTTCAGCGATTTCCGGTATCGAGAACACGGGTCCGGCCGATCCCGTGGGCAACGACGGCTCCGGCGAGCAGAACCCCTCGGGCAACGATGGCGACGATGATGACGAGTCGGGCAACGACGACGACATCCCCGCCGGCCTCGACCCCGACGTGTTCGAATCCGCGTCGAGCCCCGTCGGCGCCGACGGGGGCCGGCATCAGACACCGCCGAACAACGAGCCGCCCGGATCGAACTACACGACCGCCACCGCGCCGGCGGTGACCGGCTTCGGATCGCAGCGCGAAGGGTCGTCCGAGGAGCAGGGCACTGACGGGTTCGGGTTCGTTGCGCTCACCTCGGACGACCTGGCACCGACCGCGGCGACCACGCAGACACTCACCGACTGGGGACTTCCGCTGCCGCAGTATCCCGACGTCCCCGGGTTCACCAAGACCGAGGTGGCGGCGATCGCGTTCATCGTGCTGGCCCAGACCACGATCACCACGTTGCCCACCAACCCGCTGAGCGCGATCCCATTGGCGCTCATGACGCTCACCGCCTTCGGCCGGTTGGTGCAGTTGGGCGCCAACGCGGCACCGACGGCCTCCTATACCCAGACCTCCCAACTCTTGGGCGTGGTCAACGGGCAGGTCGTCGGCGACGATCCGGAGGGCGATGTCCTCACCTACACCGTTGCGCACCAGGGCGAGAAGGGATTCGCGTTCATCGACCCGAAGACGGGCGAGTACACCTACACCGCCTACACCCTGGGTGTCACACCGGTCGAGGACACGTTCTATGTCCGGGTCGACGACAACATGGGCATCCGTGGCTTCACCACCGGCATGTTCGCCAACAGCACGCTGGTGCCGATCACGGTCACCATCCCCGGCATCACGGTCAACGAGCATCCGGTGTTCGACGTCGAACCGACGATCACCGACGTCAACGCCGAAACCGGCGTCATGACCGGCATTTTCAAGGCGCACAACCCCGAGGGCGCCGACCTCAGCTACCGCGGGCACGCGCTTCTCGGCTCGGTTGACATCGCCGAGACCGCGAACGACGACGGCACCGTCACGTTCACCTACGCGCCGTACGACCCGCATGCCGCGGCGCTGGTGGACGCCACGATCGGCATCACCGACCTGATCGTCATCACCGCCACCGATGCCGACGGAATCCCGTGGGCCAGCAGTGTGCCGGTCACCCTGGCCACCACCGTCAACGTGGTCCCGACGGCCACCTACGAGAACGAAAGCCCCAGCGGCGCACTCGGAGTCGTGATCGGCAGGGTCATCGTCACCGACCCCGACGACACCGTCCACACCTTCGGTCCCATCCTGATCTCCACCGGCAGGGGCGGGGTGGTGGTCAACCCGGTCACGGGGGAGTACGCCTACACGCCCACCCTGGACGCGCGCGAGGCCGCCAGCCAACCCTCGGCAACCGAGGCCGACAAATTCGACACCTTCGTGATAACCGTGGACGACCTGCACGGCGGCACGGTCGACGTCCAGGTCACGGTGCCGATCGCCACCGTGAATCTGGCGCCGTTCGGCGGCCTGCCCTCCAATGTGCTCGGCGACGACGACGGCGTGGTGCGCGGGCACATCGTCGGTGTCATCGACGCGGACGGCGATCCGCTGACGTACTCGCTGCCCGGCGGCGTCAGCACCGCCTACACCGACGGCGGCGGGATCGCGCACGTCGACGCCGCGGGCAACTACACCTACATCCCCAGGATCAACACGGTTCCGGTGTTCGGTGACGCACCCTACCTCGACTCGTTCGACGTGGTCGCCGCCGACGGACAGGGCGGCACCACCACCGTCACCGTCGCGGTGCTCACCTCGCTGACCGCCGGCACGTCGACCACCCACCCGCAGGCCGGCGTCGTCGACGGCCGGGTGAGCTTCGACGAACCCGACAACGCGGCGCTTTTCGAGTTCGGCCTGGGCACACCGCCCGCCGCCGGCGAGGTGACGGTGCACCCGGACGGCACGTTCCACTACGTGAACACCTCCGCCGTCCCCGGCGACAGCTACACCTTCAGCATCGTCGGGACCGCCTTCGGTCTCGACGTCACCGTGGTCACGGTCACCGTGACGCCCGTCGCGCCGAACCGGGCCCCGACCGCCGATGCCGTAGGGGCCGGACTGGGCGACTCGATCGGGGTCGTCAAGGGCAACGTGCACGCCAGCGATGAGGACGGGGACACCCTGGCCTACAGCGTCACCGGCTACGGCGGCGCCGCCAGCACGGTGCTGTCCAACGGTGCTGTCGTCCAGGTGGACGCGAATGGCAACTGGGCCTACATCCCGCCCACCAGCGGCGGCATCGCGGGGGTCATCATCGACAGCTTCACGGTGTATGTCACCGACGGCCGGGGCGGGCAGGCGAGCACCCTGGTGGGCGTCACCACCAAACCGCTCGACATCGACTACACCTCGAACGTCGACGGCGGCACCGTCACCGGGAAACTCAACATCCCGGATGCCGATGCGCACCTGTTCACCTTCAAGAAGGGCGTCGGCGGGGCCAAGGGCACGTGGACGGTCGAGCCCGACGGCTCGTACACCTACACGACGTCGCTGACCGGCCACGGCACCAGTCCGGACGACTCGTTCACGGTCGTCGCCACCACCGCGGACGGGATCGAGGTGACGGTGGCCACGGTGGTGGTCACACCGCAGTTGCCCAACACGCCGCCGTCGAGCACGGCGACCGTCACCGATCTCGAGTTCAGCTACCTCGAGCCGCTGGGCAACACCAGCGCCGGAACGCAGACCGTCACGGGCCGGATCGTCGTCACCGACGCCGACGGCGACCCGGTCACGTTCTCGGCGGGCCTGCTCGGCGCGTTCACCGGGAGCCACGGCGGGGGCACGGTCCACGAGGACGGCACGTTCACCTACACGACGCTGCCCGGCAGGACGCATGACGCGGCGGCGGGTGGAGCGACCTCGGACACGTTCACGGTGACCGTGTCCGACGGCTACGGCGACCCGGTCGAGGTCACCGTCACGGTGCCGATCAACCCGCGCAACGCGGGGGTGACCCACGTCAACACGACGGGCGGCAGCACCCGCTCCGTCGGCGGCAAGACCGGCGGGTGGGTCACCACGGTCAGCGACATCGACCTCGACACGGTGACGGCGACCGTGAGCCCCACCTCGAAGGGAACGGTCACCGTCACAAGGGTGGGCTACACCTTCACCATCACCTACGAGAGCACGAGCAGCCGGTCCGGCGCCTTCTACCCGTTGGAGACGTTCACGATCACCTTCTCCGACGCCCACGGCAGCACGCTGGAGCGGAGTTACACCTTCTGAACCCGCCGGGCGAGGCCGGGTTCACACCGCCGGGCAATAAACGTCGGGGGGCCTTGGTTCATACTGGTGGGTGTGGTTCCGGGTCGGGAACCGACCTTGGAGCTGCGAAGGTGGTGAAATGACGAGGCTGGACTCCATCGAGCGGGCGGTGGCTGACATCGCCGCGGGGAAGGCCGTCGTGGTCATCGACGACGAGGACCGCGAGAACGAGGGCGACCTCATCTTCGCCGCCGAGAAGGCGACCCCCGAACTGGTCGCGTTCATGGTGCGCTACACGTCCGGTTACCTGTGCGTTCCGCTGGACGGCGCGATCTGCGACAAGCTCGGGCTGCTGCCCATGTACGCGGTGAACCAGGACAAGCACGGCACCGCCTACACCGTCACCGTCGACGCCAAAGAGGGCGTCGGGACCGGAATCTCGGCCTCCGACCGAGCCACCACCATGCGCCTGCTCGCCGATCCGAACGCCACCGCCGACGACTTCACCCGGCCCGGCCACGTGGTCCCGCTGCGGGCCAAGGACGGCGGGGTGCTGCGCCGGCCCGGGCACACCGAGGCGGCGGTCGACCTGGCCCGGCTGGCGGGCCTGCAGCCCGCCGGGGCGATCTGCGAGATCGTCAGCCAGAAGGACGAAGGCGCCATGGCGCAGACCGACGAGCTGCGGGTTTTCGCCGACGAGCACGATCTGGCGCTGATCTCGATCGCCGACCTGATCGAGTGGCGGCGCAAACACGAGAAGCACATCGAGCGGGTAGCCGAGGCCCGCATCCCGACCCGGCACGGCGAGTTCCGGGCGGTCGGCTACACCAGCATCTACGAGAACGTCGAGCACGTCGCGCTGGTCAAGGGCGATATCGCGGGCCCGAACGGCGACGGCCACGACGTGCTGGTGCGGGTGCACTCGGAGTGCCTGACCGGCGACGTGTTCGGCTCCCGGCGCTGCGACTGCGGCCCGCAGCTGGACGCCGCGCTGGCCATGGTCGCGCGGGAGGGCCGCGGCGTCGTGCTGTACATGCGCGGCCACGAGGGCCGCGGCATCGGCCTGATGCACAAGCTGCAGGCCTATCAGCTGCAGGACGCGGGCGAGGACACCGTGGACGCCAACCTCAAGCTCGGCCTGCCCGCCGACGCCCGCGACTACGGGATCGGCGCGCAGATCCTGGTCGACCTCGGCGTGCGCTCGATGCGGCTGCTGACCAACAACCCCGCCAAGCGGGTCGGCCTGGACGGCTACGGACTGCACATCATCGAACGTGTCCCGCTGCCGGTTCGCGCCAACGCCGAGAACATCCGCTACCTGATGACCAAGCGCGACCGGATGGGCCACGACATCACCGGCCTCGACGAGATCCACGAAGCGGTCACCATGGACTCCTATCAGGAAGGCGTCTACCTGCTCGGCGACCGCCGTCCCAACACCGGCGAGCTGGACCTGGGCGGAGCGCTGTGAGCGGAGCCGTCCGTTGAGCCCCGCCGCGGGCGTACCGGATCTGCCGCGGCTGGACGCCTCCGGGCTGCGGCTGGGCATCGTCGCCAGCACCTGGCACCAGAAGATCTGTGACGCGCTGCTCGAGGGCGCCCGTCGGGTGGCGGCCGACGCCGGCATCGCCGACCCGACCGTGGTGCGGGTGCTCGGCGCGATCGAGATTCCGGTGGTGGCGCAGGCCCTGGCCGCCGACCACGACGCCGTCGTCGCCCTCGGTGTGGTGATCCGCGGCGAGACACCGCATTTCGATTACGTCTGTGACGCCGTCACGCAGGGACTGACCCGGGTGTCGCTGGACGCGTCCACACCCGTCGCCAACGGGGTGCTGACCACCAACACCGAAGAGCAGGCCCTGGACCGGGCCGGGTTGCCGGGCTCGGCCGAGGACAAGGGCGCTCAAGCGGCCGCGGCGGCCCTGTCCACCGCGCTGACGCTGCGCGATCTGCGTTCTCGCCGATGACCGACTGGGACGTTGAGATACGACCCCATCTGACACCGTATTTCGCGTACGGCGCCGCGGCGGTGATCCTGGCTGTGCATGTGATGGTCGGCGTGCTGCTGAAGATTGGGACGACGGGCGTGATCTTCCGGACCGCCGACCAGGTGGCGATCGCGCTGCTCGGGGTGGTCATCGCCGGCCTGGTGCTGATGTTCGCCCGGCCGCGCCTGCGCGTCGGCCCGCAGGGGTTGGCGGTGCGAAATCTGTTTGGGTACCGCCTGATTCCGTGGTCTGACGTGGTCGACGTGTCGTTTCCGGTTGGCGCGAGATGGGCCCGCGTCGACCTCCCGTACGACGAATACGTGCCGGTGATGGCGATTCAGGCCGTCGACAAGGAGCGCGCGATCGACGCGATGGACCAGGTGCGTGCTCTGCTCACCCGCTACAAGGGCCTCAACTCACCCTGAGCGCCATCGCGACTTCGTCTCGGAGAGCGTCGCTTTCGGTTGCCGTGAAACCAAGGCTCTGGTAGATCGCGCGGGCCACCGTGTTGTCGGTCGCCACCCGCAGCGTCACCGTGCGGGCGTTGCGGCTGCGCGCCCACTCCAGGGCGGTGCGTACCAGCGCCTTCGCCAGTCCGCGGCCGCGCGCCTCGGGCGCCAGCCACAGCGAATACAGGTACACGCGCTCGGCGCTCTCCTGCTGCGCACCGATCAGGCCGACGGGTCGACTGCCCAGCCACGCGACGAACTGGGCGGCGGTGAAGGCGACCTCCGCCCGGTACTGCGGATTGTCCTCGCCGAGCGAGTCGGTCAGCGCGCGCAACCGCATGACGGCGAACAGCCGCCAGTCGGATTCGGTGAGGTGTTCGACGCGGGTTCTCACGTGGTGTCGCCCATGACCAAGCCCTCGCGGCGCGGGTCCGCGCCGCCGATGAGTCCGTTGCCGTCGCGGACGATCGCCGACAGCCCGCTGGACTGGTCGGCGAGGTCGACCTGGTGACCCAGCTTGCGCAGGCCCACCACCAGCCGATCGTGGTCGCCGTTGTCGGCGATGTCGATGGCGGGATGCTCACCGCCGACGTTGGTCTTCGGGGTGTTGGCCGCCCCGAAGTCCACGCTCGACACCGCCTGCTGTGGGTCGAGGCCCCAATCAAGCATGCTCACAAGGGTTTTCACGACGAACTGGATGATCACCGCGCCGCCGGGCGAGCCGAGCACCGCGTAGAGCGGGCCGCGCTGCTCGCCCTGCCGGTCGAACACCAGGGTGGGCGCCATCGTGCTGCGCGGGCGCTTACCGGGCTGGATGCGGTTGGCGATCGGTGCGCCGTCCGGTCCCGCCGGCTCGGCGGAGAGGTCGGTCAGCTGGTTGTTGAGCAGGAAGCCGTCGACCATGTGAAACGAGCCGAACGCCGATTCGATGGTGGTGGTCAGCGCGGCCGCGTTGCCCTCGGCGTCGACGATGCTGATCTGGCTGGTGCCGTGCTCCTGGGTGGGCGAAGCGGGGCCGGTCGGCGACCCGAACCGGCCGGGTTCGGCGGTGCCCATCGTGCGCTGCTCGGAGATCAGCGCGGCGCGGCCCTTCAGGTAGGGGGTGTTGATCAGGGTGTTCGGGGTGCCGCCGGGTAGCGGCACGAAGTCGGTGTCGGCGACGTACTTGTCGCGGTCGGCGTAGGCCAGCCGCTCGGCCTCGGAGATCAGGTGCACGCCCAGCACCGAGGGTCGGCCGCCATTGAGGTCGACGTCGGTGGGCTGGTGGTCGGCCATCGGGAAGTTCTCCAGGATGCCCAGCGTGGCGGCCACCGCGATCCCGCCGGACGACGGCGGCGGCATGCCGCAGACCTGCTTGCCGCGGTAGGGCGCGCACAGTGGTTCGCGCTGCTTGACCGTGTAGTCGGCCAGATCCTGCGGTGTCATCAGGCTGGGGGTGCGCCCACCCGTGGTGTCCGCGGCCGCCGCGACGATGTCGGCGGCGATCGCGCCGGAGTAGAACGACTCGGGGTCGGTTGCGATGGCGCCCAACGTCTTTGCGTAGGCCGGGTTGGCCAGCCGGGTGCCCTCGGTCTTCGGGCTGCCGTCCGGGTTGAGGAAGTACGCGGCGGCCTGCGGGTCGGCCTTCAGGTGCGGGGCGGCGTCGGCGATCGCGGCGGCCAGCCGCGGGCTGATCTCGAAGCCGTCGTCGGCCAGCCGCACCGCGGGGTCAAACAGCTCGCGCCAGCCGGTCTTGCCGTGCTCGGCGTGCGCGGTCTGCAGCAGCGCCACGATGCCGGGCACCCCGATCGAGCGGCCGGAGGCCCTGGCGTCCGGCTTGGGCTCGGTGCGGTCGGTGTCGGAGAGCCAGCGCAGGTAGTTCTCGGTGGCCGCCGCGGGTGCCGCCTCGCGGCCGTCGTAGGCAGCCACGACGTCGGCGGAGGCGTCGTAGTACAGCAGGAAGCCGCCACCGCCGAGCCCGGAGGCCTGGGGTTCGACCAGGCCGAGCACCGCCTGGGCGGTGACCAGGGCGTCGGCGGCGGTCCCGCCGTCGCGCAGCACCTCGCAGGCCGCCTCGGTGGCCAGCGGGTTCGCGGTCACGACCGAGTACCGGCTGGTGCGCACCGCGGTCATGTCCTTGCGGTAGCCGGTGGCGACCTCGGGGTTGGTGGCGATGTCGCGGGCGGTGGTGACACCGTCCGGCGGGGCTGCGGCCGGCGCCTTGGGCGCCGGGGTGCCGTTGGGGACGATCGCGCACGGCTGGGCGGCGTCGGCGGGCTGGGCGCCCTCCTCGGCGGCGCAGCCGGCCGCCGCGATCACCACCCCGAGGAGCGGTCCTGCCACCTTAGTCAGCGCGGGAAGCCGCATCATCCGACGGTAGTTCATCTGACGCGTCTGGCGGCGGCAGTAACCTGGATCCGTGCCCGATCCCGCGACGTACCGACCCGCCCCCGGGTCGATCCCCGTCGAACCGGGCGTCTACCGCTTCCGTGACCCGCACGGCCGGGTGATCTACGTCGGCAAAGCCAAGAGCCTGCGCAGCCGCCTCAATTCCTACTTTGCCGACGTCGCCAGCCTGGCACCGCGCACCCGGCAGATGGTGATGTCGGCGGGCAGCGTCGACTGGACGGTGGTGACCACCGAGGTCGAGGCGCTGCAGCTGGAATACAACTGGATCAAGGAGTTCGACCCGCGGTTCAACGTGCGCTACCGGGACGACAAGTCCTATCCCGTGCTGGCGGTGACGCTCAACGAGGACTACCCGCGGCTGATGGTGTATCGCGGCAAGCGGCGCAAGGGAGTTCGCTACTTCGGGCCGTACTCGCACGCCTGGGCCATCCGCGAGACCCTCGATCTGCTGACCCGGGTCTTTCCGGCGCGCACGTGTTCGGCAGGGGTGTTCAAGCGGCACAACCAGATTGACCGGCCATGCCTGCTGGGATACATCGACAAGTGCTCGGCGCCGTGCATCGGCCGGGTGACCGCTGAGGAACACCGGCAGATCGTGCTGGACTTCTGTGACTTCCTGGCCGGCAAGACGGATCGGTTGATCCGCGACATGGAGCGCCAGATGAACGAGGCCGCAGCGGAACTCGACTTCGAGCGTGCGGCCCGCCTGCGCGACAACATCTCGGCGATGAAGCGCGCACTGGAGAAGCAGGCGGTCGTCTTCGGTGACGGCACCGATGCCGACGTGGTGGCGTTCGCCGACGACGAACTCGAGGCGGCTGTGCAGGTTTTCCACGTACGCGGCGGCCGGGTGCGTGGCCAGCGCGGCTGGATCGTCGAAAAATCAGGTGAACCAGGACAATCCGATCAGTCGCAGTTGGTCGAACAGTTCCTGACCCAGTTCTACGGGGAACAGGCCGAACTCGACGGCGCGGCGGACGAGGCGACGGCACCGGTGCCGCGAAATGTCCTGGTGCCGTGCCTGCCGGACAACGCCGACCAGTTGGCGGCGTGGCTGTCGCAGCTGCGCGGTTCGAAGGTGTCGCTGCGGGTGGCGCAGCGCGGAGACAAGCGCGCCCTGGCGGAAACCGTGCGGCGCAACGCGGAAGAGGCGCTGGCCCAGCACAAGCTCAAGCGTGCCGGCGACTTCACCGCGAGAAGCGCTGCGCTGCAGAGCATTCAGGAGGCGCTCGGTCTGGCGGATGCCCCGTTGCGGATCGAGTGCGTCGACATCAGCCATGTGCAGGGCACCGATGTGGTGGCGTCGCTGGTGGTATTCGAGGACGGCCTGCCGCGCAAATCGGACTATCGCCACTACGCGATCAGAGCGGCCGCCGGTGACGGTCGCTCCGACGATGTCGGTTCCATCGCCGAGGTGACGCGTCGCCGGTTCCATCGACACCTGCACGACATCGCGCATCCCACCGAGCTTGCGCCGGAAGGGAAGTCGCGAAAGTTCGCCTATCCGCCCAACCTGTATGTGGTGGACGGCGGCGCGCCGCAGGTCAACGCCGCGCAGGCGGTGCTGGACGAGCTCGGCATCGACGACGTCGCGGTGATCGGGCTGGCCAAGCGGCTGGAAGAGGTGTGGGTGCCCGGCGAGCCCGACCCGGTGATCATGCCGCGCAACAGCGAGGGCCTGTATCTGCTGCAGCGGGTGCGTGACGAGGCCCACAGGTTCGCGATCACCTACCACCGAAGCAAGCGCTCCAAGCGGATGACCGCCTCGGCGCTAGACTCCGTGCGAGGCCTGGGCGAGCACCGGCGCAAGGCGCTCGTCACGCATTTCGGCTCGGTGGCTCGGCTGAAGGAGGCCACTGTCGAGGAGATCACCGCCGTGCCCGGGATCGGCGTGGCAACCGCCAGGGCGGTATTGGAAGCGTTGGGTGTGACCCCGCAATCCGAGACGCCCGCGCCGGTTATCGGCGATGATCAGAGCAGGGCTTCGGGATGACTGATCAGGGTATGCAAGAGGAACTGCGGGGCGGCGGGCCGATCGCCGATGACGACTCGGCCGACCGCGGCATCGACGTCATCCTGGTCACCGGGTTGTCCGGGGCCGGCCGGGGCACGGCGGCGAAGGTGCTCGAGGACCTGGGCTGGTACGTCGCCGACAACCTGCCGCCGGAGCTGATCGCGCGGATGGTCGAGCTGGGCCTGGCCGCGGGCTCGCGGATCACGCAGCTCGCGGTGGTGATGGACGTGCGCTCGCGCGGCTTCACCGGTGACCTGGACGGGGTGCGCACGGAGCTGGCCGCGCGCAACATCGTCCCGCGGGTGTTGTTCCTGGAGGCGTCCGACGAGATCCTGGTGCGGCGCTACGAGCAGAACCGGCGCAGCCATCCGCTGCAGGGCAATCAGACTCTGGCCGAAGGCATTGCCGCGGAACGGGCGATGCTGGCGCCGGTGCGCGCGTCGGCCGACCTTGTCATCGACACCTCGACGATGTCGGTGCCCGCGCTGCGAGAGAGCATCGAGCGGGCGTTCGGCGGCGAAACGGTCAGGCACACGAGTGTGACGGTCGAGTCCTTCGGGTACAAGTACGGACTGCCGATGGACGCCGACACGGTGATGGATGTGCGGTTCCTGCCGAATCCGCACTGGGTCGACGCGCTGCGCCAGCACTCCGGTCAGCATCCGGCGGTCCGCGACTACGTGCTCGGACAGGACGGCGCGACCGAGTTCCTGGACACCTACCATCAGCTACTCAATGTCGTCATCGACGGATATCGGCGTGAGGGGAAGCGCTATATGACCGTTGCCATCGGGTGTACCGGAGGCAAACACCGCAGTGTCGCGATGGCCGAGGCGCTCGCCGCCCGGCTCGGCAACAACGAGGACCTCACGGTGCGCGTGCTGCATCGGGATCTGGGCCGCGAATGAATCCGCGCATCGTCGCCCTCGGAGGCGGGCACGGGCTGTACGCGACACTGTCGGCCGCCCGCAGGCTCACGCCGCACGTGACCGCGGTGGTGACGGTCGCCGACGACGGCGGCTCGTCGGGCCGGCTGCGCAACGAACTCGACATCGTGCCGCCGGGCGACCTGCGAATGGCGTTGGCCGCCTTGGCCTCCGACACCCCGCACGGCCGGCTCTGGGCGACGATCCTGCAGCACCGCTTCGGCGGCAGCGGCGCGCTGGCCGGGCACCCGATCGGCAACCTGATGCTGGCCGGGCTGAACGAGGTGCTGGCCGATCCGGTGGCCGCGCTGGACGAGCTGGGCAAGATCCTCGGGGTCAACGGGCGGGTGCTGCCGATGTGCCCGCTGGGACTGGGCATCGAGGCCGACGTGTCGGGGCTGGAGTCCGATCCGCGGATGTCCCGGGTGATCCGGGGGCAGGTCGCGATCGCCACCACGGTCGGCAAGGTGCGCCGGGTGCGGCTGCTGCCCAACGATCCGCCGGCCACCCCGCAGGCCGTGGACGCGATCATGGCCGCGGACCTGGTGGTGCTCGGCCCCGGTTCGTGGTTCACCAGCGTGATTCCGCACGTGCTGGTGCCGCAGTTGGCCCAGGCGCTCAAGACCACGCAGGCGCGGCGGGCGCTGGTGCTCAACCTGGCGGCCGAGCCGGGGGAGACCGCCGGCTTCTCCGCCGAACGCCACCTACATGTGTTGTCGCAGCACGCGCCGGACTTCAGCGTGAACGAAATTATCGTCGACGCCAGTCGGGTGCCCAGCGAGCGGGAGCGCGACCAGTTGCGCCGCACCGCCCGGATATTGAACGCCCGAGTGGTGTTTGCTGACGTGTCCAGACCTGGTACACCTTTACATGACCCGGCGAAGTTGGCCGCGGCTCTAGAAGGTGTGCGGGTGCGTGGGGCGGCGCCATCCCGTATGGGACAGCAGGCAGCGGTACCCACGCCGACAGTGAACGGACCGAGAGGTGACGACCCGTGGCGATGACGGCCGAGGTCAAGGATGAACTGAGCCGGCTGGTAGTCAATTCGGTGAGTGCGCGACGGGCCGAGGTGGCGTCGCTGCTCCGATTCGCAGGCGGACTGCACATCGTTGGGGGCCGGGTTGTGGTCGAGGCGGAGGTCGACCTGGGCATCATCGCCCGGCGGCTGCGCAAGGACATCTACGACCTGTACGGCTACAACGCGGTGGTGCACGTGCTGTCCGCGAGCGGGATCCGCAAGAACACCCGCTACGTGGTGCGGGTGGCCAAGGACGGCGAAGCCCTGGCGCGCCAGACCGGCCTGCTCGACATGCGGGGTCGCCCGGTGCGCGGCCTACCCGCGCAGGTGGTCGGAGGTAGCATCGCCGACGCCGAAGCCGCTTGGCGCGGAGCATTTTTGGCGCACGGTTCGCTTACCGAGCCGGGCCGATCATCGGCACTGGAAGTCAGCTGCCCGGGCCCGGAGGCGGCGCTGGCGCTGGTCGGCGCGGCCCGCAGGCTGGGCGTCACCGCGAAGGCCCGCGAGGTGCGCGGCACCGACCGCGTGGTGGTGCGCGACGGCGAGGCCATCGGCGCGCTGCTGACCCGGATGGGCGCCCAGGACACCCGGCTGACGTGGGAGGAGCGGCGGATGCGCCGCGAGGTCCGGGCGACGGCCAATCGGTTGGCCAACTTCGACGACGCCAACCTGCGCCGGTCCGCACGCGCCGCCGTCGCGGCGGCCGCCCGGGTGGAGCGTGCGCTGGAGATCCTCGGCGACGCCGTGCCCGACCATCTGGCCGCCGCGGGCAAGCTGCGGATCGAGCACCGACAGGCCTCGCTCGAGGAATTAGGCCGGCTGGCCGACCCGCCGATGACGAAAGACGCTGTGGCGGGCCGCATTCGGCGCCTACTGTCGATGGCCGATCGCAAAGCCAAGCAGGAGGGCATTCCCGACACCGAGTCCGCTGTCACACCGGATTTGTTGGAAGACGCGTAGCGCGTCGGGGTTACGCCGCGTGCAGGTCGGCCAGTGCGACGCCGATCCGGATCTCGGCCTCGCTGACCGGATACACCGCGGGCCCCGGTAGCGGAGGTGCGGTCGATCGGTAATGCGCGCCCGTCGGTGTCACGAATTCCGCGGTGTGGACGCCGTTTTCGTCGGCCGTGCCGACACGCCAGCCCGGTGATTCCTTGTCGTAGTTGCACCGCTCGCACATGCCGAGTCCGTTGATCACGCTGGTGGGCCCGCCCCGACTTCGCGGTAGCGCGTGATCGCGATGCCGAATCGGCGCGTCGCAGTAGGGAGTTCGACACGTCTGGTCGCGCAAGCCAATGAATGTCGCCAAAGCCTTGGGGAAGAGGCGCGAGCGTGACTCCATGGCCGCCAGCGCACCGGTCTTCGGATGCCGATACAGTCGCCGCAGCGTGGCCTTCGACCGCTTGTCGGTGACCGCCGAGTGCACCAGCCCGCGCGCTACGGCGGCCGGGATCGGGCCGAATCCGTCGGCGAATCCCGGGGTGTCGCCGTTGCCGAGCAGCGTCTCGTCCGACATCACCAGGTTGACCGCCACCGGCACCGGCACGTCGGCGGGCCGGCCGGTGACCCGCTCGACCAGTGTGTCGGCCATGACCTGGCCGCGCGACCGCCCGTCGAACGTGGTGTCCGCCTCGCGTCGGAGCGACGCGTAGACGGCGACGCCCTTCGCCATGGGCAACAGCGCCGTCACATACGCCATGGTGTCCGGGGCCGGGCGGATGGTCACGGTGCGCTCGGATTCGGCCTTAGCCGCCCGGTCCACGACGGTCTGCGGGTCGAGTTCGTAGGCAATCTCTTTGGCTCGCGCGGCCACCCGCCTATCGCCCATGCCGTCGAGTTCGCCAATTTCGGCGCACATCCTGGCGTCCAGGGCGCGTCGGGCCTCCACCGTCAGGCAGGCCGACTCGCGCACGATCAAGGTGGCCCGCCATTCCGAGAGCGCACCGCATTCCAAAGCCGCCAGGGTGTGCGGCATCTCGTGCACCAACGCCTTGGCGAAGCCCAGGTGCTGATTGCCCCTCACCGGCGAATCCCGCCGCGCCAGTGCGATTTCGCTCGCCAGCCCGCGCCCCTGCTTGGCCGTGGGCACGCCCGCCCCGGCCTCCCGCGCGCGCCGCTTCTGCTCCAACAACGCGGCCGCACGGGCCTGACCCGCGGCCGCGGCTGACTTCACCCGCTCCAGCCAGCCGATGCGTTCGATCAGCGCAGCCTCGTCCTCGCACCCGCCGGGCGAGACCAGCTCCGCGATATCGAACATACGTGCGAAGCTACCCCGTGCCTCTGACAAATGTGTTCGTCCTGCTCAAACCCGTTTTTCCCGGCGTCTTGTGTGCCATTCTGAGCGGGTGTCCGTGGGGGGCCCACCGTCCGGCGTCGTGACGTTCCTCTTCACCGATATCGAGGGCTCCACTCGGCGGTGGGAGTCCGACGCGGATGCCATGCGTGCGGCGCTGGCGGCGCACGACAACGTCATGCGCGATGCGATCGAATCCCACGACGGCTTCCTGTTCAAGCGCACCGGGGATGGCGTGTGTGCGGCGTTCGAGTCCCCGCAGGCCGCGGTGGCCGCGGCGATCGAGGCGCAGCGGGCGCTGAGACTGCCGGTGCGGATGGGCATCGCGACCGGGGAGGCCGAGCTGCGCGACGGCGACTACTTCGGGACGGTGCTCAACCGCGCAGCCCGGGTGATGGCAGCCGGTCACGGCGGCCAGACACTGGTGGCGGAGTCGACGGCCGGGCTGCTCACCGGTGTCGACCTGTGGAACCTAGGTTCGTGCCGGCTGCGCGGCGTGGCCGACCCGGTCACGGTGTACCAGGTGCGTGCGCCGGGGCTGCGCGAGGACTTCCCGCCACTGCTGGGCGGCAGCGGCAATCCGGGCAATCTGCGGGCTCCGGCGGCCCGGCTGATCGGACGCGACATTGAGGTCGACGACATCGCGGCGGCGCTGCGCACGCGCAGACTGGTGACGCTGACCGGCGTCGGTGGCGTCGGCAAGACGCGGCTCGCCATCGAGGTGGCCACCGGCCTGGCCAACGAATTTCCCGACGGCGTCTGGGTTTTCGAACTCGCCGCGGTCGCCGATCCCGCGGCGGTGCCCGACGCGGTCGCCGCCACTCTCGGCGTCACCCAGCAGCCCGGCATGACGGTGACCGAGTCGGTGGCCGCCGCCCAGGACGGGCGACGCCGCCTGCTGGTGTTCGACAACTGCGAGCATGTGCTCGACGCCGCGGCCGACGTGATCGAGGCCATCCTCGGCCGCCCGACCACGTCCGTGATCCTGGCCACCAGCCGCGAGGGACTCGGTCTGGCCGACGAGCAGCAGTGGCCGCTGCGCTCGCTGGACCCCGACGCCGCGATCGCGTTGTTCGTCGAGCGCGCCCGCGACATCGGCGTCGACACCGACCGCACAGCGGCCGTCGCGGAGATCTGTCAGCGCCTCGACCGGATACCGTTGGCCATCGAACTGGCGGCGTCTCGGATGGCGGCCATGACCGCATCGGAAATCTGCGACCGCCTCAACGACCGGTTCCAGCTGCTGGTGGGTTCCCGGCGGAGCCTCGAACGGCACCAGACGCTGCGGCACGCGGTGCAGTGGTCATACGACCTGCTCGACGAGGCGGAGAAGACGCTGCTGCTGCGGTGCTCGGTGTTCGCGGGCGGATTCAACATCGAAAGCGCCTGTGCCCTTACCGGTTTCGACGACTTCACCATGCTGAACGTGCTGGATGCGTTGGTCCGCAAGTCGCTGGTGGTGGTAGACCGGGCATCGGACCACACCAGATACTCGCTGTTGGAGACCATTCGGCAGTTCGCCGAGGACCAACTCGTCGCCGCCGGACGCGCCGACGCGGTGCGGGCGGCCCACGCCAGGCATTTCGCGGCGAAGGAAGCTGACATCCTCGCGCTGTGGGACGGGCCGCGGCAGCGCGCGGCGTACGACTGGCTGGGCATCGAACTGGCCAACCTGCGCACCGCTTTTCGACATGCCCTCGACCACGGTGCGCTCGACGACGCCGCCACCATCGCCACCTACACCGCCCTACTCGGCTTTTTTGCCGAGATCTACGAGCCGTCGTCCTGGGCCGCCGAATGCCTTAAGGCCGCGGAGGCCACCGGCCACCGGCGACTGGCCTACCTGTACTACACGGCGGCGCAGTGCTGGATCGTCGGCCGAATCGACGAGGCGTGGCGCTACAGCCTGGCCGGACAGTAGGCGTTCCTTGCCGGCGGCGGCGATGGCATTCCGTTCGGGCTGCACGGCAACCTCGGCACCCCCGCGATGGCGTTCGGCGAACCCGAGCGCGCCGTCGCGTGGAGCTACACGATGCTGGGCCTCGCCGAGGATCCGCATCCGAACATGCGGTCGCACATCGTGACCGCGTTGACCATTGCCGGCCGCGAACAGGATGCCATCGCCGAATCCGTCGGACTGGTCGACGCTGCCGAGGCCACCGGCAACCCGGAGGTGCTCGGGATGGCGTTGCTGAGCGTCGGATTCGCGTACCGGCACATCGACCCCGATCACGCCAGGCAGACCATGAGGCGCGGACTGACCGTTGCGTTCGAAAGCGGCAATCGCTTCATCGGCACCCACATCGCCGCGAACCTCGCGCAACTCGACCTCAAGCGCGGCGACCGGGCGGCGGCGCTGGACCACATCGGCCTGGCGATCCGCCATCTGCACGACTCCGGCGGCGTGGTCACCCTGCGCTCGCCGATGACCAACCTCGCGATCCTGCTCGCCCAACTGGGCCACCTCGAGGCGGCCGCGACCCTCGCCGGGTTTGCCGTGAGCCCGCTGACGGTCGCGTCGTTCCCCCAGATCACGGACACCATCGCGCAGCTGCGTGAGACGCTCGGCGCGCAGCGGTACGCCGAACTCGCCGAAGCCGGAGCCACCATGCCGATCGCGGACCTGGTGGCCTACGCCTACGACCAGATCGACGCGGTAAGGGCTCGGCCCCAACCAAGGCCACAATGAGGACATGCAGGCGTTAAGAGTGGGCGCGGCATACCCCGATCCGCCCTTCAACGGAATGCCGAACGACACCGGCCTGGACATCGACCTGATGACCGCGATCGCCGAAAAGCTCGGCGCGACTGTGCAGTTCGTGCTGTACGAGGGCGCCGACTTCAACGGTATCTTCGACGGGCTGGGCCGCGACTACGACTGCATCGCCGCCGGCACCACCGTCACTGCCGAGCGCGAGCGCCTGGCCAGGTTCCTGCCGCCCTATCTGATCTCCGGGCAGTCGCTGGCCGTCGACACCAAGCGGCTGCCGCACGTGCGGTCGATCGACGATCTCGCCGGCCTGACCATCGGCGCGCAGCGGGGCAACACCAGCCTGCCGATCGCCGAGCGGCTGGTGGCCGAGGGCAGGGCCGCCGCCGTGCGGGTCTACGACTACGGCACCATCCGCACCGCCCTGGCCGACCTCACCACCGGCGCCTGCGACGCATTCATGAAGCTCGCCCCGGTGCTCACCGAGCTGGTCCGCCCGATCCCCGCGGTCGAGGTGGTCCAGAAGGGCATCACGGTCGAGCCCATCGCGATCGCCGTCGCCCTCGATGACCAGCGACTTCTGGACCGCCTCGGCACCGCCCAGGACGAGCTCGAGCGGGACGGCACGCTGCAACAACTGCGGCGCAAGTGGCTGGGCAACCCGTATCTGGACCAGAGCCTGGCGATGCACTGAGGTGGCTGCGCGTGGCGTGTATCACAGCACTAGGCTGGCGTCGAGTGGCAAGGCGAAAAAGGGAGACATCAAGTGACCATCCGGGTTGGCGTTAACGGCTTCGGCCGCATCGGACGCAACTTCTATCGGGCCCTGCTGGCGCAGAAGGCCGAGGGCAAGAGCACCGACATCGAGATCGTTGCCGTCAACGACCTCACCGACAACGCCAGCCTGGCGCATCTGCTGAAGTTCGACTCGATCCTGGGGCGCCTGCCGCAGGACGTCACCCTGGAGGGCGAGGACACGATCGTCGTCGGCAGCACCAAGATCAAGGCCCTCGAGATCAAGGAGGGCCCGGCGGCCCTGCCGTGGGGTGATCTTGGCGTCGACATCGTCGTGGAGTCGACCGGCATCTTCACCGACGCCGAGAAGGCGAAGGGTCACCTCAGCGCCGGCGCCAAGAAGGTCATCATCTCCGCGCCCGCCAAGGGGGAGGACCTGACCGTCGTCATCGGCGTGAACGATGACAAGTACGACGGCAGCCAGAAGATCATCTCCAACGCCTCGTGCACGACGAACTGCCTCGGCCCGCTGGCCAAGGTCCTCAACGACGAGTTCGGCGTGGTCAAGGGCCTGATGACCACGGTGCACGCCTACACCCAGGACCAGAACCTGCAGGACGGCCCGCACAAGGACCTGCGCCGCGCCCGCGCCGCCGCCCTCAACATCGTCCCGACCTCGACCGGCGCCGCCAAGGCGATCGGCCTGGTGCTGCCCGAACTGAAGGGCAAGCTCGACGGCTACGCGCTGCGGGTGCCGATCCCCACCGGCTCGGTCACCGACCTGACCGTGGAGCTGAAGAAGGCGGCGACCGTCGAGGAGATCAACGCCGCCTACAAGGCCGCCGCCGAGGGGCCGATGAAGGGCATCCTGAAGTACTACGACGCGCCGATCGTGTCCAGCGACATCGTCACCGACCCGCACAGCTCGCTGTACGACTCCGGGCTGACCAAGGTGATCGACAACCAGGCCAAGGTGGTCTCCTGGTACGACAACGAGTGGGGCTACTCGAACCGCCTCGTCGATCTGGTCGCACTGGTCGGCAAGTCGCTGTAACGCGATGGCAGTCAAGACGCTCGCCGATCTACTCGCAGAAGGAGTTTCGGGTCGGGGCGTGTTGGTGCGCTCCGACCTGAACGTCCCCCTCGACGGTGACACCATCACCGACGAGGGCCGCATCGTGGCGTCGGTGCCGACGCTCAAGGAGCTCTCCGACGCGGGCGCGAAGGTCGTCGTCACCGCGCATCTGGGCAGGCCGAAGAACGGCCCGGACCCGAAGCTGTCGCTGGCGCCGGTCGCCGCAGCGCTGGGGGACAAGCTGGGTCGCCACGTCCAGTTGGCCGGCGACGTCGTCGGCACCGACGCGCTGGCCCGCGCTGAGGGCCTGACCGATGGCGACATCCTGCTGCTGGAGAACATCCGCTTCGATCCCCGCGAGACCAGTAAGGACGACAGCGAGCGGCTGGCGCTGGCCAAGCAGCTGGTCGAACTGGTCGGCGACGATGCGGCGTTCGTATCCGACGGCTTCGGTGTGGTGCATCGTAAGCAGGCCTCGGTGTACGACGTCGCCACGCTGCTGCCGCACTACGCGGGCACGCTGGTCGCCGCCGAGATCAAGGTCCTCGAGCAGCTGACCAGCTCGACGGACCGCCCGTATGCGGTGGTGCTCGGCGGTTCCAAGGTGTCCGACAAGCTCGCGGTGATCGAGAACCTGGCGACCAAGGCCGACAGCCTCATCATCGGCGGCGGCATGTGCTTCACCTTCCTTGCCTCCCAAGGTGTCTCGGTGGGCACGTCGCTGCTCGAGGAGGGCATGATCGACACCTGCCGCCGGCTGCTCGACCAGTACGCCGACGTGATCCACGTGCCGGTGGACATCGTCGTCGCGGACAGGTTCGCCGCGGATGCGACGGCGGAAGTGGTACCGGCGGACCAGATTCCGGACGACAAGATGGGCCTCGACATCGGCCCAGGGTCGGTCGAGCGGTTCACCAACCTGTTGTCGAATGCCAAGACGGTGTTCTGGAACGGCCCGATGGGGGTGTTCGAGTTCCCGGCGTTCGCGGCGGGCACCAAGGGGGTCGCCGAGGCCATCATCGGTGCGACGGGCAAGGGCGCGTTCAGCGTCGTCGGCGGCGGTGACTCGGCCGCCGCGGTGCGCCAACTCGGCCTGCCGGAGGACGGTTTCTCCCACATTTCCACCGGCGGCGGGGCTTCGCTGGAATACCTTGAGGGCAAAGCCCTGCCCGGGATCGAAGTTCTTCAGACCTGAGAAAGGTTGATATGAGCCGCAAGCCGTTGATCGCCGGCAACTGGAAGATGAATCTCAACCACTTCGAGGCGATCGCGCTGGTGCAGAAGATCGCGTTCTCGCTGCCGGAGAAGTACTTCGACAAGGTCGATGTCGCAGTCCTGCCACCGTTCACCGACCTGCGCAGCGTGCAGACCCTGGTCGACGGGGACAAGCTGCGGCTGACGTACGGCGCCCAGGACCTGTCGCAGCACGATTCCGGTGCCTACACCGGCGAGATCAGCGGCGCCTTCCTGGCCAAGCTGGGCTGCACGTACGTCGTCGTCGGGCACTCCGAGCGGCGCACCTACCACCACGAGGACGACGCCCTGGTCGCGGCCAAGGCCGCCGCGGCGTTCCGGCACGGCCTGACCCCGATCGTGTGCATCGGCGAGCAACTCGAGGTCCGCGAGGCGGGCAACCACGTCGAGTACAACATCGAGTCGCTGCGCGGGTCGCTGGCCGGGCTGTCCGCCGAGCAGATCGGCCAGGTCGTCATCGCCTACGAGCCGGTCTGGGCCATCGGCCCCGGCCGGGTGGCCAGCGCCGCCGACGCGCAGGAGGTGTGCAAGGCGATCCGCGACGAGCTCGGCAAGCTGGCGACGCCGCAGCTCGCGGCGGGGGTCCGGGTGCTCTACGGGGGCTCGGTGAACGCCAAGAACGTCGGCGAGATCGTCGCGCAGGACGACGTCGACGGCGCGCTGGTCGGCGGGGCGTCGCTGGACGGGGAACAGTTCGCCACGCTGTCGGCGATCGCGGCCGGCGGGCCGCTGCCGTGACGGGTCCGGTAGGGTAGCTGGCATGCTATTGGCCCTGCAGATCACCCTGGTCGTGACCAGCGTGCTGGTCGTGCTCCTGGTGCTGCTGCATCGCGCCAAGGGCGGCGGCCTGTCGACCCTGTTCGGCGGCGGCGTGCAGTCCAGCCTGGCGGGTTCGACGGTGGTGGAGAAGAACCTCGACCGGCTCACGCTGTTCGTCACCGGCATCTGGCTGGTCTCGATCGTCGGCGTGGGGTTGGCTATCAAGTACGGCATCTAGCTGTTCCGTTCTCACCGTGCGTTCCGGCGCGCTCGCGCCGATACTGGGGACATGGCTGAACCCGCCGGATTGGAACCCATCGGCGCGGTGCAGCGCACCAAGATCGGCCGCGAGGCCACCGAGCCGATGCGCGAGGACATCCGGCTGCTCGGCACCATCCTCGGCGACACGGTGCGCGAACAGAACGGCGAGCACGTCTTCGAACTGGTGGAACGCGCCCGCGTCGAGTCGTTTCGGGTGCGGCGCTCCGAGATCGATCGCGCCGATCTGGCGCGCATGTTCGACGGCATCGACATCCACGAGGCCATTCCGGTCATCCGGGCGTTCACCCACTTCGCGCTGCTGGCCAACGTCGCCGAGGACATCCACCGGGAGCGGCGCAGGGCGGTCCACGTCGCCGCGGGGGAGCCGCCGCCGAACAGTACTCTGGCCGCTACGTACGCCAAACTCGATGCTGCCCAGCTAGATTCGGCTACCGTAGCGCAGGCGCTGGCCGGGGCGCTGGTGTCGCCGGTGATCACCGCCCACCCCACCGAGACCCGGCGTCGCACGGTGTTCGACACCCAGCACCGCATCACCGAGTTGATGCGGCTGCGGTTGAACGGCCATGTCCGCACCGACGACGGTCGCGATATCGAGCGTGAGCTGCGCCGCCACATCCTTACCCTGTGGCAGACCGCGCTGATCCGGTTGTCGCGGCTGAAGATTCAGGACGAGATCGAAACCGGGCTGCGCTACTATCCGGCGGCGTTCTTCGAGGTGGTGCCGAAGGTCAACGCCGAGGTACGCGACGCGCTGCGAGGCCGCTGGCCCGACGCCGACCTGCTGCGCGAACCGATCCTGCAGATGGGCTCGTGGATCGGCGGCGATCGCGACGGCAACCCGAACGTCACCGGCGACGTGGTGCGCCTGGCTACCAGCAACGCCGCCTACACCGCTGTCGCCCACTACTTCTCCGAACTGACCGCGCTGGAACAGGAACTGTCGATGTCGGCGCGGCTGGTGAAGGTCTCCGACGAACTGGCGGCGCTGGCCGCGCGGTGTGACGAACCGGCCCGCGCTGACGAGCCCTATCGGCGGGCGCTACGCGTCATTCACGCCCGGCTGACCGCCACGGCCCGGGAGATCCTGGATCGACAACCCGAACACGAACTCGATCTGGGGTTGGAGCGCTACCAGACTCCCGCGGAGTTCCTGGCCGACCTCGACATCGTGGACACGTCGCTGCGGGACCACGGTAGCGCGGTGCTGGCCGATGACCGGCTGGCGCATCTGCGGGAAGCGGTGCGGGTGTTCGGGTTTCATCTGTGCGGCCTGGACATGCGGCAGAACTCGGAGGTGCACGAGGAGGTCACCGCGGAGTTGCTGGCGTGGGCCGGTGTGCACGACGACTATCGGTCGCTGCCCGAACCGGAGCGGGTCGACCTGCTGGCCCGCGAATTGGCGACGCGCAGACCGCTGCTCGGTGAGAACGCCGAGTTATCCGAGGTCACCCGCAAGGAACTCGGTGTGCTGGCCGCTGCGGCGCGGGCGGTGCGGGTGTACGGCGAGGCTGCGGTGCCGAACTACATCATCTCGATGTGCCAGTCGGTCTCGGACATGCTGGAGGCGGCCGTACTGCTCAAGGAGGTCGGGCTCCTCGACGCCTCGCGGTCCGTACCGTACGCCCCGGTGGGCATCGTGCCGCTGTTCGAGACCATCGATGACCTGAGGCATGGATCGTCAATCATCGAAGCGGCGCTGGACATTCCGGTGTATCGCGCGGTGGTGGCGGCGCGGGACGGCAGCCAGGAGGTCATGCTCGGCTACTCGGACTCAAACAAGGACGGCGGATATCTCGCCGCCAACTGGGCGCTGTACCGCGCCGAACTCGATCTGGTGGAGACGGCGCGTAAGACCGGAATCCGATTGCGGCTCTTCCACGGTCGCGGCGGCACCGTGGGCCGGGGTGGCGGTCCGAGCTACGACGCGATCCTCGCGCAGCCGCCCGGTGCGGTGAACGGGTCGCTGCGGTTGACCGAGCAGGGCGAGGTGATCGCCGCGAAGTACGCTGAACCGCAACTCGCTCACCGGAATCTGGAGACGCTGCTGGCCGCCACGTTGGAGGCCACGCTGCTCGACGTCGAGGGCCTCGGGGATGCGGCGGGTCCGGCGTACGAGGTGCTCGACGACCTGGCCGCGCGGGCGCAGCGGGCCTATTCGGAACTGGTCCACGAGACACCGGGTTTCGTCGAGTATTTCAAGGCGTCGACACCGGTGAGCGAGATCGGTGCGTTGAACATCGGCAGCAGGCCGGCGTCCCGCAAGCCGACGTCGTCGATCGCCGACCTGCGCGCGATCCCGTGGGTGCTGGCGTGGAGCCAGTCGCGGGTGATGCTGCCCGGTTGGTACGGCACCGGCACCGCGTTCGAGGAGTGGATCGCCGAGGGCGACGGGCGGCTGGAGGTGTTGCAGGACCTGTATCGGCGCTGGCCGTTCTTCACCACCGTGTTGTCGAACATGGCTCAGGTGCTGGCGAAGTCGGATATGGGCTTGGCGGCCAGGTATTCGGAGCTGGTGGAGGACGAGTCGTTGCGGCGGCGGGTGTTCGACAAGATCGTCGCCGAGCACCAACGCACCATCCGGATGCACCAGTTGATCACCGGTCAGGATGATCTGCTCGCCGACAACCCGGCGTTGGCGCGGTCGGTGTTCAACCGGTTCCCGTACCTGGAGCCGCTGAACCACCTGCAGGTCGAACTGCTGCGGCGGTATCGCTCCGGCGACGACGACGAACTGGTGCAGCGGGGCATCCTGCTCACGATGAGCGGGCTGGCCACCGCTCTGCGCAACAGCGGATAGCGCCTACAGGCCGGTCCTATTGCGCACGGCGTTGATGGCGCTGCGCACCGCGGACTCGGTGGCCGCCAGCGGGGCGACGGCCGCCTCGCCGACGCCGACGATGCGCTCGACCCGGGCGACGATGCCCTCCATCCGGTCCACCACGGCGTTGAGCCGCGGGGCGAGCTCGTTGATCTTGTTGATGGTGTCGTTGAACCGCTCGAGGGTGGCGTCCAGGTTGGCGGTCGAGTTGTTCAGGTCCTCGAGCGTCTCGCCGAGGCCCTCCAGGATGGTGTCGACCTGCTCGACGGTGACGTCGGCGTTGAGCGCCGCCTGGGCGAGCTTGCGAATCCGCTCCGGCCCGGTGCGCGCCGGCCTGCTGCTCTTGTCGGCCATGCGGTCATTTGACCACACCGGTGGAACCGTCGGGGCGATGTCGGCGTCTGATCAGGTGTGGACCAGCAGGAAACCGCAGCGCGGCAGTGCCGGGTCGACCCGCGCAACGTCATGCGGGGGAGCGCCGACCGTGACGAGTTGGAGCGGGGCTTTCGCGACGGGTTAGAGCGGGGGAGCCTGGGCGAGGACGGGCCCGACTAGAGCTTGCTCGCCGCGGCTTCGTCGAGCAGCCACACGGTTTTCTCCCGGCCCACCCCGCCGGCGGCCGGCCAGTCGTCGGGGTCGGCACCGTTGACGGCCGCGGCGACCGCGTCGGCCTTGCCGGACGCAACGGCACGGGGAAATCGACCTTCCTCAACCTGATAACCGGGGCCGAACCGCCGGACAAAGGCACGGTCATACCTGGGCAAACCACGATATATGGCTATTACCGCCAAGAAGGACTGGAGCCGAACGGAACAGCCC
>ENA-UOVV01000978-UOVV01000978.1-compost-metagenome-genome-assembly--contig:-NODE-978-length-26215-cov-22.756575_pt1 | contig 26215 bp, 21 predicted proteins | sample MGYA00238155_ERZ761577 | MGnify/ENA primary metagenome ERZ761577 (study PRJEB28898, sample SAMN06268775) | compost metagenome | isolation source: Emeryville, CA | place: USA:Emeryville, CA | collected...
GCACCTCCGGCACCGCCTGTCGCCGAAGAGGAGCACGAGATCGAGGACGTCGATGCGACCCGCCTCGTCGACCGGCCGCCGCTGCTTGTGCTGCGCTGGGATGACGGCACCGTCACCACCGTTGAAGCGTCGGCCGTGATTGGGCGAGACCCGGTGGGCCAACAGGGCGAGACTCCGGCCGCAATCGATGACGCGTCACGCTCGCTGTCGAAGACTCATGCGCGTTTCATTGCGGGCTTCTCTCCGAGCGTGGAAGACCTGCACTCCACCAATGGCGTCCGCATCGAGCGCGCAGGTGTTCCGGTCGCAGTGCCGCCGGGTCAGCCCGTCTCGCTCCGTCCCGGAGATGAGGTGGTGTGCGGCACTCGACGCCTCACGGTTGAGGTGCAGGCATGAGTGCGGGCGCGCCCATCATCACGGCCTCGGCGGCCGTCACGAGTGTGGGCATGCGACGCGACCACAACGAAGATGCCTTCCTTGAGTCGGCCCCGCTGTTCCTCGTGGCCGACGGCATGGGCGGCTACGAGGCGGGCGAGGTGGCGAGCGCGGCGGCGATCGGGGCATTCGGCAGCCTCGTGGGACGGCCGTGTCTCGACATCTCCGAGCTCCGCGAGGCGTACAAGACGGCAGGCGAGAACGTGATGGCCGTCGGTTCTGGCGGGCGTCGCAGCGCTGGCACCACGTTGGCGGGAGTCGCAATCTCGCAGAACCAAGGCGCTGGCTATTGGCTCGTTGTCAACGTGGGTGACTCGCGCACGTATCGCTACGCCGGAGGAAAGCTCGAGCAGATTTCGGTCGATCACTCTCTTGTGCAAGAGATGATCGACGCCGGCGAGTTGAGTGTCGAAGAGGCCGCAGGTCATCAGAGCCGCAATGTCGTCACGCGTGCTCTCGGTGCCGGGATTGTGAGCGACGCGGACTTCTGGATGATCCCTGCGGCCGTCGGTGATCGGATGCTCGTCTGCTCCGATGGACTCACAGGCGAACTCTCGGACGCGCAGATTGAGAGAGTGCTCGCGGAGGCCTCTACCCCCCGACGCACCGCTCAGGCGCTCGTCGACGCGGCAAACGCCCATGGAGGTCGGGACAACGTCACCGTCGTCATCGTCGATGCAGTCGCGGTCTCCCGCGCCGACGACGTTGACGGTGACACGATTCCCCGCGAGCACAGCGAGGTGCGTTCGTGACGACGTACATCCCCGGTGCGTGGTTGGCGGTGGTGACCCCCACGGCCTGCGCGCTGATCGCTGAAGCACCTGGCGTTGACTCGAAGACGATTGCCGACGCGTTGCGCACACGTGGGGTCAGCGGGTTCGTCGACAGCCTGGTCGCGGCGACCGGCACGACGGTGACGACTCTTCCCCCCTTCGCGATCGCGGTCGCGGAAGAACATGGCATGCGGGTTGCGGTGCGCGGCGGGGCTACGGTCGCCGATGCGCTCAATGCCGAGCTTCCTGCCGTCAACGGTGCCGGCGTCACCGGGTGGGCCGAGGCCTTGTGGCCCACGACGCAAGCGGTCCGGCTTGAGGTTGCTGCGGCTGAGACAGGCGAGGAACTGTGGATTGTTGAAGGGGCCGTGCGCGCACAGGCAGTGACGTGGTCCCTCGATGACTCCGTGTCCGTCCCGGCGCCGGTTGCCGAAACAGCGCCCGTGGCCGAAGCAGCGCCCGTGGCAGAGCCCGCGCCCGTGGCCGAACCAGCGCCGGTTGCCGAAACAGCGCCCGTTGCCGAAACGGCGGTACAGCCTGATGCTCCTGCCGCGGCAGTCTCGCCGATCTTGTTGACGGAAGTTCCTCCCCACATCACTGCGCCGATCCAGCCTCCGGCGGACAGTGAAACGGTCCCGGCTGAGGCGACACCGGCCCCCGACGCCGCCGCGTCAGCCACACCCGCCGAGGACAGCGACTCTGAGATCGACGACGTCTCCCACGAGACGCTTGTCGCGACATACGACACGATGGCGACACAAGCCGAGGACGCTCCCTACGACACCTTCTTTGGCGCATTGTGGGGCTCGGACGCTGGAGACGAGAGCGCGAGCAAGCCGCCCCTCATCGCATCGGTTCCGGAGATCGGAACGCAGCCCGAGCTGACAAAGCCGGAGCCACCTGCGCCCGTCCAACCTGAGCCCGCGCAACCTGAGCCTGCCCAACCCGATCCAGCCCAGCCGGCTCCTGCAGCGCCAACTGCAGCGTCGGCCCCAGCACCTGCGTTGGGCGACCACGACGGCGCCACAATCTCCGTTGCGGCATTGCGCGCAATGACCGGGGGCGGCAGCGCAAACGAGGCACCGCCCGCGGTGCCCACCTTCGCCACCCCGGAGCAGCTCGAGAAGGAAAGGCGAGGCCGCGCTGTGCTGTCGACGGGCGTCCAGATCACGCTCGACAAGAACATCATCGTGGGCCGCACGCCGAAGGCCTCTCGCGTCACCGGCGAGATGCCGCATCTGGTGACGGTGCCAAGCCCGTCTCAGGACATATCCCGCAGCCACGTGGAGATCCGCGTTGAGGGCAGCGCTGTGGTGGCGGTCGACCTCAACACCACGAACGGAACGGTGGTGCGCCGCGCGGGAGCGGAACCCGTTCGCCTTCATCCCGGAGAGCCGCACGTCTTGCTCAACGGGGACATCATCGACCTGGGTGATGGGATCACCATCACGATGGAGGACCTGCCGTGAGCCAGCATCGCGCGCCGTCAACGCCGCCCCAACTTGCCGGTTTCGACTATGTCCAGCTGCTCGGTTCGGGCGGTTTCGCGGATGTCTTCCTCTATCAGCAGCAGCTTCCCAAGCGACGCGTTGCCGTCAAGGTGATGCTGCCCCAGGCCGTCGCGAGCGGTGGCGTGGAGGCCTTCACCGCCGAAGCCAATGTGATGGCTCAGCTGTCGAGCCACCCGGCCATCGTCTCGATCTACGAAGCGTCGGTGTCACCCGACGGCCGCCCGTACCTCGTCATGGAGTACTGCTCCAAGCCCAACCTGCAGGCTCGCTACCGCCGCCAACGGCTCAGTGTTGCCGAGGCGTTGCGCATCGGTGTGCAGGTTGCGGGCGGCGTGGAGACCGCCCACCGCGCGGGGATCCTCCACCGGGATATCAAGCCCGCCAACATCCTTGTCACCGAGTACGGTCGACCGGCCCTCACCGACTTCGGAATCGCTGGAACGACCACCGCCGAGACGGCATCGGCCGGGATGTCGATTCCGTGGTCACCGCCCGAAAGCTTCGCGGACGGCGCCCCATCCTCGGTGCAGACGGATGTATGGGCTCTCGGCGCCACCGTCTACACGTTGCTTGCCGGTCACTCGCCGTTCGAGAAGCCCGGCGGCAAGAACGGCGCGGTTGACCTCATTGACCGTATTCAACACGATCCGCTGCCGATGCTTGGCCGTGCCGACGTTCCCGATTCGCTCTACCGCGCGCTCGCGATGGCGATGGCGAAGCAGCCGCAGGCGCGTTACGGAACCGCGCTTGAGTTCGCGTGGGCGCTCCAACGCGTGCAGGCCGAGCTGCAGATGTCCGTCACTCCCGTGGATGTCATCGACGAATCAGTCGAGGACGACATCGAGGAGGAGGGTGACGACGGTCGGACCCGCGTGCGCTCCGTGGTGTCGATCAACCCGCTTGGCGACTCGATCGAGCCGCTCGCGGACCTGCCGTTCAGCACGACGGACGCGACGGTGATGCGCGACATCGACCACTCGGGCCAGCCGATCGCAACGCCGCAGCAGACGGTTGCCCGTCAGGCACCGCCCGCCGCGCCAGTCGATGCGACGATCGCCCGCCCCGCACCCGTCCAGTTTGAGTCGGGTGCCCCCGTCGAGCACACTCAAGCGCGACCCGTTGCCGTTGACGATGAGCCGGTCGACGCTGCTCCTGTGAAGAAGGCCCGTTTGTGGCCGATCTTCGCCATCGTCGGCTTTGGTCTGGCCGCCGGTGGCGTTGCGATCGCGATCGCGGCGATGGGCAACGATGGCGGCACGGAGCCGCCCAAGCCGACGAGCAGCGCGCCCAAGCCGATCGACGATGTCGTCGTGCCGCGTCAGGTGCCGGCGGTCGGGGAGGTCGAAGCGAGCATCGACGGCGATGTCGTCACCTTCAGCTGGGACCACCCCGAGCCGGAGGCTGGCGACACGTTCTTGTGGGGACAGCAGGTCGGGGGGGCCGCGCACGAGTACAGCGCGACATCGACGCCCTCGGTCGAGCTGCCGTACGACGGCGACACGGTGTGTATCGAAGTTCTCTTGCGCAGAGCCGATGGCCGCGCGGGAGCCGATCCGACGGTGGGGTGCACGTCATGACGACGCCAAAGGCAATCAGCTCCGATCGCCTCACGATCGAGTTTGCGGGCGAGTATTTCCACGTCTACCCCGACGACGGTGCATGCACGGTGGGCCGTGAGGGGACGATCGCAATTGACGACAACCCGTTCCTTCACCGGCACTTCCTGCGCCTGTCGCGGGCTGAGGGCATGTGGTGGCTCGTCAATGTCGGCACGCGTCTCACCGCAACTGTCACCGACGGCGGCGGCCGCGTGCAGGCATGGCTTGCGCCCGGTGCGCGTCTTCCTGTCATCTTCCACGTCACCTCAGTGATCTTCACCGCAGGCCCCACGACGTATGAGCTGACGCTGTACGTCGACGCCCCTACTTTCCAGGAACTCGGCCCGAGCTCGGCTGAGACGGGCACGGTGACGATCGGTGCGGTGCCGCTCACCGCCAGCCAGCGACTCCTCCTCCTCGCCCTCGCCGAGCCGATGCTGCGCCGCGAAGGCACGGGGATGTCCGAGATCCCCACGTCGGCGAAGGCCGCAGAACGACTCGGGTGGACGGTCACGCGCTTCAACCGCAAGCTCGACAACGTCTGCGAGAAGTTGTCGAAGGTGGGTGTGCCCGGTCTGCGCGGCGGTCGAGGGGAGTACGCGACCAGCCGGAGGATGCGCCTCGTCGAGCATGCGATCGCCGCGCGCATGGTGACCCGCACCGACCTGCCCCTGCTAGATCAGCCGCAAGTAGACGACGGCGACCACGCCGATCTTGAGACAGGAGGAGGCGCATGAGCCTCAAGCTGAGCCTGCGTTCCGCTGACGGCTCCATTCGCGTGGTGTCTGTGACCGCGGCCCCCGACACCACCGTCGGCGAGGTTGCTGCCTTCTTGTTCAACTCAGACCCGGCGCGCACCGGCATCCCGATGCCGGCCGATCCGACGCTCGTCGTCACGGCGCTGTCGATGGGACCCGACACTGCACCGCGCGCCGTCGCGTCCGACGCTGACCTCGCCTCGTCGGGTATCCGATCAGGTGACCATGTGGAGATCGTGCCGTCCGCAAACGCGGCACGGGGGGACGTCAATGAGGCTGCCGCCACCGTGCGCGTGGTCGAGGGTGCCGACGCTGGTGCGACGTTCTCTCTCGGCCCCGGCTCTCACGTCATCGGGCGCGATCCCGACGTCTCCGTGCGTCTCAGCGACCCTCTCGCCTCGAAGCGCCATGCCCGCATCATCGTGGGCGACACGATCGAGGTTGTCGACATGGGTTCGACGAACGGTGTCCTCCTCGACGACGCCTATGTGACCCGCGCCGCGCTCGTGCAGTCGGACCGCATCATCATCGGTGACACCGCGCTCGAGATCACAAAGAATGCGACGGTCAAGCGCACGGTGCCGACGAGTGCGACGGTGCCGTTCACCCGTTCTCCGCGCGTGGTGCCGCCACTGCCGGATGACGAGATCGATCTGCCGGACCCGCCCACCAAACCGCAGCCACGTGCATTCCCGCGCCTCGCGCTCCTTGGCCCCGTCATCCTTGGTCTCACGATGTTCTTGGTGACCGGCCGGATGCTGTCCCTCATCTTTGTGGCAATGAGCCCGTTCATGATGATCGGCTCCTTTGTCGACAACAAGTACAACCAGCGCAAGCAGGGCGCCATCAAGCTGAAGGAGTTCGAGGGTGCCCTTGAGGTGGCTGCCACCGAGCTTGAGCGGGCACAAGAGCGCGAGCGGCTTGCCCGCATCGAACGCTCACCCGCGGTCTCCCAGGTTCGCGCGGCGATCGCCGATCTCGCGCCACCGCTGTGGACTCACCGTCCCGAGCACGACCAGTTCCTTGAGGTTCGCCTCGGCCTTGGCACCGTGCCGAGCTCGATGGATGTGAAGGCACCCTCGCTGCGCGATGCGGTCGAGGGAACGTGGGAGAAGGTCTCGGCTCTCAAGGATCGTTACACGACCATCTCCTCGGTCCCCGTCACGGCGAGCCTGCGCGACTCGGGTGGCCTTGGCATCGTCGGCGACTCGGCCACCGGGCTCGGTGTTGCCCGCGCCGCCCTCATCCAGGTGGCCGGTCTGCACTCGCCGATGGAATGCGTCGTCACGGCCTTTGTCCCCGGCGGCAACGATGGGAACTGGCGTTGGCTCGAGTGGCTTCCTCACACCTCGTCACCGTTGTCTCCCGTCCCGGGTGACCACATCGCGGGAACGCGTGCAGCGTCGGCCCGTCTGCTGACGGCGCTCGAAGCCTTGGTGGCTCAGCGTGCCGGAACAGATATCGCGTCCTTCGTTCCCGAAATGCGCGGCGCTCACACGACAAACTCAGAGAACGTGCGTCAAGAAGACCGACCCACCACGCCGGCTGTGCTCGTGGTCGTCGACGACTCTGCCCCGGCAGACCGCAGGCGCCTGATCCGTCTCGCCGAGAAGGGCCCCGACGTCAACGTCCACGTCCTGTGGGTTGCGCGCTCGGCCACGTCTTTGCCGGGTGCCTGCCGCAGCTTCCTCGATGTGGGGGGTGCCGGGACGGCCGTCGTCGGCCACGTGCGCCGCGGCGGATTCGACGAGCCCGTCACCGTGGAGGCGCTGTCGGTGGCGGAGGCCGAGGAGTCGGCCCGGCGCCTCGCCTGCGTTGAGGACGTGGGGGTTGTCGTTGACGACGCTGCCGACGTTCCCGACGCCGTGTCCTATCTTGAGCTTCACGGCTTCGAGGCGCTTGAGCCCGGCCACCACGAGCAGCGCTGGCGCCGCGATGCGTCGCCTCAGCCGGGCACGAAGAGGCCGTTCTCTCTCCGTGCCCTCGTGGGTCATGCGGGCGATGAGCCGTTCTATCTCGACCTGAAGAGCCAAGGCCCGCACGCACTTGTCGGTGGCACGACAGGTGCCGGCAAGTCCGAGTTCCTTCAGGCCTGGATTCTTGGCATGGCTGCGGCCTACAGTCCGGAGCGGGTCACGTTCCTCTATGTCGACTACAAGGGAGGCTCTGCCTTTGCGGACTGCATCAACTTGCCGCACAGCGTCGGTCTTGTCACCGACCTGACCCCGCACCTTGTCGACCGCGCCCTCACGTCGCTGCGCGCCGAGCTTCACTACCGTGAGCGCCTCCTCGCGGCCAAGGGGGCAAAGGACCTCGAGACTCTCGACAAGACAGGCGATCCCGAGACGCCGCCGAGTCTCGTCATCGTCATCGACGAGTTCGCGGCGCTCGCCCAAGAGGTGCCCGAGTTCGTCGATGGTGTGGTCGACATCGCGCAGCGTGGTCGCTCTCTCGGTCTCCACCTCATCATGGCGACCCAGCGCCCCGCGGGTGTCATCAAGGACAACCTGCGCGCCAACACGAACCTCCGCATCGCGCTGCGCATGGCGGATGAGGCGGACTCGTCCGACATCCTCGGTGTGCCTGCGGCCGCCCACGTCGACCCGTCGCTGCCAGGCCGGGCGATGGCGCGTACCGGTCCGGGACGCTTGTCGACGTTCCAGTCGGCCTACGCCGGTGCGCACTCGGTGCCGGGGGGTTCGCGTACGAAGGTGTCGGCCCGAGAACTGGCCCTCGGTGCGGGCAACCCGTGGGAGCTTCCCGAGGACGCTCGCGCCGCCGTGGTGGACGGCGACCCCGACGCTCAGCGAGTGGTCGCGGCCCTCGCCGGTGCCGCGAAGCTGCTTGAGATTCCGCCGCCGCGACGCCCGTGGCTCGATGAGCTGGCCGAGAGCTACGACCTCAAGGACCTCGCAAAGCAGAGTCCCACCGGGGCTGCCTTCGCACTTGGCGACGACCCGGCGCACCAGGCGCAGTTTGTCGCGGCGTTCGACCCCGACCAGGACGGCAACATGCTGATCCTTGGCGGTTCGGGTGCTGGCAAGTCGACAGCACTTCGCAGCGTCGCGATTGGCGCCACCTTGGCCACGGAGATCGCGCCGGTCCATATTTATGCGCTTGACGCGGCAAGCGGCGGTCTCGACATGCTGCGGCCTCTGCCCCATGTGGCCGACGTGGTGGACGGCGATGACCTTGAGCGCGTCACCCGCATGATGGACCGTATTGCGAACATCGTCCGCGAGCGCAGCACGAAGTTCACAAGTGCGCGCGCGTCGAACCTCACCGAGTACCGGACGATGGCGAACGAGCGCGGCCTGCCCCGCATCATCGTGCTCATCGACGGATACGGCACCTTCCAAAGCGACTACATGAATGAGGTCGGTCGCCAGAAGGTGTTCGGCGACTTCCAGGAGATCCTCGCCGAAGGTCGCGCCGTCGGTGTCCATGTGGTGGTGTCCGCGGACCGGGTGGGTGCCCTCCACACATCGATCCAGGCGCTCGTGTCCCGCACGGTGACCCTGCGCCTCAACGACGAGAACGCCTACGGCATGCTCGGCTTGCGCAAGACCGGCCTCAACCCGCAGTCGCCCGCCGGTCGCGGAGTGGACGTCGCGACCCGCAAGGAGCTGCAGGTCGCGGTGCTCGGCGGCTCGCCGCGCATCGACGAGCAGGCACGGGCGATCGAACAGCTCGCGGCGCGCATCCCCGACAGGGCGGAGTGGAAGGCGGAGCCCATTCCGCGCATGCCTGCTTTCATCAAGGGCTCCGAGATGCCGCCCACCGTGGACGGCCTGCCCACGCTCGGCGTCGACTCGGCAACCCTTGCACCTCGCGGTTTCGATCTCGATCGCCCGATCATGATCGCCGGTCAGGCCGGTACTGGCCGCACCTCGGCGATGGCGTGGCTTGCCACCGCGATTCGCCGCGCCTACCCGGAGCGCCGCATCGTCCACTTGACCCAGCGTCGGACGTCGATCGCCGACTTGCCGGCATGGACGGCGTCCTACGCGTCAGCGGCGGCAGGCGAGGAGTTCATGGCCGAATGGGCCGCTGCTCTCGAAGCCGTGGCAGATGGGGACAACCAAGTGGTCGTGTGCATCGAGAACGTCCAGGACTTCGGCGCGTCGATGAGTGATGGGCCGCTCGTCAACGCGATCAAGCTGGGCCGCCGCAATGGTCACCTCATCATCGGTGAGGCGGACACCCAAGGATGGGTCTCCGGACAGCTGGTGTCGGAGATCAAGGGATCCCGTCGCGGACTCATGCTCGCGCCGGAAGGAGCCGACTCACAGATGCTCTTCTCAGTGGCGGCACCGCGTGTGGCGCGGGCCGACATGCCGCCTGGTCGGGGCATCTGGGTCGAGTCGGGACGCGTCGCCACTGTGCAGATTCCGTGGGTGGATGGGGAGTATTCCCCAGATATCGCCGGGTAAGTGGCGCGACGCCGTCACGCTCGATAAGTTGCTTGCACACCACCACAGGGGTGGAACCGGAAGGAAGTTCAGATCATGGCCAACCTTAACGTCACGTACGACGACCTCCGCGTTGCCGCTGACCAGCTGACCTCCGGGCAGGGGGACATCGACAACCGCCTCATGGAGCTGAAGGCGTACATCGACAACCTTGTGTCCGAGGGTTACGTCACGACAGCGTCGTCGGGTGCTTTCCAGGAGCAGTACACCACCTTCACCACGTCGGCGAAGCAGACGATCAGCGCCCTCGAGGGCCTGAGCTCGTTCCTGCGCCAGGCGGCCGAGTCTCTGCAGCAGACCGACGAGTCGCTCGCGAGCTCGATCCGCGGCCAGTAAGTCGTGAACAGGGGCGGGCACGGGCACAGCGTTCCGTGCCCGTCCCTTTCTAGACAGTCAGCAGAGGGGAAGGAAGCATGAGCGACCAGATCAGGGTCGACCTCGACGCTCTCGCGCACGCCGCCAACGATCTCGCGACGATTGCAAGCGAGTTCGGTGGCGCTGATGACCGCGTGAGTCAGGTGACTGCTTCGATCGGCTCGAGCAATGAGACGCACAAGCTTCGCGCAGCGATTGAGCGCGCATCCAACTCGTGGGACGTGCGCCGCGCTGAACTGCAAGAGGACGTCGAGTACCTCAGCGGGATGGCGAACCGAGTTGCAGAGGAGCTCGCCCGGATGGACACCGATCTCGCGACGCAGCTGAACAACACCGGGCAGTCGGCCCGCAACAACTCGAACTCACCGCGGTACGTCTGATGGCAAGTGTCACTGCATACGAGAACCAGATCACGGGCAACTCCACCGAGATCCGCACTCATTCGCGCCACTACAAGGCGGTCGCTGAGGCGGTCGCTGAGACGATCACGAATCTCAAGACGGTCACAGACACGCTTGACACCGTAAGCAAAGCCGTTGATGCCTTTGCCGAGATCGCGACTGAGGTCGCGACGAGCCTCGATGAGGTAGACGACCGCTATGAGACCCTTGCGGCTCAGCTTGAGTTCTACGCGCAGGAACTCGACCGCTTCCAAGCAGACTCTGAAACCCTTCAGTCGAACGCGCGCAACAAGCAAGACGAGCTGACGCTTGCCTCCAGTCAGCGGCAGACGGCATATGACCGGTGGCTCACCACCGACCCGTCCGCCCCAGAGGCCACCGACGCGCTCGACCTCTACAACCGCAAGACCGAACTGGTCGAGCAGCTCGCGGGCGAGCTCAACGCGTATCAACGCCAACTTGACGAGTTGATGGATGCGTGGCGAGTTGTCGCGGACAACTGTGCAGCGGCGATCAACGAGGTCATCGACGGTTCACCGCTCAATGACAGCTGGTGGGACAGCTTCGCCAACTGGGTCGAGACGGTGCTGCCCGATATTGAGACGTTCCTCGACATCCTCTCGATCGTTCTGACTGTGCTCGCCTTTCTCGCCGTCCTCACGGGAGTCGGGGCAGTGCTCGCACCCGCGCTCTTTGCGATCGCCCGTGGAATTCAGCTGCTGTCCAAGGTGATCGCGGTCGTCAAGCTTGTCACCACGATCGTGCAGATCGCCCGTGGCAAGAAGTCGCCAGAGGCTCTGCTGCGGATGGGGCTCGACTTCGCCATCGACAAGATCGGCGGAAAGCTGATCGACGGAATTGCGAACCGACTTGGGAACGGCCTGATGTCGACGCTCGCGGACCAGGTCCTCAAGCGCTCCGACGCCAAGAACCCGTTCACATCCAACCTTGAGCTGATTCAGGCGAACGGCTTCGATGACTGGATCGCGAAGACTCTTGAGCCCGCGCTCAACAACGCAGCCTCCGGACTGCCGATCGACAACGCGATCGTGTCCGCCGGCAAGGGAGCGGAAGGCATCGCGGACTCGATCGGGGACGGCCTGAAGAACGTCAAGGAAGGTCTCGGCACCGCGGTGCTCGGTGACCAAACCATGTTGGACCTCAACTTGATGTCGGACTTCCTCAAGAGCTTCACTGGACCCGAGAACGTCCTGAGCGGTCTGGGAGGTGACATGTTCGATCTCGGCAAGGGCTTCATCGAGGACGGCACCGGAATCAAGCTGTCGGCTGGCGCTCATGTCTTCCCTGATTCACCGCTCGGGGGTTACCGCCCGTCCTACGAGACATTGGTGGGTGCAGCCTCATGACTTGGACGCTCTCCATGGTCGCTCCGGGCAAATGGCGCTCGGTGAGTGCCGGCGCGGACCGAGACGCTGAGATCGCGGCCGCGGTTGATGAGGTGTTCGCACGGGCTGACAGGGACTCATCCGCCGCGGACAAGCACTGGATGCGCCAGCGTCTTGCCGGAGCGCTCGATGGTGTCGGTGAGGCCGGGGGCCGCGTGGTCTCGGTGGCCTTCCCCACCCAGCCGGTCGGCGGCACGGTTCTCCCGGTGACGGCAACCGTCCTCGCACTCGAGACGTCCTCGGAGACGATGGAGGATGCGCTCAAGGCGCTCGCGGCCGTTGCCGCAGCGGACCCGAGCGCGAAGCCATTGCCCACGAGCGCCGGGCTCGCGCTGCGCACCCATCGCGTGAGCGACGTCAAGGAGTCGTTCGACGCCGAGGTTGAGCAGGCGCCGATCGAACCCGAGATGCGACGCGAGATTCAGGCGGCCTCGTCTGCAATGCCGATGTTGCGCGCCCGCTACCTGTTCCCCGCTGCGGGTGCAAAGCAATGGCACGCGGTGTCGTTCTCCGCGACGCTCGGAACCGACGAACCTGACCTCGTCACCACCTACCTGGAGCTCTTTGACGCGTTCGCCGAGACGGTGACGTGGAAGGAGCAGGAATGAGCAGGGATCCGTGGACCTTCGAGGTTGACGGTCGGTTGTGGCTGCCTGTTCCTGAACCCGAGCAGCGGACGCCTCAGATGCGCGAGGCGTGGCTTGAGGCCGCAATGACGCGAGCACGCGCGTTCTCGCTGATCCCGGACGCGCGCGAAGACGAGTGGCTGACGGCACTTGCCCGAATCTTTGACCGTGCTCCCGGTGGTCGAGGGGCCGTCTTCTTCCCGATCGGCGTGTTCGCGCCGACGTACATGGCGATCAGCACCCGTGAGGCCGCCGCGATCCACGAGGTCGCTGACCAGTGGCTTGACGACAGTGCGGCACATGTCGACTCGCTCGATGTCGGCAATGCACAGCTCGCAGATGCGCGTTTGGTGCTCCGCGTCGAGGGCGGTGACGACGGGACGACCTATGCGGTCGGGCTGTTCGGCACAGATGCGGAACTGGGAGTCGCAATCACCGGCGCCACCCCGGATCCGGTTGTCGCCGGACAACTGGGTGAAGCGGGCATGACGTTGCTCTCCTCCTTCGCACGCGCGGCCTGAGCGGACCCGGTGCCGCGCCTCAGGGCGGGTTCTGGAGCGCCGCGACGGCACGGCAAGACAGCCGCTTCGATCAGACGACGCCGGGGTTACTTGTCGTCGTGGCGCAGCCACCTGAACGTACGCACCGCGACCACAAGACCAAGCGCCATCCACACGGCCATGACGATCGCTCCCGCCGGGTGCTCCCATGACCCCCGGGCCTCAGCGTCGGCGAAGTATCCGGGCAGGAACACCGATCGCATCCCCTGAGCAAGCCATTTGAGAGGGAAGACCTCCGCGAAGCCTTGAAGCAGACCCGGCAACTGCGTGAAGACGACAAACACCCCCGAGGTGAACTGGAGGACGAGCACCACAGGGGTGAGGATCGCGGACGCCGCCTTGGCGTTGCGCAAGAGCGAGGAGGTCGCAATTCCAAGTGTGACCGACGCTCCCGTGCCAAGGAGAAAAACCCACGTGAAGGTGAGCCACGCATCGACCGTCGAGGGCACTTGAAGGTCGTAGAAGACCACGCCCATGCCGATGAGGATCGCAATCTGAATCACCGACACGATGAACACCTGAATGAGCTTGCCCACAAAGTACGCAGTGCTTGGCAGGGGCGTGGCGCGAAGGCGCTTGAGAGCGTCGGCGTCGCGGTCGATCGCAATGGTGATCGCAAGCGATTGGAAGCCCGTGTTGATGATGCCTGTCGCGATCATGCCTGCCACAAAGTACTGAGCGAAGGTGACGTCGGTATCGCTGAGGTATTGGTCGCCGAAGATCGAGCCGAAGAGCACGAGGAAGATGATGGGGAAGGCGAAGATGAAGATCATCTGCTCGCGCGATCGGAAGAACTCCTTCAGCTCGACAACCGCGCGGTCAAGGGTGATCGACGTCCACGACGGATGCGGTGTCGCCGTGCTCATGCCTCGACCTCGTCAGCCGCGTCCACATGCGCCCCGATGAGGTCGAGGTAGATGTCTTCGAGGGAGGGTTTGCTGACGGTGAGCTCGGGGATCTCACCGCCAAGCCGGGCTGAGAGGGTCGTCACAAGTGACGTGGGCGTCGCGGTGCGCTCGGTACGCGTCTGCGACCCTTCGCGCCAGCGCACCACCGAGTTCGATGCTCGCGCTCGCAGGCCAGCCGGCGTATCGAGGGCGATGAGCTTGCCGCTCGACACGATGCCGATGCGATCGGCGAGGTACTCGGCCTCATCGAGGTAGTGAGTGGTCAGCATGATGGTGGAGCCATCGCCGCGCAGCGACTCAATGAGGCGCCAGAACTGCCGGCGTGCCTCAGGGTCAAAGCCCGTCGTCGGTTCGTCGAGGAACACGAGACGCGGGCGTCCGACGACAGCAAGTGCAACATCAAGGCGCCGACGCTGACCGCCGGAAAGGGTTTGCGGCTTCGCATTTGCCTTGTCGGTGAGGCCCACCGCCTCCAGCGTCTCGTCAACATCGCGTGGGTTCGGGTAGAGACGGGACGCGTGGGTGAGCGCCTCGCGCGCGGTGAGAAAAGAGCGGTCAGAGGTCGACTGCAACATGATGCCGATCGAGGCTCGCCAATCACGCGTCGGATGCGCGGGGTCGCAGCCGAGAACCTCGACATCTCCGGCGGTGCGTCTCCGGAAGCCCTCGAGGATCTCCACAGTCGTCGACTTGCCTGCGCCATTGGGGCCGAGCAGCGCGAAGACCTCGCCGTCGGGTATCTCAAGGTCGAGTCCGTCAACGGCGCGTTTGTCGCCGTAGTGCTTGCGCAATCCAGCGATCGCAATGGCTGTGCCCATGGCTGGGAGCCTAGCGGTCGCGTTTTTGAACTTAGCCCTCAGACAACAGCGACTGAATGCGGCTGACACCCTCAACGAGGTCGTCCTCGCCAAGCGCGTAGCTGAGGCGCACAAAACCGCTTGGCCCAAAGGCCTCGCCCGGCACGACGGCCACTTCAGCCTCGTCGAGGATGACGGAGGCGAGGTCGGCGCTTGAGGTGATCGTCACTCCACGCACCGTTCGGCCGATCAAGCCTTCAACCGACGGGTAGGCATAAAAGGCGCCCTTAGGCGTCGGGCAGACGACACCGTCGATCGCACGGAGCATCTCGACGATCGTGCGTCGGCGCTCGTCAAAGGCCTTGCGCATCGTGTAGACGTCCTCAAGGCTGCCGGTGAGCGCGGCAAGAGCAGCGCGCTGCGACACATTCGCCACGTTTGACGTGAGGTGTGACTGGAAGTTCGCGGCGGCCTTCGTGACATCAGCGGGGGAGATCATCCAGCCCACACGCCATCCGGTCATCGCGTAGGTCTTCGCCACACCGTTGAGAACGATCGTCTGGTCGGCAAGCTCGGGTACCGCGCGGACGATCGGCGTGAAGACGGCGTCGTCGTATACAAGGTGCTCGTAGATCTCGTCGGTGATGACCCAGATGCCGTGCTCGAGCGCCCACTCACCGATCGCCTTGGTCTGCTCCTCGCTGTAGACGGCGCCGGTCGGGTTCGAGGGCGAGCAAAACAGGAGCGCCTTGGTCTGCGGGGTGCGCGCTGCTTCGAGCTGCTCGAGCGTCACCAAGTAATCCTGGTCGGCACCAGCGAACACCTCGACGGCGCGGCCGCCAGCGAGCGCAATTGCCTCAGGGTAGGTGGTCCAGTACGGCGCGGGCAGGAGGATCTCGTCGCCGTCGTCGATGATTGCAGCGAAAGCCTGGAACACGGCCTGCTTGCCGCCGTTCGTCACGATGACGTGGGCGGGGTCGATCTCGTACCCCGAGTCACGGAGCGTCTTTGCGGCGATCGCTTCCTTCAACTCCGGCAGGCCAGCGGCGGGCGTGTACCGGTGGTTCTTCGGGTCACGCGCGGCAGCGACAGCGGCATCGACAATCCACTCCGGAGTGGGGAAGTCGGGCTCTCCAGCGCCGAAGCCGATGACGGGGCGGCCGGCGGCCTTCAGCGCCTTTGCCTTGGCATCGACAGCGAGGGTGGCCGAGGGCGCAATAGCACCAAGACGGGCAGAGACGCGGCGAGAAGGAGCGGTCATGCGCCTATTGTTCCATTGGTCCAAGGCGCCGTAGGTGCCGGTTCGCGTTCGCGCGCCAAAACGCGTAGCATGTGGGGTCGGCTCTTGACAGAAGCCATGATGAACTGCGCCCAAAACGCGGTACGACATGGTCGATGTGAGGGCCAGCGGGGCGGGAACGTCCCGTAGGGCAGTGGCGCAATTGGTAGCGCACCGGTCTCCAAAACCGGCGGTTGTGGGTTCGAGTCCCGCCTGCCCTGCGTTCTGCGGACGAATATCCGCAAAATCCACTAGTCAAAGGATGTCCTGGTGAGCGAAGCTGCCGTGACCGGATCCGGAGAGAGGGATCCTCGCCACGAATCGCGCGAGGGCCGTAACGTCTTCGGCCGCATCGCGCTGTTCGTGCGCCAGGTCGTCTCCGAACTCAAGCGCGTGGTGACCCCCACCCGCGATGAGTTCGTCAACTACGTCTGGGTCGTACTGGGCTTCGTCGGCATCATGATGGCGCTGACGTTCTTCCTCGACCTGGGTTTCACCGCTGTCTCCTCGTGGGTATTCGGGGACTAGCGAGAAGAAGGGACTGACGTGAGCACTGAGGACCTCAACGGCAACGAGCCGATTGACGAGACGACGGACACCGTCGCGCCCGTCGACGACTCGTCGCTTGCCGACGCGCCTGTAGACGCTGTCGTGGAGGCCGATGACGACACCGTCCCGTCGGAGCCCGAAGCCGCGGCCGAAGAGGCAGCGGTTGTCGAGGACGGCACGCCCGTCGAGGACGCAGTCGTCGAAGACCCCGTCGCTGACTTCAAGGCATCGCTCATGATGCAGGACGGCGACTGGTACGTGATCCACTCCTACTCGGGTCACGAAAAGCGCGTGAAGCAGGCAATCGAGCACCGCATCGCAAGCCTCAACATGGAGGACTACATCTTCCAGGTTGAGGTGCCGATGGAAGATGTCGTCGAGTACCGCAACGGCCAGAAGAAGACCGTCAACCGCGTGCGGATGCCCGGATACGTCTTGGTTCGCATGGAACTGACCGATGAGTCGTGGGGCGCCGTTCGCAACACTCCCGGCGTCACCGGCTTTGTCGGTCACGCACACCAGCCTGTGCCGCTGTTGCCGGATGAAGTGGTGAGCATGCTCGCACCGACCGGCGTCACCGAGGCAGTGTCTGACGACGCGGCGACGGCGAGCGGCCCCGCAGTCGAGATTGACTTCCAGGTGGGCGAAGCGATCACCGTCATCGACGGCCCGTTCGCCACCTTGCCTGGCACCATTTCCGAGATCAGCGTGGAGAGCCAGAAGCTTCACGTTCTCGTGTCGATCTTCGGCCGGGAGACCCCGGTCGAGCTGTCGTTCTCGCAGGTGCAGAAGATCGCGTAAGCGGTCGCATCTGCTCGAACGAAAACCCTGGCGGCATACGTCGCCACCATTCACACAGAAGGACCCGAAAAACTAATGGCAGCACCGAAGAAGAAGGTTGCCGGCCTGATCAAGCTCCAGATTCAGGCTGGTGCCGCTAACCCGGCCCCGCCCGTCGGCCCCGCGTTGGGTCAGCACGGCGTCAACATCATGGAGTTCTGCAAGGCCTACAACGCCGCGACTGAGTCGCAGCGAGGCAACATCGTGCCCGTCGAGATCACGGTGTACGAGGACCGCAGCTTCACGTTCATCACCAAGACCCCGCCCGCCTCGCAGCTCATCAAGAAGGCTGCTGGCGTCGCAAAGGGTTCCGGTACCCCGCACACCACCAAGGTCGGCACGCTGACTGAGGCCCAGGTTCGCGAGATCGCCGAGTCCAAGATGGAAGACCTGAACGCGAACGACGTTGAGGCCGCCATGAAGATTGTGGCCGGCACCGCCCGCTCCATGGGCATCACGGTTCAGTAAGGACCGCATCCACCTCTAGTGGGAGGGCCGGCGCGGCCCGTCACCACGACTGCATAGAAAGAAGCAGACATGAAGCGCTCAAAGGCTTACCGCGACGCAGCCCAGCTTGTCGATCGCACTCAGCTCTACACGCCGCTCGAGGCACTCCGCCTCGCGCAGAAGACGTCCTCCAAGAAGACCGACTCGACCATCGACGTCGTCTTCAAGCTTGGCGTCGACCCCCGCCACGCGGACCAGATGGTCCGCTCCACCGTCATCCTGCCCAACGGCACCGGCAAGACCGCCCGGGTCCTGGTCTTTGCCAACGGTGACAAGGCGGAAGCTGCGCGCGAGGCCGGTGCGGACATCGTCGGCGGCGACGAGCTCATCGAAGAGGTTGCTGGCGGCCGCCAGGACTTCGACGCCGTCGTGGCAACCCCCGACCTCATGGGCAAGGTGGGTCGCCTGGGCAAGGTGCTTGGTCCGCGTGGCCTCATGCCGAACCCCAAGACCGGCACCGTGACGATGGACGTGGCCAAGGCCGTGTCCGACATCAAGGGCGGCAAGATCGAGTTCCGCGTCGACAAGCACGCGAACCTTCACGCTGTGCTCGGCAAGGCGTCGTTCGGCGACGAGAAGCTCCTGGAGAACTACCAGGCGCTGCTCGACGAGGTGCTCCGCGCCAAGCCGTCCGCCTCGAAGGGCCGCTACATCCTCAAGGCCTCGATCTCCGCGACCACCGGTCCCGGCATCCCGATCGACGCCACCGCGAAGGCTGAGGCGTAAGCGACTCGCCTCAGGGCATTGCTCGAACGCGGCGAAGGTCCGGTCCCTCTGGGGCCGGGCCTTCGTGCTTTGCGGGGAGGGGAAGGCGGCTCGACACGTCGGTTTGCGCCACGCATCTGCATCCGCGTACACTGATCGACGCCCAAGACCGCCGGTCGTCGGCTCCAGGCAACTGGAGTCAACCGAAGTCCCGCAACAGCGGAGGCCAGCGCAGGTGAGATGAGAGCGTGTTCGCGCGCGTGAACCTTGGGCGGCTGCGGCCGCCTTTCGTGTTTCACGGACTCGGCATGTTTGAGCCCCGCCTGCGCGGGGCTTTTCTGTTGATGGGGCGAGCCCGCAAGGGGAGCGACGGTCATCCACAGGAAGGACAACTATGGCGACGCCAGAAAAGGTGGCGACTGTTGCCGAGCTCACGGACCAGTTCCGTAACTCAGCAGCTGTCCTCGTCACCGAGTACCGCGGCCTGACGGTCTCGCAGCTGAAGAGCTTGCGTACCAGCCTTCGCGGTAACGCGACCTACCAGGTCGCGAAGAACAAGCTGACGGCGCTCGCGGCTAAGGAAGCTGGCGTAGAGGGTATTGACGACCTCTTCGTTGGCCCCACTGCCATCGCATTCATCACCGGTGACCCGGTGGAGGCTGCGAAGGCACTGCGTGACTTCACCAAGACGAACGACAAGCTCATCGTCAAGGGCGGCGTCCTCGAGGGCAAGCCGCTCTCGGCAGACGACGTCAAGAAGCTCGCGAACCTCGAGTCCCGTGAGGTGCTCCTCGCCAAGGCTGCCGGTGCCATGAAGGCATCGCTGTTTGGCGCGGCTTACCTCTTCCAGGCGCCGCTGTCGCAGGCGGCCCGCACTGTCGACGCCCTGCGCGCAAAGCAGGAATCCGCGGCGTAAGTCGCACCCAACTGACGCCCTGCACTGCGCAGGTAAGAGAAAAGGACAATCATCATGGCGAAGCTCACCACCGAGCAGCTCATCGACGCGTTCAAGGAGCTCTCGCTCATTGAGCTCTCCGAGTTCGTTAAGGCCTTCGAGGAGACCTTCGAGGTCACCGCTGCCGCCCCCGCCGCCGTTGCTGTTGCCGCCCCCGCCGCGGGTGGCGACGACGCTGGCGCCGGTGCCGCTGAGAAGGACACCTTCGACGTGATCCTTGCCGCCGTCGGCGACAAGAAGATCCAGGTCATCAAGGAGGTCCGTGCGATCACGAACCTCGGTCTTGGCGAGGCCAAGGCGCTCGTTGACGAGGCCCCGAAGCCCGTCCTCGAGGGTGCCAAGAAGGAAGACGCTGAGAAGGCGAAGGAGCAGCTCGAGGCTGCCGGCGCCACCGTCGAGCTCAAGTAGTTCGGACGCGCTCAGCGCATTTCACGTCAAGGGTCGGGTCGCCTCCGGGTGGCCCGGCCCTTGTGCTTTCTGCCTGCCGCCGCGAGCTGCGGACCAGGCGGTGGGAGTCTGTGCGCTGCTGATACGGTTGGAAAACTTTCGACGTCAGTACGTGATCGAGGTCTCGATGCTGGCCAGCACTCGATGAACGGATCTCACGAATGGCCGCCGCGCCCAGCACGATCGCTCGCGCCGCGGGTGCCTCGCTCCTCGTCACAGTCGTCCTCGGCGGCGTCGCACTCGGCGCAGTCCTCACGCCTCTCATCGACACCGGCGAGCCGGGAGCGGCGCTCCGTGCCGCTTCGGAGCACGCTGCCACGTATCGCATCGGGGTCGCGTTGCTCGCGATCGAGATGGTCGCGCAGGTCATCGTCGTCGTCCTGTGGTACCGCCTGATGAAGCCTGCTGGTGTCACATTGACACTGGTCGCGACGGCTTTGGGCATTGTCGGAGTGGCGATCAAGACAGTTGCACGTGCCGGCCTGATCGCGCCCTTGTTCATTGAGCACCATGGGCTGCTTGAGAATGGCTTCACTGCCGAACAGCGGGCGGGCATCGCAGGTGCGGCAGTCACGGCAGGGGATATCGCGTCGGGCATCGGCGTGCTGTTCCTCGGTGCCTCTACCGTCTGCTTCAGCGTCTTGATGTACCGATCGGGCTATGTCCCGCGTGCGATCGGCGCGGTCGCGGGCGTCGCCGCCCTCGGATGGCTTGTGTTTGCCGATCCCGTTCTCGGTTCTGACTTGTTCATGCCGATCTCGATGGTGGCGCTCGTCGGCGCGCTCACCCTCGTTGTACGCTTCCTCGGATGGGGCGTCGATGACGAGGTGTGGGCGGCACGCGCCGCTGCCCTATAGCGCTCCCCGGCGCTTCTTGCAAGCATCTAGTGGACAATTCTAGGAATACCCACTAGGCTCTCAAGTTGCGCTGTCTATCGCCCTGCCCTCATATGCCTACCTGGCGCGCGCCCGCTGGTCACCAGCGCAGACGCCCCAGGGTCCGGTGGAGCCGTGGTTAAGGCAACGCGGAACCGATCCATCGTCATGGGAAGGACGACCCCTTGGCTGCCTCGCGCACCGATTCCGCATCCGCCACTCGCACCTCAACCCGCGTCTCTTTTGCCCAAGTCTCTGAGCCTGTAGAGGTCCCTAACCTCATCGGCCTGCAGACGGAGTCATTCGATTGGCTCCTCGGCAACAAGGCGTGGCAGGCCCGCGTTGAAGCCGCCAAGAAGGCCGGCCGCAACGACGTTCCTGAGGTCGCTGGTCTTGACGAGATCTTCGCGGAGATCTCACCCATTGAGGACTTTGGCCAGACCATGTCCCTCAGCTTCTCTGACCCGTATTTCGAAGAGCCCCGCCACACTCCCGAGGAGTGCAAGGAAAAGGACTTCACGTACGCGGCTCAGCTGTTCGTGACCGCAGAGTTCATGAACAACACCACGGGCGAGATCAAGTCTCAGACCGTGTTCATGGGTGACTTCCCGCTGATGACTGAGCGTGGCACGTTCATCATCAACGGCACCGAGCGCGTTGTGGTGTCGCAGCTGGTCCGTTCCCCCGGTGTCTACTTCGAGTCGACCCCCGACAAGACGTCCGACAAGGACATTTTCACTGCCAAGGTGATTCCGTCGCGTGGTGCATGGCTCGAGTTTGAGATCGACAAGCGCGACGCCGTCGGCGTGCGCGTCGACCGCAAGCGCAAGCAGTCCGTCACCCTCTTCCTCAAGGCCCTCGGTCTTACCACCGAGCAGATTGCCGAGGAGTTCAAGGACTACCCGTCGGTTCTCGAGACTCTCGAGAAGGACACGGTCCACAACCAGGAAGACGCACTCGTTGACCTCTACCGCAAGCTTCGTCCGGGCGAGCCGCCCACGGTGGAGGCCGGTCAGAACCTGCTCAACAACTTCTACTTCAGCCCCAAGCGCTACGACCTCGCGAAGGTCGGCCGCTTCAAGCTGAACAAGAAGCTTGGCCTCGACAAGGCGCTCGCGGACTCGGTGCTCGGCATTGACGACATCGTCGCGACCGTCAAGTACATCGCGGCGGCCCACGCCGGCCACAAGACGCTTGCTGGCGCAGGCGGCGAGGTCCTCGTCGAGACGGACGACATCGACCACTTCGGCAACCGTCGCATCCGTGCGGTCGGTGAGTTGATCCAGAACCAGATCCGTACCGGCCTGTCCCGTATGGAGCGCGTCGTCCGCGAGCGCATGACGACGCAGGACGTCGAGGCGATCACGCCGCAGACGCTGATCAACACCCGCCCCGTGGTGGCTGCCATTCGCGAGTTCTTCGGCACCTCGCAGCTGTCGCAGTTCATGGACCAGAACAACCCGCTTGCGGGCCTCACTCACAAGCGCCGCCTGTCGGCGCTCGGCCCGGGTGGTCTGAGCCGTGACCGTGCCGGCATGGAAGTGCGTGACGTTCACCCGTCGCACTACGGCCGCATGTGCCCCATCGAGACCCCTGAAGGCCCGAACATCGGTCTGATCGGCTCGCTCGCGTCCTTCGGTCGCATCAACCCGCTCGGCTTCGTCGAGACGCCGTACCGCAAGGTCAAGGGCGGCAAGGTCACCGATGAGATCGACTACCTCACCGCTGACGACGAGGACCGCTACGTCATCGCCCAGGCGAACGCCATGCTCGACAACAAGGGTCAGTTCGTCGAGGAGCGCGTGCTCGTGCGCGCCAAGGGTGGCGAGGTCGAGTTCGTCGCGCCCGAGGCCGTCGACTACATGGACGTCTCGCCGCGCCAGATGGTGTCGGTCGCGACCGCTCTCATCCCGTTCCTTGAGCACGACGACGCGAACCGCGCCCTCATGGGTGCGAACATGCAGCGCCAGGCCGTTCCGCTCGTTCGTTCCGAGGCGCCGCTCGTCGGCACCGGCATGGAGCGTCGCGCCGCGGTCGACGCTGGTGACGTGGTCGTCGCCACCAAGCCGGGCGTCGTGACGGAAGTCGCCTCGGACCTCGTGACCGTTGCAAACGACGATGGCACGACGGGCTCGTACCGCATCGCCAAGTTCGAGCGTTCGAACCAGGGCACGAGCTACAACCAGCGCGTCATCGTTGACGAAGGCGATCGCCTCGAGGTGGGAACGGTCATCGCAGATGGCCCCGCCACCGACCAGGGTGACCTCGCACTCGGCAAGAACGTCCTCGTGGCGTTCATGTGCTGGGAGGGCCACAACTTCGAGGACGCGATCATCCTGTCGCAGCGCCTCGTGCAGGACGACGTCCTCTCCTCGATTCACATCGAGGAGCACGAGGTCGACGCCCGTGACACGAAGCTCGGCCCCGAGGAGATCACGCGCGACATCCCCAACGCGTCGGAAGAGGTCCTCGCAGACCTCGACGAACGTGGCATCGTGCGCATCGGTGCGGAGGTCCGCGCGGGCGACATCCTCGTCGGCAAGGTGACCCCCAAGGGCGAGACCGAGCTGACCCCTGAGGAGCGCCTGCTCCGTGCGATCTTCGGTGAGAAGGCACGCGAAGTGCGTGACACCTCGCTCAAGGTTCCTCACGGCGAGTCCGGCACCGTCATCGGTGTCCGCGTCTTCACCGAGGAGGACGGCGACGACCTGCCCGCCGGCGTGAACCAGCTGGTTCGCGTCTACATCGCGCAGCGCCGCAAGATCCAGGAGGGCGACAAGCTCGCTGGTCGCCACGGCAACAAGGGCGTCATCTCGACGATCCTGCCGCAGGAGGACATGCCGTTCCTCGAGGATGGCACGCCTGTGGACGTCATCCTCAACCCGCTCGGTGTGCCCGGTCGTATGAACGTCGGCCAGGTGCTGGAGACCCACCTCGGGTGGGTTGCTCACGAGGGTTGGGACGCAACGGGCGTCAAGGACGAGTGGACCAAGACACTGCCCGACGCCGCCCGCACCGCGGCCCCTGGCACCCGTGTCGCGACGCCCGTCTTCGACGGCATCTCGGAGGAGACCATCAGCGGTCTTCGCTCCGTGGTGACGCCTCGTCGTGACGGCGAGCGCCTCGTGGACGACAACGGCAAGGCCCGTCTGTTCGACGGCCGCACCGGTGAGCCGTTCCCCGAGCCGATCGCGGTGGGCTACAAGTACATCTTGAAGCTCCACCACCTCGTGGACGACAAGATCCACGCACGCTCGACGGGCCCGTACTCGATGATCACCCAGCAGCCGCTCGGTGGTAAGGCTCAGTTCGGTGGCCAGCGCTTCGGCGAGATGGAGGTGTGGGCCCTCGAGGCCTACGGCGCCGCCTACGCCCTCCAGGAGCTGCTCACCATCAAGTCGGATGACATCACGGGTCGCGTGAAGGTCTACGAGGCCATCGTGAAGGGACAGAACATCCCTGAGCCCGGCCTGCCGGAGTCCTTCCGAGTCCTCATGAAGGAGATGCAGTCTCTCTGCCTGAATGTCGAGGTCCTCAACGCGGACGGCCAGCTGGTCGAGATGCGCGAGACCGAGGATGACGCCTACCAGGCCGCCGAGTCGCTCGGCATCTCGCTGTCCAGCCGTCCTGACGCCTCAAGCGTCGACGAGATTTAAGGGGAGAGGCAACAAGTGCTCGACGTTAACGAGTTCTCCGACCTGCGTATCGGCCTTGCCAACGCTGACGACATTCGTGAGTGGTCGCACGGTGAGGTGAAGAAGCCCGAGACCATCAACTACCGCACGCTCAAGCCGGAGAAGGACGGACTCTTCTGCGAGAAGATCTTCGGCCCCACCCGTGACTGGGAGTGTGGCTGTGGCAAGTACAAGCGTGTGCGCTACCGCGGCATCATCTGTGAGCGTTGTGGTGTTGAGGTGACTCGCTCCAAGGTGCGCCGTGAGCGCATGGGTCACATCGAGCTCGCTGCTCCGGTGACGCACATCTGGTACTTCAAGGGTGTTCCCTCACGCCTTGGCTACCTCCTTGACCTTGCTCCCAAGGACCTCGAGAAGGTCATCTACTTCGCGGCCTACATGGTGACCGAGGTGGACGAGGAAGGGCGTCACGAGGACCTGCCGCAGCTGCGCAACGAGCTGGAGCAGGAGAAGAAGTCTCTTGCGAACCAGCGCGACGTGCAGATCAACGACCGTGCCGAGAAGCTTGAGAAGGACCTCGCTGAGCTGGAGGCGGAAGGCGCGAAGGCCGACGCCAAGCGCAAGGTGAAGGACGGCGCAGAGCGCGAGATGGCAAACATCCGCAAGCGCTTTGACGCTGAGATCGAGCGTCTCGACACCGTCTTCGACCGCTTCCAGAACCTGAAGGTGCAGGACCTTGAGGGTGACGAGATGCTCTACCGCGAGCTCTCGCGCCGCTACGGTTCCTACTTCAAGGGGGCGATGGGCGCGGAGGCGATCCAGCGTCGTCTGCGTGACTTCGACCTCGAGTCCGAGGCCGAGAAGCTGCGCGACATCATCGCCAATGGCAAGGGCCAGCGCAAGACCCGCGCGCTCAAGCGCCTCAAGGTGGTCAACGCGTTCCTCACGACCACCAACAGCCCTGTGGGCATGGTGCTCGACGCCGTTCCGGTCATCCCGCCGGACCTGCGCCCGATGGTTCAGCTCGACGGTGGCCGCTTCGCGACCTCAGACCTCAACGACCTGTACCGCCGTGTCATCAACCGCAACAACCGCTTGAAGCGTCTGCTTGACCTCGGTGCCCCCGAGATCATCGTCAACAACGAAAAGCGCATGCTCCAGGAGGCTGTCGACGCACTGTTCGACAACGGACGTCGTGGCCGCCCGGTCACGGGCCCCGGCAACCGCCCCCTCAAGTCCATCTCGGACATGCTCAAGGGCAAGCAGGGTCGTTTCCGTCAGAACCTGCTCGGAAAGCGTGTCGACTACTCGGGCCGTTCGGTCATCGTCGTCGGTCCGCAGCTGAAGCTGCACCAGTGCGGTCTGCCGAAGCAGATGGCTCTCGAGCTCTTCAAGCCCTTCGTCATGAAGCGTCTTGTGGAACTCAACCACGCGCAGAACATCAAGTCCGCGAAGCGGATGGTGGAGCGCAGCCGTCCCGAGGTGTGGGACGTGCTGGAAGAGGTCATCACCGAGCACCCCGTGCTGCTCAACCGTGCGCCGACGCTGCACCGACTTGGCATCCAGGCGTTCGAGCCCCAGCTCGTCGAGGGCAAGGCCATCCACCTGCACCCGCTCGTGTGTGCCGCATTCAACGCGGACTTCGACGGCGACCAGATGGCTGTCCACCTGCCCCTGAGCGCTGAGGCGCAGGCCGAGGCCCGCATCCTCATGCTCTCGAGCAACAACATCCTCAAGCCGTCGGACGGTCGTCCGGTGACCATGCCCTCGCAGGACATGATCATCGGTCTGTACCACCTGACG
>ENA-UOVV01000979-UOVV01000979.1-compost-metagenome-genome-assembly--contig:-NODE-979-length-26200-cov-11.580608_pt1 | contig 26200 bp, 20 predicted proteins | sample MGYA00238155_ERZ761577 | MGnify/ENA primary metagenome ERZ761577 (study PRJEB28898, sample SAMN06268775) | compost metagenome | isolation source: Emeryville, CA | place: USA:Emeryville, CA | collected...
TAATTTTACAAATTAACTAAAAAATGAGTAACGAAACTATAATTTTCTCTATGGCAGGGGTGAGTAAGGTCATCCCTCCTAATAAAACGATTCTAAAGAATATTTATTTGTCGTTTTTTTACGGCGCCAAAATAGGCGTGCTCGGTCTAAACGGATCGGGTAAGTCGACGCTCTTACGAGTGATTGCCGGCATCGACAAAGATATCCTGGGGGAAGTCGTTTTTTCGCCCGGGTATTCGGTGGGTTTACTCGAACAAGAGCCTATTTTAGATCCGGATAAGACGGTCCGTGAGGTGGTCGAGGAAGGGGTACAAGAAGTGGTGGACCTGCTGCGAGAGTTTGACGAGATCAATGAAGCATTTGCCGATGAAAATGCAGATTACGATAAACTACTGGAAAGACAGGGCAACGTGCAGGAAAAACTCGATGCCCTCGACGCCTGGAATCTGGATACCAAGTTGGAAATCGCAATGGATGCCTTGCGATGCCCCCCCTCCGATAATCTAATTTCTACCTTATCAGGTGGCGAAAAACGTCGTGTCGCCCTCTGTCGGCTTTTGCTTCGGCAACCGGATGTCCTCTTGCTTGACGAGCCCACCAACCACCTGGACGCCGAATCCGTTCTCTGGTTGGAAGAACACTTAAGGCAATATAAAGGTACGGTCATTGCGGTAACCCACGACCGTTATTTCCTGGATAATGTAGCCGGATGGATATTGGAACTCGACCGAGGCGAAGGTATTCCCTGGAAAGGGAACTACTCCTCGTGGCTAGAGCAAAAACAAGAACGCTTGAAGAAAGAGGAAAAGACCGAATCGAAACGCCAAAAAACGTTGCAGCGAGAATTGGAGTGGGTGAGAATGGCGCCGAAAGCCCGCCACGCCAAGTCAAAAGCCCGTCTGGGTGCGTATGAAAAACTATTGAGCGAAGAAACCAAGGCGAAAGAAGAGAAATTAGAAATTTACATTCCACCAGGACCGCGTTTGGGCAATAAGGTGATTGAAGCCCATAATATTACCATGGGCTTCGGTGACAAGTTATTGTACGAAAATCTGAGCTTTTCACTACCACCAGCTGGTATCGTAGGGATCATAGGACCCAACGGTGCGGGTAAAACAACCCTTTTTAAGCTGATCACTGGGCAATTGAAACCATTGAGTGGAACTTTTGAAATCGGGGAGACTGTGCAATGGTCTTATGTCGATCAAGAACATGATCACCTCAATCCCGAAAAAACTGTCTATGAAACGATTTCGGAAGGGAACGAGTGGATCATGTTGGGTGGAAAACAGGTCAATGCCCGGGCCTACGTCAGTAGATTTAACTTTATGGGGGCAGACCAAGAAAAGAAAATCAAGAATCTTTCGGGAGGCGAGCGAAATCGTGTACATCTGGCACTCACGTTGAAGGAAGGAGGAAACCTCTTACTTTTGGACGAACCTACCAACGACCTGGACGTCAATACGCTCCGAGCATTGGAAGAAGGTCTCGAAAATTTCGCCGGTTGCGCTGTGGTTATCTCCCACGACCGGTGGTTTTTGGATCGCATCGCTACCCATATTTTGGCGTTTGAAGGAAATTCGGAAGTCTACTGGTTTGAAGGAAACTTCTCAGAATACGAGGAAAATAAAAGAAAGCGACTAGGAGCAGAAGCCCGCCCTACTCGGATCAAATATAAAAGACTTACCAAATAAGCTATGGGCGGTGAGACAAGTAAAATAACAGCCCCCTATTATACCCCCGTGGTAGCAATTTTCTTTGGTTTGCTCACTATAGGGCTGATTAGAGGAGCCACGGGAGTACATATTCCCCTGCTTGCGGCTGCCCTAGCAGGATTAATCCTAGGTGTACTCGATCCTCATAAAGGATGGATTTCAGCCTTGGTTCAAGTGGTTGTGATAACAATAGGTCTATTCGCTTTAATCGAGGGCGAGCTGCCGGAGATCGAACGGCATAGTTTGCTGGGTGCCATAGGCCTCACCTTCATTGGGAGCTTTATAGGGGCTTTTATCAAAAGAGCATTTAAAAATTAAAAAATAATACCCGTCTGTTACTCAAATCACCGGACTAAAAAATAACGACCAGGGAATATTCTTCAAGAATTTTTAAAAATTATAATTTAAGAAAAGATGTTGCTAAGTGAGCAGGAATTGCTGCGAAGAAAAAAAAGGGAGGAATTGATAAAACTGAATATTAATCCCTATCCTCCCGAGACCTTTGAGGTTAATGCTACTGCCAAGGAGATTCAGGACAATTATGAAAATCAAAAAATAGATTATAAAGATGTTTCCCTCGCTGGGAGATTGATGAGTTTCCGAATTATGGGAAGTGCGGCGTTTGCCGAGCTCCAAGATAGTACGGGAAGAATTCAACTTTACTTCCGCCGCGATGACATATGTCCGGGAGAAGATAAAACGCTGTATAATACGGTCTTTAAAAAACTTTTGGATATAGGTGATATCGTCGGAGTACAGGGGTTTGTGTTTACCACTCAAACGAATGAGATATCCGTACATGTGCAAAAGTTTACCGTCCTGGCGAAGGCACTACGGCCACTTCCGGTTGTAAAACGGGACGACGATGGCAATGTCTACGACGGGTTTACGGATCCGGAGCTTCGCTATCGCCAAAGGTATGTGGATTTAATCGTTAACCCGGAGGTGCGTGAGATCTTCGTGAAGAGAGCCAGAATTATTTCCACCATGAGGGCATATTTCGACAGTCATAACTGGCTGGAGGTAGAGACTCCCGTGTTGCAATTGGTTCATGGAGGTGCCGCGGCAAAGCCATTTAAAACACATCACAACGCCCTGGATACGGATTTATACTTGCGAATTGCAACAGAACTTCATCTAAAACGACTAATTGTAGGAGGTTTCGATGGCGTTTATGAATTCGGTAAACTTTTCCGGAATGAAGGTATGGACCGTACGCACAATCCGGAATTTACAACCGTCGAACTTTATGTAGCCTATAAGGACTACAACTGGATGATGGAAATGCTGGAGGAACTGCTGGAAAATGTAGCTTTAAAAGTCAATGGCACTACGGAAGCGCAGTTCGGAGATAAAATTTTGAATTTTTCGGGACCCTATCCACGATTGAGCATTACGGATGCGATCCGTGACTATACCGGTTTAAACGTGGAGGAGATGGATGAAGACGCTATTCGTGATCAATGCCGGAAATGGGGTATGGAAATAGACGATAGCATGGGTAAGGGCAAACTGATTGACGAAATATTCGGAGAAAAAGTGGAGGAAAATATAATACAGCCCACCTTTATCATCGATCATCCCATCGAGATGTCGCCGCTGACCAAAAAGCATCGCTCTAAGCCAGGTATGGTGGAGCGCTTTGAGCTTTTTGTAAATGGAAAAGAAATCGCTAATGCTTATTCTGAATTAACCGACCCAATTGACCAAAAAGAGCGGTTTGAGGAGCAACTTCGATTGAAAGAGCGAGGGGATGAGGAAGCCATGGAAATGGATGAAGACTTCATCCGAGCCTTGGAATATGGCATGCCCCCCACCGCCGGTATAGGAATCGGAATCGACCGCCTCACCATGTTGCTCACTAACAACAGTAGCATACAAGAGGTGATCTTTTTCCCACAAATGAGACCCGAAAAACGTGTGGAAGTCGCCTCCGAAGCCGATTACATGGCCATTGGTGTGGACAAAGTATGGATACCTCTACTTCAAAAAATGGGTTTTCACACCATTGAATCTCTGAAAGGAGCCAATCCCAACAAGATCTTTAATGACCTCGGTGGGTTGCGCAAAAAGTTCAAAATTGAAGAAAAGGTTCCTGATCTGAGCGCCATTCAAAGCTGGGTTAGCCCTTGAATTGATCAAGGGGAGCCCCAGTCTGCAAGAGCTAGTGGCTTTGCCGGCGATGGCTCACATGAGCATCCCGGCAATGGTTGCAGACATGTAATTGGCTAATGTACCACAGATCAAGGCTCTGATTCCAAGCCTGGCTAAGTCAGATCGACGGGAGGGGGCTAACTCCCCAATTCCCCCTACCTGAATGGCAATGGAGCTGAAATTCGCAAAACCACAGAGGGCAAAACTGGCAATCACCAAGGTTTTGGGGTGGATATCATCTTTCAACTTCACCAGATCCAAGTAGGCAACGAATTCATTTACAACCATTTTGGTGCCCATGAGTGCACCCGCTGTTTCGATGTCCTGGGAGGGAACACCCATAGTCCACGCAAAGATGGAAAAGAGCTTTCCTAGCACGTAGTTAAAACTCAATTCAGGGAAATTGAATAACCCACCTGTCCATCCCAAAATAAAGTCGAGAAAGGCGATCAAAGCGATGAAGCCAATCAACATTGCGACGACTTGAAGCCCTATCCTGAGCCCTTCACTCGCGCCTGAAGCGATTGCATCCAGCAGGTTAACGTGGTTTTTCTCAATTTTGATCCTCACCATACCCGAAGTCTCAGACTTTTCGGTTTCAGGGAAAACGATCTTCGAAATGGCCAAAGCCCCTGGTGCTGCCATTAAACTAGCCGCTATCAAATAGGGGGCTGGGATACCTAGCGAAATGTAGACAGCCATAACCCCACCGGCAATGCAGGCGAAGCTACCTGACATCGATGCCATCAATTCCGATCGGGTCATATTTTTTAAGTAGGGCTTAATCATCATTTGCGCCTCTACCTGTCCGACAAATGCGCTGGCCACATTCGACAATGCTTCCGCTCCACTGACTCGCATTAATTTGAAAACAATTTGAGCGATGACAGAAACAATGCGTTGCATGATGCCTAGATGGTACAGCATATTCACCAGCACTGCTACGAAAATGATGGTGGGGATAACCTTAAAAAAGAATACAAAATCATTTCCTTGCCCAAAAGCTTCGACCATTAAGGGGCTGTTTACCAGTGGACCGAATACGAATTCCGCTCCTTTGTCGGCAAAGGATAATAGCTTTTGGACCTTTTCGCCCAGCCAGTGAAATAAGGTATGGCCGATTTCGGTACGGAGTATGAAAACAGCAAGCCCGAATTGCAGGAGCAAGCCCATCCCGACCGTTCTGTAATTGATGGCTTTACGATTATTGGAGAGTGCAAATGCGATTCCTAAAATTAAGCCGAACCCTATTAAGCCTATCAATCTGTCCATTCGAAGACCCAAATGTTTCTTTTCGAAGGCTGAATGTAGGATAAATAATATTAATGCGGTACTACCAAACCAGTTTTAATCGAAAAAAATTCAAAATCTCATTCAGCAAGACCAGCAACTATACGTCTTGGTAGGTGTTTTGGAACAGGGCAGCTTTTTTGACGTCTTCCATGGTCATTTTATAAAATTCTACATGGACGTTAAACTCCTCCGATTCATTCTCAGGAACCACTTTGGTGTAATTTCCATCTTCACGAAGTATGTAGGCATTTACATTGTCTCTCAAACAATAGTCCAAAATAGCAATGGTCTCTTGTTTAACATCATCGTCTACGAAAGCGAATAAAGATTCAATTCGTTTATCGAAGCTTCGCACCATGACATCAGCGCTTCCACCGTATACAATCGGATTATTGTTGTTGTGAAAATAGTACAACCGCGAATGTTCTAATAAATCGCCGACTATAGACCGAACTTCAATATTTTCACTTAATCCAGGTCGTCCCGGACGTAAACAGCAAATGCCCCTCACGATGAGTCGGATGGGTACACCAGCTTGGGAGGCTTCGTAAAGTTTCATGATGACTTGGCGGTCTTCCAGCGAGTTTATTTTAATGCAAATTCCAGATGGCAGCCCCGCTCGCGCATTCTCCGCCTCTTTCATAATCAGCTCAATTAGGCCATCTCGCATATGCCGTGGAGCTGTGATCAGATTTGCATATTTATTAGGAATCGAATGGCCAGTGATGACGTTAAAGAACTCAGAAATATCCCGTGTGTATTCGGCGCGAGAAGTTAATAGACCGATATCGGTGTAAAGACGGGCGGTGTCTTCGTTATAATTCCCACTCGACATATGCGCATAGCGGGTTACCACTTGGCCTTCATTTCGAATGATTAATAGCAGTTTCGTGTGCGTTTTCAGTAACCCAATTCCATAAATGATAAAACACCCCGCTTTTTGAAGTCTTTGAGCTTCTCGAATATTATTTTCTTCATCAAAACGCGCCTTTACTTCAAAAAGGACGGCCACGTGTTTCCCGTTTTCCGCAGCTTTTAACAGGGCTTCTGTTACTCTAGAGTTTTTGGCCAGCCGATAAATGGTCAGTTTAATAGATAGAACCATTGGGTCTTCAGCGGCTTGTTCTAAAAGTTGAAGAACTGGCTCGAAGTTGTTGTAAGGATGGTGTAATAGGATATCCTTTTCCTTAATAACCTCAAAAATGCTTTTGGATCTTTCACGGCCTATACCCAAAGGAGGAACTGGTGAATGGGAAGGGGGAATTTGATCCTTGAATTCAGGAAATTTAATGATTTGCCATAACCCTGTGTAATCGATTAGCCCTTTGGTGAAGAAGATATTGCTGTCGTCGATCTCCCATCTTTTACGCAGTAGTTTAAGAAGACGGGGACTCACATTTTCTTCCATTTCCACCCGGACGACTCGGCCAAGTCTCCTGTTTTTAATTTTTTGCCTTAATTCGTCGACCAGGTCAGCTTCGATGTCGTCGATGTCTTCGAGCGAAAAATCTTCATTTCGCATCACCCGAAACACGGTTGTGGAAAGTATTTCAATATTCCGATACAATTTTTGAATATTCGTGCGAACGATACTTTCGATGGGTATAAAGAGAACTTCTTCGTTACGTTCGATGACAAAAAAACGAGGTAAATTGGCCGGTATCTGGACGAAGGACAGTTTTTCCTGTTCCAATTCATGGGTGTCTGTCGCACGGGTCGTAACAGCAAGAATGAGGACTTTGGCTAGCAGAACCGGGAAAGCATGCGTATAATCATAGAGCATCGGCGTCAACATCGGATGTACCGTTCGATCGAAATAGGCTTCAGTTTTGATTCGTTCTTCCGGTGTTAATGCCTCGGTGTTGACAATTCGAAATTTATGTTCGGCAAATAAGGGTTGAAGTTCATTGAGGTAACAATCGTTTTGTTCTTTTACAAAATCCTGGGCAGTTGATAATAATAATTTCTTAAAGGGGATCTCTCGTAGGCCCGAATAGTCGATTCGTTGTTTACCATAATCCAGGTAATTGTAAAGATTACCCACTCGAATGGTGAAAAACTCGTCGAGATTGGAGCTTGTAATAGCCAAGAATTTTAACCGATCAAAAAGGTTTCGGTTCTTATTTTTAGCCTGGTCAAGCACTCTCTCATTAAATTTCAACCAACTCAAATCACGACTAATGAGATCGCTTTGAGCTACAATTTGAGCTACTTTTTCCGGGTTTTTACGAAAAGGGCTTTCTTCTTCCTCAGATTCCGTGGGGGTAAAAAACGAAAACAGATCTGAAAAACTTGTCTTTTTTTTATCACTATGAGGGAAATTTATAGAATCAGTCGACATGATTATTCGCTATGATGTGAATCGTAATTTTTCAAACATCCTGAGCTATACAAGTTAGCTTTTTTTCAGGAATCCCGAAGAGTCTACTTTACTATAACGCTATACCTTTTCAGGTAGTGCCAGGTAAGAGGAGGAATAATTTTTGTTGTTATGGGTTAGGGTTTTAGTGCGGAGCTATAGGGGGTAATAATTTCTCCTTCTAATTTTTTTGTTTTTGGCTCTCCTCTTTTAATGCCGGTCATAAAGCGGTAAGAAATGCCAAAATTCCACCCAGTCCCTTCAGACTTAATGTAGCCCGTATCGATAACTTTTTTGTTGTCGGCGTAGGTAAGTTCTGTGGTTAGTGCCGTACCGTAGCCCCAATGCCTTCGTAGAAAAATCGCCATATCCGACCATTCGTTCACTTTAAAACTAACTTCTGCCAGTAGTTCCAGGCCGTAAGTCCAGTCATTACCCAGCGTTGTTTTGCTGCTGACATAAGTTGTATCGGAGTTGCCTCGATTGTCGTAATGGTAGATGATATAGGCTTTAGGTTCTCTTTCGCCACCCGAATTGGGGACAGCCCAAGCACCTCCACCCACCCAAATTCCAGGTCTTCTTCTGCCCATTTTTTCAAATTCCAACATGAATTTTCCCCTTAGAAAAAAGGCATTACCATCGTTGGCAAAGCGAAATCCACCTTTGTTGGTGGTATTTAGAATGGCTGTGTTGTGAATTTTACTTCTTGCGTAGCCGGCTTCTAGGGCTAATTGTTCCCGAAAAACCCAACCGACCTGTCCGGAGAATGAAAAATCAATAGTGCTTGAATTCATTGTTTTGAACAGGTAGCGGTAGTTATTATCGAGCGAACTGATATCGGAACGTCCGAAAAGGTCCACTCCAATATACCATCGACTGAGTACTCGCATTTGCTCCCGCTGTTTTTCGAGTTGCTTACGAGTTAACGCTTTTTTTAAAGTCGGGGGAGTCGACGGTACTGGGGTGTAATAGCCGTCTTCCTCATCCGGTATTTCCTGGGCTCTAAGTGCTACCCATGGTAAAAGCAAAAGAAACAATACAGCGGAAAAGTGTTTCATGCGTCAAGTCAGAGCTTTAATTGCCTTTTACTTTGTGCTCCGGAAAAACGTTGCTGCTAATAGATAAGAAAAAGGCGGTCGTTCCTAGAAAAGACCGCCCGTTCGCCCATAAGGTTGTAATGGATCAAATATCTATTCGGGCGTATTTTGCATTTTTCTCAATAAATTCTCTCCGTGGGGCTACTTCGTCACCCATTAACATAGAGAATAAATGATCAGCCTCTGCGGCAGATTCGATGGTTACTTGCTTTAGACTGCGTTTTTCGGGGTTCATAGTAGTCTCCCAAAGTTGTTCCGCATTCATTTCTCCCAAACCCTTGTAACGTTGTACGTTGACGGAATCTTCTCTGCCACCGCCGAGCTCACGGATGGCTGCTTCACGTTGTGCCTCCGTCCAGCAATAACGCTCCTCCCTACCTTTTTTAACCAAGTATAAGGGGGGTTGAGCAATGTAGATATAGCCATTTTCGATCAGGACCTTCATGTAGCGGAAGAAGAACGTCAGAATCAGGGTACGAATATGACTTCCGTCCACGTCAGCATCCGTCATAATGATGATTTTATGATAGCGAAGTTTATCAATGTTCAGTGCTCTCTCGTCTCCTTCTTTCCCAATTTGCACGCCCATCGCAGTGAACATGTTCTTGATTTCCTCATTCTCATAAATCTTGTATTCCTGCGCTTTTTCTACGTTCAGGATCTTCCCACGTAAGGGCAAGATGGCTTGATACATTCGGTTCCGACCTTGTTTAGCCGTTCCACCCGCCGAGTCTCCCTCAACTAGGAACAGTTCACACAATTCAGGATCCGTCTCAGAACAGTCGGCCAGTTTTCCAGGTAAACCTGTACCAGTCAAAATGTTCTTACGCTGAACCATCTCCCTGGCCTTTCTTGCGGCAATACGAGCCTTGGCAGCCAGGACGACCTTATCTATGATGATACGGGCTTCTTTCGGATGTTCTTCCAAATAGGTTTCCAACATCTCAGAAACCACTTGGCTAACTGCTGACTGCACCTCCCCGTTACCGAGTTTGGTTTTGGTCTGTCCTTCAAACTGGGGTTCTGCTACTTTTACCGAAATAACCGCTGTTAAACCTTCCCTAAAGTCATCTCCAGCAATTTCAATTTTTTCTTTCGCCAGAATACCCGACTTGTCCGCATAGTTTTTGAGGGTACGGGTCAATGCCATCCGGAAGCCGGATACGTGCGTACCACCCTCTATCGTATTAATGTTGTTAACATAGGAGAACACGTTTTCGGAATATGAAGTATTGTAGATCATCGCTACTTCAACCGGCACAGTGCCTTTGTTGCTCTCCATATAGATGGGCTCCGGAATCAAAGCGGGCCGTGTGCCATCCAGGTAAACAACAAATTCGGTGAGCCCTCCCTCCGAAAGGAATTCTTCCTTGCGGGGTTCGCCTTGTTCATCCAGTTCGCGGAAGTCGGTCAGGGTGAGTTTAATACCCCGATTTAAGAAAGCTAATTCACGTAATCTGCTTGCAACCGTATCGTACTTAAACTCAGTAACCGAAAAGATTGTCTCATCCGGTTTAAAATGAATTGTCGTTCCGGTTTTGTCAGTCGTACCGATAACCCGAGTGGGGTAGAGTGGGCGACCTTGAGAATATTCTTGCTCGAATATTTGGCCATCACGGTGAATCTCAGCTCTGAATTCGATCGATAACGCGTTCACACAAGAAACCCCAACCCCGTGCAAACCTCCGGAAACTTTATAGGTGTCTTTATCGAATTTACCCCCGGCGTGTAAAACGGTCATGACCACTTCCAAAGCAGAACGCTTTTCCTTGGGGTGCATGCCGGTGGGGATTCCTCGCCCGTTGTCTCTTACGATAATCGAGTTGTCGGATTGAATCGAAACATCAATCGTATCGCAGTAACCTGCAAGCGCTTCATCAATCGAGTTGTCAACAACCTCCCAGATCAGGTGATGAAGGCCTTTTGCACCCGTATCGCCAATATACATAGAAGGCCTTTTGCGTACCGCTTCAAGGCCTTCCAAAACCTGAATATTTTCTGCTGAATAATTGTTCGTGGTTAATACCGTTTCCTCTGCCATAAAAAAAATACTATTGGCTTTAATCTAGATTTATACAGAATTATAGAATGTAAAGTTACGATTTTTTTTGGAGTATTCCGAGTCTTTAACCGCCTATTCTCCGCCCTTAACTAGAAATTTTCTTAGAAATACACTCGACTTAAAACGAACCCCCTAGTCCTTTGAAAATACGTCGTTCAACGGCGATAACGCCAGTAGATTTTTAGTACTTCCCACGGTGCTTTAAAAAAGTCAAACCATCGCAGTTTAGATCCACCCACCTCCTTCCATTCTTGCAGGGGGACTTCCACGATTTTTTTTGCATATCCCTCTTCCCCTAACAGAATCTTAGCTCTCAGAAAAATCTCCAAATCGAAAAGCCAACGAGAGACAAAGGGTTTTTCAAAAAGGTTGATAGCAAAGGAGATTTGAAACAATTTTAAGCCGCACTGTGTGTCGTAATTGTGGACGTCCAACAGCTGTGAATAATAAGTGGCGAAGATGCGGCTGAAATAGTGACGCATCATTGTCCTTTCAATTGTACGGCCGGCCATTTTGATTCGGCAGCCCGCCACAATATAGTATAGGTCTTTTTGAATCTGCTCTTGGAGGGGCAGGACTTCCTGTAAGGGTGCCGAAAGATCGGCATCTATATAGCCGACATAAGTATAGGTTCCGGTTTCATAAACCATCTGAAAACACGAACGAATCGCACCGGCTTTTCCTTGATTTTCCGATAGATTTCTCGCTATGATCCGGCCAGGCTTTTGGGCTGCCATCGATTGTATTAATGACCAGGTACCATCCGTACTGCCATCATTAATAAACCATAAATCAATTGAGTCACTAGTTAAAACGAAATCTAGAAAATGCTGGGGGACAAGTCGTTTTTCTTCGTTATAACAGGGAACTATTAAAGCAGTCCGTTTTGACATTCGAGTACAAAATTCATCGTAAAAGCAAATATAAACTTTAATTTAAAGAACTGTTTTTGTAGAGGAATTTTCAATTAACCGGTCGGGTTTTACATGGATGGTATTATTTGTCCAAGTAAATTCGTCGTCCATGAGAATTCCCACGCGATAATACCCCGACGGGAGATTGGCATAGTCCAATTGTGCCGTGTAATTGGAACCTCTTGTTTTTGCTTTAAAAATTAGATCCTTGAAAGCAGCCCGAGAACCTCTGAGTGGGAGCCAGTAGCCCTGTCCTTCCACCGGAGAAAAATAAAGGAAAACATTTTTTTTGTCCTTTAGGTCTGCTTCCACCCATAGAAACTCATCAGTTGGATTCAATTCGTTAGGACTCGTATTGGTACTAACGCGAAACCGCAAATCTACCCAATCGGATGTCGGAGCATCGTCGGAGACGATTCCCTCCAACTGTTTGGTCATTCGGACGATACCTTTTTCGAGTGCCTTTTGGTAGGTGTGTTCAATATTACGATTGAAGGTCCAATGATATTGAAGGAATTTCCCATGGTTTAGATAATTAGTCTCATCAGCGATGAGGTAATTTTTACGATAACTAACCGTGGGCGTATAAACTACATAACTAATCCCATTGAAAAGCATGGCCAAAAAGATGAACCCTAGGGCTAAACGTTTTAGCAGTATCGATTTTGGTGTATAATCCATAATCATTATATAAGTCCAACTAGCTAAAAACACGGTATAATGTTGATAGCGTGGTGGCATGATCGCTTCCAGTCCAGCCCAACTTCGTGAAACGCTCACAAGCGCTGCAGAAATGACGAAGAACGCTATATTCCCGATCAAAATTAAGGTCAGGGGGCGAATTTTGGGTTTGTTTACCGAGAGTGCCTTCCAAATTGGTGGAATCAGGGTGTAGGTGATGATGGCAAACATCAAAACACCTAATAGCGCCGCCCATAACGGATTATTTAGCACGACTCGTGTCAGGCTCCCTGAAAAGGCAAAAAAGGAAAGAACGAGTTGTGTCAGATTGGATAAACTTTCCGAGAAATTGGCACTTTGCCCTTTTTCAAGCTTAAAAAAGTACAATACGTAAAAGATCAGCGTTGCGATGATCCAATAGGGTAGGAGTTTCCATCGTTTTTCCAAAAAAATTAAAAATAGAACCACTAGGAAGGAACAAAGTCCGCTACCATGAGAGAATGTGGCTACCACAGCTGGGACTAAGGCCGCTTTATAATACCCTTTTGCGTATAGGAAGACGGTAAAGGAAAGCCAGAATACGACATTGGACTGTTGCAATATGCTGGTTGCCCAAATGATGTTTTCATAATATTGAGGTTGAAACAACAGCCAGGGAATGGGAATAAACATCCAGCTGGGGAGTTTCTGCTCTTGGAATGCTCTCCAGAAAAAATACAATATAAAAACCCAAATTAAATTGGCTGTTAAGATCAGGGTTTTCCAATTAATAAAACCCTCCAAAAGGTAATTGAGGTAGGTAATTAATCGGGGGAAAACAACCCGGTGTTCATTCTGTTGCTTAGTCCATAAATGCCATTTTTCCCCCAACGATTCCGCTTCAGGTGAAAGTGTAATGGTTTCCAATAAATCGTAATCATCGCCCCAAAAAATAGGGCCACTATAGTGGTAACCATAGCCTAAATAAACAACGACTGGAATCAGGATCACTGTCCAAATCACCAGGTTGCCTAAATTATTTTTGACCGAATTAATCAACGGGATAGGGGATATAAACAAACCCTGCAAATTCATTGTGGATGACGAAAGCACAACAAAACTCGTCGGGATTTCGATAATGTTCCTTAAAATAATCGATCGATGTTTCGCCAATCAACTTCCGTTGTACAAACTCCTCCATCATTGACGCCCGGTAAGACCATTCCAGGCCTAGGTCACCTACGGCAAAAAGTAAGGTGCCTAATTCACTAGCCGTCTTTGAAATGACAAACAGCGGATATTCTGAAAATCCTCTTTTGCGAATTTGATAGGATGCTTCTTTTAAATGATCGGCTACTTTAACGAAATCTTGCGATACCTGACCCAGTAACATCCGATTTATATCGGGTGAATTGGCATCATCTAAAAGGTAGTTTTCGTTGCTGTGATGAATCATGATGATTACTTTCCGTTTGGTTAGTGTGTTTAAAGTCTGGCCATCATCAAAAGCGATAAATCCTTGTAAGGTAGGTTGAACCTTTGCGCAATATAGGCATTGGTCAGAGCCCCTTTATAGGCATAAACGCCCTTCATTACCCAACGACTTGTATATAAAATTTCGTCTATTCCCCCTAATGCACCGACTTCTAATAGAAAGGGTAGAAACACATTGTTTAGAGCTATGCTTGCCGTTCGCGCCACCCTCGATGCGATATTGGGAACACAATAGTGAATGACCCCGTGCTGACGGAAAATGGGTTGATCATGGGTAGTCAGTCGAGAGGTTTCAAAGCAGCCTCCCTGATCAATACTTACGTCAATAATTACCGAATTAGGGTCCATTCCTGCTACCATTTCTTCCGTAACTACACAGGGACTGACCCCGTTTTCGCCCCGCATCGCGCCGATCACCACATCTGCACGCTGTATGGCTTCACCTAAGGTATCGGTATCGATGATCGAAGTATAGACACTTTGCCCTACGGCATATTTTAAACGTTGCAGTCGGTATAAGTGGCGATCGAATACTTTTATTTCGGCACCTAGTCCCAAAGCCGTACGAGCTGCATATTCAGCCACCGTTCCTGCACCAAGGATAACCACACGGGTAGGGGGAATTCCCGTGATACCTCCCAATACAAGCCCCTTTCCATTGCCCGGGCTACTTAAATATTCAGCGGCGATCAACATCGCCGCATTTCCGGCTATTTCACTCATGGTGCGAACAATCGGTAATCCTCCCCCACGGTCTTCAATAAACTCATAACCGATGCCCGTTATTTTCTTTTGGTTTAACTTTTCGAAAAAGGACTTTTCATGGGTGGGGAGATTTAAGGCGGAAATGACCGTTGCTCCCGGTTTAACCCATTCGATTTCTTTTTCAAGCAGCGGTTCGACTTTTAAAATTAAGTCAGCTTTAAAAACCTCCGAGGCACTCTCATAAAGTTGGGCTCCTGCTTCACTATATTCATTATCCGTGAAATGTGCACCCATGCCGGCTTCCTTCTCAACCCAGACGCGGTGACCATTACGCGTTAAAATGGCAACTCCCTCAGGGGTTAATGCAACCCGATTCTCTTGCAATGATACCTCTCGGGGTATACCGATCAACAACGAACGCTTATCTTGAACAAGAGGATCCAGGGACTCCTGCGGATAGAGAGCCGACTGTTTGGCAAGCTCTTTAAAGCCGGTAGGTGCTGAAGTAGGGGCGGACATGGATTTATGCTATCGTAATTAAACTGGAACGGACTATCCTTTGACCGGATTCATCTTGTGTTAAATAAAGCCGGAAACTATCTTCAGGCCATAACGGATCAGCGATGGCCGGCCATTCGATTAGACAATAATTGCCGGAATCCAGGTACTCTTCGATTCCGATTTCAAATGCTTCGCGGATATTTTTAAGTCTGTATAAATCAAAATGAAATACCGGGCTACCTTCGTGTGTGCTATATTCATTCACAAGGGAGAATGTTGGGCTTTGTACCGCATTCAAAACCCCCAGTTTTTCACATATGTGCTTAATGAGGGTGGTTTTCCCCGCACCGAGATCACCTTCAAAAAGCCAAATTCTCCGCCCCTTGCTAAGTTGCAGTAACTTTTCTGCAACTTCTCCAAGTTGGCTGGCAGGCTCCATCGAAATCGAAAAGGTTTCGTTACCCATAGTGCAAAAGTACTTCTTTTTTGTTCGATTGAAAAGAGCCATGCCAGGAATCCCACATACGTGGAAGGGTTGACAAAGGAAAGCAGTGGAATGATCGGTTTTAATTAATTTGCGAACCAAATTTAAGGTTATGGGAATTCAATATATTTTGGAAATCGTCGGTACGTTTGCCTTTGCTATATCAGGAACCCTCACGGTAAAGGATAGAGAATACGGTGACTGGTTTGCGGCCTGTTTTACCGCATTTTTGTCTTCCATCGGGGGAGGAACCCTACGGGATGTCCTGCTTGGAAGTTACCCGTTGGTATGGGTGGCCGATATTAACTTTCTCTATGCCATTCTCGTCGGAATCATCATCACCTTTCTGTTTTATAAATATTTAATTGAATTTAAAAGAACCCTTTTTTTGTTCGATACCTTTGGCATAGCCCTTTTTACAATCGTAGGTACTGAAAAAGCCTTAAGTTTGGGAGTAAGACCTGAAATCGCGGCAATCATGGGTGTATTTTCAGCGGTAATGGGGGGAGCGATTCGAGATGTGATGGCCAATGAGATGCCCATCGTATACCGTAGAGAAGTGTATGCAACCCCGTGCTTTGCCGGTGCGGTCATTTACCTGATTTTCGATTATGCGGGTGCAACACGGATTTTTTCGTTTCTTGTTTCAGCAGCCGTGATTATACTCATCCGAATTTTAGCTGTAAAATACCGTTGGACGGTCCCCAAATTTTTCCGTTAATCAGCCCCAGCTTCTATTGTAGTCGATGAAAGAGGTTCAAAAGATAATTACGTGGTAAAAGTTTTGCATATCAATACCTTCCACCGGGCAGGTGGAGCAAGTTTGGCCGCTTCCAGACTCAATAACGCCTTAAATGCGGTTGGTCTGGAATCCAACATGCTGGTAGCTCACTACGACGGTCACAAGGATGATGTTGTAAGAATAGCTGATTCACGTTGGGGGAAAATGCGTTTCTGGTTCCGGTTCATCCTCGAACGACTCTACTTTCTCCCCTTTGAAAAAGACAAATCGGTTCGCTATGCATTTTCGCCAGCCATTTCAGGTATGGATCTCTCAAATCATCCGATGGTTTTACAAGCTGATGTCATTCATTTACATTGGGTGAATTTCGGGATGTTGTCGATTGAGAATATCCAAGATTTGCTCGCACTGAACAAGCCGATCGTATGGACGATGCACGATATGTGGGCTTTTACGGGAGGATGTCACTACAGTGGAAACTGCCGTCGATACGAACAAAATTGCGGGAAATGTCCATTTCTAAAAAATCCTCACGAAAACGACCTTTCCTTTAAAACATTAGAGCGGAAAAAAGAAAGCTGGCTTATCCATCAAAAGATGGCTATCGTTGCATGCAGCGCCTGGTTAGCCGGTGTAGCACGAACCAGTCGTTTGTTCCAACAAACGTCCGTCATCAATATCCCAAATCCGATCAATACCAACACCTTCAAACCCATAGAAAAGCCGGCAGCTCGTACTGAGCTAGGCTTAAACCCCGAAAAATCCTATATACTTTTTGCTGCCGCAAAGGTCGATTCTAAACTAAAAGGGTTTTCCTATTTGAAAGAAGCCCTGTCCATTTTACAATCCATGAAACCTCATATCGGTGAGCGACTGGAGCTTTTAGTAACGGGGGGTGGGGAATCCTTGGATGACTTACCTTTGGTTACCCATAACTTAGGGTTTGTCAAGGGCGAAGAAAAAATGGTGAAAATATATAGCGCTGCCACCCTGTTTGTCATTCCGTCGGTTGAAGACAACCTGCCCAATACCGTCATGGAAGCGCTGGCTTGTGGAACACCCGTTGCAGGCTTTCGTACGGGCGGTATCCCCGAAATGGTCGACCATCAAACGAACGGTTTTATAGCTGATTATAAAGATCCGCTTTCACTGGCTAAAGGTATTTTATGGATTTTGGAGAATGATCCTGAAGGTAGTTTAGCATCGGCTGCTCGTGAAAAAGTACTGAAGGAGTACGCCGAATCCGTGATAGCAAATCGTTACCTTGAACTATACCAACGGCTAGTCTCCTCATGAACGATAAAGCGCTTACGATCATTACGGTCACCTATAATGCCGGAGAGCTGCTAGCGAATACGCTAGAAAGTGTCAGAAAGGGTTGGTCCCCCGGACTAAATGTGGAATACTTGCTGATCGATGGAAATTCTACCGACCAGACCCTGGAGATCGCAGCGCAATTCTCCTCCGATTTGTTACTCAAAATCATTTCTGAGCCCGATGAAGGTTTATATGATGCGATGAACAAGGGGATCGGTTTGGCTAAGGGTAAATATCTTTGGTTTTTGAATGCGGGCGACGAAATGCACGATGACACCACCCTTTCCCGGTTACTTGCGTCGCTTAAAACCGGTGCAGATATTTACTATAGTGATGCGCTATTTGTTTCATCTGAGGGTAAATCCTTAGGGCTTCGGAGCCAGGTCACTCCCCATCGTCTTCCGAAGCAGATTTCGTGGCAAGATATGGCCATGGGAATGAAGATTTGTCACCAAGCATTTATCGTCAAGAAGTCATTGGCGCCACTTTTTGAAATAGATAATCTTAGTGCCGACTTGGAATGGGAAATTGTTGCGCTGAAAAACGCAAATACCGTGGAATACCTTGATTTTACACTTTGTAAATATTTGTTAGGGGGGCTGTCTACCCAACGGCATCGAAAATCTTTATCGGATCGTTGGCGTGTGTTACAGCGTCATTTTGGTTTTTGGCGCACCTTGATCAACCATTTTAAAATTGCCCTCAGGGGAGCTGTATTTTATATCCGGAAGGGAAGATATTGGTAGGTTCAGGTCTTCTTTCTAGCCTTAACTTCAAGGTAGGGTGAAAAGGCTTTGCTATTAATTGGAAAGAGCTTGAAAAATACTTTAATGGGAAACCAGACGATAAAGCGCAGAGCTCGTAACCAAAACGGCTTAGATTTAAGGTCTTCGAGCCAAATCGTGAAATAACCGGTATATCGCACCTCTATATCCTCCAAGCCGGCTTCCACGCAGGCTTTTTTGAGATGCTCAATATCCATACATTCTATATTATGTTTGGCGTAATTCTGCGGATCGAAAACTTTTTGAAACCACCCGTTGAGACTTTTGAAATTGGGGATGGTAAAATAGAGTATGCCTCCTGGTTTTAAGAATTGGGCATGTCGTTGAATAATGTCCGTTGTGTCGTGAAAATGTTCGACCAAACCATTGGAGAATACCAGATCAAACCGGGAGTCGGCTTGCGTTGTAAAGAGGTCTGTTTCCCAAATCCGGATAGCGCGTTTGGGTAATTGATTGGCCTTCTCCAATTCATGTACAATCGGTTCATGAATGACGAAATCGAGAAGGGTACTTTCGACCTTAGCTGCCCGGGTAGCCCAAATAGAATAATAGCCAGGGAAACCGCCAATTTCGAGAAGGGTTTTAATCCGGTGGGTTTTTATCAAACTATCCAGCTCTTTAACAAAAGGGAATTGGGGGGGTATTTCAAATACCAGATCAGGTTTGCTTTGCCAATAGTTAATCCAAAAATCTCGGTCGGTTAATTCGTTTTGATTCATAAGCCTCTACGGACAAAATAGGTGTGGCTCAGTTAAGTTTTCCCAGATTTACGGGATCGAGTCGCTCACTAACGCCGAACAAAACTACATCTTCAGGGTTAAAAAACAGGCGTCGCCCTGCTTTTTAACAAGGGAAATTGTAAGACAAACGCAGGTTTTCTAAAACTTTTATCTAAATTTCACTTTCCAAGCGTAAGAAAAGACGCAACAAACCCTAAAATTGGTACGTATTTGAAAGTTAAACTCCCTGTTACGGGTTGCGCTGATTAACGGAAGAGACTAAAATAGCTGCTCTGAGGAATGAATAAAAACCTTATCCTTTTTTTGGGTATCCTGTCCCTGACTTTTCTTTTTTCTCGAGAGCTGTCAGCTCAAAATCGCTCCATTAGTGGAAAGGTGACCCTGGCGACTGATGGGAGTACTTTGCCGGGAGTGTCCATTTTAGTGAAAGGAACGAACATCGGTACCACGACTGATTTGGAAGGGAATTATACCCTCCAGGTACCGTCGGGCTCAAACGTGCTCATCTTTTCATTTGTGGGTTTGGAAACCCAGGAAATCACAGTGGGTTCAGGGAGATCGGTCGTAAATGTGATCATGGAAGAGGGGCAAACGGAATTGACACAGGTGGTTATAACCGGTTACCACGAGTTGCAAAGGAGGGACGTTATCGGTTCTATTTCTTCTATCAAAAGTGAGCGTTTTAAAGACCTACCGGTGACAGGCTTCGACCAGGCTTTGCAAGGCCAGGCGGCTGGTGTTCAAGTAAGTCAGTCGTCCGGAACACCCGGGGGTGGTATTGCGATTAGAATTAGGGGGAATACCTCCATTTCTGCATCCAATCGACCCTTGTTTATTGTTGATGGTACACCTGTATTTGATGGAAATATTACGGCGCGAGATTTTGGTGGCCAGAATGACAACTCCCTAGCGGTGGTCAATCCCAACGATATAGAAAACATCGAAGTCTTGAAAGATGCCTCAGCCAAAGCCATTTACGGATCCCGTGGAGCGAATGGGGTGGTGGTAATTACCACAAAAAGAGGGCGAAACAACAAGACTACCGTAACCGCCGATGTACAACGAGGAATTGTGGAATTAGTAGGCCGTCCGAAATTAATGAACTCGTCCCAATTGGTTGAACTTCAGCGAGAAGCGGTATTAGCCGCCGGTCAGAATCCGGATGAACTTGGATTGATCCCTGGAGTGACTGACCTGGTCGATACCGATTGGATATCTGAAGTACTACGAAGAGGGATTCTTCAACAGTATCAATTGACGGCTAGTGGCGGTACTGAAAAGACCCGTTTCTATTTCAGTGGGGGCTTACGTGATGAGGAAGGTGTACAACTCAATAACCGATTTACTCGTTATACGGGAGCGTTAAATCTAGACCATACTGTCAATCATCGACTGAAGTTTGGATCGAACGTAAATATTTCCTTTTCCCAAAACGATCGGGTAAAAGGCGATAACTTTTTGGATGGCGTTTATTCAGGGGCAATTAAAAGTTTACCCTACTACAGCCCTTACGATGAATTCGGTCGAATTTATGTGCCTAACGACCCCAACTATGCCGAATTTCCCAACTTCAACCCAGTGGGACAAGCCTTATTCCCCCGTTTCCGTACCTATGGACTTAAAATCATCGGGGGATTAAATGTCGACATTTTATTGGCTAAAGATCTAAAATTCCGTTCTCGAGCCAGTATCGATTACAATAATTCCGAGGAAGACCAATATGAACCATCTACAACAGCCATTGGTGGATACCTCCCCTCGGTGGGGGGCAAAGGATATGGTGTATATAGTACAACTACGCGCTATACGCTGACCAATTCCAATGTGTTAACCTACTTCAAAAATTTCGGCGAAAGTCATAATTTGAATCTCTTATTGGGAAATGAGATCCTTCACTCCCAGGGGCGTGAGTCTTGGGTTTCAGGAAGGATGTTCCCCAATAATCAATTTACCTATATTAATTCAGCCGGAGTCGTCGACCAGGGAGGCTCGTTTTATGGGCAGTCGGGGCTGGTATCTTTTTTTGGCGAAGTGAAATACGACTATCAGGATAAATATTTGCTGGGAGCGACGATGCGCGCCGATGGTTCTTCCCGTTTTGGAAAAAACCGTCGGTTCGGGTATTTCCCCTCTTTTTCTCTTGGTTGGCGTTTGTCAGAGGAAGCGTTTATGGACAATTTCCACCAATTGGATGATTTAAAATTGCGCGCTAGTTACGGTTTTACCGGAAATGAAAGAATCGGGAATTTTCAGTATTTAGGAACCTGGGCTAGTGCCGTTTACAACGGTAATACAGGCGTAGGCCCCGCCCGATTGCCCAACGCTAATTTACAGTGGGAGCGGACGAACGAAATAAATATCGGCGTAGACGCATCGTTGTTCGATAACCGGGTTCAGATTACCGCTGATGTTTACCGAAACCTAACCGACAAGTTGCTTTACTCGGAGCCTATTCCTTTGACGACCGGGTATGGAAACATTCAAGGTAATATCGGAAAGGTGAGCAACAAGGGTATTGAGTTTTCCATTACAAGCCAAAATACCAATGGGGAATTGAAATGGACCACAGAGTTTAATATTACACGGAATATAAACCGAGTAGAAATGCTTGCCAACGGTGATACCCTTTACCGTGGGTATACCGCTTCAGGGGTAGGTGCCACCAATGCCATTTTAGCCGGACAACCCCTGGGTACTTTTTGGGGGCTGAAATACTTAGGAGTGGATCCCGCTACGGGTGACGCGATCTATGAGGATATCAACGGAGACGGCCGGATTTCGACCGAAGATGGCCAAGTCATCGGAAATGCCCAACCTGATTTCTATGGGGGGTTGACAAACCGTTTCTCTTTCAAAGGGTTCGATCTTAGCGTGTTCTTTCACTTTATGTACGGGAATAGTGTACTTAACCTAACCAATGGTGGGCTCGTAAACGCCGGGGAAGAGATAGAGACCAACCAAAGTGTCATTGCATTACGACGATGGCGTAAAGAAGGAGACGTTACCGATGTACCCCGATATGAACTCGGAAATACCTTTAACAATTACCACAGCAGTCGTTTTCTGGAAGATGGATCATTCCTTCGGCTAAAAAATGTTGCGCTGGGGTACAACTTACCCTCTCGCTGGGTGGAAAAAATCAAATTGCAAAGTTTGAGGTTATTCGTTTCAGGTAGCAATTTATGGACATTGACCCGCTATTCCGGCGTAGATCCTGAAGTGTCAACCCTCGATGGAAGCACCGCCGCACAGGGAATCGATTTTTACACCTTACCACAGGTTAAAACCATACAGGGAGGTATTACTTTGACTTTTTAGTGATGGCTATGTTCAAAAATATTGCTCAGTGTTTAGCAGTTATCGGACTGATCACCATAGGCAGTTGTAGTCGAATACTAGAGCCTCCTCCGGTAGATTTATTGGTCGATGATTTGGTTTTGAGAGGACCGGATGACATGGAACCTGTTCGGTTAGGTTTGTATAATGCCATTCGAAGTTTTGGTTCAACGACTATTTTTGCAGGCGATTTTACGGCAGATTACATCCAAAACAACGGTACGTTTACCGATTTTAATGAATTAGGTACCAAAAATATAACGGCAGCTAATTCGCTGGCACGAACCTTATGGGGAAACATTTACGGCACGATCTATATTGCCAATTTTATCCATGAAAATATAGGTTCTGTTGCAAGGGTTTCGGAAATCGCTAAGAAAGATCTATTAGCTGAAGCTAAATTCTGCCGTGCCTATGCCTATTTCATCGCCGTACACACTTTCGGGGATGTTCCTAAGGTGGAGACTACCGATGTTGAAACCAATCGCCAAATTGCCCGAACGCCCAAAAGTGAGATTTTGGAATGGGTAAGGCAAGATTTGGAAGAAGCCCTAGGGATACTGCCGCTTCGTTGGGATGCCGACAATGCTTCGATCAATAAACAATTCGCGACAAAAAATGCTGTAAGAGCAGCCCTAGCCCGATATCATCTTTATCAGGGCGAATGGGCCTTAGCCGAGTCTTATGCCGATTCGATAATTGCATCGAGGGTGCAATCGCTGGACTCCAGTTATGTAACCGTCATTTCCACTGAATTTGACTCCGAAACGATCTTCGAGCTTGCTTATGCCAATTCTTCCTCCGACGATCCCGGAACGTCGTCAACCGGTTTAAATAATATATTGGTGGGGCGCCGTGAAGTAATTCCTTCCAATAACTACGTACAACAAATTATTCATAACAACGCCGGTACAAGGCGAGCGACGATCAGTTTTAATCCGAACAACCAAGGTGGGAGAGATAATGGATGGACGGTAACAAAGTATGGTACACCAGATGAGGGGAATAACAATATTACTGTTTTTCGATTGGCTGAAATCTACTTGATCAGGGCTGAAGCGAGGGCAAACCTAGGAAAAGTTGCAGGAGCATTGGAAGACGTGAACGTATTGAGAAAACGAGCCAAGGCGCCTATGGCTAATTTCACTACGCAAGCAGTTGCGCTAAATGTGATCGAAACAGAGCGTCTCTACGAATTGTCCTTTGAGGGGCATCGTTGGTATGACCTGAAACGGACCAATCGTCTCGACGCAGTGATGAATGCCTTTTCTCCCAATTGGGAAAGTAAGTATAACCTTTGGCCGATTCCGGTGACGGAAATGCAGACGAACAAATTGCTGACACAGAACAACGGGTACTAGCAAAATTTATGATTGTAGATGCAATGAATCATTTAAGGCTGGGATTAGGGCTGATCATATTTACCCTAATTGCTCTCGCAGTAAGCTCCTGTGAAGAGCAAAGAATTATCTATGACGGACCTGACTATGTGCGTTTTACCGATACTAGTCTCGTATATAAAGAAAGTTATGGGAAGATTATTCCGATTAAAATACACCTGGTCGGGAAGCCTAGTGAAACCCCAATAAACGTTACGTACTCGGTTTCAGGGACAGCGGTGGACGGACGCGATTACCGAATCATTGGGGAGAAAGGAAGTGTTACTATTCCCGCAGGCGCCTATTTTGGTGAAATAGAGTTGGAGCTGATAAACAACTCGAATAATATTTTGCGTTCCTCGGAAATTCTATTTACGATCAATGCCGTATCTCGTGGCGAAGAATGGATTCAGGTCGGAACTGGTAAGAATTTATCCATTGGAAATTCGCTTCGTTTTGTCATTGAAGACGATTGTCTCTACGGAGGTTACTACAACGCTACCCGAGCGGGGTCCACTCGCGTCGTGAAGGATGTCGCCATTACCAGTAGTAACTGTGTCGACTATATCCTCAGTAACTGGAATATCGATTTAATGAGTTTTAATGCTGATCGTTTGACACTTCAATTTAAAGATAATGGCGATAACTCGATCACCATTCCTGTTCAATACAATACCATACTCGGCGATTCCTTAATGGGTAACGGTGCCTGGGATCCCAGAACCCGCGAAATTCTACTCAATATCACGATTAAGACGCAAGTAAATTCCGGAGCGGATACACTGATCAGTTTACCTCCGTTAACCTATGTACCAAGATAAAATGATGGGGAAAAGGGTTGTATTATTACTGACTACACTGGCTTATTTCTGGACGGGCTGTGCTGAAAAATGGGAGCCCAAACCCTTAACTGTGACCCAATTGATAGCCGGCACGGAAAAAAAGGTTTGGAAGTTTCATTCCATAGAAATTATCGATGAGGGGGAGGTTGAGGGGCCAATTTCAGTGAATGAAATTTATTTGCCTTGCGCCCGTGACAACGAATATGTTTTTTACAACAACGAGGAGAAGACCTTTGAATATACCAGTGGAGCTATAAAATGTAGAAACGATGAGCCGGAAGTCTTACTGGATTATTACTGGAGCTATACGACGGCCAACGCCACATTTGAGTTCCCCTTACCGTTAGAGCTTTTTGGAGCAATTTACATACTGCCCTTTACGGTAAAAAAACTTACCGACACCGAAATGGTACTAGAGGTCTATTTTAGCAAAATTTTTGTGGATGAAATCGACGCCAGTTACCGAATTACCTTAAAGACTGCTTGATAATGAGCCGATTAGTGCATTTTCTGTTCTTATACGTTTTGCTGGGCGTTATCCCGGCTTTTGCGCAAGAAGAAGAGCAGTGCGCGACCATGTTTATGGATAGTGTACTGAGAGCAAAACATCCAGAAATTGGAACCTTGGATGAATTTGAAGTCTTTTTGCAACGAAAAATCAGAGAGCGGAATGAACTAAAAAAACTAGGACGGGTATTGGATGAAGTTGTTACCATCCCCGTGGTGGTTCACGTGGTTCATAACGGTGAAAATGTTGGCTCCGGAACAAATATCAGTCGCGCACAAGTGGAAGCACAGATCGAGACGTTGAATGAGGACTTCCGAAAAATGGCGAACACTCCTGGTTTCAATACGCATTCTCGTGGGGCTGACGTTGAGATAGAATTCGCATTAGCTGTTATCAACCCCCAAGGCCAGGAAATGCCCGAACCAGGCATAAATCGGATTAATGGAGGACGGAGTAGTTGGACTCGGGACCAAATCGAAAATTTGAAAACCTATACCATTTGGGATCCCACGTTGTACTATAATATTTGGGTATTGGACATTGCCAGTTCGGGTAGTACACAGTTGCTGGGGTATGCTCAGTTTCCTATTCAATCCGGTTTACCGGGACTGTCAGAAGGGGGGGCGGCGACCACCGATGGGGTGGTGGTTCACGTTCGGGCTTTCGGTAACACGAGAAAAGGTAATTTTCCCAACTTGTTTCCTAACAACAATCAAGGCAGAACCCTGACCCATGAAACTGGCCATTGGCTAGGCCTCCGACACATTTGGGGTGATGCAAATTGTGGTAATGATTATTGCGACGACACCCCTCCCCAAGCTTCGGCCAGTAATGGCTGTCCGGTTGGTCGCCAAAGTTGTGGAAGTACCAATATGGTCGAGAACTACATGGATTATTCGCAGGATGCTTGTATGAATATTTTCACACTGGATCAGAAGTCAAGAATGCGGACAGTCCTGGCGAATAGCCCACGTCGAAGGGAATTACTAACTTCCAACGCGTTGGGGGATACCCGCGGTGGTGCCCCAATCGCCCGTTTTATGGCAGATCGGCAACAAGTGTTATTGAATGGAGAAGTACAATTCACCGATCGATCGCTGAACAACCCCACTT
>ENA-UOVV01000980-UOVV01000980.1-compost-metagenome-genome-assembly--contig:-NODE-980-length-26186-cov-50.081742_pt1 | contig 26186 bp, 35 predicted proteins | sample MGYA00238155_ERZ761577 | MGnify/ENA primary metagenome ERZ761577 (study PRJEB28898, sample SAMN06268775) | compost metagenome | isolation source: Emeryville, CA | place: USA:Emeryville, CA | collected...
ATCCTGACCCTATAAAACTTCAAATAAAAAATCCTCAAACTGTCAGATCATATACCAAGCAGAACACTTTAGTTTTAAGTGCTACTAACTAGGGGAAGCTTTCAGACTGACATACTGGTATAGGATCGCCCAAGTCAAAATCAACTGAACGGCATGAATACTTATTCGACACCAAACAAATAACCGTGTTTTTCACGTTTTTCCTAATAACGAAACTCTTTATATTTCGACGCGGTAATGGGTACTTGTTGAAACATTTCTAATAGTAATTACCGGCCACGTAATCAAAACATGCTTATGAAACTTTTTGCCATCACACTACTACTCATCTCTAACTTCGCCTTCACACAGGTAACCATCGTCATCCACGAAAAAACCGGTTATGAAGGAAAAGAAGACTTTGCAGACAGGTCAGCCAAGATATTAGCAGAAGTAATAAACTCAGAAAAATTTAAAGCCGCCATATTAAACGGCACTTTCACCGAAAAAAATGAGTTAACGAACCAGCAGGTTTACGACCTGATCATGCAGGCACATGAATTGAACGGCCCCGGCGGAACAGATAAAGTCATTGACCTCCGCGTCAGAACAATGAGCGCGCAGGTGGATGGCAAAAAATGGATGAGGTGGTGCCGGCCTGGCTCTGCAGTACGTACTATTGGCAAAGATGGCGGCGGCACAGGAATTGTGGCCACATGTCCGCAACATCTTACTATATGGGCGAACAGAAACGATGTGGCAAGACTGGCAGGTCATTACGCCCATGAATACATGCACATCTTAGGCTTTTCACACCTCAAGATAAAGTCAACATCGCTCGTTTACAAGGTTGGAAATATCGTCGAACAACTTATTAGAAATGGCTTTTGATCCGGCAATAATTTCCCGACCCCTTATTCATACATTCTCGCCCCTCTCAGCAAATCTGCAAAAAGCCGCCACGAAGGAAGTCCCACAAAAGTTATAAACGAATCCCTGTCGGTCACCTGAAAGCTACCAATTGTCATTGAAATCGAATTGATGAAACAAATTACATTGTCGACAAATCTATGGTAACTTTCAAAGCATATAAACACGTATAATTTAGCCATACCGGGCCCACCTCACCTTCGATACTTCCCCGGCTGCATCTTCCCTTTCGCCTTCTTCTTATTAATCTCCCTCACCACCGCTTCCGGCAACTCCAATTCCGGAAACCCCTCACTCTCATCGGCGCCCACCCGCTTCATAAAACGCATATTCTTCTCCCTCATATATTTCTTGACCTCCGGATCATACCTCGATAACTGCACCACCTGGAAAGTATCGATCTTCCCGCCCCATTTCTCCCTCGCCTTAAACAAATACACATTCCAGCTAAGGTCAATATCTCCCACAGAGGTATCATCAATCGCACTCAAGACCCTCCCATCCTTCAGCACAACCGTCACCTTCACGAAGAATATTCGCCCATCCGTCATATACCTCACGTTTCCCATACAATGTGTTTGAATCTTTCGATACAGCACAATTTACTAATATTTTTAGCAATCAATTAAAGCTCACTTTTGAGACTTCCGCGGTGGAATTTTGGCTGCCACTCATGAGTAAGAGAGAAACATTGTCAAATAGGCAATCGTCGCGCCTATTCCAATGCATTGACACAAAACCAATGCTGCACACTGGAGTCACCTACTTCATGCAATTATTGCCACTAAATTCGCTCTTATAATAACGCCATCAATTTGACTCCGTTTCAGACAAAAGGAAATCCTTCTTAAAGACATAATGATAAACCATTGGGCCATTTGTGGTCGAGACTGGAAAAGCGTTGACTAACTTCCAACCTTGCTTTCCCAGATAATTTATCGCATCTATTACAGAATTAAATTTCTTGAATCTTCCATTGTCATCTTTCAATCGATGATCTTTCCAAAAACTACGCTCTTCACCATAGTCGATATCGATTGTCACTTTGTTACTTAATAGCTTGCCGGTTGCAACAACCTCGCAATACTGTTCTACTTTTAACGAATCCTGTGATTTAGCATTCATAAAAATGAACATGAAGAGCAATAGAAGAGTGCATTTCATAAATAATATTTATAATTGAATGATTAATACCTGGCTTACATGAAAAATCCAGGCACAATTAAGATAACGTAACAATTGTACAGAATTCAAGCACCTATTTTGAGATTTTCTCCACCTCTCCAAATGTCCAGCACACTTAGTCCCACCACAAGCTCAACATCCGCGTCTTAATTAATTCCTCTTTAAAATATCCGATTTCATTCGCGTTCTCCACTATGTCCGGGCAGAATTGATATAGGTCGGCTACAAAAGCATCAATATCTTTAGGAAGCTCTAAAAACCGCATTTCGATATAATCATCCCCGGCGCCCAAAATATGGTAGTCACAGAGCTTTTGCCAGTCCAGTAACTTTTCAACGATGTTTTCAGTGACTAAGCTGAAATTGAGGGCACTTGTTTGTCTCCACGTCACAATATCAGTCTCATTTGTCCCCTTTATCATTGACAAATAAACATCGTCACTGTTACCTTTGAAGAAAAACAACAAATAACGCTTTCGGCTAAATTTATCCTTATTTTTCATAACATAATCAAACGCCTTTCGGTATTCAACTTTAGAACACAATCCTTCATCCCGCGTTGTCTGAATTTCCGCATATTCGTCAACCTCAGGACACAATTCAATCTTGTTTTTAGTAACTCGTTTTTTATTTAATGCAAGCCGCTGGTCATACTCTATAATTTCGCACAACGATTTTTCATCTGCAGTCAATGTGACGTTCTTACCACGTCCAAATATTGAAGCTAATAATTCCATTCAAATTAAGAGTGTGAATACTCTATACGGAAAAACCGGAAATGCCCTTTAATCTGCCGCCGTCAACACCATCCTTCCTCATACATATTCAACCGTCTCAAAAGGACTAGAATAAACAGCTAACTTCCCCTCGTAATTGTTTATAACATCTCTCCCCACCACGTTACTTTCAACGTGCGATGAGGAACCAGTCTGTATATAAATAGAGAACGCCTTATCCGGCCTTTCCATGAATGCTTTCTTATCATAACCGTTCAAAATATAATTATTCTGATACAGTTTTGAGTCTTTCATTTTGATCGCCTGCTTATAAATTAAACCTGGTGTTTCATTACTTTCCATAAAATGTATGGTACTATCCAATTCGCCTAAAAATTGGTTGAGGAAAAATCCGATCTTGACAGGCCTTTTTAGTTTATCGTAATACCTGATTTTATATGCCTTTTCCAATATGTCTAAGAAAACAGGATCAAATTTCTTAGTTACATCGTAATGGTTCTTTTCTAAAATTGCCCTTAACTTGTTAAGTTTATCGAAGTGATAATGATACCTTTCTTCACCTTTGAAAGTAAATACAATTAATGCCTTTAAATATTTTTCAACGGCCGTGCTGGCAAGCATCAATCCCTGAATTGCAAATTCATTGTTCAATAAGAATCGGGCAGCGATATAATCGCGATATCCCAAATCAATTAATGACGATCCAACTGACTGCTTATCGGCCCATTCCACTTGGTTACTCATATAATATCAGTTAATAAAAGTAGATTCTGGCAAACCGCCTATCCCTTAAGTCTGAATCCACTAAAAGTAGTTTTAATATATTCCCATATCAACCCGCTTGCATCAGGAGGTATAGCCAAAGTCATTATCAAATTTGCAATTGTTCCCACAAACAAAGACTTCCAATCAAATTTTTTCAACTCATCCACTCTGCTATCCAAGTCACTCAACTTCTTATCAATAACCGTCATCGTAATATTAGAAAGTTCAAGAGTTTTAATCCTTTCTTTTAGCTCAAGAAGACTTTGTTTCGTTTGCACCCTTTCAGTCTCCGTAAAACTTCGGTTAAGTTCTTCATAAGAAGCATTCAGAAAATTATCACTTTGAAAATGTTCCCAACCCGTCGGGGTACTCAGCTCTGTTGCAATTTCTTTCACCCATTTTTCAAACTTTTTCTTCGATTGCTCCCATGATCCCGACAGCGTTTGTCCTTTAGTACTGTTAGCTGAAAAAATTGTAAGCTGATAGGTGTCATGTTTTTGTAAATTAAATAGAAAGGAAAAATACTCGTGTTTAAATTTCACCTTAAACTCTTTGTATTGCCCAGAAGTTTCAAAGTCTAATGCATTCAAACCAGCCTTTCGAAAGATTTCAGACAGTTCCCACTTTTGAATATTTGTAATTCGCATCTAAAATCATTTTACAATACTTCTTGGTATCCTTTTGACGCACATATGAGGCAATATAATTAAGGATACTCAAGAATCAGAATTGAACTATTTCATAGTTCTATGCCTCGCAATTTTCTATAAAGTTTTAATGCATACACATCAGTCATTCCTGAGATGAAATCTATAATATGCATCACTTTTTCGTATGGTTTAGCAGACTCATCAAATAAAAATTGTCTGGGAAGTAATTCAAGTATCTTTTTCTGTTCCTTTTCACGACCTTCTTTAGGAGTCAAAGCGGCTGTTACGAAGTCTTCCACGAGACCTGACATAATTCTGAATCCAGCTATTTCCAATTGAACAACTTTTCTTGCGTTATAGATTTTATCTATAGATATCTTTTGGATCTTATCCATTACATCTTCCAATTCAGTAATACTATTTAAGAGACTCATTTTGTAACTGCCCCTTAAAATGGCGTCTCTTTGAAGCCAAAAAACATCAGCGCATTTAAAAATCAAGGAATTTATCGCTTTAGCTCGTAAATATGCTATTGACTCGTTACGGTCTTCCATTAAAGATTTCGCTGTTTCTCTTACTTTACTAATCTTATCTTGCGGATTTTTACTAATTATTTCTAAAAATGAATCCCTTACAGTTTCGTAACTCAAAATCCCTAAACGATGTGCATCTTCAAAATCAATAATATTGTAAGCAATGTCATCAGCTGCTTCCACCAGATAGACAAAAGGATGTCGCTTGTAGGAAATGCCTGATTTTACGCTAGAATCTTTAACCAAATTCAACTCTTTTACAATTTCCAGAAATATGCCTTCATCAATTTTAAAGAAGCCGTACTTTTTGCGGTGTAAATACCCTTTTTCCGATACAATTGACTCGCAAGGGTACTTAAGTATGGCGCCCAGTGTGCAATATGTCAATCTAAATCCACCTTTGTTTCTTCCTTTTTGCTGCAACGTCAAAATTCGCAAAGCGTTAGCATTCCCCTCGAAAGTTGTTAGGTCGCGCCATTGCTCTTTCGTAAACTGCTTTTTAAAGTGAAGGTCCTTTTCTTCCTTAGTATCTCTCTTTCTAAAGTATTTTGAAATTGCTTCTTCTCCAGAATGCCCAAAAGCAGGATTACCTAGATCATGTGCCAAGCAAGCTGCAGCGATAACACTTTTCAAACTGTTTTCATAGAATGAGCGTGCCACATCATCATTCTTAACTTCCTCTAATTCTGATATTTTGCTTCCGATAATTTTTCCCAAAGACCGCCCGATGCTCGCAACCTCTAAAGAATGTGTTAATCTATTGTGAACAAATATTTCCTCAGGCAATGGGAATACCTGGGTTTTATTCTGAAGCCTACGGAAAGGACTTGAAAAGATAATCCTATCCCAATCACGTTCATATTCAGTTCTAATGTCATTGACGACTTTGTTTGTTCCAAACCTCTTAGGTGAGAAACAATTTAACCAAGTCATCGTTGCTTCAAAATTCTTTCCTTCTCGTCTCGATTGTTGTGCCAAGCGCTTCTTTGATTTTGTCATAATATCATTCAAATGGATCTGTCGAATTGATGAATCCTTGGAGCGAAGTTTTTGTAATCACAAGCAACAAATGAACTTTCACTTCACCCTCATTTCTCCGCATTTTCGCAGTTAGGTTGGAGATACACTAGCTCAGCGAGCTTATCAGCCACCGACTCCATTGGCTCTTCTGCAGTGCTGAGACCGGACCTTGACGCAAGTAACGGGCTGACTTCGCGGAGAGCTTCGTATGTTGTGTTGTGCACAATAGGAACAAGTTGGTCTCGAGCAAGCAACGCTGAAAGCTCTTTGTCTGCAATGCCTTCCTGCGGTAATCTCCGAAGAAGCGCAGGTGTTACCAATACCAGACCGATTCGCGAATTTGCCAAGCCCTTATCGATTGCTCGCATAAGTGGTACACCCAACCCCAAATCTTTCTCACTAAACCAGACTGAAACCCCTCGCTGTTCCAGTAAATCATGTAGCTCCTTGGCTACACCAAGCCGATCGTCCCATGCATGACAGAGAAAAACGTCTCGAAGGTCAGATCGACTTGCAAGAGTCTCGACAGCGCGGCGTACTGGAGCCAGTGCCTGGACCTCAGCAGGCGTATAGAAAACCGGAGAACCTGATCGCGACCAACGAGGTTTAGTGCTTCGGACTGCACCGCCATTTTTCACACTTAAACCAATACTTTGGGTATAAGACGGCCTATTATTGTCAGAGTTGGAAAAGTACGAATTGTAACTGCGATAGCCTTTTGTACTACATACTGGACAAGCGTCCCTACCACTCTGCGTTCGATGACCCTTTCTTGGTGCAGTGCATCTTGACATTGACTCTAATTTTATAATGTGATATGAACATTTTCGCAAAAATATCCATAATCACATTTTTTGCATCCGCATAAACATAATTGTTATAAACATGTTTTTCAGTATCAATACAATCACAATAGCTTTCCCTTGTGGGAACCCACGGACACTATTCAAAATAGCAACTTTCCCGACTCAAGGATCAGCTACTCTACGTCTGCTTATTAATCAACATTTCGCTATTAACCAATAATTTACGAAGTCGATAATAATCTAGATTTGGCTTCCCTATCACCATTATCCACTCAAAAAATTAGCCGGCGCCATTACTACTATCACCCCTGTTGCGTCGCACCCATCACCGTCCGGTAATCCTGGTCAGCAATAATGGCAAGAAGGACAAGCTGCCGCAGCCGATCAGCTGCAGTACAAATCCCAGCTTTAGCAACGGCTTTGGCTTGCACAAAAAACATAAAGGATAAGTTCAGCGAAAGATCCCTGATCAGCCCAGCTAACACCCGTCACCTGCAGATCGACCATGGTCGCCATCTCACTTATCCTTTATATTTTTTGCGCCAGGTTTCACCTTCACTTTCCTCTTTTTACCGTTCCAAACTTCACCGATCATTTTCTCATACAATTTTTAAAAGTCCCAAGGAAAAAGCTCAGCAAAAATAAGCGGCTACCCAGCTGCGGTGCATATCCCGGCTTTAGTACAAATCCTCAGCCCCTCCCCTCCGGTCACCAGCCAAAAGACTACGGCATAAACACAAGGCCAACGCACAGGGCCATCTTTTATTCCGTTTCCTTTTGGCCTGGATCGTAGCCGCTTTTCCCGCGCTGTCTTTTTCCTTTTCTCTTTTAAAAATTGTTCATTCAAAAACTGATCTTATGAAGTACTTTAGTCACTGTCAAACAATCGAGGAAGTAAAAACGCTCTACAAGGAGCTGGCAAAGAAACACCACCCGGATTGCGGCGGCGATACTGCAACGATGCAAAGCATCAACACAGAATACGCCTTCGCCTGTTCCTTCATACTTAAAGGTGGCAAGTTCACCGCCGAACAGGCTGACGAACAAATCCGGATATCGGAAGAATTTCGCAAAGTGATCGAGCAAATCATCCACCTGCCTGGCATCATCATCGAAGTGGTAGGCAACTGGATTTGGGTAACCGGTAATACCTATCCAGTAAAATCCCAACTAAAGGCAGCCGGCATGTTCTTCGCATCCAAAAAAGTAGCGTGGTATTTTCGGACCGACGAATTCAAAACCAGGGGCAGCAATAAATCACTCGAAGAAATCCGCCGGAAATACGGCAGCGAAAAGATCAATTCAAAAGTCAACACAAGAATTTTGGAATAAGGGGACATCCCCTTATTCTCACGACCCCGGACACCTAACAAACCACATGGGCCAAAAAATCGCGAAACACCGACTAATTAGTAACTATTTAATTGTATGAACCCCTATTTTTGATCGCTCTTCCACGAAACCCCATATGCTGAAACTGATCGCTATTATAACGCTCTGTTTTATTTTGATTAGCTGTAGTCGGAAGACACGCTCTAACTGTGGCAACAGTCCACGATATGATCAGTTGGATTCTTTGCTATCAATTAAGGATGCAAACAATGAAAACTGGTTGTTCTATAATCCAGACTTTCAAGGTAAATTCCGTCGTCTGATTTGCGAAAAATTAGGTCAGTTTAAGTCAATAATAATTTTCGAAATTCAGCCGCTATTTAGTCACGAAAGAAAGGGAATTATCTACAAAGTTGACAACGGCAGTTTTTACACCTTTAATCAAAGGGACTATGGCCGCAAACTGCAATTTTCGCATGGGACAGGAGGTAACAAAGCATTAGAACTCCTGGCTTTGGTTGTCAAAAACAACTCTCTAAAAAGCACTGATAGCCTAAGAAATCAATATCAAGAACTGGCGATCAAGGACGGCTCACTACTGAGAATTACAATGTTCAGTGAAGTGTCAGCCGAAGAACCAATTTCTTCCATAATTATCCCTTATGCACCAGACATCATTTTGAATAAACGATATAGAAGTTTGAAAACAGAATACTCTCATTGAACTCCCTCTCCACCACGTCCATTAAAACTTAAAACCTTTGCCTCTCCCCTCTTCCATTCCTCCCTTCCTTTTCAATTCCTTAAACTGAGTTCTTCCAAAAACCAGTCCTTGATTTCGAACCGCCCCATTTAACCTTTCCTCAATCTCCTCCCATCGAACACTCCGGCCAATATAATCTACCGGCATATCCCTCCGCACATCCCCAAAATAAACCAACGATTTCGTCAACATATCCTTATTGATATCCGGATACTTCACTTCAAAAGCCCTCACCAACTCCCCCAACGAAAACCGCTCCAGCATAAAATACACATCCACAAAATCTTTCACCCTCGTCCCATTATTATAAATCGCACTCAATTTCATGGCCCCAATATCCTCCTGCGAAATCATACGCACCCCGTTCACCAATTCCGCATTTTTTACCAACGGATACCGATGAGCCAGTATGTCCACCTTCACATCGTCAATGAAACACGCAACGCCATTATTAATTACTTCTAAACTCGATGGGCCGTAGTTACGAGCAAGATAATCGCCCACTCTTTTTGCATTAAAATCACTCGTGGTAAACAGATCAATATCTATCGATTTCCGGTGGCCAATTTTCAACGCGAGCGCGGTGCCACCTACCAGGTTAAAATCTTTAAATTCTTTATCTGCCATCAATCTCCTGATCAGATCCAATGTCCCCTTCTCAACAGTTTCCGTCCGTAACATGCCAATTCATCTTCCCTCATTCCGAAATATTCGGTCACCTTCTTCACAACATAGTCGGGTAGGTAAACTATTTCCTTCCTCAGTGCAAAATCAACCTTCTCCTCTCCGTAAAACCGTATCAGCTCCTGGATTTCGTCCGCGGTACCCCGTTCCACCACACGCGCAATGATGCTCACATAGGAAGCCTGCCAGTCGATTGCATCAAACCGCCAGTCCCAGAACAATCGCCTGTGCAGATTAGGCACAGCGCCATTACCCGTATTTCCGTTTTCGGTCATGTTACGGGATAAATATACAACAATGGAGATTTATCCTTAACCCGTCAATGGAATCACCAGGGCAACACTCCGCTGGTTGCCATTGTAACTCGGTTGATATTTCAAATAACCATAGTCATTCAACTCCCGCATGCACTTGTTATATGTCGATCTCGCCCTGATCTTCGCATCATGCATAATCGACGCCCTTTCCAATAACACCGGGTTCCGGCACTCATTTTTCAGCCATGCCCTGAATAATGCCAGGTAAAGACTGATATGAACCGTCCCAATCCGATGATCATCAGAAATAGCATTATAAAAACCCGCTAGTTGCCTGATCGCACTCATAGCTCACACGCGTAATCCCTTACCCGAACTTTCAGGAGACTTTTGCAATTCTTTCACCTGCCTGCTATTTCTCATTTGAGTAGTGATCTCCTTCATCGTGTCATCATATATACGAATCCCTTTAAATTCCGGATCAGCAGCAATAAACCGTTTACTGTCAGCTCCACCTTCCGCAAAATTTACCGCATGCAGGTCTCCCCTTTTTAACGACCGGACAACTATGCTTTTCTGATCATCATTTCTTAACTCCGCTATGGGCAATTTTTCAAGCGTCTTCTCCAGGTCATAGCCATAATTCTGGTGAAACCGCCTCAGCTGGTAGTTAACACCGGTCTTCGCTCCAAAATCGAGCTTCACCCATGCATTGTACTTCGAACCATCCGGTCTGTCAAAGTCCCGATTCACCGAACGGCCATCCAGTAAATTGAAAGCTTCTTTTTTTGTGAATGCACGCCCATTATCAAAATAGAATGTCTGCGCTATCTCCCTCCCATCCGGCTTTGTCAGCAGCGCATCATACTTGTTTAGAAAATACATTTCCCTGTGCTGGCTCTTCCCGAACTGCAGACTATACCGCATTTTTCCACCATCGTATGCTTCATTATGCTCAAGCGAAAACTGCGGAACGCCTGATTTAATATTTTCCTCCAGCTTCGCATTCAACAAGTCGCCAAAGCCATGATACTTCAGCGTATTCTGCAAATAATTCAGATTATCCTGGTTCATATCATTTACGTTTAACGGTGTCCCGATATTAAATTCGTTCTCAAATAATGAATCGAAACGCTCATCATCCAGGTACAATGGATTTTGATCGATATTGGATTTGAGGGTGGCAGATATAAAACCATCAGAGTATATCACATAGTGAGAAATATCATCCCTTCCGGCATCTGCTTTGATACGGTCCAACAACCCCGCATGAACCGGTGGCAATTCCATATGCGAAAACGCCCGCTTACTGTTTCGCTTCCCGACACAATAATCCTCAGCATCTTTTTTCGCACTAAAGAATTTCAGGTCGCCATGGCCAGTGATATCAGAGAAGTCTGGGTAAGCCACCCAGGTCTTTCCCTCATTGATAGCCTTCGCCATTAGCTCACACACCTGTTTAGCAAAAAACTTATCGATAGTCATACAGCTAATGATTATTGTCAGAAAGAACCCTTGCTTTGATCAGCTTCCGGTTTGTCACCTTCAGTAAAAGATGCCGGCCACCATTGCGTTCGCCTATCTGTACAATAAGTTTCTTGTCATAGGGGATGGTGAATTTATCAATCGCGAATACAAAGGCACTGATATTATTCGCTCTCGCCTTTGTAATATTCCCGGTTATCAATTCCGGAATGAGCTCTGTTTCCTGGACAGCAGTTCTCTTACCTCTTCTCCTGTCCTTTATAAAATACCTGACGTAATCAATGTCATAATCGATCGGTGAACGGTTATCCAGCATTACATGAAAAAACATATGACTGTTCTTGATGTATATTCCATTGACCTTTGCCACCACAGCCAATTTTTCATCCCGGATACCTCGCATCTGCCGGGAATTATCCAGGATAGCCGCTGCATAATTTCTGATACCGGCCTTTTCTGTTTTGTGCTGCAGGTAGTGGACCGTTTGCTCCTGGCACTCCGCAAAAACCACATTGATGGCATAAACAGCCCCCTCCTTCGTCACTGCAGTGATATTCGTCGGTCTGAAATCTGCCATACCCGCCTTTGCCATCAACACATTTTCAGCACCCGGCACTTTCTGCACCAGCACATCCTTTGTCCCGATGTCAACATGAATGATTGCATCAGGAAAAACCAAACTGGTCGTTTTGCATTCACACAGCGAGACCACACAATTTGCCTGGGCAAACGATGCCACACAACACCACCACCCGCACAGCACTACAATTACTCTTTTCATTTTTCCAGCTTTATATTTTTTCATTTCTTAATAGCAATCGGTATCCTGCCTTAACAGTCACCCTTACCAGTTTGACTTTCTTACTCAGAAAATTTTTCGTTGTCGTAATCCCTGCCGCTGCCAATTGCGCCCCGAATGAATTGCTTATTATACCAGGCTCGATCTGCCGCAGGCTATTGTCCGCTGATTGCTTAGCAACATCTCTTGTAATCGCTCCCGGTATGTAAATACCCCGCAGGCCATCCATATCATACACTTCCATTTTCACCGGGAAGAGATAATTCTCAAAACGAATGCTTTCAATTTTTACATGTAGCCGCTCTCCATTGAGATTGGCAAAGCCATACACAAAATTTCCTTTGGGAATAAGCTTGCTATCCAGGACAACATCCTCCAGCAATCGCAATTTCACCACGGCGCCATTAACCAGCGTTTGGGATTCATGAACAGCAGCTTCGATTGAATTGGTTTGTATCTCCCCCGCCGCAGTATTTTCCAGACTATAGAAACCTCGCCCGAATTCCCGCTTTACCTCGTCCGACGATTTCACTTCAAACACCGGCGTCTCCTCTTCCCTGATCCTTGCTGTCAACCTCTCCCGTACCCTTTCGGGATGCTGTACATCCATTATCTTCTCCAGCATTGTATCAAGCTGCCGCATCTCCGGATCATCCTCCTCCTTTTCACTCATCAGCCGCATCAATTGCTCAAGACGTTCCACATCCTCTGTCATTTTCTGATGATGAACGGGTTTGGGATTATACTCAGGAAATTCCCTTTGCGAAACCGCTGGCTTGTTGATTTCCTTTTCCAGCAAACTGATTTTCTCCAAAACTTTTTCTTCTGCATCGGGACCCTCTACCGTGGTTTCGTCCTGGTTCATCAACCTGAAATAAGGATCGTTCTGTATTTGCTTTTCTCTTTCCTTCTGTAGCGCTTCCGCTTTTTCGTAAAAACTGAGTTTGGTCGCATTCTCTTCCTCTTTCACCTCTGCCGACGGCAGCTCGATATTCAATCCTTTTTCTTCCTTACCGGCAATTTTTGATTCAGCACCCGTGCCACCACCCAAACCCCAGAACGCCATCGTCAGAAAAGGAACTACCAGCACAGGTAGCATCATCAACATTTTCCTTTTCCGCAAAAACTTTTCAGACCTCACCTTTTTCTCCATAATCACCGTTTTTGTTCTGAATAAATTTGTTCCAAAAAAAACACCGAATCCATCAATCCCGGTCTTGCATGCATAATGCTGTCATATACCTGTTTTGAATACACTCGCAGGCTATCCATATAGCTTCTGAATTCCTGCAGTCGCTTATATAATACCGGACTAACCACCAGGACTTCATCATCTAATGGCTCTCCTGTTTTATCAAAATGCTTCGGCACAGCAACCTGCCCTGGAATTATCAGCTTTTTATTTTCACGAGGTAAAAACACGCGTACCACCGAGAGCAGGCTCAAGCCACCGAACACGATGCACACTACCGCCAGGACAACCATCTTCCCTCTGCTGCCCAACCCGGTGGTCATCTTTCCCAAACAACCGGCGAACCTTTCCTGGCAGTTCCGCCAACAATTTGCAATCCACTTCTTCATCGGTTAACACTTTTCAAATCCCGGTTCTCCAGCGTACGCCATTTCTCGATCAGGAAACCATGCGGGTTATTGTCAGATCGAGAGACATTCCGCAGATACCCTTCTGTAATCATACTCCGCGTGACGATAGTGCTTGGCCTTACAATCGTCAGCTTTCCCTTATAAGTGAAATAAAAAGGGTAACTATCAGTACTAATGATGATACTGTCCGCTTCGATGGTCTGGCTGATATTGCCCGCAATTAAATCCTGGTAATAACCATTCTCCCGCAGCATATCATATTGCCGCTTGGCCGAAGCATCAGCGAGATAAAGCGCTTTAGTAATATTCGATTGTATTACCTTATTGTCCGGGTCAAGTGAAAAGAAATACTGATGAAACATTTTCACATGATCTTTTGCCTCCACGGGGATATTATCCCTTCGTTCACGTGCAAAAGCCTCGATCGCTTTATCATTCGCCAGGACATAAATCCTGTTCTGCGAAGCAGCTACCATTTTTTTAGCCGAGTAGATGGCAAAAACCGTTACCCCCGCACAGACCAGCAAAAACAGCATTGAAAACACCCGCATATGCCGGAATGCTGTATCGATATTCTTCATTTGCCTGAACATATCAACTATTACCCTTTAGTTTATTTGTCAGATGGCTTGTTGACGTACTATCGTGATTATTCAAATTGCGCCGCAAGAAGTTGCCTGACGCGCTTATACCCCGCTTGGCCATTTCTGCCGTCCCCGAAGCCGCAGCTCCCGTCCCGGCAGCTCCGGCTTTGGCTGCAATCATTCCAGCTGCATTGGTTTTCGAAAGCAACGCACCACCGCCACCCGCATACACGACATAGTTAGCAATGGTAGGGACAGTGAAATACCCCAAAATGCCGATGACCATGAAAACCATATATGCGATATCTGTCGTACTAAAGAAAGTGTCGCCTATTTCCTCTATCTGCCCGATATCCACGATGATCATATTCTCCTGTATCTTCCCGATTATGGCGCCAAAAATATTGGCTATAGGCAGCCAGATAAATATGTTGATATACTTCGCCAGCCACATCGACAGCGTTCGCTGAAAGCCATCAAATACCGCCAGGCCGAAAACCAGCGGGCCCAGTATGGCCAGTATAATCATGAAAAACGTCCGGATCGTATTAATACAAAGTGCTGCCGCTTCAAAAAGCACTTTCAAAACCATTGAAATAAGCTCCTTGATCGAATTCTTGATTCTGTAGGAATATTTGGCCGCTGCAAACCGGATCGAGTTGCCTATACCTTGCAGCCAGTTCTCTTCACTTACGTCTTCATCAAACTCGTACTGGTACCATTTGTCATAATTGCCACTACCCGACTCGCCCACATACATCTGCCAGTAGATGGTCTTTTTGATCGCCTCCTCCTTCCGCTTCAATAGTTCGGCAATCGCATAATCCGAGTTTTCCACCATGGCGGCAGTACCCGTAACTGTTGGTTTCATAATACCATTGATCAAGGCTATAACAGAAGGGAAGATCAGTATCGCAAACCCTAAAACAAAGGGCCGGAACAGGGGATAAAAATCGATGGGCTCTGCATTGATAATGTGCTTCCACACTCTTACCGCTATATACCACATGGCGGCAAAACCAGCGAGCGCCCGGCCAACGTCGATCATGTCTTCGCAAAGCGGTAGCATATCCGTATACAACTGGTCAAGCACCGAATGAAGGCTCTTGATGCCATCAGACAGTTCGCTGTTCTGCCCGAAACACAATGCCGGCACCATTATCATCAACAATCCAACTGCTCTTTTCACCCTTCACTATTTTATGCCATGAACCTTTCGCATCACATCCACTTCACGCTGCTCGCCCGCTCTCTGCAATCCCAGGATGGTGTTCCCGGCATTAAACTTTCGCAGAAACGAAAGCTGCCTATCCACCTCATTATAAATCCTGTCAATAGCGGCTAACCGCTCATCATCACTCATCCTCACCTGGCCCGCAGTTACTACGATCAATAATTCATCAAGATTTTTCAGACTGGAACTATAAAGCCGATTATACACCCTGCCGAGGTAACCGATCTCTGATTCAGTAAAATTTTCATTTTGCCGGAACCGGTTGAAGGCTGCCTTGCCCTCTTTCAAAATGCGTATCTGCCCGTTAATGATATCAGCCACCCTCCTGTAATTTTTGACCACCGGGCTAACCTCGAGCAGCTTATCCAGAAAAACTTTATGAATACTGAAATTCCCCTCGCTGATATCTTTTATGGCAGTATACCCTGTGCGCAGAATCTCATACCCTTTGTACAGGTTATCCAGTATCTGTCGCAACTGCGTCAGCTTCTCCACATTCAGCAACAATTGCTGCGCTTCCTGCGACTGCGCCGGCAACCTGACCGGCCTTAACAAAAGCATCCCCGCCAGACAAACTATCAACCACCTCATAAAAAAGTTTTATTCAAGACCAAACCATCTTTTTGACCGCTCCACCTCAATCAACTCAGCCAAACGCTGCAAGGCGATGCCTCGCGTATCATCCTTATATGAGCGGCAGAACCTGTATTGATCCAAAAGCTCATTCCTGATCGCTTCAATTCTCGTCATCCGTTCATCATCCTTCATTTCCAACTCGCCATCAGTGATCACCATTATCAACGCACGCAACCCCGCAACGCAATTCTCCAACAATCGGTCAGCAACCTTTTTAAACTGAATTATCTCAGGACCCGTAAATTGACCGCACTCGCTCACTATATCAAGCGTACTCTTGACCTGCTTCACAATCTGCTTTTGCACCGAAATAATATCCGCTACCGCCGCTGAATTCCTGATAACAGGGCTTACCGATTTCAACGCATTAAAAAAAACATCGTGTAACTCAAAATCGCCCGTCTTTATCGCATTGATGAGCGTGAGCCCTTTTTGTGCCACCTCATAACCGTCCTTCAAATAGCCCAGGTAAACCTTTAAAGCCAGTATCTGTTCAACGAGATATTTCCGCTGTGTTTTCCGCTGCCTGAACCACTCGTCCCAGGTCTGCGCCTGCGTTACCATACTACAAATCACCAACCCGATTATTACTGAAACTCTCTTCATTGCAACCCGTACCATTTCTTCATTACGTCAATTTCATTTTTCTCCTTTGCCCTTTGCAGGCTGATGATCCTGTTCTGTGTATTGAACTGCCGCAGATCAGTAAGGTTCTTTTCGATTTTATCCGCCGCCAGGCTGATAATCTCAAGTCGTTTGGCATCACTCATCTGTGTTGTAAATGCCGTGGCCACCAGCAACAGCTGGTCAAGATTCTTAATGCTTTCCCCCAGTATGCCCGCATACACCTTTTGCATATACTGCACCTCATCAACAGAAAAATTTCCGTCCTGGCTCACAAGATCCTTTGCCCGCTGATACTCTTTGACCAATTGCTTCTGTTTATCCACTACATCTTTGATCCGGTGGTAATAGCTGATCGCTGTCTTGATCTTCCACAACTCTTCAAAATAATCCGCATACAATTTTCTCTGCCGCTCCACCCAGTCAGCAATCTCGTCCAGCCTCAGTTTTGACATCGCATTCTCCACCGTCTTCGCTGCGTTCTGCAACCAGATCGTCTCGTTCTGCAAACGTTGAATTTTCAGATCAACCGCCTTGATCACCTTCTTGACGCCTTCCGCTATTACCTGCGCCACCTCTGCCTGCGCACCGGCCTTACTCGCCGTCCCAAGCATTAACAGGATATAAATGGCTAACTGCTTCATACGACCGTTCGATTTTTTTGTAGATAACCCCCCCATCATGATGGTATTCGATTCAGGATAAAAAGAAATCATCCTTCCCCGCTCATTGACCAACAATGTCCCTGTTTCTTCACGGTATTCCCCCGTCCATCGCCTCACCTTATACTCCGGCTCCAGCGCCTTTCCATCCACCGTTTTAAAAGTCCTGTACCTGCGAGTTACCCGGTAAATCTTTCCGGCACGCTGTAACTCCAGCGTATCAAACAGCCGCGTATAACTGTCCTCGTCATGCTTCAGCTCAGAATATTGAACATATTGCCCTGGAATAAAGCTCTTGTTAGCCCCCGTATTACAAACGGAACAAAAAGCCACCACGAAAAACACAATGAATAGTTGAATAATACTCATGACTTCATTTTTTTGTTCTCATTTCCTCTGCCAGCGCTTTGACTCCCTTTCTTATATCCCCGCCAAATTTTTTGGCGTATTCCATCACCTTCATTTTCTCCGTTTCTTCTGTCGTGTAAACCAGGTACTCTTCCAGCGAAACCTCTGTCCGGTACACTTTCGAAAGCACCCCGCCCAGCGAGATAAACACCTCCTTGTATTTTTTTGCCGGATCATTCGCTTTATTGACAGAAAGCACCAACACCTTTTCCTTTTCAGTAAGCCCAAGCAATTCCTGTATCTGGTCGAACTTATTCTGGTACTTACTCTGATCCAGCAGTATCTTACAATCGGAATTATTGATGATGGCCTGCTTAACAATCGGCGACGAAATGATATCTTCCACCTCCTGCGTAACAACAATCGCCTCTCCAAAAAACTTGCGCACCGTCTTGAACAGGTATTGTATATATTCTGCCATTCCCTCCTTGGCAATCGCCTTCCAGGCTTCCTCGATCAGAATGATTTTTCGGATGCCCTTTAGTTTGCGCATCTTGGAGATAAACACCTCCATGATGATGATGGTAACGACGGGGAATAATATGGGATGGTCCTTAATACTGTCCAGCTCAAAAACAATAAATCGCTCGTGCAGCAGATCAAGATTTTCAGTAGCGTTCAACAGGTAGTCAAACTCGCCTCCCTTGTAATAAGGCCGCAGCACGTACAGAAAATTTCCAATATCAAAATCCTTCTCCTTCACCTGCTCCGCCTTCAACACCTTCACAAAATCATGCTGCAGGAACTCATAAAAAGAATTGAAACACCTGAAATCCACCTTTCGCTCATAATACAACTGCAAGGCATTGCTCAGCGCCACATACTCACTTCGATTGAACGGCTCATCATCCTTCTTCCACAAAGCCAGCAACAGCGTTTTTATACTTTCCTTCTTCTCCGTATCCGGCAATTCACCTGATTCGATATAAAAAGGATTAAACTTTATAGGATGCTGCTCGCTGTATGTAAAATAGTAGCCCCCGACCATCTCACATAACCCCTTATAGGAATGCCCCACATCCACCAGCACGACATGTGTCCCCTGCTCGTAATAACTCCTCACCACATGATTTGTGAAAAAACTCTTCCCGCTTCCCGATGGACCAAGTATAAACTTGTTCCTGTTGGTACAGATTCCCCGCTTCATCGGCTCGTCTGAAATATCCACGTGAACAGGCATTCCCGTTAACCTGTCTCCCAATCGTATTCCAAAAGGACTTGGCGACGACCGGTAATTAGTCTCAAGATTCAGAAAACAACATCCCTGTTCCGCAAACGTGTCAAAGCACTCATTCATCGGAAAATCTCCTTCATTCCCTGGTATGCCCGCCCAGTAGATCTGTGGCGCTCCATTCACTTCGTGTTTGGGCACAGCATCCATCTGGGCAAGGGCAGCACTTACCAGGTTCTTGAGGTCCTTTGACCTCGATTTATCATCCGTCCACACCAACACATTGTAATGAGCCTTAACCGGCAACCTTTGTTCACCAATAGCTTCATTCAGGAAATCATTGGTCGCATCCCGGCTGATCGCATTCTCCCTCGAATAAGCCGAAAGCGATTGCAGCCGCAGACGCTTGCTCTCCAGCCGCTTTATAGTCTTTTGTGCATCATCAATAAACAGGTACTGGTTGTAGATATGATTGCAGGGAAGTAATTGTCCCAACGGAGAAGCAAAACCCACGCTGAACTTCGTCCGGTCTGTACTGTACCTGTCATAATTAATCCGCGAACCACATAGTGGCGGCAGGTCTTCCGCATCTGCCAGCGTAAACAACTGGCAGAACAAATCCCCCACGCGCAAATCATCCTTTAAAGAAAGATCACGAATCACATTGCCTTCCACCCGCAGGTTCAGATAACTTTCAATGATCCCTACCAGCCGCTCATTGTCCAATCGCTTGAGCCTGACGAAACCACTGTCGTTCATAATACTCTCAAACTGTCCCACCGTATCTAAAAACTCCTGCAACAACTTTGGCGACAAAGTCTCTTCGGGTACAATTGACCGGCGCAGCAGGTTCGAAAAGACAGAGCTTCCCGGTCGCCTGCCCGCCGGCTTTTTTGTAACCAACACTAAACAACAGTGATGTAGAAAAGGACGCTCATTAAAAAACCGCTCACTGCACCTCGTCAGAAAACTCGCATCCTCCCTTGAAAAATCCGCCTGGTACCGCGCTTCCGTAAACCAATCTTGCTTGTGAAACACCGAATGCTTCGGAAGTATCTTAATGGCCTTGATCAATACCTGGTGCAAGGCTTCATACTCCTGATCAGAAAGCGTGAAGATTTCCGGGAGCGTCACTTCAAAAGCCACCGTGATATCACCCTGCTTCGACAGTATGCAATCCTGCTCCACGCCCATCACCGGTAACAAATCCTTCAACACCCTTTCCATCACTTCAGTTTTTTCTCAAGCCACTAAACACTTTCCGAGACCGGCTGACCACCCTGTGAGGCATCATTCGCCGCGCCGTTTTTTTCATCATCCCATACTGCCCATACTTCTTACTGAGTCCATATACATAGTGAAACAGCCAGGCCCCCAGTATTACAACAACCAGCACACAAACAAATGTGTTTACATTCAGTATGTACAACGTGGCAAACACAACCAGCAATCCAATCAAACCAGCCCCCAGGTACCAGATATACTGTGCCTTCAATCCTTTAAACTCAATCGCCTTGTTAATCCCTTTGTTGATCGCATACACGCTGACTGACATACCCAAATCTTAAAGACCAAAAAATGCTCTTAACACCGTCGCTACGATCACCAGGAATACGCAGCTGCCAAACCATGCCGCCGCTGTTCTCCCCGTATCCGGGTCACCCGAATTCCACTTCTGATAAACCTTGATCGCACCGATCAGCCCGACGATGGCGCCGCATGCATACATCAGGTTGGCGCCGCTGTCAAAATAGCTCCTCACCTGCTGGTTGGCATCATTCAGCGCCGCATTTACATCCTGCGCCGAGGCCCGCAGACTAACCGTAAAAAAAAACCGTTGCGGCAAATGTGCGCAATACCCTGCCCTTGTTGCGACTAAAGCAACCCAATCTCCTCACCCGCATAATTTCTTTGCTTTTGTTTTTACCGAATAATGATTAGATCATATAAAACCGCTGAACAAAATTTCCTTTTATAATCACCACCCGGCGGCTCCTGCAGATGCAGGAGCCCGGTAGTGAATCGGCAGACATACCGGTCTTCCATCCCTGCTTAACCCGTCTCACGGAATGGCATGGCTGCACTATTGGTTGCGCTCCGGCACCGTCTCCCCGCGTTCTTCCATACGACCGCCTTTGCCCATCAGCAACAACTGCCGGAAATCATCCCTGTAAAAAATTAGAAGGATTATGAAATAATAAAGGGTTACCAGCAAGGCCAACACCGTCAAATATTCTGCCCAGGAAACTTGTTTCAACATACACTCACAATTACGATCTCATGAAACCAAAATTACGTCTTTGTATATGCGAAACGAGTTGAAGTAGTTCATGAAAAACGAGATGCTTAAGGCACCCGGACATAATTGAGTTTTGTTCTTATTTTGCCCAGCCATTCAGGACTGACATTGAGGAAGGCCGCTATTAATTTGAGAGGAATACGCATACCAAGATCGGGGAAGTAATCAAGGAAGAATTTATACTTTAGCTCAGCTGGTTGATGATTTGTGTGCCGGAAATAGTTCCAGACTTTTCCCAATACTTTTGCAGTCACCTTTCTCGTAACCGCATTAAACTCCGAAAAGTTGCTTTCAAGAAAATGTAACTCCCGGTAACTTATATAATAGACCGTTGCATCTTCCAGCGCGCGCAGGTTTACATCACTCGGCACCTGGTTACAAAAACTATCAAGTATGATAACATCACCTTCTTTCATAAACCAGCAAGACACAGGCCGGTCTTTATCCTCATAATCACAATGAATAATTCCCTTCGACACGAAGTAGATATTCTCGCAGGATCGCCCTGCCTTCAACAAGTATTCCTTTTTCCTGATCGACCTTGCCTTAACAGTTTTCAGAAGAAACTCCCGCAGCTCCGGCGAGAAGGCAGCAAAGGATTCGAGGTACTTCAACAATGTATCCATAGCACTAAGGTTTATGGTAACAAGGATGACACACCACCCTTCAATCACAAAACTTCCATCCAAAAATATAAAAAATTCATTAAAATGTAACCTTTATGTTACTTTTTATTACCTTTGGGTGACATTTTGATAACTATATATCACATCATTTATGAAAAAGACACCAAAACCTGGCCCCTTTTTCTGGTACGTGGGCCTTATCCTGATCGTAGTTGGACTAACATTTCTTAACAATGCCTCAACCACGAGCGCTGAACAACTTATACTTGTCGGCTTGTACACACTTTTCCTCTCAAGAATCGAGCGGGTAGACGAAAGATCAAAAGCATTAAAATCTTCTTCGATCCATATTGCATTTTTGCTTAGCTATGTAATCAAGGTGATAGTAGCTGCATTATTCGGTAAAGGTGTGATCTCCTTTGAACTGACGGAAATAAACCACTTTCTTATACTTGTCTTTACCCTTGCCCTAATCATATACTATAGCCGTCTTTACATTACAATAGGCATTGCAGACAAAAACTGATTACATAACAAAACGTACCGAAATTGAAAAACACTGTGAAGGTTGAAAGAGCGAGGCTCGATATGACTCAGCAAGAACTTGCTAACAAGGTCGATGTTTCCCGCAAAACCATCGTCCTCATTGAAGCTGGCGGTTATGACCCGTCGATTACGCTGGCGTTAAAAATTGCTGGTATATTTAATAAAAAGGTTGATGAAATATTTGAACTAGAAGATGAAGATTGGGTAAAATAGCAAGAAAATACTTCATTTTCCAACCTTGTACACGGAGCCTGTCGGCCACCTGCTGTTCTACAAAGAATAAATGAAAAACGCAATTACATTACTTCGATCTCGTGCAATATTTGATGAATACCGGCAAAGAAAGTTTCGTCATTGGATTATCTGGATTATCTATCATCTCGCTCTCTAAAATTTTGAAAGTGGTTATTGTTTCATTTAAATCAAAAATAAAATAGTGCGCAAATTCATTCGTGGAACTACCAGTAGACGGTTTAAGCGGCGCTTGCATCTCTGTTTTATAGCCAACTAACTGAGTAAAAGTCAAAAATTTGTCGATGGAATCTACCTCCTGTTTTACTAAATCGAATTTTTCTACAAGGCTGTCGGGATGTGGCAAGTAATGCGATTTAAAGACCAATGTCTTACTACTTTTATCATCACGCCACCAAAACAAAACAAACCTGTTTCCAGAGTTATTAAAAACATAAGTAAAAATCGAATCTGATTTTACCCGAATCGGTGATTGCACACTGTCTATCAGAGTAAGAACTTGCGAATCTTCGGGTTCAAATACTTTTTCAAGATTGCTTTTCAATTTGCTCATAGAACCACGAGGAGTTGGCTCATAGCAATTTAATAAACCAATTAATAGAATGACAACAGAAACACAGATTTTGATTCTCATTGTAGTAAAGATTTGATTTAATTTTCATCTTCAAGCCACCACGGAACGCCATTTGCTTTAGCTTTGTCTAATTTGTCTTTATTCCCAAGGTGTCCCTGCCCCGATCGCCATTGTGTGTTCCCAATGGACCTTCGATAAATATTTGTAACTTGAATGGAGCTTACGTGATTCTTCCCGCCATTAATAGAATAGCCCACGTTATGCCCAATAAGTTCATGAGCCAACAATTCACCTAAGGAGGATGGCGCAAGATTTCCTACGCCGTCATTCGCCGTCCTGTTGTCTGTTAATACCCCTTTGGAGTCTAGCGCAATTACAGCAACCGTATGATTTCCTAGTTGATCGGACCACCCACCGGCATATGCTTCATCAACATGGGGTGCAGTCGATTCTGCTCGACTAAGTAAAAAACTGTTAAGATTAATTCTTTTATCTGCGTTTAGCTCCTGCCCTTCAGAAACGACTCCTACAAAATGCTTAGTTTGAGAATTGACAGCTTTCATATACCCGCGTGCCAACCTCTTAATATCCTTGCTCTCTATCTTCTTTAAAGATGCTCTAAACTCTTTCCTATTTATTGGGCTAAATGCTGCCCGTAGTAATAGACATCTTTGTTTACCTGCTTCAATTGTCTGCCTAGTCCAAATTTCTCAAGCTGCGCTTTCAAGAATGGCCTTCTTTCCTTCAAAAATTGATTGATAGCTTCGGCTCTGTCCAGTTGAGTTTCGAGTCCCTGTATATGGGAAAGCGCACCTTTCACCCTTTGTGACGAGAGTCCCTTAAGCTGAAATTGTTGTTGATCCAGGAAGCGAAGAGAACTGGAAAGTGTATCCAGATATGGGTAGTAATCTTTATACTTTTGAGGTGTAGTTAGCCGGGAATCTAAGCGCTTATACTTTGCCTCAGCATCACCAAACACAATGCCCGCGGCTAAAGAATCCTTTTGAGCAAGTTTCTTTTGAAGTTTTGCCTCACGCTGCTTAAATCTGGCAAGATACCTGGCAGCCTGCTTGTTTATTTTCGTTTCAAGAGAAGTAATTCGGCTACTAACTCTTACCACAAAACCTGCAGGCAGACCCTCGGGTGGCTCTTCGCGTAAACTGGCGTTTTGAGCTCGGCACGGCAAAATAATACCAATGCCTGCTCCGATTATAAGCAGCAGCTTAATGGTCATTAATACTGGTTTAGACTTAGTGGTTAATTCAAACCGCCTTCATAGTGCCTGGATAAAACATAAATCTAACGAACCTGTACACGCAAACCAATGACAACTTTATAACTGTGTCGTTTTTGCGCATAACTGTGAAGAAAACGATACTTTCTGTGAACTGGAAATTAAACGGAGATCGATTAAATATACAATACTTTATTCTACCGGATACCACCAAGTGACATATTTTGATTTATGTCGATAATAGGAAACACTTACTGAGTTATGCAACCGCACAATGATTTGCGATAAATATTACAGCTCACGCAACAGATAAGTACCAGCAGCGATCAAAGTAATTCAAAATCCCGGTTTCATTTCACATTAATTCTGCTGCAAATTTCGGACTGTGCCGGAATTTGCGACAAGGAGGTCGGCATAAACACAAGGCCAACGCACAAGGCCATCTTTTATACCGCTCCTCCTTGCGCAAAATTCCGGTCACAGTCCGGTGGTCGCACCATAATTAATTCTTTAACAAAAATGAATTTTATGGAATGCACCATCGAAAAATCAACACTGTTCCAGGTAGCCGAAATCGAATTAGTTTACAAATCAAAAGTACCCGCTTCAATGCGTCCGAGAATTGAAAAATCAGAAGACGCCTACAAAATTTTGAAAAGCATCTGGAACATGGATAAGATCGAACTGAACGAGGAAGCCAAACTGCTCTTACTAAACAAAAGCAACAAAGTTCTCGGAATTATTAACCTTTCAGCCGGAGGCACCAGCGGTACAATTGTCGACCCAAGACTGGTGTACGCAGCCGCCCTGAAAGCAAATGCTTTGAGTATAATTTTGGCGCATAATCACCCAAGCGGCAATCTTACCCCCAGCAAATCGGACGAATTGCTGTCTGGCAAACTCAAGGAGATTGGAAAATATCATGATATCAACCTGCTCGACAGTATCATCATCACAAAAGAAGGTTACACTTCACTGGCAGATGCAGGGCTTTTATAGCCCTGCCTTTTTTTATGCAAAACACCTTACAGTGACTTCAATTTTTCATTAAACTCACTCAATTCTGCCCGCTTCAGAATCTCTCCAATCACCGCTTTAATTCCTTCCTTCGACTCATCTGAAACAAGTGAGATCAGGCTATCCGAATCAGCCGCACCGGCATTCAATCCTGCCTCAATAACCCTTGATAATAACAGCACATCCCTCCTGCTCATACTGAATCCAACCTTCACCGATTCATTCATTCCAGGAAGCGATAACAAAGCTTCATACACTTTCAATTTTTCTTTCACCGCACTGTTTCCCATAACTCAGAATTTAAATGACGAATAAATTTTTCACACACCAAAAATATTCTGAATTGCCGTGAACAGCCTGACCGAAATATGATCAGGTATAGGAACTGAATACACTCGTTACTAAATTTACTTCCTCCCGCTTCTGACAATCTTACGTAACAGAATTTCCCTGTAAAACGGTTTCAGCATTTGCCACAAACAAAAACGCCAAACCCAGAAACACGAAACAGCAAAACAGTATTTGAATAATCATCTCGCACCACCAACGTTCGATAATCAGCATCCCTCATGAATACCGTCAGCATATCACAATATCCGCCCTGCACCACGACGCAGTTGTTTCAGGGTGCCCGCATTTGCACCCGGCAAGATGTACAAACGTGACACGTTTGAATTTTTTGGGCCCTCCACTCGGAACTCGTTCGGGCCGGGGGGCATGTACTTTACAACCCAAGAAAATGAAGAAACAGGACAGTGAGATCAGGAAAAAATGGGTAATCATGCGCATGAAC
>ENA-UOVV01000981-UOVV01000981.1-compost-metagenome-genome-assembly--contig:-NODE-981-length-26079-cov-11.547648_pt1 | contig 26079 bp, 23 predicted proteins | sample MGYA00238155_ERZ761577 | MGnify/ENA primary metagenome ERZ761577 (study PRJEB28898, sample SAMN06268775) | compost metagenome | isolation source: Emeryville, CA | place: USA:Emeryville, CA | collected...
TCAATATCCCTATTTTCGATACAAACTTCCAGAGAAACAAGGGATTGTCAAGATTTCCGCGGCGGCCCTGGCGTTGAAGACTCCGTGATATCGGCCATGGCCGTCGTCTCGCGCTGCCGGGACCACCTACGCGTTGACGGTGCGGGAGGGTGGCGATAACATCCCGGAAATCGCTATATCAGATCGAAAATCGGTACTAAGTATGCCCCCTGCATCCAGCGCTTCCGGCACCGGGCCGGATCATCCCGGCTTCCGCTATGTCGAAAATTGCTGGATCGGGCTCGCCGACGGCGTCAGGCTCGCGGCGACGCTGTGGATCCCCGATGGCGCGCAGGACGCGCGGTTCGATGCGATCGTCGAAGTGCTGCCCTATCGCAAGCGGGACCACACCGCTGCCCGCGACTATCAGAACCACGGCTTTCTCGCCCGCGAGGGCTTCGTCGGCGTGCGCGTCGACATGCGCGGCTGCGGGGATTCGGAAGGCGTGTTCGACGCCGCCAAAACCTATGACGACATCGTCGAGGTGATCGCCTGGGTCAGGGCGCAGGCCTGGTCGTCCGGATCGGTGGGCATGATGGGCCTGTCATGGGGCGGCATCAACGCGGCGATGGCCGCCGTCCGGCAGCCGCCGGGCCTCGAGGCGGTGGTGGCGTGCAGCTTTTCCGCCGACCGCTACGGCGTCGGCATGATCTGGAAGAACGCCTGCATGCTGAACGAGAATTTCGGCTGGTCGACCGCGGTCGCCGGATTCTGCAGCCGGCCGCCCGATCCGGCCGTTATGGGCGAAGGCTGGCGCGCCGCCTGGCTGCAGCGCCTCGAAGGGCTGTCGCCGCCGGTCGCCGATTATCTCGGCAGGCAGCGGCGCGACGACTACTGGGCCGAGCACCGCGTCGCCGATCCGTCCGCCATCGAGGTGCCGCTTCTGATGTATGCCGGCTGGGCCGACAGCAACTATGCCCAGACCCTGCCCGCCCTGATGGCGGGTGCGAGCGGGCCGCGGCGGGCGATCTTCGGCCCATGGGGCCACAAATATCCGCACCTTGCCATTCCCGGTCCCGGGCGCGACTTCCTCGGCGAGGCGGCGGACTGGTTCCGGCGCTGGCTCGGCAAGCCGCCCTCCGGCACGGCGCCCGACGAAGCCGGCTATTGCGCCTACGTCATGCAGGACATGCCCGCCCGGCCCGCCTTCGCGACGGTCGCCGGCCGCTGGGTCGAGGAAGCGGCCTGGCCGCCGCAGGGAGGCGCCGAGCTCGCGCTGCATCTGGGGGCCGGAAGCCTGTCGCGGCGGCCCGGCCCCGGCCTGACGCTCGCCCACCGGTCGCCGCTGGTCACGGGCCTTGCCGCAGGCGAGGTGATGCCGTGCTTCAACGCCGGCGTCGAGCCGGAGCTCCCGGGCGACCAGCGGGAGGACGACGGCAGGTCGCTGACCTTCGACACCGCACCGCTGGAGGACGACGTCGAGAGCATCGGCGCGCCGGTGCTCGACCTGAGCTTCAGCGTCGACCGCCCGGTCGCCTTCCTCGCCATCCGGTTGTGCGAGGTGGCACCGGACGGCGCGTCGGCACGCGTCAATCTCGGCCTGCACAATCTTACGCGCCGGACCGGCGAGGACGCGCCGACGCCGCTGGTGCCGGGGCAGGTCTACAACCTGTCGCTGCCGCTCGACTTCAAGGCTTACCGGTTCAGAAAGGGCAACCGCATCCGCCTTGCCGTCTCGACCAGCTACTGGCCGATGGTATGGCCCTCGCCGCAGCCGGTGACGCTGACGGTCCACACCGCGGAAAGCCGCCTGCGGCTGCCGCTGGGCGGGCAGGCGAAGCCTGCGCAGGCGCCGCGCCCGCCGCGTCTCGGCCCGTCCCTGGCGCGGATCGAGATCGAGCCGCCAGCGCGTGAGCGCGTCGTGTCGCACGATCTCGTGGCCGGGGAGACCAGCGTACGGATCGTCGAATCGGCCGGCACCTACCGTCTCGACGACCGCGACTGGACCGTCAGCTCGCGCAGCGAGGAGACGCACCGCATCCGCGACGGCGACCCGCTGAGCGCGCGCGCCGACATCCGCTGGGACTGGCGTTTCTCGCGCGGCGAATGGACGGCAAGGACGGAGACGGTGGCAGGGATCACCTGTTCGGAGACGGCCTTCCATACCACGCTTCTCATCCGCGCCTTCGAAGGCGGTCGGCAGGTCTTCGAGCGCCGGTGGGACCACGAGTTCGCACGCGACCTGCTGTGAGGAAAAGGGAACGGACATGCTGGACACGACCGGAAGACAAGCCGGGCCGCACCTCGCGGCGCGCGAGAAGACCCTGCGCGAGGAGCTTTCCGCGGCGTTCAGGCTGACGGCGCAATTCGGCTGGAACGAGGCGGTCGCCAATCATTTCAGCGTCGCGCTTTCCGACGACGGCCGCACCTTCCTGATGAATCCGCGCTGGCGCCACTTCGCCACCATCATGCCCGACGACCTTCTCGTGCTCGATGCGGATGCCGCCGGGACCATGCAGAGGCCGGATGCGCCCGATCCGTCGGCCTGGACGATCCATGGCCACATCCATTCGGCGCTGCCGCACGCGCGTTGCGTCCTGCACGTGCATCCGCCCTACGCCACCGCCATCAGCGCGCTCGCCGATCCTCAGATCAAGCCGGTCGACCAGAACACGGCGCGCTTCTTCGGGCGGGTCGCGGTCGATCTCGACTATGGCGGGCTCGCCGACAACGAGGCGGAGGGGCGCCGGCTGGTCGAGGTGCTGGGCGACAAGGCGGTGATGATGATGGGAAATCACGGCGTGCTCGTCACGGCCCGGACGGTGGCGGAGGCCTTCGACGAGCTCTACTATCTTGAGCGGGCCTGTCAGACGCTGCTTCTCGCCTATTCCAGCGGCCAGAAGCTCAGCATCCTGCCGGACGAGCTGGCGGCGAGGACGGCGCGCGAATGGGATGCCTATCGCCCGTCCGCGTTCGATCACTTCCGCGAGCTGCGGTCCCTGCTGGAACGGGTGCCGCTCCGCCTGACGTGAGCGCGCCCGGGATCGGACGGCGCCGATCCTCGCGCCTCGCCAGGCGCTTCCTCGCAGACGGGGCGCGGCCAGGCGGGAGGCGCGTCGCCACCGGTCTGGCGGACGCTGCCGTCCGCCAGCGACAGGGTCACCCGGAGCGGGCTTCCCTTCAGGGCCGGCGCGGCGCCGGGTGAAAACAGGCAGGCCAGGCACATCAGGTGAGGTCCGCGGTCGGGCCTCGCCCGGAACCGGAGGAGGACAGACGATGCAGACCGCCGGACATGCCGCCGCCGGCCCGGACCGCTGGGCGGTCTTCGCGCGCTGGCTGCCGGCCGCGGACGGAAGCCGCAGGCTGCTTCAGAACCAGTATGTCCATATCCGTGGAAATACGATCGAGGCGGTGTCTCCCGACCGGCCCGACGCGCATGTGGACGTGCTGCGGGAACGGGACGCGCTGGTGATCCCCGGTTTCGTCAACCTGCACAACCACTGCATCAACGGCTCGATGTTCAAGTGCCTGCGCGACGATACCCCGTTTCCGGAGCCGGTGATAAACCGGCTGATCTACGACCTGCTCCAGCCGATGAGCGAGGTCGCCCAGACGGCGCTCGACCGGAACGACGTCGTCGCGCTGACGACGCTCGGCCTCCTCGACGTGCTGAAGGGCGGCTCGACCACCATCCTCGACCAGTGGAACATCCGCCAGGAGAGCTGGTTCGAGGCGGCGGCCGCGACCGGCGTCCGCGGCTATGCCGCGCCCTCCGTCATGTCGGTGACCGACGTGCAGGTCGGCGCCGGCGAGGTGACCTATACGTTCGGGGCCGACGAGGCCGCGATGATGGCCGAGCTTGCCCGGCTTCACCGCATCCATGACGGCAGCGAGGACGGGCGCATCCGGGTGATCATGTCCGGCCATGCGCCGGACACCTGCTCGCCCGAGCTGCTTGCCGCCCTGCGGGCTGAGGCCGATGCGCTGGGCTGTCCGGTCACGATCCATCTCAGCCAGACCGAGGACGAGGTGCGCATCGTCCAGGGCCGCTTCGGCAAGACTCCCGTCGAGCTGCTGGACAGCGTCGGACTTCTGGGCCGCGACCTGATCGCCGCCCATTGCGTGCACCTGACCGAGCGCGATCTCGAGCTCCTGCGCGGGTCCGGGACCACGGTCGTCAACTGTCCGGTCAGCTTCATATGGGGCGGCGAATCGGTGCCGTTCAGCCGCACCGCCGCGCGCGGCATCCGCACCTGCTTCGGCACGGATTCGCACGGGCTCGCCTTCCTCAACGAGGCCCGGCTTGCCGGCTGGCTGTCGAAGCTGCACGACCGGCGGCCGGACAGCGCGTCGGCCTACGACATCCTCGATGCCGGCACGCGCCAGGCCGCCGACGCCCTGGGGCGGCCCGATCTCGGCCGCATCGCGCCGGGCTGCCGGGCCGATCTGCTCGTCGTCCCGCTCGACCGAACCCAGTTCCAGCCGGTCTGGGACCCGGTCAAGAGCCTCGTGTGGAAGTCGCATGGCTGCGATCACCACCTTGTCGCGGTCGACGGCCGCATCGTCGTACGGGAGGGGCGCAGCACGCTGGTGGACGAGCGCGAGCTCATCGGCACCGTGGCCGAGGCCGCCGGCCGTTTCTGGGCCATCGCGGAAAGACAGGGGCGTATGGACGCCATCAGGACGACGCGCGCGGCGCTCGTCTGAGGCTTGCCCGTCAGCCCGTGGCACCTGAGCGCGCGGCCAGCAGCCGGTCCAGCCAGTCGGGGTCCATCTGCGGCACGGAGGACAGCAGCAGCTCCGTATAGGGATGGTGCGGCGGCGCCAGCACCGTCTCGCGGGCGCCCTGCTCGACCACGCGGCCGTTCTGCATGACGATGATCTCGTCGGCGATCGCCTTCACGGTGACCAGGTCGTGGGTGATGAAGAGGAACGAGACCGAAAGCTCGTCCTGCAGCCGCTGCAGCAGCTTCAGGATGCCCTGGGCGACGAGCTGGTCGAGCGCCGATGTCACCTCGTCGCAGATGATGAGGTCCGGCTCGGCCGCCAGCGCGCGGGCGATGCAGACGCGCTGTTTCTCGCCCCCCGAAAGTTCGTCTGGGAAGCGCTGCCCGTAGCCGGGGTCGAGCTCGATCATCTCGAGCAGCCGGTCGATGCGCTCCTGCCGCTCCCTGCCGTTCAGGCGAAGGTAGAATTCCAGCGGCCGCATCAGGATCTCGTTCACCCGCTGTCGTGGATTGAGCGCGGTGTCCGGCGATTGGTAGATCATCTGGATGCGTTTCAGATGCGCGCGCGACCGCTGGCGCATGCGTGGCGGGAGCGGCGCCCCGTCGAACAGGATGCGGCCTTCCGAAGGCGGCAGCAGCCCGGTTATGACGCGCGCGAGCGAGCTCTTGCCGCTGCCCGATTCTCCCACCACGGCGACGGTGCGCCGGCGGCCGACCGCGATCGAGACGTCGTGCAGGATCTTGAAGCCGCCGCCATAGGCCGCGCTCACATTGTCCACCCGCAGCAGCGGCTCCTCGCCGGCTTCTGCGGGCACTGCCGGGCGGGCGGCCGCCCTGAGGCCGAGCAGGTCGCGTGTATAGGCTTCGCGGGGCGTCGACAGCATGCGCCGCGTCTCGCCCTCCTCGACCACGCGCCCGTGGCGCAGGACCATGATGCGATCGGCCATCTGCGCCACGACGGCCAGGTCGTGCGTGATGTAGAGCGCGGCGGTGCCGAACTTCTCGACGATCAGCTTGATCGCGGTCAGGACCTCGACCTGCGTGGTGACGTCGAGGGCGGTCGTCGGCTCGTCGAACACGATGAGCTCGGGCTGGCAGGCCATCGCCATCGCGATCATGGCCCGCTGGAGCTGGCCGCCCGAGACCTGGTGCGGATAGCGGTAGCCGATGCCGCCAGGGTCCGGCAGGAGCAGGGTGCGGTACATCTCCTGCGCCTCGGCCTGCGCCTGCCGCCGCGACTTCAGACCGCGCCCGACCGGAATCTCCGCATACTGGTCGATCAGGTTGTGGGCGGGGTTGAAGGAGGCCGCCGCGCTTTGCGCCACATAGGCCACCCGCAGGCCGCGCAGGGCGCGCAACTGCCGTTCCGGCGCGCCGACGAGCTCCTGCCCGTCGAAGCGGATCGAGCCGGCCGAAAAGCGGCTGCCGTCGCGGGCGAAGCCCAGCGCGGCAAGGCCGAGCGTCGACTTCCCGGCGCCCGATTCGCCGATGAGGCCGAGGATCTCGCCCCGCCTCAGCGTCAGGTCGACGCCGTGGACGACCTCGCGCGGGCCGTCGTCGGTCGTCACCTCGACGCGCAGACCGGCGATCTCGAGCAGCGGCGCAGTGCCGGCGTTCGTGTTCATTCCTTCAATCCGCTCGATGTGTGCAGGAACCAGTCGACTGCGAGGTTGATCGCGACGGCGAGCACCGCGATGGCGCCGGCCGGCAGCAGCGGGGTGATGTCGCCATAGACGATGAGCGCCGCGTTCTCGCGCACCATGCTGCCCCAGTCGGCCGTCGGCGGCTGGATGCCGAGGCCGAGGAACGACAGGCTGCTGATGAACAGGAAGACGAAACAGAAGCGGATGCCGAACTCCACGATCAGGGGCGCGGTGATGTTGGGCAGCACCTCCCTGCGGATGATCCACAACAGCCCCTCGCCGCGCAGCCTTGCCGCCTCCACGAATTCGAGCGCCAGCACGTTCATCGACACCGCCCGCACCAGCCGGAACACGCGCGTGGCGTCGACGACCGCGATGACGAGCACCAGCGAGGTGATCGAGGTGCCGACGATCGTCAGGATGAGCAACGCGAAGATGAGCTGCGGGATGGCCATCAATATGTCGACGACGCGCCCCATCGCGGTGTCGATCCAGCCGCCGATGGTGGCTGCGAGCAGGCCGGCGGCAGCGCCCGCGGCGAAGCCGAGCGCCGTCGCCACGGCCGCGATCGATATGGTGTTGCGGGTCGCGAAGATGAGGCGGCTCAGCATGTCGCGGCCGAGATTGTCGGTGCCGAGCACGAAATCCGCGCCCCACGGCTCGTATTCGGAGCCGACGATGGCGGCCTCCGGATAGGGCGCGAGCAGCGGGGCGAGCGCCGCGATCATCGCATAGGCGAAGGTGACCGCAAGCCCGATCATCGCCGAAGGCGGCGCCTTCCGCAGCGTCCGCCATTGCCGGGCCGCCGTCAGCACCGTCACGTGCAGGATGGCGAGGCCGACGAGCCCGGATCCGGGAAAGGCGGCGAAGCGGCTGTGCAGCGCCAGCGCGCCGGCGCCGTAGACGACGGTGGCCAGCAGGATCGCGGTCGCGGCCGACGGGGTGGCCGACGGCCTCAGAAGCGCCCGGGCGAGCAGGACGAGATGGAGGGCCGCGGCGGCGCCGACGGCGAGGCCCGCCGTTTTGCCGGACGCCAGTGCCGCAGCGGCAAAGGCCGCAAGCACGAGTCCCGCTGCCAGGACCGCCGTCAGCGCGCCGGCGCCGCCGATACCGCCGTTCCGCCCGGTCATGTGGATGGCCATGCGTGTTTCCTTCGGCATCAGCGCGGATGGAGCAGGCGTGGATTGGTGGCGATCGCCAGGATGTCGGCGATCAGGTTGAGCAGCACATATGTGAGGGCGAAGAAGAGGCTGCAGGACTGGACGACCGTCACGTCGCGGCGCGCGACGGAATCGACCAGGAGCTGCCCGACGCCCGGATAGACGAAGATGACTTCGACGACCACCACGCCGACGACGAGATGGGCCAGGCTGAGCGCGACCACGTTGATGATCGGGGCGAACGCGTTGGGCAGCGCATGCCGCACGATCACGCTGCCCGGCGATGCGCCCTTCAGCCGCGCCATCTGGATGTAGGGCCGCGCCAGCAGGTTGGTGATCGCCGCCCGCGTCATGCGCATCATGTAGGCCAGCACGCCGATTGTCAGCGCCAGCGCCGGCAGCACCGTGCGGAAGGCGCGCTCGGCCAGGCTCAGGTCGGCGCTGATGTTGGAGATGCTCGGGAATATGCCGAGATTGACGCTCAGCCACAGGATCAGCACGTAGCAGAGGAAGAATTCGGGAATCGAGATCGACCCCAGCGCGCCGATATTGACGACGCGGTCGAAGACCGAGTTGCGGTAGACGGCAGCCAGCACGCCGAGCCCGAGCGCGAGCGGCACGGCGATCGCGGCGGCGAAGCCGGCAAGGAACAGCGTGTTGAGGATGCGCGGCCCGATGAGGCTGGAAATCTCCCGCCCGGTCGCCAGCGAACGGCCGAAATCGCCGTGCAGGACGCCGCCGAGCCAGTCGAGATAGCGCTGGGCGGGCGGCAGGTCGAGGCCGAGCTCCCGCCTCAGATTGGCGACGTTGTCGGGGCTGGCGTCCTGCCCGAGAATGGCCTGCGCGACGTCGCCGGGCAGCAGCTCCACGCCCAGGAACAGGATCAGGGAGACGACGAGAAGGGTGGCCACGCCCAGTGCGGCGCGCTTGGCGATCAGCATGAGAATCGTCTTCATCGCATGGCCTCGTCGGCGGCCGGCCGCCGTCATGGTATCGTGCAGGCTACAGCCCGGATATCCGGATGTTCAATGCCGGTTCGATCGCCATCAGGTCGTCGTGGCCGATGTCGCGGGCGATCACCACGAGCGCGTCGTCCCGCGCCTGCCCGCCGGGGGCCTCGCGCGGCGGGTCGAACGTTGCGCCGACGCCCTGCAGCAGCACCTGCTGCCCGGTCTCCGCGATGCGCACGAAGCCCTTGGTGCGCAGCAGGCGGTCGCCGCAGAAGCCCGCGAGGTTCTCGATCCACTCGACCAGGGCCTGCCATTGCGGCGCGGCTTCGAAGCGGACCAGGAAGACCTTCGTGCGCGCGTGCTGAAGGTCCCGCGGCTGCTGGCGGGGCACCGAGGGGAAGCTGGAGCGGAGCGGCCGCTCGATGCGCCCGAAGGCGGCGCGGGCCCGCCGGGCGCGGTCGTGCTCGTTGACCACATGGGCGAGCGGGTTCAGGAACGCCGCCGCCGCTCCGGCCTTCTGCGACGCCTCCTCCTCGACCCGATCGGTCTTGGTCAGGACGATGGTCTGGGCCGCGGCGAGCTGCGCCACCGCCTCCTCGAAGCGCGGCGCGGTGGCGGGGCCGTTCTCGCTGTCGTAGGTCGACACGATCGTCGTGCGCACCGGCGCCTTGATGCTCAGCAGCGAGCGCATGACCGGCGACGGCTTCGAAAGGCCGCTGGTCTCCACGATGATCCGTTCCAGCGGCTGCTGGCCGGTGGCCTCGCGCTCGGCCAGCAGCGCCTGGATCGTGTAGGGCAGGTCGTTCGTCAACGTGCAGCAGACGCAGCCGTTGCCGAGAACGGCGAGCGGGAGCCCCGACCGCTCCGAGGCGATCACCGCGCCGTCGACGTCGGCCTGCCCTACCTCATTGACGATCACTCCGACATTGCGGGTCTCGCAATCGCGCAGATGATCGACAATGAGCGACGTCTTCCCGCTGCCGAGGAAACCCGTCAGCAGGAAGACATCGGGATAGGGGCGCTCGGCGTCGACGCTCATGCCTCGTCTTGACCGAGCTTGGTGTCGATCGACGTCCCGTCCCAGCTCCGCGCCACGATTTCGCGGACGTCGGCCAGGAGCTCGGCCGGGTCGTAGACCACGCCGTTGCGGATCGTGTATTGCAGCCCGCGCCGCCACTCGGTGCGCCCCTTGTCGTCGTTCAGGCGCAGCGCCCCGGTCCCGTAGAGATATTTCAGGTCCTCGAGCGGGTTCTCCTGATGGACGAGGAGATCGGCGCATTTGCCCGTGGCGACGGTCCCGGTCTCCTCCGTAAGCCCCATCAGCTCGGCGCCCGACAGGGTCGCTGCGCGGATGATCTCCAGCGGATGGAAGCCCGCTTCCTGGAACCATTCGAGGTCGCGGATGAAGCCGAAGCCGTAGATCTGGTAGATGAAGCCCGCGTCGCTGGCCGGGCAGACGCGCCCGCCTTTGTTCTTGTAGTCGCGCACGAACGCCGACCAGCGCCGGAAATGCTCCTTCCACTCGACCTCGTTGCGCGTCGACCACTCGTACCAGTACGAGCCGTGGCCGCCGCGCTGCGGCTCGAAATAGTCCCATACGTTCTTGTGCGTGTACTTGTCGTGCCAGTCGGCGCGGCGCGCGCGCATCAGGTCGCGGTTGGCCTCGAGGATCGCCAGCGTCGGCACGAATGTGTGATCGAGGTCGAGGAAGCGGTCGAGCGTCTCGTTCCATCTGGCGCTGCCCGGCTCGGCCGCGGACAGGAAGTTCTGGCTGCTGGAATTGTAGCGGACATACTCGTCCATGAACTGGTAGTTCGGCGGGTAGGCCTGGATCCGCGAGCGCTCGAACATCGCCTCGGGCACGCCGTAGAAATGCTCGGTGCTGGTCAGGCCCCAGCCGGCGGTGGTCAGCGCGTTGAGGCTGGCGAGCGCCATGTGCTGGTGGTGGCAGCCGGTGCGCAGGCCCACATCCTTCGCCTCGGCAAGTGCGGCCTTGAAGATGGCCGGCGGCGCGCCGAAGAACTTGACCCCGTCGGCGCCGCGCTCGGCCACCGCGCGCATCCAGGCGCGGCCCTCCTCCGGCGTGTGGAGCACCTTCAGCCACTCGTCCACGGCGGGGAAATAGGCATAGGCCATGATGCGCGGCGCAACGATCTCGTTGGCCTCCGACGCCGCCTTCTGGCGCAGGGTCCAGCCGAGCCCGTTCATGGAGCCCATGTCGCGGACCGTCGTGATGCCGTGGGCCAGCCACAGGCGGTAGACGTAGTCCGCCGGTGCCTGCTCGCCATTGGCCGCATGCAGGAAGATGCCGGTATGCACGTGGCAGTCGATGAAGCCGGGCGTCACCCACTTGCCGTGGCAGTCGATCTCGAAGTCGCCCTTCGCCGGCCGCCGCGCCGGATCGATCTTCATCTTCGGGACGCCGACGAGCACCATCTCGGTGATCCGGCCGTTCTCGACCACGATGTCCATCGGCCCGTTGGGCGGCGAGCCGGTGCCGTCGATCACCGTGGCGCCGCGCAGCACCATCCGGCGGAACGGCCCCTTGCCGCGGTCGCGCGGGCTTCCGGCCTCGATCGGCGGCATGCCGCGCGCCGTCATGGTGACGGAAATCTCGTCGCCGGCCGGCGTTTCTGCGGGAGGGCGAATTGCGTCGGACATCTGCGCCTCTTTCCATTTTCCGGTTTTTAGAACCGTTTTATGGACTTTATTTTGGCCCATCCGGCAAGTCAAGCCGGCTGTCCGGGCGCATGTAAGGCGTTGGCACGGCGATCCGGAGGAGGCCGGGTAGCCGGCCAAGTCCATTGTTTCCATTGGCTTTCAGATCGGGATGCGGCCTGCCGGGCATCCTCACGGTCGCTCTTGCCGCCGCCGAAAAAGGACGGCGCGAGACGGGCGCAGGCCACGCCTCCGGCGAGGTTGCGCGCGGTGGCCGCCCGTCGCCCTGCTGGTCGGTATTGCCGGTGCCGCCGGCGACAGAAGAGGCGCGGCCGCGGCAGCGCTACTTGCGGTCGGCCTTGGGAAAATGGCGCGAGGCGCCGCCGTTCATCTTGATCAGCTTGTTGATCAGCTTGACGAACTGATCCTGTTCCGCCGGCGTCAGCGGCGAAAGTATACGTTCCTGCGCGCGTTCGACCGCCGGTTCGATCGCCTCCAGCAGCTTGGCGCCCGCCGGGGTCAAATGGAGGACCTTGATCCTGCGGTCCTCGCTGCTGTTGGAGCGCACGATGAGTGCCTTTTTCTCCAGCCTTTCCAGCACGTTGCCCAGGGTCGACCGGTCGAAGGCGATGAGCGCGGACAGGCGCGTCGCATCCGCGCCGGGATTGCTCTCGATGGCCCGCAGCGCCGCATATTGGACGGGCGTCACGTCCGAAAACGAAACCTCCTCCATGAATATCGCCACTGCGATCTGCTGGGCGCGACGGATCAGGTGTCCGGGTTTTGAATATATCGACTGCATGAAACCGAGCCTTACATCGCGCCGTGGAGAATCGCCACAATGCATCGCCTATCAGTTGGTCCCTTGGTTTTGCAAGGAAGTGCCTGCCGCGCCGCGGCCGCGGCGCCGACCGCGCGCGGAATTGTTGACAAGCGCAAATCTGTGTGCATTCTGATAATCAGTGTACGGTCAAACTAGCAGGCGCGTTCGGCCGGCGATACGCTGCACTGACGCGAGCGGCGCGGGAGGAAGCATGTTCGTGGGTGCCACCTTTGCGTCGGCCAGACAGGAAGGCGCGGCCGCCGCCGGCCCCTCCGCCACGGTGCGGCCGGCTGCTGCGGCGCCCACGGGGGCGGGATGGATCGGTGGTCCGGTCCCGAGGAACACCCCCATTCCGGCGTGGCCCGAATTGCTCGCACGCGGTGCTCGCATGCTGTGGCTGCAGGCGGGCGGCGCCGGCCAGGAACCGGTAAAGACAAGCTGGAGCGACGCGCATTGGGACTATCGGCACCGGCTCCTGGCACCGATCAAGGTGAGTGACGGCTGGTCCCCCGACAGGACCGATTGCCTGTGTACCGTGGCGATGAACGTCGAGCCTGAACGGGAGGAAGAGTTCAACGAATGGTACGACACCGAGCATACGGAATATATCGGAAATGTCCCCGGTGTCGTTTCTGCAAGCCGCTTCAGATTCGTGGACGGGGAGCCCAGGTACATTGCGATATATCAGGTGACTGGCCCCGAGATACTCATGTCGCCTGAATATGCATCCGCGACGGAAACGCCGTGGACCTTCAGGGTGCGTCGTTCCATGCGGGATGTTTCCCGTATCGTCTACCGACGCATGTCGTAGCGGAACCATCCGCACATTGCCGCTGACTTCTTTTTGGGAGGACTTGAAGTGAGAATTCCGGGATTCAAACAATGGGCGGCCGCCGCCATACTCGCCGCCGGAGCCTTGACGTCGTCGAAAGCCTATGCCGAGATCGCCGAGGTGCGCATCGCGGAAACTTTCGGCATCGCCTTCCTGCAAATCCAGGTGATGAAGCATGAGAACCTGATCGAAAAGCACGCGGCGAAACTGGGGATCTCCGACCTCAAGGTGACCTGGCAGCAATTTGCCGGCGCCGGCGCCGTGAACGACGCGCTGCTTTCCGGATCGGTCGAGTTTGCCGCCGCCGGCGTGCCCGGCTTCCTGGTGCTGCACGACAGGACGAGGAACCTGCCCAACCCCGTCGTCGGAGTGTCGTCGTTCGGCTCGATCCCGAACCTCCTCAACAGCAACGACCCCAACGTGAAGTCGGTGCGCGATTTCAACGACACCCACAAGATCGCCGTCCCGTCGCTGAAGGTGTCCATCCAGGCCATCCTGCTGCAGATGGCGGCCGCGAAGGAGTTCGGAAAGGAGAATTTCGCGAAGTTCGATCACCTGACGGTTGCCATGCCGGCGCCGGAATCGGCCGCGGCACTGGCCAGCGGGGTCATCAGCGCGAGCTTCTCGACGCCGCCGTTCCAGAACCGCCAGCTCGAGACGCCCGGCGTCCACACCGTGACGAGCTCCTTCGAGATCCTGGACGGTCCCGCTTCGCTGATCATCCTGTATTCGACGGAGAAGGTGCGCTCGGACAACCCGAAGGTCTTTGCCGCCGTCCTCGGCGCAATGGAGGAAGCGACGGACTTCATCAATGCGGACAAGAGGCGGGCGGCCGAGATCTACAAGACGGTTTCGAACGACAACACGCCGACAGACGAGCTCCTGAAGATGATCGAGGATCCCGATTTCATCTTCACGACCACGCCGCACAACGTTCTCAAATACGCGCAGTTCATGCATGAGACCGGCATCATCAAGAACGAGGTGTCGAGCTGGCAGGAATTGTTCGTGCCCGAGGTTCATCACCTTTCGGGCGGCTGACGGCGGACGCCCGGTTGTTGCCGCGGTGCGCCGGACCCGCGTCCCGCGTGCCCGGCACGCACCCTGGGCCGGGGCAATCTGCTTGTCGGGAGGAAGCTTGTGATGTCTGATGAGGCCGCCATTCGGGAAGTCGTCGAGCGCTATTTCTATTCGCTCGACGCGCGAGATCCCGAGGCCCTGCTGAGCTGTTTCACGCAGGATGCCACCGCGCGATACCATGTCGGCAATATCGGGGAGCGGGCCACGGTTGGCGCCCGGGCGATCGCCGACGAGATCATGGCGAACCAGCGTCGTTATCCGGCCTCGAACCACACGGCCAGCAGCGTCTACATGGTCGACCGCGGCGACCATGTCGCCGTCTGCACCTTTGCCGTGGCCCACGTCTACAACGGCGCGATCATCGTCGTGCGCGGGCTGCGCTACGACGACGACTTCGTAAGGGAGGACGGCGCCTGGCGAATCCGCGCGCGGAGCCACGCCCCGCAATGGCAGTACGAAGCAGCCGGCGTCCCGCCGCAGATGAAGCCGCCCGAAAGATAGCGGACGAAGCGCGGCATCACGATGTCCGCAACCGACGCATGCCGCCAACCCGCGAAGGCAGGCCGGCCGGACGATGCGCAGCACGGCACGGGTTCGGACGCAGCGATGACCGAGGCGTCACCGGAGGAGAAGCGATTGGCCGAGGGTGGACACGGGCAGATACCCGCCTTGCTGGTTTCGATCCGGCGTGCCGCGGGGGCGGGACAAGGCATTCCCGCCGGGACGCCGGTATCTGCGGCGCAGACGGGTCGCGCCCGTGCGTGGATCGGCGATGCGGCCGAGCGCGGCATGGCCGTTCGCGATCTGGGCAGGGACGGGATCGGAAACGCCAGCATCCTGGAGTTCCGTTCCGTGACGGCGTCCGCTGCCGCACCGCACGGCTCCGGAGCGCCCGTGCCCTGGCGTCCCGGTGGAGAAGGCGCATGGCTGTTTCATCCGTTCTCGAACTCCGGTCCCGATCACGCGGACGCGCGGGGATGGCTGCAGGTGATCTTCATCCAGGTCGGAGAAGAGCACGAGGACGAGTTCAATGAATGGTACGATCGCGAGCATATCGAGCGGCTGCGCGCCGTCCCGGAATTGCGCTCGGTGCATCGCTATCGCAGCGCCGTCGCGCCGTGGACCTATATGGCGGTCTGGAATGTTGACGCGCCGGACGTTCTGGTCGGTCCGCTATGGCGGCAACGGGCCGAAACACCCTGGACGCGGCGGGTCCGGCGTTTCATGCGCAATCGCGTCCGCTACATCGTTCAGCCCATGGAAGATGTTCAGGGGCATCTTCCGCCCTTGATCGTGTAACCCGATAATTGTGCAGCCCTTGTCAGGAGAGAAGTATTGCCAATATCAAACAGCGATACAGGCAAGTTGCTTGAGGTCAAAGGTGTAACGCTCCAGTATAAGACGAACGAGCATCTTGTCACGGCAACCCACAAGGTCGATTTCGACGTCTACAGGGGCGACCGGTTCATCCTGCTCGGGCCGTCCGGCTGTGGGAAATCCACCCTGCTGAAGGCCGTGGCCGGCTTCATGAAGCCGGTCGAGGGCTCGATCCTGCTGAACGCGCATCCGGTCGAGCGGCCCGGGCCGGACCGCATGATGGTGTTCCAGGAGTTCGACCAGCTCCTGCCCTGGAAGACCGTTCTCCAGAACGTGACGTTTCCGATGACGGCGACCGGCAGCCACTCGCAGCGCGTCGCCAATGAGAAGGCCAGGCACTATATCGAGAAGGTCAACCTCTCCAAATTTGCCGACGCCTATCCGCACATGTTGTCCGGCGGCATGAAGCAGCGTGTCGCATTGGCCCGCGCGATGGCGATGGAGCCCGACATCCTTTTGATGGATGAGCCTTTCGCCGCACTCGATGCCCTTACCCGGCGCAAGATGCAGGACGAGCTGCTGAGGCTTTGGGACGATATCCGCTTCACGGTGCTGTTCGTCACGCATTCGATCGAGGAGGCCGTCATCGTCGGTTCGCGGATCCTCGTGCTGAGCCCGCATCCGGGTCGGGTCAAGGCCGAGCTCAATGCCGGCGCGTTCGGTCATGCGGAGCAGGGCGGAGAGGATTTCATGAAGCTGAACAACCGCATTCACAAGATGCTGTTCGCCGAGGCCATCGCTGAAGGAACCGTGGCATGAGCACCCTCGCCGAAACCAAGATCGCGCCCATCGAGCGGCCGGAATACGAGCGGGAAGTGGTGGAGCATTCCGGGTCCGGCGAAGTCGAACGGCGGCTGTCGGCCTGGGAGCGCATCTCCAACATAGACGCGCTGCGCAGGCTGTTCATCCTGTTGATCCTCGCGATCGTCTGGGAGCTTTACGCGCGGTGGCTCAACAATCCTCTGATGTTCCCGACGTTTTCCGCGACGATGTCCGCGCTGGTGGATTCTGTCGTTCGTGGTGAGCTTCTGTCGCGCATCCTGACGTCCATCAAGATCCTGCTGATGGGCTACGGGGCGGGCGTTGGCATCGCTGCGGTGCTGACCACGATTGCGGTTTCCACCCGCATCGGCACCGACCTGCTGTCGACGCTGACGGCGATGTTCAATCCGCTGCCCGCGATCGCGCTGTTGCCGTTGGCGCTGCTCTGGTTCGGGCTCGGAATCCCGAGCCTGGTCTTCGTGATCGTGCACTCCGTCCTCTGGGCCGTCGCCCTCAACACCTATACGGGCTTCCTCGGCGTCTCGGAGACGCAGCGGATGGCGGGCCAGAACTATGGTCTGCGCGGCTTGCGCTATGTCCTTTTCATCCTCATTCCGGCCGCGTTCCCGTCGATCCTGGCGGGCCTCAAGATCGCATGGGCCTTCGCCTGGCGCACGCTGATCGCAGCCGAGCTCGTGTTCGGCGTCTCCTCGGGCTCCGGCGGCCTCGGCTGGTTCATCTTCGAGAACCGCAACCTGCTCGAAACCGCCAACGTCTTTGCCGGCCTGACGGCGGTCATCGTCATCGGCCTTCTCGTCGAAAGCGTGGTCTTCCGCTTCGTGGAGGAGAGGACTGTGCGGAAATGGGGCATGCAGCGCTGAGCCGCTGTCCGTTACGGGAGGCAGACGATGAAGGTACAGACGCCGGCGGAGTTGTATCCGACGATCACGTTCCTGCTCAGGCACGGAAAATGGATCAGCGTGCTTCTGGGGCTGGCCCCCGTCCTGGGCGCGCTGGGGGCCTGGCTGGCCGGGTGCAGCGTCCTTTGGCTGGCGCCGGGCCTCGTGGCCGGCGTGGTCGTGTACGGCCTTGCGCGAAGCTATGTCGAGCTCATCGCGATCATCGCCGACATGCTTCTGCCCAGATAGCAAGGGCGGCCCCCGCGAGCTGCGCTGCCAGCTCGCGGGGCCGCGGAACCGCGAGGAAAGCCGTGCACGAAATACATGTTGACGTCGCAATCGTCGGCGGCGGGCTTGCCGGCCTCGTCGCCGCCAACCGCCTCGCCCAGTTGGGACGGGCAGCTCTCGTGATCGAGAAGGGCGAGGACGAACTTTATCCGTGCAATTCCCGTGTGTCGGGAGGGGCCCTGCATCTGTGCATGCAGGACATCACGGCCCCGCCGCAGGAGATCGAGCGCCGGATCGGGGTGACGACCGATGGCGCCGCGCGCCCCGACCTGGCCGCCGCCGCGGCCCGGACCGGCGCGCGGGCGGTCGAATGGCTGCGGAGCGAGGGCGCACGGTTCATCAGGGTCCCCAGCACCTACCAGAACCATGTTCTGGCGCCGCCACGCCCCGCCAGAGGGGGGCTCCACTGGCAGGGTCGGGGCCCCGACGTCCTGTTGCGGTCCCTGGAAAGGAACCTCGTCGACCGCGGCGGCCGCCTCATGCGTGCGACCGAGGCGCGCCATCTCGTCATGGAGAACGGCAGGTGCAAGGGCCTGCTGGCGACCGGGCGCGGCGGAGACTTCACGGTGACGGCGCGCGCCGTCATCCTTGCCGATGGCGGCTATCAGGCCGATGCGGACCTGCTGCGCCGCTACATCACGCCACGCCCCGACAGGGTGAAGCTGCGCAATGCGCGCACCGGCGCCGGGTCCGGCCTGAGGATGGCCGAAGCCGCCGGCGCCGCGCTGGCGGGCATGGAGAACGGCTTCTACGGGCATCTCCTGTGCCGCGATGCGATGGACAACGACGCGCTGTGGCCGTTTCCGGTGATCGACCATATCGCGGCGGCAGGCATCGTCGTCGGCGTGGACGGACGGCGGTTCGCCGACGAGGGCGCCGGCGGCATCTTCCTGTCGAACGCGGTCGCGCGGCTGAGCGACCCGCTGTCGGCCGTGGCGATCTTCGATACCCCGATCTGGGAAACCGCCGGCAGGCACCGCGCGATCCCGCCCAATCCCAGCCTGGTGATCGGCGGCGGCGAGGTCGTGGAGGCCGGATCTCTCGCCGCGCTCGCCGAAGCGCTCGAACTGCCGGCCGCGGCGCTGGCCGCCACCGTGGACGCCTACAACGCCGCGCTAAGCGTCGGAGACGGGGCACGCCTGGAGCCTCCCCGCTCGAATCTCGCGGCGGCCCGTCGGATCGAAACTGCGCCGTTCCTCGCGATCCGGCTGTGTGCGGGGGTGACCTACACCTTCGGCGGCATTGCGCACGATGAGAACGGGCGCGTGCTCGACGGATCCGGCCGGGCGATCGAAGGCCTGTTCGCGGCCGGCGCCACGACGGGGGGCCTCGAGGGCGGCCCTCGGAACGGATATGTCGGCGGCTTGTCCAAGGCCGCCATTTTCGGGCTTCGCGCCGCCGAGTTCATAGGCGGGGAGCCCCAAGCGTAGCCGAAGATAAACAGGGAGGATACCGGAATGAAACTCGGAAATGTTCTGGCCGCGGCCGCGGTTTCGGTCATTGCGGCATTTGCCACGACGGGACAGGCGCTCGCCGAGAAGAGCGAAATAACCATCGGCCGGTCGCACAGCTTCGGCGTGCTCCAGTTCCTGGTCATGGAGCACCAGAAGCTGCTCGAGAAGCATGCGACGGCCGCCGGCATCGGCGACCTTTCGGTCAACTGGACGGTGGTCGCCGGCGCCAACATGATGAACGACGGGCTGATCTCCGGCGCCATCGACATCGTCACCGCTGGCGTCCCGGGCTTCCTGACCCTGTGGTCGAAGGCCCGCGGCACCGGCAACGCCGTGCTCGGCCTCGGCGCGATGGGCTCCTATCCGATCTATCTCAACACGCGGAATCCGAACGTCAGGACGCTTGCCGACTTCACCGAGACCGACCGCATCGCACTCCCCGCAGTGAAGGTGTCGATCCAGGCCATGCTCCTCCAGATGGCGGCCGCCGCGGAGTTCGGCCAGGAAAACGCGAACAGGCTCGATCATCTGACGGTGTCGCTGAGCCATCCCGACGCGATGGCGGCGCTGCTCTCGCCAGGCAGCGAGATCACCAGCCATTTCGCGACGATCCCGTTCAACTTCCTGGAGCTGGAGAAGCCCGGCATCACCAGGGTCATCTCGTCCTACGACATCCTGGGCGGCCCGGCGACCATGTCGCTCGCCTACACCACGGCGCGGTTCCGCGAGGCGAACCCGAAGCTCACAGCGGTGTTCCTGGAAGCTTTTCGCGAGGCCACGCGGATCATCAACGAGCGGCCTCTGGACGCGGTCCGGATGTATCTCGACGTGACCGGGGAAAAGACGGATCCCCAGGAGCTCCTCAAGATGCTGGACCACCCCGAAATCGCCTACACCGTCCCGCCCGAGAACATGATGAAGCTGGTCGACTACATGTTCAAGTCCGGGCAGATCACCCATCACCCGGCTTCGTGGAAGGAGATGTTCGTCCCCGAGCTCCACGGCGAAAGCGGAAGCTGACCGCGGTCGACGCGGCAACCATTGTTCGGGGACGGAGGGCGCGATGCGTGACGGCTACAAGGTGATCGACATGAGGGCGCGCCCTCCGACGGGGGAGTTTCTCCGCTATTTCCACCCCGATCATGTCCGCTTCTTCGGCAAGCGGCTGGGAATGCCGGACCTTCCGCCGTCTTATGAGCGCAGGGATCTCGGCCTGTTTTTCGAGGAAGCGGACCGCGCCGGCGTCGATCGCATGGTGATCGTCAACCGGATCGTACCGGCGGCCGGGGGCTCGCCGCTGGGAGACGTCCCCAACGAGCATGTCGCCGACCTCGTAAGGCAGTATCCGGATCGTTTCGTCGGCGTGGCCGGCATCGATGTCGGCGGGGATTTCGGAGATCCGGTGGCGGAGATCGGCCGCTGCGTCCGCGAGCTCGGCATGAAGGCCATCCACATCTCCCCGACCCGCAGCCGGCTGGCGACCCATGCCGACGATCGCCGCCTCTACGATTGCTACGAGCTCTGCATGGAGCTCGGCATTGCCGTGGTGGTGATGAGCGGCCCCTTTTCGGGCGCCTCCATCGAGGACACGCATCCGAAATATATCCAGGGGCTGGCACGGGACTTTCCGAAGCTGCCGATCGTCGCCGGCCATGCCTGCTGGCCGTATTTCCCCGAGCTCCTCGGGGTCGCCTACCGGCACGAGAACGTCTTCGTGTCGCCGGACGCCTATCTGTTCATGCCGGGCGGCGAGCAGCTCGTCGCGGCGGCGAACGGCTTCCTTCAGGACCAGTTCCTCTACGGCTCCGCCTACCCGGTGCGCGAGCTGGACAGGTGCCTCGATCTCTACATGCGGCTGCCGCTTTCGGAGGCAAGCTTCCGCAAGAGCCTTTACGACAATGCCGCGCGGCTTCTGAAGATCGATTGATCGGGGACGGGATAGGGCAGGCATGACAGCGGCGAACTTCAGGGAAAAGACGGTGGTGGTCGTGTCGGCGTCCACGCAAGGAAGCGCCGATCCGGCGCGACAGGGGTCGCGTCCCCATATCGGCGAGGTCTGCGCCCAGGAGTTCCGGCGCCGTGGCGCCAGCGTCATCGTGGTCGACGGCGATGAGGCGACCCTGGCCGGCCTGGCTGCGCCGGCATCCGGCCAGGCGGAGGCCGTCGACACCATCCTGGCCGATCCGGGCGATGCCGGGAGTCTCGTGGCCGCTGCTCGCCTGTGCGGGGAGCGATATGCGTCGGTGGACGTTCTCGTCACCTGCCATTCCGAGATGGAGGTCGCCGGGATCGAGGAGACGTCGGCGGCATCCTGGGCCAGGATCGTGAACGACAACCTGCTGGGGCCGGTTTTCGCGACGAAGGCTTTCCTTCCCTTGTTGAAGCGGTCGGGTTCCGGCGCGATCGTCCATATCGGCTCGATCGACGGAACGCTCGGCAACCCCCAGATCCCGGCCTACTCGGCCTCCAAGGGAGGGCTGGTCCCTCTCACCCATGTCATGGCAGACGAATTCGCCCGATACGGCATCCGCGTCAATTGCGTGGCGCGCGCGATGTTCGCGGCACGCGGCGGGCCCGTCAATCCCCGGCATGCGGCGTTGATCGGCCAGACGCCGCTGGCGCGCCCGGCCTTTCCCGAGGAAATCGCGGCCGCCGTGTGTTTTCTCGCTTCGTCCGAAGCCTCCTACGTCAACGGTGTCGTGCTTCCCGTGGATGGCGGGCGCTCCGGCATCACGCCGGGAACGCGTAGCGGCGCCTGACTTTCGGCGGATATCCGGGCGGCCGCACCGGCGTTGGCGGTGCGGCCGACAGCGTGCTCGAACGGCCGGGCCGATGGGGATCGGCGACGGTGGATCGCGCGCGGCGACGACCGCCCGTTCGAGGGGGGTTCGACCTTCCGTGCGGGCATTCTCCGGTTGACAGAAATTTGGATGAGTGCTGTTATTCAGTATACTAACTAAATATCCAGGGAGGAATGGATGAACCGCGGGAAGATGATGAAATGGCTCGCCGCGAACATGGCGATCACCGCCGTGGCGCTCGCCACCGGTTCGGCGGCCCACGCCGAGGCGCAGGAGGTTCGCATCTTCAGGCAGTATTCGCTGCCCTACCTCGCCCTCATGGTCATGGAAGACCAGAAGCTGCTGGAGCGGCACGCGGCGGCGGCCGGCGTGGATGTGGCGGCCCAATGGTCGGTCGTCTCCATTCCATCCGCCGTGAACGACGCGCTCCTGTCGGGAAACCTGGATTTCGCCTCCGCCGGCGTGAATGCGTTCCTGACCGTGTGGGACAAGACGCTCGGCACCAACAGCGCCATTCACGCGCTCGGCGCCTACAACGCGTCTCCCTTCTTCCTCAACACGCGCAACCCGGCGGTGCATTCCATCCGTGACTTCACCGACAACGACAAGATAGCGGTGCCGGCCGTCGGCGTGTCCATCATGGCGCTTGTCCTGCAGATGGCGACCGCGAACGAATACGGGATGGAGAACTACGACAAGCTCAACCACCTGACCGTCTCGCTGCCTCAGGCGGAAGCCACCGCCGCGATGATGTCCGGCGAGCTCGAGATCACGGCGAACTTCTCGGTTGCCCCGTTTCAGTATCTTCAGTTGCAGAACCCCGACATACGCAAGGTGCTGAGCTCCTACGACGTGCTTGGCGGCCCGCTGTCGATGGGCGTCGTATATACGACCGACCGCTACTACGCCGAGAATCCCGAGATCGTCGCCGCGTTCCGCGCCGCCTACGCGGAAGCCAACCAGTTCATCGAATCCAACCCGGAACAGGCGGCCCGGACATACCAGCGAATGTCGAAGGACAGCATGAAGCTGGAAGACATCGTGAATCTCATCGAGGATCCCGATTTCTTCTTCGACACCGTCCCCAGGAAGACGAAGAGGCTGGCGGATTTCATGCATGATATCGGCCGCATGAAGAACAGGATCGATTCCTGGCAGGACCTCTTCTTTCCGGAAGTCCACAGCGAGAACGGCAGCTAGCGCTTCCGTGAACGGGTGCCTTCGCGCCCTCGGGCCGCTTGACGGCGAGCCGCGGCAGTTTCCGGACGCGAACCGTTTTGCCGCGGCGGTTCACTTAGGCAGGATACGTCAGTGATTGTCGATATGCGTGTGAGGCCGCCGATCCCGGCGCTGCTGAAATCCGTACTGTTCCAGGAAGCGCAGGGCGTGCAGCAGACCCGGCACGAGGCCTTTCCCCGTCCGCCGTCCGCCGTTCACAAATCGTTGGACATGCTGCTTGCCGAGATGGATGCCGTCGACATGCGATGGGCCGTCGTGATGGGGCGCCAGTCGATGGAGCCGTTCGGCATCATCCCCAATGACGAGATCGCGGAGCTGATGGAGACGCATCCCGGCCGGTTCGTCGGCTGGGCGGGCGTCAACCTCGCCGAGGACATGGATGCCTGCCTGGCCGAGATAAGGCGCTGCATGGCGCTGCCTGGGTTCCGCGGCGTCTCGGTCGAGCCGTCGATCTCCCTTCATCCGGATATCCGCAGGGCCGACGACCGCCGGCTCTATCCGATCTACGAGGAGTGCCTGCGCCTCGACGTTCCCGTCAACGTCACCTTGAGCGGCGTGCTGCAGCGCCTGACGCGCCAGCCTTACGAACTGAGCTCGCCGACGCAGATCTATCAGGTCGCTCTCGACTTTCCGAAGCTCGACATCCATGTCGCGCACGCTGCCTATCCGCATGTCATGGACATGATCGGCATCGCGTTCACATGCCCGAACGTCTGGCTCTCGGCCGACCTCTATATGGCGCCGCAGCTTCCCGGGTCCGGAGAATATGCGAAGGCCGCGTGCAACTATTTCCAGAACCGGACCGTGTTCGGCAGCAATTATCCGTCGAAGCCGTTCCCGCAGATGATCGACGCCTATCGCCAGTGGGGATGGCCGGCCGACGTCGAGGCGAACGTGCTGGGACGCAACGCCCTGCGGCTGATGCGCATGGCCTAGGTCGGGCCCGGAAGCCGGGCCCGGCACTTTGACACCAAGGAGGAACTGTCAGATGCGAAGAGCCTTCTCTCGACGGAGCGCCGCGATGCTGATCCCCGCATTGGCCGCCTTTCTTGCCGTGTCCACCTCGGCACCCGCGACCGCGCGGGCCGAGGTGGACACGGTCAGGATCTCCCGACAGCCCAGCCTGAACTACCTCGCGCTGATGGTGATGGAAGACCGACAATTGCTGGAAAAGACCGCCCGCGCAGCCGGCCTCGGCGATATCAAGGTCGAATGGCTGGTCGTGGCGGGCGGAAACGCGTCCAATGAAGCCCTGCTGTCGGGCAATCTCGATTTCGCCAGCGCGGGCGTGCCCGTCTTCCTCACGGTCTGGGACCGCACGAGGAACGCGGCCAATCCGATCAAGGCCGTGGCAGCCTACAATGCGGCACCTACCATCCTCAATACGAACAATCCGAACGTCAAGACGATCGACGATTTCACCGGGGCGGATCGGATCGCGGTTCCCGCCGTCAAGGTTTCCTACCCGGCGCTGATCCTCCAGATGGCTGCGGCGAAACGGTATGGGGACGAGAACTATACGAAGCTCGACCATCTGACCGTCTCGCTTCCACAGGTCGATGCCAATCAGATGCTGCTTTCGGGCACCGGCGGGATCACCGCCAACTTCGCGTCGCCGCCGACGATGTACGAGCAGATGAAGTCTCCCGGGATCACCACGGTCCTCCATTCCTACGACGTTCTCGGCGGCCCCGCGACCCTCGGCATCGTCTATACGGCCGCGAGCTTCCGCGACAGCAATCCGAAGACCTACCAGGCCTTCCTCGACGCATATCAGGAAGCGGTGGATTTCATCGCCTCCGATCCCGACGGGGCGGCCGAGGTGTATCTGAGGATCACCGGGGATTCCCGCTCGACGCCTGAGTTCATCAAGTCGATGATCGAGGACCCGCAGATCGATTTCGAGCTGACGCCGAAGGGCATGGGACGCTACGCCGACTTCATGCACAAGGTGAAGATCCTCCGGGAGAAGCCGGCGGATTGGAAAGAGCTTTTCTTTCCCGAGATCCATCATCTTCCGGGGTCGTGAGCGGCAGCGCCGCCGTCGCGGAATTCCGTCATCCCTCCCGCACAGGAAGTGGCCGTCCGATGGCAGACAGTGAATACAGCGCCGACGTGATCGTGGTCGGGGGCGGCGGTTCGGGGCTTGCCGCCGCGATCGAGGCCCGCGCCCTGGGGCGCAGCGTCATCGTCCTGGAGAAGGCGGATGCGGTCGGTGGAACGACGGGCCGGTCCGTCGGCTCCATCGCGGCCACCGGGACCCCACATCAGATTCGCGAAGGCATAAAGGATTCGCCCGCCGATCATTTTGCCGACATGCCGCTGTTTGCGGCCAAATGGGGCAAGCGGCCCGACAACGAGGCGTTGCGCCGGCTGCTGACCGACAACGTGCCCGAAACGCTGCGGTGGCTCATGGGCATGGGCGTCGTGTTCTACGGCCCGCTCGAGGAGCCGCCTCATCGGCGCCCGCGCATGCACAACGTGCTGCCGACGTCGCGGGCCTATGTCCACTTCCTGCGCAAACGCGCCTTGCGTGTCGGCGTCGACATCAGGCTGCGGACCCGGGCCGAGCGTTTCGTCGTCGAGGACGGCCGGGTGACGGGCGTCGTCTGCGAGGCCGCGGGCAGAAAGCAGCGCTTCACGGCGCGGGGCGCGGTCGTCCTGACCACCGGAGACTACACGGCCAATCCGGAGCTCAAGGCGAGATACATCTCGGAGAAGATATCGCGGATCCAGGCGATCAATCCCAACAGCACCGGCGATGGCCACACTATGGCCTTCGAGCTTGGCGCGGAGGTCAGGAACGGCGACGTGCTTCCGCTGTTCACCCGCTTTTTGGCGCCCACGAGGAAGAAGCTGGTGCAGCGGCTGCCGCCGTGGCGGATTATCGGCCTGTTGATCAACTGGAGCATGCGCAACGTCCCCGCCGGCATCCTGCGGCCCTTCGTCATGGACTTCCTGACGACGTTCCTGGCGCCGTCGGCAAAGCTCATATCCGCGTCGGTCCTGGTGTCCTCCGAAGGAAACGTCGTCCGGGACGATCGAGGCGATCTCGTCTCCGCGCTGGTCGACCTTCCCGATCATTCGGTGTTTCTGGTGTTCGACGAACAGGTCGCCAGGGCGTTCCGGGCATGGCCCAACTTCGTCTCGACCGCGCCCGGCATCGGCTACGCCTATCTGCAGGACTACCGGCGCAGCCGACGCGACATCTTCTTCTCGGCCGGCAGCGTCCGCGAGCTGGCGCACAAGATCCGGGTTCCCGCCGACCGTCTGGAAGCGCAGCTTGCAGCCCTTGCGGCCGATGGCGGCAAGGGCCTGGCGAACGGCCCGCTCTATGCGCTGGGCCCGGTGAAGATGCTGCTCACCCTTGCGGACGGAGGGCTGGCCGTCAGCGACCGGCTCGAGGT
>ENA-UOVV01000982-UOVV01000982.1-compost-metagenome-genome-assembly--contig:-NODE-982-length-26076-cov-15.115637_pt1 | contig 26076 bp, 27 predicted proteins | sample MGYA00238155_ERZ761577 | MGnify/ENA primary metagenome ERZ761577 (study PRJEB28898, sample SAMN06268775) | compost metagenome | isolation source: Emeryville, CA | place: USA:Emeryville, CA | collected...
GTGCGTTCCTCGATGACGCCGGACTGGGCCTGGAACACGCCCTCTATGGCGCGGGTGCGCTCCTCGATGACGCCGGACTGCGACTGGAACGCGTCCTCGATGAGGCGGGTGCGCTCCTCGATAAGGCCCGACTGGCGGCGGAAGGCGTCCTCGATCCGCTCGATATCGCCGGTCAGTGCAGCCGAAAGCTCGCCCTGCCGCTCGCCGATCCGCTCGACATGGGCGGCGATGGCCGCATCGAGCGTCTGGCGGTGCTCCATGAGCTTGGCCAGATCGTCTTCCAGCGCCCGCGTCATCAGGCCGCGGCCTTCGGCGAGCTTCTCGACATGGCTGTGGACGGCCGCGTCGATCGAGGCGCGGGCTTCCGCGAGCCGGTCGAGATCGGCCTGCAGGGCTTCGGCGATGCTGTCGCGATTGGCGGCGAGCTGTCCGGCGAAGGTTTCGGCGCGGCTGTCGAGCATGGACGACGTCGACATGACCAGCTCGGCCATGTCGGAACCGATCTTCGCCTTGCCCTCGTCGATGAGGGCTGACAGGTCCTGGCGAGCCTCGCTGAAGGTCGTCGCGATCTCGCGCGCCCGCTCGACCAGCGTCTCGTTGATCTGGCGCGCGCGCTCCTCGAGCGCGGTGTTGAGGCGCCTGGCGCCGGCGTCGAGCGCATCGGCACGTGTCTCGAACTCGCCGATCAGCGCGGTGCCGCGCTCGGCCATAACGCGCTGCATCTCGCCCAGGCGCGTGTCGAGGGCCTCGGTCCGCGTCTCGAACTCGCCGATCAGCGCATTGCCGCGCTCGGCCAGGACGTCCTGGATGTTGGCGAGGCGCGTGTCGAATTCCGCCGTCAGCGACCGGGTCGCGCCGCCGAGCAGCGAAACCATGTTGGTGGCGCGCTCGTCGAGCATGTCGGAGAGCGTGCGGGTCACGTCGTCCGTGCTCTGGGTCAGCGAGGCGATGCGGGTGTCCAGCAGGCTGGCGAAGGCGTCGCCCGAGGTGGTGATGCGGTCGGAGATGACGTCGAGCCGCTGGTCGATCGCCTCGTAGATGGAGGAGGAGGCGAAGTTGATGCGGTCGACGAGCGCATCGCCCGACTGCGAGACGGTGGACGAAAGCTGGGTGGAGGCGCCGAGGATGCGCGCGCTGAGCGTTTCGCTGGCGCTGGCGAGCTCCTCCTTCAGCGCCTCGTGCGCGCCGGCGATCGAGGCGCGCACGCGTTCGGCATGGCCGACCACGGCATCGCGCTCGCTGCCGAGCCCGTCCACCAGGGTGCGGATGCGGATCTCGTTGTCGGAATAGGCGCGCTCGAGCTCGCTGACCTCGGCATGCACGAGCGTTTCAAGCTCGACGGCGCGGGCGAGCGTCCGCTCGATGCCTTCGCCCATCGCCTGCACCTCGCGCCGCACGGCCTGCCCGACCGTCATCACGCGTTCCTGCGCGAGGTTCTCCGGCTCTGCCAGCCGCATCGCGACCTCGGCCATCGAGCGGGCGGTGAGGCGCATCTCCTGTGCGCGGCGGATCATCACCGCGAAGCCCCAGAACAGGATGACGGGCACCACGATGCCGACGGCGAGCGCGATCGCGTGCGGCGAGGCGACGAGAGCGGCAGCGCTGCGGATCTGCCAGATCTCCGGCCCGTAGAGCATATTGCCGAGCAGAAGGCCGCCGCCGATCCACAGAAGCGAGAGCGCGGCCACGATCCAGTAGACGGTGCTGGGCGCGCCGCGGTTCATCGCCTGCAGGAGGCTGCGATAGTCCTTCTGGCGGTCGTCATTCGCGGGGGTAAAGGGCGCGGGGGCGAAGGGGGCTGCCCGGGCGGCGGACGCTTCCGGCTCGGCCGGCCGCAACTCCCCGGGCGCCATCGCGGCGCCGGCGGGCTTCGGCGCGGGCGCCTTGTCGCGGGCCGGCGGGGCCTTTGCAGGCGCGGCGGCGGCGCGGCCTTCCTTGACGAGTTCGTCCGCGGCCCTGGCGATCTGGGCTTCCAGGTCCTCCATCGAGGCGGCGATGTCGAGATCGCCGGCGCCGTCCTCTCCGAGGTCGTCCAGGGTCAGGTCGATGTCGAGGGCTTCTTCAAGCTCCTTGGCGACATCGTCATTGATCTTCCTGGTGGTCGTGCTCTTGCGCGCCATGCCGCTCTACCCTGTACCGTGGCCGCGGGATCCCTCGATGGGCCCTCGTTCCCGCGCACCTTACAAAAGAGACAAGTTTGCCATCGGTTATCGTAGAGCCGGCAAGGAGCAAAGGGAACACGCATTCAGCGCCATGTGTAAAACTTTAAACATAAGGTTAACAGGCCGCGGCGCCTCGCGAATTCCGCGTCGCCGCGAAGCCGCGGTTAACCGCTTGTCCATCGGGATGACGCAAGCTGGCGCGGCGGAAGAACGGAGCGGACGGATGCCGGCGGAACGGGCCATCGACGAAGCAGCGGCGCTCGACCTCGACCATCTGGCGCGGCAGACGCTGGGCGACGGCGCCCTGCAGCGCGAAGTGCTCGGCCTCTTCGTGCGGGAGCTGGAGACGGCCGCGGCGGCGCTTGCCGATGGCGACGCCGATACGCGCCGCGCGCTGGCCCACCGGCTCAAGGGGGCCGCGCGCGGCGTCGGCGCCGGTGCCGTGGCCGCGGCGGCGGCTGCGCTGGAGGCGGCCCCCGGGGAGGCGGAGCTGGCGGTCGAGCTCACCCGGCGCATGGCGGCGGCGGCGGGCTTCATCGCCGAGCGCGGGCTGTGCGGGGCTGGGGCATCGCGCCCCGGTTGACATGGCTGGCGGAGCGGCTATCACGCCGATGCTGCAAGTCCCGGCCGTCCGCCGCCCAGGAACAATCATGGCAAAGATCACCTACATTGCCCACGATGGCAGGCAATTCGATGTGGAAGCCGCAAACGGCTCGACAGTGATGGAGAATGCCATCCGCAACGGCGTGCCCGGCATCGAGGCGGAGTGCGGCGGCGCCTGTGCCTGCGCAACCTGCCATGTCTATGTCGACGAGGCGTGGGCCGATGTGGTGGGCAAGCCCGAGGCGATGGAAGAAGACATGCTCGATTTCGCCTACGACGTGCGCGAAACTTCGCGCCTGTCGTGCCAGATCCGGGTTCGCGACGAACTCGACGGCCTCGTGGTGAGGGTGCCGGAGCGGCAGGGCTGAACGGCGGTTCCGGGGCGGGCGCCTCTACACGGCGGCGCGCGCCGCCCCTGAGCGGGGCCGGCCTCAGCGCCGCGCGGCCGCCTGCTTCCGGCGCTGGTCGAGCAGGCGCAGGATCCGCTGCTCGAAATCGCGCCCCTCGATCACGTCGAAGCGGGCCTGCTGCGCATCGTGGCGGGCAAGCTGCCTGTCCGTGGTTTCCTGGACCAGGCGGCGCGCGGCGGCGCAGTCGCGCTGCGGGCGGATGGCGGCAAGCTGCCTTTCAAGGGCGCGGGCGTGGTCGCGCGCGATCGCGACATGCGCTTCCTCGTGGCGCCTGATATCCGCGGCAAGCGTCTCCCAGACCAGACGGACCTCGCTGTCGGCACCGCGCTGGACCCAGCGCGGCAGGATGAGCTTCGCGATCAGCGCGACGCGGACCCTGGCGATCTCGCAGCGGCCGCGGTGGTCGCGGTAGCCGACATGGGTCTTGAACTCCATGCGGGTGGCGCCGGGATGGCGGCCGCCGGTGCCGTGAAGCCTGGGCCCCTTGCGGTCGAGCTCGTTCTGGATTTCGGCGAGCGTGCGGCCCCCTATGGTGAAGTAGCTGTAGCTCTTTGACAGGCTGGCGGCTGCGGCCGGGCCTGCCGCGGCGCAGGCGATCAGACAGACGGCGAGCAGGCCCAGGCGCATCGGTCCCTCCGGTAAGCCGCGCAACACTGCGCGAGCCGGCGCTGCGGCGCAACGGCTTTCTGTCTGGCAGCGCCTGCTGCACGCACCGGGGCGGCGAATGTCGGGGAGGGCCGCCGGCGTTTCGGCCCCGACGGCCGGCTTGAGGCTATTTGCCGAGCGCGCTGACGGCGACCTTGTCGAGGCGCTTGAGGCTGATGCCGATCATCGGCAGCAGGTCGCCCTCGTATTTCACGGAAACGGTGATGTTCATGGTGTTCTCGTCGGCAAGGCGCGCCAGCATGACGCCGTTGAGCGCCTTGCGGTTGAGCGAGAGGACGACGCGGTCGCCGGCGACCCGGCCGCCGGTCACGTCGAGGCCCTTGCCCTTGGCGCCGTCGAGGAAGGCGCCGCGGAAACCCTTGCCGCCGACCTTTTCGACCGTGGCCGACATCTTCTGGCTGAACAGGCCGACGCGGCAGCTGCCGTCGAGCGACATGCCGACCTTCGGCTCGGCCGTCGCGCCGGTGAAATTGCAGACGAACTTGGTGCCCTTGTACTTGCCGTCGACGATCTCGCCGGGGCCGGACCAGCGTCCTTCGACGTTCTGAAAGAAGTTGCGTTCGCGGTCGGAAGCCGATGCCGTCCCGGCAAGGACGGCCGCCATGCCGGCCAGCGCGGCCGGAAAAGCGAGGGAGACGAGAGCACGCTTCTTCATTTGGCACCCGGGCACGAGCGGCGACGCAATTGGAACAGAAGCCAGACCATGACCAAGAATGGTTAATGCTTCGCTATTGCGACGCGCGAAGAATGGGGCAGGCGCGCGCGATGTGCAAGCCGGGGAACGAGCATCTAGCCGGCGGCCTTGCCGCTCTTGGCCTTATCGGCGGCGGCGGAGAACCGGGTCAGGACCGCCAGGATGTCCGACAGGCCGGGGCGCTTCACCGCACCGAAGGGCAGCGGCCGGGTGGCCTCGATGGCGGCAATGCCGATGCGGGCCGTCATCATGCCGTTGACGACGCCTTCGCCGAGCTTGGCGGAGAGCCGGGCGGCAAGCCCGTGGCCGACGATCTGCTGGACGAAGCTATCGCCGGCCGCGATCGAGCCGGTCACCGCGAGATGGGCGAGCACCGAGCGGATGAGGCGGAAGAAGCCCAGCGTGGCCGGCCGCGCGCCGTAAAGCTCGGAAAGCCGGCGGATCAGCCGGGTGGCTTCGAAGAGCACGTAGGCGAGGTCGACCAGCGCGCGCGGGCTGACCGCGGTGACGATCGAGACCCGCTTGGCGGCGTCGAGCACGAGGGCGCGCGCCCGCTCGTCCAGCGGCGCAAGCAGCTCGGTCTCGGCGAGGCGCAGGAGGTCGCCGCCGTCGATGACGTCGTCGCGCAGCCCCGACAGCATATGCCGGCCGGCTGCCGTTTCGGGGCGGCTGGCGACGAACCGGGCAAGCTCGTCGACGAGCTGGCGCGCGCCGGGCTGGTCGTTGCGGGTGACGACATCGACGGCCCGGACCCGCATCTTTTCGACGGATGCCAGCCGCCGCAGCGCGATGAGCTCGCGCGCGAGGATGAGGGCAAGCGACAGCGCGGCCACCGCGACCACGCCGAGGGCGGCCCAGCCGAGCCAGTCGGCGCGGGCGAAGAGGTCGCGCACGAAGCCGTCGACCCAAAGGCCGACGGCGAGCGAGACGATCACGCCCGCGGCCGTCGCGAAAACGGTGCCGAGCCGCGAGCGCCGGCGCGGCGGCACCGGCGGCGGAGGCACCTCCAGCGCCTCGTCGAGGCGGTCGAACACGTCGATCTCGGCCGGCACGACGACGGCCTCGGCCGCGACGGCGCGGGGCCGCCGCGCGGTGGCGGGGCCGGCCGGCACCTCCCGCGCTGCCGGCGGAACGGGCGGGTCGAGGCGGAAGGCGGCCGGCTTGCGTGGCGCCGAGGTCATGCGAGGCGGTCTCCGAGCAGGAACTGAAGGGCCCGGTCGAGCCGGATGTGCGGCAGCGACAGTGTGATGCCCTCGGCCGTCCTTTCCAGCTTCGGCGGGCGGAAGCGGACGAAGCGGATGGCCTCGTCGTCGCCGTCGCCGTTCTCGCCGGTCAGCGCGGCGTCGGCATCGGCGGGCAGGTCGCCGGGGAAGATCGCCGTTTCGGTCTCGCCGTCGAATGTCTCGCCGCCGATCGTCTCGCCGGCCATCGGCGTGCCGATGATGACGGGGAGCGTGTCGCGGCCCTGCTTCACCGTCCCCTCGCGCGTGGCGCGCACGGCCGCCATCGCCAGGACATCGACCTCGGCGCCGGAGAAATCGGCGCGGGCGATGGCGCGGTCTGCAAGCCGCCTGACGAGCGCCTGCAGCCGGTCGTGCCCGGTGTGGTGGATATGATCGGCCTTGGTCGCCGCGACCAGGATGCGGTCGATGCGGCGGGTGAAGAAATCGGTCAGGAAGTTGCCGCGGCCGGGGCGGAAGCAGGCGAGGATTTCGGCGAGCGCGCGTTCGAGGTCGGCGACGGAGGCGGGGCCGGCGTTCAGCGCCTGCATGACGTCGATCAGCACGATCTGGCGGTCGAGGCGGGCGATATGCTCGCGGAAGAAGGGGCGCACGACGTGGCTCTTGTAGGCCTCGTAGCGGCGCTCCATCATCGCTGCGAGCGAGCCGGAGCGGGGCTTGTGGCCTTCCGGCAGCGGCAGCGGCGCGAAGGTGAGCGCCGGCGAGCCTTCGAGGTCGCCCGGCATCAGGAAGCGGCCCGGCGGCAGGGTGGAAAGCGCGCGGGCGTCCTGCTTTCCGGCGCGCAGATAGGCGGTGAAACTTTCGGCCAGCCGCCGCGCCGTCATCTCGTCCGCCGGCGCGTCGGGGTCGGCCGCCGCGGCAAGGGCGCGCCACGCCGCCGACAGGTCGTGGCGCACGGGCAGGTCCGCCAGCCCGATCGCGTCCTGGCTGAAGCGGGCATAGGTCTTTCCCAGCAGCGGCAGGTCGAGCAGCCATTCGCCCGGATAGTCGACGATGTCGATCGACAGGCGGCCGGCGGAAAACATCCGGCTCCAGCCGGAGGCGGATTCGAACTCGACGGTGAGCCTGAGCTCGGAGATCGCACGGGTGGAATCGGGCCATGCGCGGTCCTCGATCAGCGCGGCGATGTGATCCTCGTACTGGAAGCGGGGAACGGCGTCGTCCGGCTGGTGCTCGAGAAAGGCGCGTGCGATGCGGCCCGATTTCTGCGCGTCGAACAGCGGCAGCCGGCCGCCATGGACGAGATTGTGGACCAGCGCGGAGATGAACACCGTCTTGCCGGCGCGCGACAGGCCGCTGACGCCCAGCCGCAGCGAGGGCGAGAACAGGCCGGCGGTACGCTCGGCAACGGTGTCGAGGGCGATGCGGGCCTCGTCCGCGAATGTGGTCAATGCCGGCAAGTGTGCGCCTTCGACTGATCGGTCCACGATATAGGGGAGACGGAACGCGCGTGCAAAGGCCGCGCTAGCGGCCGGGCCGGAGGAAGGCTTCCAGCGTGCCCGCGCCCGGCCCGATCCCGGACAGCGGGACGTCGAAGGCGAACACGGCCAGCCCCGCGGTGGGAAAGCCGTTGTCGAGGCGCGTCTCGCCATCGGGCGCGAGCAGGCAGGCGGTATGCTCCATCGTGGGGTTGTGGCCGATGAGGAGGAGGGAACCGGCTTCGTCTCCGGCGGCTCGGATCGCCTCGATGTAACCGCGCGCGTCGGTGTTGTAGAGGGCCGGCTCGAGGCGCAGATCGGCTGCCTCGGTCCCGAGGCCCGCGACGACGCCGGTCCATGTCTCGTGCGCGCGCCGCGCGGCCGAACACAGCACCAGTGCCGGCAGATAGCCGCGTGCGGCCATCGCCACCCCGACTTCGCGGGCATCGGCGTGACCGCGCCGGTCGAGCGGCCGGTCGAAATCGGCCATGCCGGGCGCGGCAAGGGCCGCGTTCGCGTGGCGCAGGAGAAAAAGACGTCTCAACATGCCTCCGCAGGCCGCTTCGGCCCCTCGCCGAGCCGTGTAGGCGATGGCGGGGCGTGGCGCAATCGCTCCTGCGAGGCTGCCGCTGCGTCAGGCTGACCGGGCTTTCCGCATGGATTCCGGAAATTTCTGTAAGCGTTTGATGAAAAAGGAGATTGCATCGTGTGAAACGAAGCGCTCACACGCCGGCGCGCCGCGCTAACAAAAGCGTGACACCGCGCGCCTTTGCGCTTGTGCCCTCCGGACGCGGCGAATATATAGGCGGCCCGGTCGTCCAATGGGGTGAATCGAATGAGCGATCTGGTTGATTCAGACTATGTGCCGTCCGAAGACGAACCATTCATGAACGACCGGCAGAAGGCCTATTTCAGGCGCAAGCTGGTCACCTGGAAGAACGATATCCTGCGCGAGGCGCGCGAGACGCTCGAAATTCTGCAGCAGGAGAATGCCAACCATCCCGACCTTGCCGATCGCGCTTCGTCGGAGACGGACAGGGCCATAGAGCTCAGGGCGCGCGACCGCCAGCGCAAGCTGATCGCCAAGATCGACGCCGCCCTGCAGCGGCTGGAAGACGGAACCTACGGCTATTGCGAAGAGACCGGCGAGCCGATCTCGCTGAAGCGCCTCGACGCGCGGCCGATTGCCACGCTGTCGATCGAGGCGCAGGAGCGCCATGAGCGGCGCGAGAAGGTCTATCGCGACGACTGAAGGATGGCAGGTGCCATCGGGAAGGAAGCGGGCGGTGCGATAGCCGCCCGTTTTTGCTTGCGTGCCCGGCTCGCGGCCGGCCTTGCCGGCTTTAGCGGCGGGGCGACGACAGGTCGCCGAGCAGCCGCGACATCTCGTCTTCGACCGAAGCGGGCAGCTTCGGGTCCGGCCTCACCGTCTGGTCGAGCGTGACTTCCAACTCCTGCCGCAGCGCGTCATCGATATCGGGCGCGCGGGGCGCATTGGCCGCGGGCGGAATGGTGGAGGGGCGCAGCGGCGCCGATGAAGAGGCTGCGCCGGTCGATACATGCTGGCCGGTCGAACCGGCACCCGGTGCCGGGCGCGGCGCGGCCGGAGCGGCGGGTGCCGGCTGGATGGGGCGCGGCGCCGATTGCGGTCGCGGCGCGGGATGGGACGCGGCGGGGAGCTGTTGCGCGGGCGCGTGCGCCGAAGATGTGGCCGGCGCCGGCGGTGCGGCGTGGACGGGCGGGTGATGCTCGTCGACCGCGGTCGCCACCGCGGCGGCCGCGGCCTGTTCGCGCGGCGGCGGCTCGTCGGCAGGACGGCGCGGGACGGCGGCGAAGCGGATGTTCTGCTCCACCACCACGTCGGTCGGGCCGCCGATCAGCAGCAGGTGCTCGACATCGTCGCGCCGCACCAGAACCAGCCGGCGGTGGCTGTCGACGGCCGCGGCGTCCATGACCGCCAGCCGCGCCTTGCGGTGGCGTCCGCCGGCCACGAAGGTGCCGAAGGTGAGATTGCGCACGATCTTGATGAGCAGCAGCACGACCAGGAGCAGGATCAGCGCGCCGAACGTCCACAACATCGCGGTCGCATAGGCGGGTCCGGCGACACTTTCCAACCAATCGCGCATTGCATCGTCCCCCGTGGATGGCGGCAAGGTAACTCCGGCCCCGGCATGCCGCAAGCAAAACGCCGCCGGCAGGCGGACGCGGACTGTCGCCGGGAAGAGAAAACGCCTCTCACCCTCACCCCGTGAAGAACGGCGAAGAGGGACGACGCCGGCGTTGCGGCCGCCCTCAGCGACCCTTGGCTGCCGTGCGCCGATCCGGCCTTGGGGCGACTGCCCTGGCACGGCGGGCGAGCGCACCTTGCGAGGCGCGCGAGGCATGATGTATGCCGGTCGCGGGCGTGGGGCTCCATTCCCGGCCCGGGACGGGCGCGAGCAGGGCGGATTCCGCATGGCGGGCAAGAACAGCATGGCCAGACGCTCCGGGGCGCCGGTGCAGCAGCAGCCGATCATCGACCAGGGCTCGCGGCCGGGGCCGGTGACGCGGCTGGTGGTGTTCACCATCGTGCTGGCGGTGGCGGCGGTCGCGTTCTCGCTGTTCCGCGACCGGCTGGGCGACCAGTTCCTGCTCGGCCTGCTCGGCGTGCTCGCCATGATCGGCACGGGCTACCTGTTCGCGACCGCCATCGGCTTCGTGCAGATCTCGCCGCGGTCGGCCGGCGACGAACTGGCCAAGGCCTTCGTCGATTCGATGCAGCAGGGGCTGCTGGTGACCGATCCGAAAGGCTCGGTCGTCTACGCGAATGCCGCCTATGCCGCGATGACGGGCGCGACGTCGGCGGCCGACATCAAGACGGTGGAGGCGCTTCTGGCGGACCTGCCGGAAGCGTCCGGCACCGTCTACAGGCTCGCGGCCGGCCTGCGCGACGGCCAGCCCGGCGACGGCGAGTTCCGGCTGGCAAGCTCCATCCGCGCCGGCGAGGAACCGGGCGCGCGCTGGTATCGCACGCGGGCGCGCGCCTTCAAGGTGCCCGGCTACAGGCAGCCGCTGCATGCCTGGCAGCTCTCCGACATTTCGGCGGAGCGGGCCGAGCAGGAGCGTTTCTTCCTCGACCTGCAGAAGGCGATCGACCATCTCGACCATGCCCCGGCCGGCTTCTTCGCCGCCGATGCCGACGCCCGGGTCACCTATGTCAACGCGACGCTTGCCGACTGGCTCGGCATCGATCTTGCCAATTTCACGCCGGGCTCGGTGCGGCTGCCGGACATCGTGGCCGGAGACGGCATGGCGCTGGTGCATGCGGTGAAGGCGGAGCCGGGCACGACCCGCGACGTGGTCATCGACCTCGATCTGGCGACGGCGAGCGGCACGGCGCTGCCGGTCCGCTTCATGCACCGCCTGTCGGTGACGCGCGAGGGCGTTGCCGGGCCGACGCGCACCATCGTGCTCAACCGGACACAGGGGGGCGACGCCTCGCACGACCTCAGGGCAGCCGAGATCCGCTTCACCCGCTTCTTCAACTCCACGCCGATGGCGATCGCCGGCGTGGATGCGCAGGGGCGCATCCTGCGCACCAATGCGCCGTTCCTGTCGCTGTTTTCCTCCGTGGTCGACCGCGACGCGGTCGACCGGGGCGTACGGCTCGACAGCGTCATCCACGAGCGCGACCGGCCGGCCTTCGCCGCCGCGCTGGAAAGCGCGCATCAGCGCCAGGCCAACATTCCTCCGATCGATACCGTGCTGCCGGCCGAGCCCGGCGCCGAGGAGCGCTATCTGCGCTTCTACGTCAACGCCGTGGCCGACGAGGCGGGCGAGGCCGAGGAAGCGGCGATCGTCTATGCCGTCGAGACCACGGAGCAGAAGGCGCTGGAAGCGCAGATGGCGCAGAGCCAGAAGATGCAGGCCGTCGGCCAGCTCGCCGGCGGCATCGCGCATGATTTCAACAATGTGCTGACGGCCATCATCATGGCCTCCGACCTGCTGCTGACCAATCACCGGCCGTCGGACCCGTCCTTCCCGGACATCATGAACATCAAGCAGAACGCCAACCGCGCCGCCTCGCTGGTGCGGCAGTTGCTGGCGTTCTCGCGCCGCCAGACGATGCGGCCCGAAGTGCTCGACCTCACCGACGTGCTGGCCGATCTGCGCATGCTGCTCGCCCGCCTCGTCGGCAACGGGGTGCAGCTCAAGATCGAGCACGGGCGGGACCTGTGGCCGGTCAAGGCCGACATCGGCCAGTTCGAGCAGGTGGTCGTCAACCTTGCCGTCAATGCGCGCGACGCGATGCCCGAGGGCGGCGAGCTGACGATCCGCACGCGCAATGTCGATGCCGCCGAGAGCGCGGGGTTCGGCTATCGCGAGCTGACGGCGGGCGACTACGTGCTGGTCGAGGTCGCAGACAGCGGCACCGGCATCGACGCCGAGGTCCTGAAGAAGATCTTTGAGCCGTTCTTTACCACCAAGGAGGTCGGCAAGGGCACCGGCCTCGGCCTGTCGATGGTCTACGGCATCGTCAAGCAGACGGGCGGCTTCATCTTCTGCGATTCGGAGATCGGCCGCGGCGCGACCTTCCGCATCTTCCTGCCGCGCCACGTGCCCGCCGAAGCGCCGGTGGAGCAGGGCCAGCCGGCCGACGCGGCGCCGGCCGGAGCGGAGAAGGCCGCCGCCCGCGGGCCGGAGACGCACAAGGACCTTTCCGGCTCGGCCACCGTATTGCTGGTGGAGGACGAGGATGCGGTGCGCATGGGCAATGTGCGCGCGCTGGCCTCGCGCGGCTACACGGTCCACGAGGCGTCGTCAGGCGTCGAGGCGCTGGAGAAGTTCAAGGAACTGGAAGGCAAGGTCGACATCGTCGTCTCCGACGTCGTCATGCCGGAAATGGACGGGCCGACGCTGCTGCGCGAGCTGCTCCTGTTGCAGCCCGACATCAAGTTCATCTTCGTATCGGGCTATGCCGAGGACGCATTTGCCAAGAACCTGCCGAGCGAGGCGAAGTTCGGCTTCCTGCCCAAGCCGTTCTCGCTCAAGCAGCTCGCCACGATCGTCAAGGACATGCTGGAAGGGCAGTAGCGGCGCGGCCCTGCACGCGCGCCGCCGTATCCCTTACCAGCTTCCGGTATTTTCCATCGAGGCCCACGGCTCCTGCGGGGCCAGCGCGTCGCCTTCCTGCAGGAGCTCGATCGAGATGCCGTCGGGCGAGCGGACGAAGGCCATGCGGCCGTCGCGCGGAGGGCGGTTGATGGGCACGCCGGCATCCATCAACCGCCGGCAGGTGGCGTAGATGTCGTCCACCTTGTAGGCGAGGTGGCCGAAATTGCGGCCGCCCCCGTAGTCTTCCGGATCCCAGTTGTAGGTGAGCTCGAGCTCGGGCGCGCGGCTCTTTTCCGAGCTTGCGCGATCCTTCGGTGCGGCGAGGAAGATCAGGGTGAACCGGCCCTGCTCGTTGTCGATGCGGCGGACTTCCTCGAGGCCGAGCTTGCGGCAGTAGAAGTCGAGCGAGGCGTCGATGTCGGTGATGCGGACCATCGTGTGCAGATAGCGCATGGCGGGCTCCTTCCGTTTCCATCCCAGATAGGGCGCGGCGGCGCGGCGAGGCAAGTGGCGCAAGACGGCTCGCCCGGCCAAAGGCTCCGGTATGTTGAAAATCGCAATCCGGCCTTGCTAACCCGACATTGGCAAGTGTTATCCTGCGGCACAAGAATCAGTTGGGAAAGCTTCTTGGGGTCGGAACCAGGAAAGGGTGCGTTCGGATGGGGGACAAGTCCTCTGCGGAGGGGCGGCGCGAGTCCAGGGACGAAGTCCTGGCGCGCGATGACGCGACCGATGTCGGTGCCCTGGTCGAACTTTCCGGGGCGATCAAGTGGTTCGATGTGGCCAAGGGCTACGGTTTCATCCTTCCCGACGATGCGCAACATGGCGACGTGCTGCTGCATGTGACGTGCCTGCGGCGCGACGGCTTCCAGACGGCGCTCGAGGGCGCGCGGGTGCTGGCGCTCGCCAAGCCCGGCGAGCGCGGCCTGCAGGCGTTCAAGATCCTCTCGATGGACAGTTCGACGGCGGTGCATCCGGCCGAGCAGCCGGGCCAGCGCACTCATGTCGTGGTGGCGCCCGAGAGCGGGCTGGAGCGCGCCCTGGTGAAGTGGTTCAACCGCACCAAGGGGTTCGGGTTCCTGACCCGCGGCGAGGGCACCGAGGACATTTTCGTCCACATGGAGACGCTGCGCCGCTACGGCGTGACGGAGCTGCGGCCCGGCCAGGTCGTCTTGGTGCGCTTCGGGCGCGGCGAGAAGGGCCTTATGGCTGCCGAAATCTATCCCGATATGGGAACGTTGCCGGTTTCCCACTGACGGACCGGCCGACGAGGCGCCGATGGTCCGACATGTCCTGCGTATCTTCCTTGCCGCGATGCTGCTGGCGGCCTTGCCGGTGACGGCCTCGTCCGGGCAGGGCCGGCCGATGCTGCTGCCGGTCGATCCGCATCCGCTGGTCGCCGAAACGGCGTCGGGGGAGCAGAGCTTCCAGATCGAGATCGCCGATACCGAGGACGTGCGCTCCCGGGGCCTGATGTTCCGCCGCGTGATGCCGGACGACCGGGGCATGCTGTTCGTCTTCGAGCAGGCGCGGCAGGTCTCGTTCTGGATGAAGAACACGCCGATGCCGCTCGACCTCGTGTTCATCGACGAGAGCGGCGTGGTGCGTGCGGTCCGGAAGGGGGTGCCGTTTTCCGAGGCCAAGATCTCGGCACCGGCGCAGGTGCGCTTCGTCCTTGAACTCAAGGCCGGAACCGCGCAAAAGGCGGGCATCGTCGAGGGCGTGCGCCTCCGCCATCCGCGGATCGAGGCCGTCTCCGGCAAATAGCGCCGCAGCATTGCGCCGGCCCGGCAACGTGCGGGGCCGCTGCGGGTCGGCTGTTTCGGCGCATGGCGCAGGCCCCCGGAAGCGGGGCCGGCGTTGGGAGATGCGTGAGCGGAGGCCGGGGCGGGCATGGATTTCTTTTCCAATGACGGGCTGCAATTTGCCTATCTCGACGAGGGCGAGGGCGACCCGGTGCTGCTGCTGCACGGCTTTGCCTCGAGCGTCCGGGTCAACTGGATCAATCCCGGCTGGGTGAAGACGCTGACGGACGCCGGCTATCGCGTCGTCGCCTTCGATCATCGCGGGCATGGCCGTTCGTCCAGGAGCTACGAGAGCGCCGACTACACGCCGTCGCGCATGGCCGGCGACGCGGTTGCCTGCCTCGATCATCTGCGGCTGGAGCGCGCGCATGTGTTCGGCTACTCGATGGGCGCGCGCGTCGCCGCCTTCATGGCGCTGGCGCATCCTGGGCGCGTTGCGACGCTGATCTTCGGCGGGCTCGGCATCGGCATGACCGAGGGCGTGGGCGACTGGGATCCGATCGCGGAGGCGCTGACGGCGGACGACCCCGCCAGCATCGCGCATCCGCGCGGGAAGATGTTCCGAGCCTTCGCCGACCAGACGCGGAGCGACCGGCTGGCGCTGGCCGCCTGCATCGCCACGTCCCGGCAGGAGCTGACACCGGCGGAAATGGCGCGCATCGCGCAGCCGACGCTGGTCGCGGTGGGCAGCAAGGACGATATCGGCGGGCCGGCGGCGCCGCTTGCCGCGATGATGCCGGATGCCGAGGGGTTCGAAATTCCCGGCCGGGACCACATGCTGTCGGTCGGCGATCGTGCCTTCAAGGCCAGGGTGCTGGAGTTCCTGGCCGCGCACCCGCTCTGAAATTCCGGTACCCCCCACCCTCCTTGGGGGGGAGGGAGTATTGCGGATGCGCCTTTCCCCGGCTCACGCTTCGCGCAGCCAGCCATCCTGGAAGACGACCGCCGAGACGCCGGCGAAGCGGCGCATCCGCTCCATCTCGGCGTCGAGCTGCGTAAGCAGGGCCTGCGAGACGCGCACCCCGGCCTCGGGCCAGAAGGCACGCAGGACGAGGCGATCCGTCTCCCGGTCGGCCTTCATGTCGATGCGGCCGACGACGGCATCGCCGCGCATGACCGGGAAGACGTAATAGCCGTATTTCCGTTTCGCCTCCGGCACGAAGATCTCGATGCGGTAGGAAAAGCCGAACAGGCGCTCCGCGCGCTTGCGGTCGCGCAGCAGCGGGTCGAACGGGCTCATCACGCGCAGTCGCGCGGGCGGGGGCGGAGCGGCCGCGATCGTCGCCGCCGTGCCGGCGAAGGCGAAGGCGGCCTGCGGCCTGCCGCCGTCGGCGGGTTCGATGCGCAGCACCTCCAGCTCGCCGCGGTGAGCCGCCAGCCAGCCCTCCACCTGGTCCGGCGCCAACAGGGCCCAGAAGGCGGCGATCTCGCCGCGCGTGCCCATGCCCAGACGCGTCAGGGCGCTGCGGCAGGCCCAGTCGACATAGTCCTCCGGCGGGACGGTGCGCGTGAAATGCTCGGGCGGGATCACGCGCTCGGCAAGGTCGTAGACCTTCTGGAAGCCTTCCCGGCGTGCGATCGCCAGCTCGCCGGTGCGCCACAGATACTCGAGTGCCGCCTTGGACGGGTGCCAGTCCCACCAGCCGGTGCCGGGCTTGTCGCCGCCGAAGTCGCGCGCCATCACCGGCCCGCCGCGGGCGACGTGGTCGCGCACGCGGTCGAGATCGCCGTCGAAGCCGTCATGGCCGAAATGATCCTTCCAGCGGCCGCGCAGGCGCTGCTTCTCGCGCGCGAAGCGATGGCGCCAATAGGGGAAGAAGGCGGTCGGGATGACCGAGGCATCGTGCGTCCAGTTCTCGAACAGCAGCCGCTCCTTCTCGACGAGGCGGGCGAGGTGGGGCTGGCGGTAGGTCTGGTTGCGGGCATAGAGGATGTGATGGTGGGCGCGCTCGAGCACGTTGACGCTGTCGACCTGCACGAAGCCCAGCCGCTCGATCGCCTCGTAGAGGCCGGCCATGCCCCAGCGGCGCGCCGGCGGCTCGGCGAGCCCCTGCCTGGCCATGAAGAAGCGCCGCGCCTGGCGGTTCGGGATCGTATCGGTCATGTCGCCGCCCATGCAGCCTGATTGCGCACGGTTCCACCCGAAAACGGCGCCGGAATCAACGGGCCGCGGCCAGGCCTCCTGACGGAAAGCGGCAGCTACAGGCCGGTGAAGCGCGGGGCGCGCTTGTCGCGGAAGGCCGCGCGCCCTTCCGCGTAATCGGCGCTGTCGAAGGTGGCGGCGCCCAATGCGCGGGCCGCCTCGATGTCGGCTGGCGCGCCGGAGAGCACGGCCCGGATCGCGGCCTTGGAGGCGCGGACGGACAGCGGCGCATTGGCGGCGATGGCGGCCGCGAGCGCGGCCACGCGTTGGTCCAGCCCCGCCGCGGGCGTCACCTCGGCGAGGAACCCGGTGCCGAGCGCCTGCGCGGCGTCGATGCGGCCGGCGCCGAAGGTCAGCAGCTTCGCCATCTGGGGGCCGCAGGCATGCACGATGTCGGCCATCGCGTCCTGCGGGTAGGCAAGGCCCAGGCGTGCGGCCGGCACGGAGAACTGCGCATCGTCGGCGGCGATGCGGAGGTCGCACGCCGCGGCGATGCCGAAGCCGCCGCCGAAGCAGATGCCGCGGATCGCGGCGATGGTGGGGATCGGCAGGTCGCGGATCGCGGCAAAGGCGGCGGAGTTGACCTGCTCATAGGCGCGCGCGGTGGCGGCGTCCCGGCGCACCGTGTCGAACTCCGAAATATCCGCGCCGGCGCAGAAATCGGCGCCGGCGCCGCGAATCACCAGCACGCGGGCGCCGCGCGAAGGCGCCTGCGATGCCGCCCCGGCGAGCCCGGCCCACAGCGCCGCCGTCAGGGCGTTCTTGCGCCCGGGCCGGTCGAAGGCGAGGGTCGCGACGCCGTCGGCCACGGCAAATACCAGGCCTTCGGGCAGGGGTGGGCAAGACATGGGTCAACTCCCTTGAGGGAAAGCTTGAGCAATTTTGGGTTCAATTGGAAGGCGTTCTGGAATAAGTTCCGCCCCGATTGGCCGACGGCGCCATCGGCGCTATGTACCGTCGATATCCAAAGGCGCAAGCGGGACCCGAACGGGACGTGGATGTGAACAGGCAAAATGCAGTCAAGGCAGGCAACCTGCAGCCGGTCGACCCGATCTGGAGCAGGGTGCGCGACGAGGCAGCCGAGGCGGTCGCCAACGACCCGCTGATGGCGGCGTTCCTCTATGCCAGCATCCTCAACCACGAATCGCTCGAGGCGGCGGTGACGCATCGCATTGCCGAGCGGCTCGATCACGGCGACGTCAGCGCCAACCTCATCCGGCAGATGTTCGCGCAGATGCGGCGCGAGGTGCCGGAGTGGAACGCGGTCGTCAGGGTCGACATCCAGGCCTATTTCGATCGCGATCCGGCCTGCGACCGCTTCCTGATGCCGATCCTCTATTTCAAGGGTTTCCACGCGATCCAGACGCACCGGCTGGCACACTGGCTGTGGAATGCCGGCCGCAAGGACTTCGCCCTTTACCTGCAGAGCCGGTCGTCCTCCGTGTTCCAGACCGACATCCACCCGGCCGCGCGGGTCGGCCGCGGCATCTTCCTCGATCATGCCACCGGCCTCGTCGTCGGCGAGACCGCCGTGATCGAGGACGACGTGTCGTTGCTGCACGGCGTCACGCTTGGCGGCACGGGCAAGGCGGGCGGCGACCGTCATCCGAAGATCCGCTACGGCGTGCTGATCGGCGCCGGCGCCAAGATCCTCGGCAATATCGAGGTCGGCCATTGCACCAAGGTGGCGGCGGGCTCGGTGGTCCTGAAATCGGTGCCGCACAACAAGACGGTGGCCGGCGTTCCGGCGCGCATCGTCGGCGAGGCCGGCTGCGAGGAGCCGTCGCGCGTCATGGACCAACTGTTCACCGGGCTGACGGAGTAGGCGCCGTCCGCGCAGCGCGTTTCGCCGCCCCGGCAGGGAAAGTCGGCGGATGCGGGGTTTGCGCGCGCGGGGCGCGGCAGCGTGCATCCGCCCGGCCGGTGGTGGAAATGGGCCGCCCGGACTTTACATTGCGTTCGGCAGCGTGCCAGAAGCACGCACTTTTTGGCGGTCATTTGCGGAGAACGGATCTTGAAGCCCGACGAAATCAGGAAGCTCGACGCCTATTTCAAGCGTACGTTCCAGAACCCGTCGCTGCAGGTGAAGGCCCGGCCGCGCAAGGACGATTCGTGCGAGCTTTATGTCGGCGACGAATTCCTCGGCATTATCTTCAAGGACGAGGAAGAAGGCGAGCTGTCCTATAATTTCTCGATGGCGATCCTCGACGTCGACCTCGAATAGCGGGCGCCGGCTGTGGGGCGGAGGAATTCCGCCACGCGGGCCATCACGGCGGCGTCAAGCGCCTGCCAGCTCTGCAGCATCCGTTCCGGAAAGCGGTAGGTGAGGCTGAGCCCGTTGCCGATGCCGACGTCGCGCTCGCAAGGGGCGAGCGAATCGGCAGCCGCCGGTCCCGTCAGGCAGCGGGCGACGAAGGGCGCATCGCCCGCCTGCTCGCTGACGACCAGCGATTCGTTCACATAGCCCGAATCCGGCGAGAAGCCGTAGACACGCAGGCCGGCGGACGGGCCGGGGGCGCCGGGAAGCTCGATCAGGCGCCGGTAGATCGGCTCCAGGCGGCCGCTCATGTCTCGGGCCATCGTCTGCCGCTCGATCGACAGAAAGACGATGTCGCGGCTGTCGCCACGGTTGTTGAAGGCATCGCGGTCGGCGTTGGAATAGCCCGTCATGCGCGGCCATTTGAGGTACAGGTCGACACGCTGGGCCTCCCCGTCGCGCCGCTGCGCGTCGAAGCGGATCATGTTGGCGGGGATGGTGAGCAGGGTCCCGCCGATGGCGATGCCGTGCCGCGTCGCATCCTCGGTGTGGCCGACGGCGGCGATCGAACGGCCGATCCATTTGCCGCCCAGGCTGATGGCGACGGACAGGATGGCGAGCGCGGCGAAGCCGTAGAAGACGCGCATCATCAGGCGCGAATCTACCGGGCTCGATGCCTCGTCGGCTTGAGAGGTGTCGGTCATTGCGGGTTCCGGGCGCGCACGAAGCGCAGATTGTGTCGCCAGCTTCGGCAATCATGGTAAACGGATCGTGAATCGGCCGCGCCGGCCCGCAAGGCTGCCGGTGCGGCCGCCGGGTGGATCATCGCAGGGAGACAGGCATGCCGCTTTACGCGCTCGACGGCGTTGCGCCGGAACTGGAGGACGAAGCCTCGATCTGGATCGCGCCGGACGCGCAGATCATGGGGCGCGTGAAGCTCGGCCGCAATTGCGGCGTCTGGTTCGGCGCGGTGCTGCGCGGCGACAACGAGCCGATCGAGATCGGCGCCGACAGCAATGTGCAGGAGCTGACCGTCATGCACACCGACCCCGGCTACAAGCTGACCGTCGGCAAGGGCTGCACCATCGGCCACCGCGCCATCCTGCACGGCTGCACGATCGGCGACAACAGCCTGGTCGGCATGGGCGCGGTCATCCTCAACGGCGCGCGCATCGGCGCCAACAGCCTGGTCGGCGCCGGCGCGCTGGTGACGGAGCGCAAGGAATTTCCGGACAACAGCCTGATCGTCGGGTCGCCGGCAAAAGTGGTCCGCACGCTGGACGAGGCCGCGATCGAGGGGCTGCGGCGCTCGGCCGCGCACTACGTCGCCAATGCGAGACGCTTCAAGGCCGGTCTGAAACCGGGCTGAGGGCCGCAAAAAGGCGGAGCCGGCCCGTGGGGCGGGCCGGCTCCTAGAACCCGGTCGTTGGGGACGGGGAGGGTGGGGACTCGACCGGGTTGTCCCTTGCGCGCCCTCGGGCGCGTATCTCCGTTATCCTTTCCTGCCGCGGCGGCCGGTCACTTCCTCCTGACGCTGCCGACCAGCATCTGGCGGTCGTCGTCCACGGCGACCCAGACGCCGGAATGGCGCTCGGACTGCCGCTTCAGGAACTGGTATTGCGTCTCGTGCCAGGCCAGCACCCGGGGCTCGAGGTTGTCGAGCACGAAGTCGCCCATGCTCGTGCGCACCGTCAGCACCGCATGGCCGTCGCCGTTGGGCTGGCGCACGACAGTCATCAGCAGGTTGCCGAGCGGGACGCCGGCCTCGGCCAGGCGGCGGCGCTTCTCCAGCGCGTAGTCCTCGCAATCGCCTTGCCCGCGGGTCGGATAGGACCAGTATTCCTCGACGCCCCACATTTCCTGATCGGTGCGCGGCCGCACCATCGTGTTGACCAGGTTGTTGACGTCGACGATCTTCGCCCACAGCCGATGCGTCAGCTCGACGGCGGGCCCTGCGGCCGTCTTCTGCGCGCATTCGGCGGGCATGCGCTGGCACAATTCATAATGGCCGACGGGCTGCGTGGTGCGCGCGCCCGCCTGCATGAAGCTCTGCGCCTGCGCTGCGGCCGTCCCCAGGCCGAGCATCGCCGCGACTGCGCCGAGCAGTATTGTCCTGTTTGTCCCCATTGTGATGTCTCCCCGTTTGACAGCACAATGGCAGACGCAGATTTATTCCACGCAAAATGGCAGACCAATACTTGATGAAAACAAATACAGAATAAGAATAGAAACAGAATAAAATACGCGGCATCCTTTAGGAAAATGCCCGCAAAAATCGATGCGTATTCGATTCAAATGCCGTCTATCGCCCGGCGGCGCAGCGGCTCGCCGCGGCGGAGCGGGACGGGCGGGCGATCAGGCCGCGCGCGACGAAAGCCCGGCCTTGAAGGCAGGGGAAGGTCGGACGTGAGAGGTGTGGGAGGAAGGGCCGGTCAGGACTGCTGATCGAGGGCGAATTCGGCGTGCAGCGTCTCGGGGGTCTGCAAGGTGGCGAACTCGATCGCGACGCCGTCCTCGAAATGACGGACGACGGTGCCGCGCATGTTGCCGAGCGCCACCTGCGTGCCGTTTTCGGGCCTGGTCTCGATCTCGACCGCGGCGCCTGACAGCGACAGGTCGATGAGGCGGCACTGGTACTGGCGGCCGTCCGCGAGCTTGAGCACGGTAACGGGATTGCGCGGCGTGACGCGCTCGTGGCGGCGATCCTCGGGCAGATCCAGCTCGTGCCTGTTGGCGAGCCAGGTCAACTGCGCCGCAAGCTTGTCGCGCTTGCGGTCCGAGGCGATGATCGTCATGGCGAACCCGTCGTCGAGCCGCCGCGTGACGATGCCCTCGATGCGGCCGATATGATCGAGGTAGGCGATGACGCGCTCGCCCGGCGCGCCGATGCGCGCACAGCGCAGCGCCACGTTGCCGGGGGACATGTCGATGACCTGGCAGGCGTGCTCGGAGCGATCCTCGAGCATATAGCGTCCATGAACCTTGACACGGACGCGCTGGAAGTTCCGTCGCTCGGCTCTGGAGAATGCCAGATCAACGGCCGGTGACGCCATGATGTCTGCTTCCCAATGATGATCTGCTCGCAGACCGTCGAATTTCTGGCCGGAATCCTATTTCCGGATGGGTTAACAAGCCGTAAGCCCTGTGGCGGGGAAGCGGCGCGCGGGTGGCCTTATTTGTCGCGGCCTCCGTCCAGAACGACGAGGTGGCGGATGCGCCGCGCGGGCGCCGGCCCGGCAGGGTCAAGCGGCTGTTCGGGCGACAGCGGGGGGACGGGCATGGCCGGTCGGTTCCTCAGGAAGACGGGCTCGGAGTCGGGATCGACCATGCGCAGCGCGTCGATGCGGCATTCGATGATCGGGTCGACGCCCAGCCAGTAGGGCTTCTCCAGCGCGATCAGGGAGCCGAGCGCGCGCGGATTGTCGATGCCGCCCTCGAGCGGCAGGACGAGCATCTCGAAGGCGTTGGTGCGCCCGCTGCGGCTGATGCCGGTCAGGTCGACGACGGTGATCGCGTGCTGGTGGAGCGAGCCGAAGAGCAGGCGGGCGATGACGCGCTGGTCCTTGAGCGCCCACAAGGAGGAGTGGGCGAAGCCCTTCAGCTCGCGGCCGAAGACGGCGCACAGCCTGGTGCCGGCGAGGCGAAAGACGGCTTCCCCGCGCGCGTCCTTCTCCAGGATGAAGGTATCCGCGAGCAGCGACTTGATGTCGGCCGGCTCGATCTCCGTCCGGCGCGGGGCCGGCCGGCCGTCCCTCAGCCTGTTCCAATACTGGAATAGGGTACGGGTTCCCTCGTGCCTCATGATTGACGCTTCCCTCTGTCGTCCCCGAATCCTGTGCCGACATGGGACAAATCGATCGTCCATGCGGCCCTTGATGAGGGACATTGCAGGGCGCGTGCCAGACCGTCAGTAAGTTGTTAACGCTTCTCGTGGCCGTTAGGGTTAACGAAGGGTTGACGTTGCGGGGGTGCGCCGGCCGTGCGATGGATGGGCATGGCGGTGCTGCCGAGCCTGGGGAGAAGAAGGGGGACGGCAGCGGGGAGCCGCGAATATTCGGGGTGGCAGGGGGACTCGACAGCCGTTCAGGGGAAACCCTGGACGGCTTTTTATTTGGCGCCGGCTCTGCTAGCGCGGAAGCGGGCCTTCCTCCCTGCAGCGACGGAGCCGCCGCCATGATTAAGACCCCATCCGGCGGCGCGCCGAATCAGACGCCGCGGGAGATCGCCGACCTGCCGCCGGAGCCCGGGCGCCGCGAGCCGGTGTTCAACCTGTCGGCGGTGGTGGTCGCGCTGATCGGGCTATGTGCGGCGATCCATCTGGTGCGGGCCCAGTTCATGAGCGGCGAGCAGGACTTCGCGCTGGTGCTGCGGTTGGCCTTCATTCCGATTCGCTACACCGGCGGCTTCTCGCCCGACGCCTGGTCGTTCGTCAGCCCGCTCAGCTATTCGCTGCTGCATGGCAGCGTGGCGCACCTCCTCGTCAACGGCGTGTGGCTCGCCGCCTTCGGCTCGCCGCTCGCCTACAGGATCGGGGCAGGGCGTTTCCTGCTGTTCTGGGCGGTCACCGCGCTGGGAGCGGTGGCGCTGCATTTCGCGCTCTACCCGCAAAGCGCGACGCCGCTGGTCGGCGCGTCCGGCGCGATCTCCGGCATGATGGGGGCGGCGGCGCGCTTTGCCTTCCGCATCGACCGGAGCGCCGGCCGGCCGGCGTTTGCCGGGCCGATCCTCGCCATCGGCCAGGTCGCCCGCTCGCGCCAGGCGGTTGCCTTCCTGGTGGTGTGGCTGGCGGTCAACGTCTTCGTGGGCTTTGGCTTCGGAGCGCCCGACGACGGGCAGATCGCGTGGGAAGCCCATATCGGCGGCATGGTGACCGGCTTCTTCGCCATCCGTTTCTTCGACCGCCCGCAGCCCTTGCCGCCGCAGGCGCCGGATGCGGGGCGCGAAGCCTGAACGGCACGCATCTTGAAAAGGCCGCAAGACGAGGGCACCATCTTGCGACAGGCCGTGTCAGGGGAAGGGGGATTGCCGGCGGCCTGCGATGAGGAGGTTGCGATGACTGTCAGGGCAATTCTCGAAGACAAGGGCCGCGATGTGGTGACCATCCGGCCCGACCAGAGCGTGGCCGAGGCGGTCCGGCTGATGGCGGAACGGCGCATCGGCGCAGTGGTGGTGACGCGCGGAGACGGACGTGCCGCCGGAATCCTGTCCGAACGGGATATCGTACGCATTTTGGCCGACGCGGGAGCGGCCGCGCTGCAGCGCCCGGTCTCCTCGGCGATGACGGTCGCCGTGCGGGTCTGCCGCGAGACGCACACGGTCAACGAGGTCATGGAGATGATGACGCGCGGCCGCTTCCGTCACCTTCCCGTCGAGACGGATGGACAATTGTCCGGCATCGTGTCGATCGGCGACGTGGTCAAGCGGCGCATCGAAGCGGTCGAGCGAGAGGCTGAGCAGATTCGCGAATATATCGCGACGGCGTGACGAGAAGCGCCCGGCCGTCAGGCCGGGCTGCCGGTCGCCCTTCGCATCGCCTGCGCGACCCGGTCCGTCAGATCGCGGTTGCGGCAGAATTCGGGCGCGCGGTCGGCGCGGTCGTGCGCGCCGAGCCATTCGGCGCATTCCCGCACGTGCCCGCAGGCGGTGCAACTCAGCGTCGCGCGGCGCAAAAGCTTCGGACCGTCGGGGTCCGTCGCGAACCAGTCGCGCACGTCGAGCCGCGCGAACATCTCTTCCATGAACAGCGAGCGGCTGGAAACGCGCTCGATGAAACCGAACAGAGCCATCGGTATGCCTCCTTGCTGGGCACCGACAGCCTAGGATGCTCCCGCCCGGCGCGCCTTGACATCGGTCAACCGCGCGGCCGCGCATGGTCCGCGGCGCGGCGAAGCGGCACGTCGCGGCTGCCGGGCGCGATACGGCAGGGAAATACCGGGAACCGGCCGGAGGAGAGGCGGTTCCGGCGAAGGGCCCGATGCTGCCGGTGCCGGGCGCTTGCCTCATCCTGTGCTTTGCACTAGCGAAGGGATCATCCCACGCGTACTCACACGGTCCCCGCATGAGCATCATCGACACACGCACGCCCGACCCGAAGCGGCTCGTCTCCGGCGCCACCGGCGACTGGGAGATCGTCATCGGCATGGAGGTGCATGCGCAGGTCACCTCCGACGCAAAGCTGTTTTCCGGTGCCTCGACCGCGTTCGGCGCCGCGCCCAACGCCAATGTCAGCCTCGTCGACGCGGCGATGCCCGGCATGCTGCCCGTCATCAACGAGGAGTGCGTGAAGCAGGCGATCCGCACCGGGCTCGGCCTCAAGGCCGAGATCAACCACCGCTCGGTGTTCGACCGCAAGAACTACTTCTATCCGGACCTGCCGCAGGGCTACCAGATCTCGCAATACAAGCAGCCGATCGTCGGCGAGGGCAAGGTGACCGTTTCCGTCGGTCCCGACCGGCAGGGCAATTTCGAGGATATCGAGATCGGCATCGAGCGGCTGCATCTGGAGCAGGATGCCGGCAAGTCGATGCACGACCAGCATCCGACCATGAGCTATGTCGACCTGAACCGCTCCGGCGTGGCGCTGATGGAGATCGTGTCGAAGCCGGACATGCGCTCGGCCGACGAGGCGAAAGCCTACCTGACCAAGCTGCGCTCGATCCTGCGCTATCTCGGCACCTGCGACGGCAACATGGACGAGGGCTCGATGCGCGCCGACGTGAACGTGTCGGTGCGCCGCCCCGGCGCGCCGTTCGGCACGCGCTGCGAGATCAAGAACGTCAACTCGATCCGTTTCGTCGGCCAGGCGATCGAGTATGAGGCGCGGCGCCAGATCGCGCTCATCGAGGATGGCGGCACGGTCGACCAGGAAACGCGGCTGTTCGATCCCAACAAGGGCGAGACGCGTTCGATGCGCTCGAAGGAGGAGGCGCACGACTATCGTTATTTCCCCGATCCCGACCTTCTGCCGCTCGAGTTCGACCAGGCCTATGTCGATGCGCTGGCGTCCGGCCTCCCGGAACTGCCGGACGAGAAGAAGGCGCGTTTCGTCTCCGCGCTCGGGCTGTCGGCCTACGACGCTTCGGTGCTCGTCGCCGAAAAAGCGGTTGCCGACTATTTCGAGAAGCTGGCGGCCGGCCGCGACGGCAAGACGGCCGCGAACTGGGTCATCAATGATCTGATGGGCGCGCTGAACAGGACCGGTACCGACATCGAGCGGACGCCGGTGAGCCCCGAGCAGCTCGGCGCGATCATCGACCTCATCAGGGAAGGCACGATTTCGGGCAAGATCGCCAAGGACCTTTTCGAGATCGTCTGGAACGAGGGCGGCGACCCGAGAGCGCTGGTCGAGGCGCGCGGGCTGAAGCAGGTGACCGACACCGGCGCGATCGAAAAGGCGGTCGACGAGATCATCGCGGCAAATCCCGACAAGGTCGGACAGGCCAAGGCCAAGCCGACGCTCGCCGGCTGGTTCGTCGGTCAGGTGATGAAGGCGACCGGCGGCAAGGCCAACCCGCAGGCGGTCAACGCGCTGGTGAAGGCCAAGCTCGGCCTGGAGGACTGAACCGGCCGCGACGGGGCGCGCC
>ENA-UOVV01000983-UOVV01000983.1-compost-metagenome-genome-assembly--contig:-NODE-983-length-26022-cov-8.341087_pt1 | contig 26022 bp, 20 predicted proteins | sample MGYA00238155_ERZ761577 | MGnify/ENA primary metagenome ERZ761577 (study PRJEB28898, sample SAMN06268775) | compost metagenome | isolation source: Emeryville, CA | place: USA:Emeryville, CA | collected...
ACATGTGGAAAGAAGGTGGCGTTACACAGTTTATTCCTTTTGTGGCAACCGCGGTAGCTGTGGTTTCTCTAGATCTGCTGAAAGGTGTAGGGATTGGTTTGCTCATCAGCATCTTCTACATCCTGAAACAGAACATGAAGGTCTCTTACTTTTATAACAGAAGCACCTTTAGCAACGGGGAACTCATCAAACTCACACTGGCACAGGAGGTTTCCTTTCTCAACAAAGCCAGCATTAAGAATACACTTGATAAACTCCCAAGCGGCAGCAGCGTAATCATTGACGCCACCCAAACAGAATACATAGATTTTGATGTGCTCGACCTGATCAGGGATTTTCACAGAACAAAGGCCCCGGAACAGAATATAAAAATGTCGCTGATAGGCTTCAAGGACGTGTATAAAGTACCCGAAACAGAGGGTGAACGCGAAATCGTATCGCACTTTATGAACAGTTATGAAGCTCCCCGACGTACATCGGGAGACAGCAACGGGTTGCTCAAACAACTCACCGACACCAAGGAAAACAATTCAACAAATAACAAAATCTCTTAGCTATGGGAATTCACGTGCATGATACAATTTCAAAAGACATAACGCCTCAGGGGGCGTTACAGCGCCTGAAAGAAGGCAACTTCCGTTTTGTCAACAATCTCAAAATGAATCGCGACCTGCTGGAGCAGGTAAATGATACCAAAGACGGACAATGGCCGTTCGCAGCCGTTCTTAGCTGTATGGACAGCCGCACCTCTGCGGAACTGATATTCGACCAGGGACTGGGAGACATATTCAGCATCCGGATCGCCGGAAATGTTATTTCACCCGGTATTCTGGGTAGTCTGGAATATGCGACTGCTGTCGCTGGTTCAAAACTCATTCTGGTACTGGGACACACAGGTTGCGGTGCCATCAAGGGCGCCTGCGACGGTGTGCAGTTGGGTCATCTTACTTCGCTGCTGGAAAAAATAAAACCGGCAGTGCTTGGAGAAGAAACGATACAGGGCGACAGGTCGAGCGAGAACGCAGCCTTTGTGAACGCCGTTGCCAAACTGAATGTACACAACAGCGTTAACCAGATCGTAAATCACAGTGAAGTGATCCGCAATCTGCTGGCAGAAGGTAAGATCGCACTTGTTCCGGCTATGTACAATGTATCTACCGGTCAGGTGACTTTCTACGACGATAATCTTTTTCTCGAAGACCATCAGCTTGTGGCGTCTTCGCTTGCAGCCGATTAGGGCTGACTCTGGCATCATGAAAAACACGTGTTCATTAGGGGGAACACAAAACGGGCTGCTCTTTTGGGCAGCCCTACTTCTATCGTCTGGTACGATTTTAAGACCAGAACCTTAATATTGTTGAGCGTTTAAAGTTTCAAAGAATTATAGTGTATGAGTAACATCAGCAAAATAGGATTGTTGACCTCCGGTGGCGACAGCCCCGGTATGAATGCGGCTATTCGCGCCGTCGTGCGCACCGCCATTTATAATGGCATGGAGGTTTATGGTATTCGCAGAGGTTATCAGGGTATGATAGAAGGTGATATTTACAAGATGGAAGCCACCGATGTAGCCAATATCATACAGCGGGGAGGAACCATACTGAAAACCGCGCGGAGCAAGGAGTTTATGACCGACGAGGGTAGAAAAAAGGCTTATGATCAATTGCAGGCAAAGGGTATTGAAGCGCTGGTGCTTATAGGTGGTGACGGTACGTTCCGTGGAGCGGTAGAATTTTTCAAACAGTTTACTATTCCTGCCATCGGACTACCGGGCACCATTGATAAAGATCTGGCAGGAACGGATTATACTATAGGTTTTGACACAGCTGTCAACACTGCTGTCGAAGCAATAGACAAGATTCGTGACACTGCCGAAGCACACGATCGTTTGTTTATCATAGAGGTGATGGGACGTGACGCGGGCTACCTGGCACTCAACAGTGGTATTGCCTGTGGAGCAGAAGACATACTGATTCCCGAACTGGTGACGCACGCAGAGGAAGTACTGAAGCGAATTGATTATGATGAAAGAAGAAAGAAGACCGTACATATTCTGGTAGTCGCTGAGGGCGATGATTTTGGTGGAGCGGCAGATCTGCTCGAACTCGTAAAAAAACGTTTCCCTGACATGGATACGCGCGCTACTGTGTTGGGGCACATCCAAAGAGGCGGCTCTCCCACTTATGCAGACCGTGTACTGGCGAGCCGTCTGGGATATGCTGCTGTGAATGCATTACGTGAAGGGAGAAGCCAGGAAATGGTAGGAATCATCAATGGAGAGCTGGTCTATACTCCGTTCGAACAGGTGGTAAAACAACACGCGCCACTCAGCTCCGACATGATCGAGATGATACGCGTGCTGGCGATATAAAGGGGTTGTACCGAAAACAATAAAGCCTGTCCCGGAATGAGACAGGCTTTATCATTGATTAATGTAGTGATGGTTACTGAATAACAGCTTTTGCAACACCCATTGCCTTGCCATTGCTCATGGAGATCACATAAACTCCCGGCAGCAGGTTCAGGTGGTTGATGGTATATTCTTTTGTACCGGCCTGAAGTGATACCTTCTCATTGTACACTTTACGACCAGTTAAGTCATGAATGTTAAGATCGAATTTTCCGCCTTCGGTGGTAAAACCAACTCTGATCCTTTCAGAAGTAGCATTACCCAACACACCGAAATCGAAACGTTCAGCATTTACATTCTTTACGCTGTTGATAATATTCCAGTTCAGTTCGAAATCATCAATGCCCGTAGTGGGACGGTTTCCACCGCCAGTAGACTGATTGAGTGCGGCGATTCTAATCCACACCGGTCCGCTTTGATTGTCGAGCGCGTTGCCGAAGTTTACGGTGATGGTTTCGTTGGTAAAAGAAGTGTCCCCTGTGGTGTTGTTACCGGTTACGGTAACAGAGGTGAATGAAGTAGGTGCTGCACCGAAGCCGTAGTCAACAGTCCATGTAGTTTTACGTGGAGAAGTTGAATCCAGCGATTGCAGTTTGAAGCTCAGTTGAAAATCGCTGAAGCCTGTAGTATTGGCGATCTGCAGGGCAAAGGCTGCGCCTGAATCAGTACCCGGGAAAGCTCCGCTGGTGTACCCTACCTGACGAACAGCCAAAGCACGGTCTGTAGAAGCATTTTGCGCAGTAGTATCAGAGCTGGCATTCAAGCCGTCGGCAGAAGCTACATTACGAAAGTTTCCTGTAGTCCAGTTCCATCTTGTAGGGGCAGAAACGTACTTTGTTGCCGATACATCCGTTCCAAGCGAATCGCTGGAAGCATAAGTAAAAAGCGCCCAACCGGTTGGAAGTCCGGTTTCGATGTTGTCGAAATCTTGAGTGTAACTAGTTCCGGAAAGGGTCAGCTGAGCATTCGCTGCAAAGCCTACAACAATGCCAGAAAGGAGTAAAGCAATCTTTTTCATAAACTCAGTTTTGATCTTGATGGCAAAATTGAGGCGAATTTTCAAAATAACCGAATATTTGAATTAATTAATCGTAAAGAATGATCACAATCATCAAATGCGATATAACGCAAAGGCTGCACCGGAATGCGATGCAGCCTTTGTTTCTTACACAATTGTTGCCTTAGTCGGTTACAACCACGACATCATCAATTTCGTAGGTAGTAGTTTCATTCGCATCTCCGGGGAGGTCAGCGCCCGTGTAGCGGAATGCAATATGAATAGTCTGATTCAGATAAGCGTTGAGATTAATTTCTCCTGAACTGATAAATGGTCCGAAACTGGAAGTATGTCCTTTGCTGATATTGGCAGGCAGCGGAGTCCAGGTAGCGGCAGTAGGATTAGAGCCATCATAATTTGTAGAAATCAACACTTCAAGAGTAGCACCGTTATCATGGCCGTCTGCATTAGTAAAAGAAAGGCGGGGATTGATCTTAGCTGTAAGATCAATTCCTGGCGTAATCAACCAACTTATTACCGATGTCTGACCACTCTGATATGCTGTTACCTGTGCATAGGGTCTTGAAGGAACAACGGTACTGTTTCCAAAGGTCCATTTTACACCACCCACTTCTGCATAGTTTGTCCAGCCTGTAAGATTGATCGCACCTGAAGTACCACTACCAAATTGCTCTCGCAACAAGATGTTACCGGTGATCTCACCACAACGTGATTTTCTAAACTGTACATCAGCCGTATCGCGGATCAAAAGTTGCGGAGTGGATCTTGAGCTGCTTACAAATACAGTATAAATGCCGGTAATGCCGCCTCTGCCTCTTGGCACGCGCACATTGGCAAAGTTGGAATAGTTGCTGGTACGCACTACTAACGTATTTCCGTCGCAGTCTTCGATATCTCTGTTAGTCGTGCTGTTGGGATTAGAATACGTTTTGGTGGTATCTACAAATTCTGCGTCTCTGATATACACCAGTCTGTTATAGTAGCGTGCCTGTGCATTTTTGATCGCTGCCAGATCAACAGTATCAGCCTTTACGGTGTTGCCGATGTTTGCTTTTACAATAAAATCGTTGATTCGCATCTGCGGTATCATGTTCAATCCGTTCTGCTCGTTGGGTTCATAACCCAACACAGGAAGTCCGCCATCATAGCCCAGCCATAGTCCTTTACACTTCACATAGATCTTGCGACCTACAGGATAATCATTGTAAAGATTGTTGGCGTCGATCAGGATCATAATGGATGAAGTATCGTCCTGAATTACCAGTTGTTTGTAGAAATTACCGGAACGATCATTAGCTGTAACAATACCGGAGATCACAATATCCTCACCGATAAAAGTTGTATCACCTCCATTGGTAGGATTGTACAATCCGTTCAGCGCTTTCAGTTGTGCAATGTTGTGCGTTACCGGAATCATCGGATCAACACTGCTTGTGTCTGGAGGAGTGTCATAGTCGTTCTTCAGGCATGATGAGAGCGAAAGCACACTCAGCATCAAGACTCCCAGCGCTATTTTTAAACTTTTCATTACTTATTATTTAAGAGGTTAAGATTTTTTGATTTTAGAATTTAAGACTGATGTTCGCAAAGTAGTTTCTGCCATAGCCGATAAAATACTTACCGGGAAACTTTTCAGGCGCGCCGGAATCGAAGCGCAGATTCTCAAAACCACCGGTTCTTATATCGCGGTTATCAAGCAGATTATTCACACCAAGACTTAGATACAAATAGGTGTTGCGTGGCAGAAACTTAAGTCCTTTGGACAGGAGGATCGATTTATAGATAAACACATCAACTGTATAAAAAGAAGGCAGTTGCTCCTGACGAAACAAATCGTTCCATTGAGGAGAACCATAAGGCACCGAAGCAGTTGCGGCATCTGCAGTTCTTCTTGTCGGTGCAATGTCTACATAATTTCTGTCGAAGTAGTTGAAGCTTATGGTACCAAACCAGTAATGACGCGAGCTGTATTTGAGACTTAAAGAATAAGCCGATTGGGGACCCACCGCGAGGTAGTAATCTTTAATGTAGACTGTAGAAGACACATTCGATATAGAAGTATCATTGTCTCCATACACAGATACTGTAGGACGGTTGGTATAAAAGGCTTGTCCCAGCGCTGCCACACCGGTAACGTTAATTGCAGGAGTAAGTTTATAATCCACCGCAATCTCCGCTCCGGTAAAACGCATATCCACATTCTTCATCGCGTAGTTGGTGAACGTCTGGAAGCCTTCATTGTAGAAACGCTTAATGATCGTAGCGCCTTTTACATCAGTAGCATAACCCACCAGTCGTCCGTTGATCTTAGGAGCGCGCAACAGATAACCTCCTTCAATGGAATAAGTGTTTTCCTCTATTGGATTATCCACGGTCTGATTGCGTGTACGTGGAGAAATATAAGTATTGTCCATTGAAGGTGCATCCTGCATGGTAGCTGCATTTACAAACAAATAGTTGCGTCCATTCAGTTTATAAGTGACACCACCCTTCAATGTATAGGTCAGGAATTTTTGCATTGGCGCCTCTCCTTTGGAATTGGTAGGATAAAGACCATTTCTGTACAAACCTTCGCGACGGAAATTGTTGAAGCCTCCTGATGCCGAGATGAAGAAATCTACCTTATTATAAGTGAACGCAGCCTGTGCCCACAGCCAGCTTTTGGTAAAATGACTGTTGTAATGATAAAAATATTTGTCGCCCTCTTTGATCACACGATTAGGTGTTTCCAGATCGTGCTGACGAACTGAAGGATTGGCGACATATTCACGCTCTGCAAACTGATTGTAGTTCACATAAAAGTCACCTCCGAGCAGGTCGTCGAGTCTTCGGTAAGACTCTGTACGCTGGCTGAGCAAAGTGAAACCTTCGTACAATGTGATGTGATCATTCAGCGCATGTTGTGCATAGGTGTTGAAAGTGTATTTGCGAATATCATCCACATCGCTGCCGACAACATATACAGAGCGACGACCGTAAACAGTATTTCCTGCAATACCATCTACATCGTTGACTGCCTCGAAATTTCCACGGTTCACTTCATACAACCGATCCCAGTTTACCTGTCTTACATTCACATCATTTTTCCATTGCTCTACAACATAATTGGCTTCCTGAGCAGCAAGCACGGGGTTGTCATCATGCAATTCGCGTTGCCAGCTCGGCAAATTTCTGTAATAGTCAGGACGTGGATCTCTTCCCTGATACCAGTCAAGCTGTGAATTGGCATTGATACCATATTGATAACCGATGCTTGTATGCCAGTTGGTTTTACGCGAAGGAGCGTATTTGTAATTCAGGATAAAAGTAGGCTGGTGATAATCAGCAACGCGCGCATTTCTTTTCTCTCCGTTCTGATAACCCCAGTTGGGATTGTAGAAATTGTCGCCGGTGATGTCATACACCTCCTGGAAACTCGGTCCCACTTTTCCGCGACGCGTTGGCGCGCCAAAAGCAGTGAGGTTGATTTCATGCTTCAGACCAAAACGTTTGGATACCGCTGCATAATAAGAATAAGCATCATAAAATGTTCCTTCCACAAAACCTTCCTTACCCCAGCGCTTACCCAGCGAAACGGAGTAAGCCCAGCCACCTTTAAGCAAACCACTGTTGTGTGTTATCATCAGACGGTTGCGATATTGTCTGTTGGAATTGGAGTAGGTGATTCTCGTTTGTTTGCGCTGGCTTGCTGCCGTTGCATCAAAAAACACCGCTCCGTTGATACCACCGATCGCATATTCTGAAGGTTCGAGACCGTAGGTAGAACTACGTCCGCGGAATACATCGTTTAGCCCTCCCCACTGACTCCAGAACGCATCTCCTGTTTCGATATCGTTCATCGGAGCTCCATTCACAAAAACCTGTTGCGCGCTTCTGTCGTAACCTCGCGGCTGAAAACGGTAGGGACCATATTGAAAGGCAACGGTATTTTGAAACGGATCGCGGGAAGCGGTAAGCAAGCCACTTACGTTTTGTGAAGAAATACCATCATCGTCCGCCACTGCATTGTTTTCATCGAGCAGTAAGGTTGGGATCAGCGCGTTTTGTATCACATTTCCACGGTCGTTGGCAACTACATTAATCGTCCCCAGATCCACCACGTCTTTGTTTACTGAAATGCGGATGGAATCTGTAGTAATACCCGAACCTCCGATCACCATGGTGTAAGTACCATAAGGTACCTGGCTGAAGCTGAAAGCTCCCGTGCCATCGGAGGTGGCTAGTAAACGCAGGTAAGGAATTGTTACCTGAACATCATTTGCAGGCTCTCCTGTCGCCTGACTTGTCAGCATGCCCCTGATCAGGGCAATGCGCTTCTCGTCCTGTGCCCATGCCGATGTTGTCGCACCGAGCAAAAGCACCAGAAGCACTCGTAGCTTTGTATACATGATAAAAAAATGAAATTCACAAGGAAATTGCGCCGCAAAGATAGGTCGATCATATGAGCCTGCCAGAAATTAGTCCAAATTAAATATCTGTTAATATAATTATAGATAAAGTATTCATTTCGCAAATTTTAGTTGTTTTGCAGTTCCAAATTCTTTCCGTGGTGAAGAAACTTTTGTTTTTCCTGCTCGCCGGATCCCTTGCTACATCCGGCTTTTCCCAGAAGAAAGCATATCAGGTAGCTGCTATTGCTTTTTATAATTTTGAAAATCTTTTTGATACCGAAGACGACCCTAAAAACTGGGGCGACGATGAATTTCTTCCTAATGGCCGGTACAATTACACCGAAGAAGTTTATAACCAGAAATTGACAAACCTGGCAACTGTACTGAAACAGCTTGCTACTGATATTACTCCCGACGGACCGGCGATCATAGGAACCTCGGAAATTGAAAATGACAAGGTATTGCAGGATCTGGTAGCAAGACCTGAGATCAAAGAAAGAGGCTATCAGTTCGTTCATTTCGACAGTCCCGACTCACGCGGCATAGATGTAGCCATGCTGTACAACCCGAAATATTTCCGGGTGCTTTCAGCCCGAGCGTTGAAAACCGATATCAGTCAGAGCGGAGAGAAAGGTGGAAAAACACGCGATGTACTTTATGTACAGGGCATACTTTTGGGCGATACGATCAACGTGTTTGTCAATCACTGGCCTTCGCGTCGCGGCGGAGAAATCGCAAGTGCTCCATTGCGAGCCATTGCGGCAGGGGTAAGCAAACGCATTATTGATTCACTCAACGCTGTAAATCCTCGTACCAAGAGCATCGTAATGGGAGACCTGAATGACGATCCGGTAGATCAGAGCGTCACCAAAGTACTGGGCGCAAAAGGTGAAAAATCGGAAGTGCCTGTAGACGGACTTTTCAATCCCTTCGTAAACTTTTACAAAAAAGGCATCGGTACACTTGGCTATGATGATCGCTGGAATCTCTTCGATCAGATCATCATCAGCGGTGCCTTCCTTCATGCCGGAGAGAACGAATGGAAATATTACCGGGCAGAAGTCTTCAACAGAGAGTTTCTGAAAGCATCATTCGGCCGCTATAAAGGTTATCCGCATCGCTCTTTCGACGACACGAAATGGATCAATGGTTATAGCGACCACTTCCCTACCATCGTATATCTGGTAAAGGCGCAACAGTAAGCCGACTTCTTCGAATTATTCTATAGCACTTGAGGTGTTCATATCGCTGGTCGCTGATGCAAGCAGCGCCCGGAGTTCGTCGAGTTTGTTAACACTGATCGGCTTGTTGCAATACATTTTTACCGGTGGATAAGACATTGCCCTTTTGTGATCATCTTCATTCAGCGAGGAAGAGAGCATGACTACAGCGCACTGGTCCACCACATCCTTCGGGAAAGTACAGAACTCATCAAGAAAGTCGAAGCCACTCATCTCGGGCATGTTGATGTCGAGGAAGATGACCCTGGGAGGTTTCTGTCCTTCCTGCATAAGCTCTCTGAGGAAATCCAATCCTTCTCTTGCCAGTTCCTTTCCTACTACCGAGTCGGCAAACTTTACTCGTTCGATCAGTTTTTCGACAATAAACCTGTCGATCTTACTGTCATCAATTACTAAGGCAAGCCCTATCGGGCTTTCATTTTCGGCATTCATTTCCGCTTATTGTTTGGTATTAACAGTTGAAACTCCGACCCTCTCCCTGGTTCAGACCTCAAAGATAATTTCGCTTTGAGTTTTTCTACCGTTTCCTTCACAATATATAAACCTAAACCGGAACCTGTACCGGCTCTTGCTTCACGGAAGAACATATCGAAGACGCGCTGATGATTTTCCGTCCGGATACCGATGCCATTATCACGAACAGTAATAAGCGCGCCTTTCCCGGTCAGCCGTACATCTACCGATACAAAAGGATTTTCTACTTCCGGATTATGATAGCGAATAGCGTTGGATATAAGGTTGTTCAGAATAATGCTGATGCGCCCCTTGTCTGAAAAAAATTCGACTTCGCCTTCTATATGCGTGTTCAAAGCCACCTTCCTTCCGTCGCTCGTATATTTCAGATTGTCTATTATTTCCTCCAGCAATTGGCGAAAATCGATCTTTGCAGCCTCCACTTCCATCCGTGCATTACGCGAGTAGTCGAGAATGTCCTTGAGAAACACATCCAGTTTCAGAATGCTCTCCTTCATGAGCGAAAGATGTTCGAGCACGACAGAATCGGAAGTTTCTGCTTCCGTGAGGTCAATAATACCCAGCACAGAAGCAAGGGGCGCGCGCAGATCGTGGGAAACGCTGTACACGAACTTATCCAGCTCGGCATTAATCTTCTGCAGTTTTTCGTTTGAGCTGCGCAGGGCCTGCTCATAACGTATCCGTTCGTCCACATCTCGGAAGTTCACCACAATCCCCTCTACATCCGGATCGTCAAGAAGATTCACTGCTATGCGCTCAGTCCAGAAAAGTTCACCATTCTTACGTCTCACCCTATAAAATGTCCGACAAGGTTCTCCCGGACGATTCAGCACTTCCTCAAACCAGGTATGATAAGCTTCCAAATCCTCATGATAAACAAAGTCGACGCATTTTTGTCCAACGATCTCCTCCGGCATAAAGCCGGCAATCCGAAACACCGAATCACTGCAGTATGAAGCGATGAATTCTCTGTCCACAATGACGATCACATCTGCACTGTGCTCGATCATGGAGCGGAACTTATGTTCGCTTTTCCGAAGTGCCTGTTCAGATTCTATGCGTTCGGAAACATCCCGAAAATTGGAAACAATACCATGTATGGCCGGATCGTGCAGAAAGTTCGTCGCAATACGCTCGCACCAGAAATAGCTGCCGTCGGTCCTACGCGTCCGGTACAATAGTCTTTTTGGCTCGTCCGGACTGTTTAACACCTCTTTTAAAAACGCTTCTACCATTCCCTGCTCGCTCGGATGCGCCAGAGAAAGCGTGGTCATCCCGATAACTTCTTCTGGCTTAAAACCGGTGATCCAATAGAGCGAATTGCTGGCGTAGGTGATTTTCAGATTTTCATCTGCAACAATGATGGCATCCGAAGAATGTTCTGTAAGAGACCGAAACTTATACTCACTCATCACCAGCGTATGTTCTGTCTGCTTTTTCACAGTGATATCTGCCGTGATACCGATTAGGCGAACCAGCTTTCCGTCCTGAAGCATAGGCTCCATCTTGCATTCCAGCCAAGCAATATTCCCGTCCTTTTTGCGAATGCGGTATTCCTGCTTCAACTGCTGTCCGCTCTCAAGCACAGCATAATTGCCGTAGATGATGGACTTGTCCTCCTCGAGTACAACCTCCAGCCAAAGGAAATTGTTTGCATAAAATTCCTCGGGCGCATACCCATATACTGTTTCGCAGGCCGCCGAGATGTATGTCAGTTCCTGATTTTCTACATCCACCGAGAAGAACACCTCCTGCATATTTTCCGTGAGAGTGCGCAGTTCTTCATTGGCATTTTTAAGCTTAAGCTCATCGCGCTTCCGGCTGGTGATATCCTGCACCGTGCCGATCATCTTATGAGGCTTTCCCGTATTCAAATCGTAAACAACCTCGGCACGTTCCTGAACAATTTTCTCCCTGCCGTTGGGCAGCATAATGCGATGCTCAATACTGTAACAGGTACCTTTTTCGATAGCCTGTGTTACCGCCTGAATGATAATCTCCCTGTCCTCGGGATGAACGCTGTCGAAAAAAAGACTGTTGGTGGCCTTTACGGTATAAGGCTCCAGTCCGAAGATGCGGTACGTCTCCTCCGACCAGTGCAGCAGGTTTGCATTGTGATGTTCCACATCACTCAGATCGAGCTCCCAGCTGCCAAAACCGGCTATGCGCTGTGTAGTTCGCTGATGCACATCCAGATCGTAACGCAGCTGCTCAGCTTTCTTTCTTCGTTCAGTTTCCTGTTCCAGCCGGCGCAACAAATCTTCGGTACATACATTTTCAGCCTCTTTCGAATTTTCATCAGGAATGACAGCCCTCTTATGGGGAGCATATCTTCCGTTTACAGAAAAATCTGCTACAACCGGTGCAGGAAGTTCCTGAACGTACTGGTCGTAGGTTTTATTGATAACCTCCAATAGCGGACGAAGCTCGACTGGTATCGAAGCCGGATCTCCCAAATAATCTCGAATCTGCGACAGCAATAATTTATTCATCCAAAGGGCATTCTTGTGTAATGGTAATCAGAAGAAATTATGCATTATTTTTCAAACCCTCCCTTCGTCGCTGAATCTCCTAAAAAACTGATTATGAACAATATTATCTATTTTGAGCTTCAAAGATAAATCTATAAAACCTTGCACAGAAAGAGATGCCGTGACGACAATTTTTATCCGGAAATTTTCTGAAGAGACCATTCCATACAATCCTTTCTTTAGTTTGCAGCAATGTACGGTAAACCCGCTACCAGAAAATTTTTCACAGAGCAACTCCTTCAATGGCACAGAAACGATAACGACCGGACACTGCCATGGAAAGAAGAGAAAGATCCCTATAAAATCTGGCTTTCAGAAATAATTCTTCAGCAAACCCGTGCGGCACAGGGATTACCCTACTTTCTTCGTTTTGTAAAAGCCTTTCCCGACATCCATGCATTGGCGGCTGCCTGCGATGAGGAAGTATTCCGGCTTTGGCAGGGGCTTGGGTATTATAGCAGATGCAAAAACCTGTTGCATACTGCAAGGTTTATTGTAGAAAAATATCAGGGTGAGTTTCCCTCACGTTACGAAGAAATCCTCGCGTTGAAAGGTGTGGGCAATTATACTGCTGCTGCAATTGCGTCCTTCGCCTTCGGACAACCCTATGCGGTGGTGGACGGAAATGTGATTCGGGTGCTCGCGCGTTTCTTCGGAATAGAGACCGCCTGGGATGTACCGGAAGGAAGAAAAACTTTTACCGCACTTGCAGAAGAACTGCTCGATAAAAAAGAACCTGCAGCTTACAACCAGGCTATTATGGATCATGGCGCCACGGTATGTACGCCACAGGCTCCGAGATGCGACAGTTGCCCTTTACAATCAAAATGTTTTGCCTTTCGCCACAATCTGATTTCCGAATTGCCGCAGAAAGCCAAAAAGCTGGTGGTTAAGACCCGGAACTTTCATTACATACTGCTGCTGACGAAAGACGACAGGATATGGATTAGGAAACGTACAGAAAAAGATATCTGGCAAAACCTGTTCGAGCCATTGCTGATAGAACACAATACAGCCCTCAACGTTGACTCGCTTCGAACTCAGCTTCCCCAAACACTTTCATTTGCAGCGGAAAATCTTCGTTATGAGGGTTCGCTGCGACAGCGCCTCACGCATCAGTTGATCGAAACTAATTTTTTCAGCCTTCCTCTGCTATCCGCGCCCCGAGAGATTTTGGGCGGCGGTCAATGGGTGCCGCTCAAAGACTTGAAAAACTTTGCATTCCCCAAGACCCTTGTTTCTTTTTTAGAAAAAAAATTCTACTTTTAGAATCAGTATAGGTTATAATTTTTGTTAATTGAAAATAGATCCGACATGAGAGGCGTTAACAGAGTCATGCTGATTGGAAATTTGGGCCGGGACCCCGACCTGCAGTATCTGGAAGGAAACATAGCCGTTGCAAAATTCCCACTTGCCACTACCGAAACTTTTAAAGACAAAAATGGCAATCTGGTCTCACAGACCGAATGGCATACAGTGGTGCTCTGGCGTGGACTGGCTGAGCTGGCTCAGAAATATCTGCACAAAGGCAGCCTGGTATTCATAGAAGGAAGGCTGAGAACGCGCAACTGGGAAGACAAGGAAAAGGTGAAGCGCTTCAGTACGGAGATCGTGGGCGACAATCTGGTCATGCTGGACAAGAGAAAAGAGACTGAGTATCATAACAACGACGCTCAGAGCGATGTGTCGGGTCTTTCATCGTCATCGGATATTTCTTTCGACGGAAACCTGGGCGGCGAGAATGACAACCTCCCGTTCTGATCTACGATATTTGAGGTTTAAAAAAGGGAAGGAACAATTTTTATTCTTTCCCTTTTTAATTTTGAATACTCACTAAATCACTGATAACTTGGGAACACCGGAAGGCGGGACTATCGCAAAGGCAGCTCTTTTGCTGCAGGCATCCACGGATGTTTTTTCTGTTTCGAACACGACCGTTCTTATCATTTTAGTCCTGATACTTCTGCTGCTTACCGCTATCACCGCCGGTGCCGAGACCGCATATTTTTCGCTTACCGCCAAGGACATCAACTTCCTGAAAACCAAAGACAAGACCAGCGCTCGTCAGGCGATACAACTGATCGACCAGCCAAAGATGCTGCTTGCCACCATTCTTGTTGCCAACAACTTCATCAACATAGCCATCATCATCACTACCAACCTGCTGGTGGCGCAGTTTATCAGTCCCACGCTGAACCCGATTGTATCTTTTGCCATACAGGTAGTGGTCGTCACCTTTCTGCTGGTGCTCTTTGGCGAGGTATTACCCAAAGTGTATGCTACCCAGAACAATATGCGGATGGCTTTGTTTGCCGCTCCTGTGATCAAGATTTTATCCGGCGTCTTTCGTCCGGTAAGTAAAACGCTGGTTTCTTCTTCCTCTTATATAGAAGAAAAAATGGGGAGCCGCGGACCCAACCTCACCAACGAAGATTTTGAACAGGCGATCGAACTTACCGTAGGGCATACCGCTACCCGCGACGAAGTAAATATTTTCAAAGGCATTCTGAAATTCAGCAATATCACCGTTCGTCAGATCATGCGTACCAGGCTCGATGTAAGCGGAGTGCGCTGGGAGCTGAGTTTTCCGGAGGTGCAGCAGTTTGCCATCAAGGTCGGATACTCAAGGATGCCCGTGTATGAGGGCAACCTCGACCGCATCAGGGGTATGGTTCATACCAAAGACTTTCTGCCGCATACCGAAGACGACAATTTCGACTGGCATACACTGGTGCGTCCTGCCTATTTCGTTCCGGAGGGAAAGTTTATCGAAGATCTGTTGAAGGAGTTTCAGCAGAAAAGGATTCACTTTGCCATTGTGGTGGATGAATTCGGCGGCACTTCCGGTATCGTGACGCTGGAAGATATCATGGAAGAGATCATCGGAGAAATACGCGATGAGTTTGATGAAGACGATATTGAGTACAAAAAGCTCGACGACCACAATTACATCTTTGAAGGCAAGACGCTGATCAATGATGTTTGCCGCGTGATCGGTGAAAATCCGGAAATCTTCGAAACAGCACGTGGCGAAAGCGATTCCATAGCGGGACTGGTGCTGGAGCTTGCAGGCAAGTTCCCCGCCGTAAATGAAGTGGTACAATTTGAAAACTTCGAGTTTACCGTCCTGGAGCTCGACAGGATGCGTATCAAACGTGTGAAGCTATCTATCAATCCGGGTCTGGAGGATTATGTGGGGTAAGAATGGAAGTGTGCTTTAATTACCTACGCTGATGGCAGTAGTTTAGCTCTGTCATTAAGTTGTCTCTAATTTCCTTTAAGTCAGTAGGTGTATTTTACTAAATTCTTGCAATACTCAATTATCAAAGAATAGCTTTGCCTTTTACTTGATATGATAGTGGCAAGATTTTCACAGGTTAACTCATTGTCGTCTCTGAAATAGTCATTCAGATTGTCACTGAATGAAATAGCAGAGCCAGCAATTACGTCATAATCATTTTAGAGTATGCCCATTGAAATAGAGTTATATCTATGAGGCTCATTTTCTTGTAATCGAATCTACACTGTGACGTCTTAGGCAATTATGTTATAGAATTACTCTTAGTCTGAATAAAGTTTAAACTCTTCTATGTCGTGATATCCAAACACTTCAATTTCCGGGTGGTTGTTTACCAACTTGCGGATTCTGTCAAGCGTCGCGATTCTTAAATCATTGTCATCTGCCCTTATTTTCGCCAGTTCGTTTACAGGATGCTGATCGTCTCTAAGTTCCACCCTCATGTAATAAGCGTCTGCAACATAAAGAATCCATTTGCTGTCTGTTTTTAGCGCAACACCACATTGCCCCAAAGTATGTCCGAAAAGTGGTAGCAGAAAGATTTCGGCTTCAATGTCCACCACAACTTTTCGTGCCTCAAAACCAAACCAATCTGTGTCAGACTTTCCATAAGTTTTGATCGTTGGATTATGTGCCAGAGGAAGCTTCAAATACCTTGGGTTGCCGGAATTGAAGTTGTCCAGTTCTTCAACACTCACATGCACTGTCGCTTTGGGAAAGTCTGCAAGTCCACCAATGTGGTCATTGTCTAAATGAGAAATGATACAGTCTGTTACGTTTTCGGGATCGAGTCCCAGTTTTTCAATCTGTCGCACCGCAGTTTGATTTTCATCAAAGCGATAACCTACGAGGTCAATAAGCTCTTGTCCTATTCTTTCGGCAGGATTTAAGGTGTCCAAAAGGCCAATGCCGGTATCGATAAGAACAAGTTTGTCATTTTCATTCAGTAACAAACAATGTCCGCAAACATTGTCATTAATTGGCGTAGCAATTGTAACGCAGTTTAGATGATGTATTTGAGTCATAATTTTGGGGTTATGGTTTGTTATGTGTGTAAATTTCAAATATACGCAGTAAACATAGTCCGCTAAGATGTAGCCGGGGGGCGATAACGCTTCGGTTAGGAACTAAAAGTTGACCATAACAATAAACGTAAAATGAGTAACAGTTCTTACATCAACACTGCTCTACCTTCCAACTGAATCTGAAATGAATGATGAAGCTTAGGTAGTCACCTCTGGCGAGTGAATTGAAGAAATGATGGCTTTAAATGAAAAGCCTCAGGCAATTGCCCAAGGCTTTCAATTGTAAGTCGGGAAGACAGGATTCGAACCTGCGACCCCCTGGTCCCAAACCAGATGCGCTACCGGCCTGCGCTACTTCCCGAACCGGATTAATAGAAACCTATTAATGCGTTAAAGATCTTCCGCCTGATGCTGATAAAAAATCAGTCGATCAAAGCGGTGAGGGCGGGATTCGAACCCGCGGTACGCGGTTAAACGTACGACAGTTTAGCAAACTGTTGGTTTCGGCCACTCACCCACCTCACCAGTATATTTTCTACAAGCTGCGCCTGTAGCTATGTTCAAGAACTTATCCCCTTTGGTAAGGGACTGCAAAGATAATTGTCTCGCAGAGAATTCAAAATAAATTTCCGGCTTTTTTTAGATGCTTGCCAACTGCACTTTCTGTTGTAACTCAAGCAGATGCTCCTTGTACTCGGTGTCTGTATCCATCAGATTCTCCACCGTCTGGCAGGAGTGTATCACCGTAGTGTGGTCGAAGCCGCCAAAATGTTCACCGATGTTCTTCAATGAGCTCTTGGTAAACTTCTTCGCCAGATACATGGTGATCTGACGTGCCTGTACCACTTCGCGTTTGCGGGTTTTGGCAAGCAAGCGGTCGTAAGAAATATGGAAGTACTCGCAGACCATCTTTTGAATATTCTCGATGGTAAGTTCTCTGGCAGCAGTCTTCACGAAATTCTTCATGACTCTTTTTGCCAGATCAAGGTCAATTTCCTTTCTGTTGAGTGTGGCCTGTGCAAAAAGCGCAATCAGTGCACCTTCCAGTTCGCGTACATTGGTCTGCACGTTGTAGGCTACATACTTCACTACTTCATCCGGAATTTCCAGACCTTCCTGTTTCATCTTCACCTGCAATATCTGCTGGCGTGTTTCGAAATCAGGCGCCTGAATATCTGCATTCAGTCCCCAGCGGAAACGGCTGAGCAGGCGCTCCTGCATACCCTCCATATCCTTGGGCGGCGTATCACTGGTAAGGATGATCTGTTTGCCGCTCTGATGCAGATGGTTGAAGATGGCGAAGAAAACGTCCTGCGTTTTGGTAGCGGGAACGAAAAGATGAATATCGTCGAGGATCAGTACATCAATCAGCTGATAGAAGTGGATGAAATCGTTGATCTCGTTGTTCTTCGAATGATCGATAAACTGGTTGATAAATTTTTCAGCACTTACATACAGTACAGACTTGTTGGGATGCACACGACGTACTTCATTGCCGATCGCCTGTATCAGGTGTGTTTTTCCCCAGCCTACTCCGCCGAAGATCACCAGCGGATTGAAAGCTGTGGCACCTGGCTTTTGCGCCACATGCAAACCCGCGGAACGAGCCACGCGATTGCAGTCGCCTTCTACATAGTTGTCGAAGGTGTAGTTGGCATTCAGCTGCGGATCTATCTGCATACGCTTCAGACCCGGGATGGCATAGGGTGTTTTTATGTTGGTAGGATCATCCCACTTCAGGGGCATGTCTACATAATTGCTGTCTTTAGATGGCTTGGTATGATTGCTTGCCGGCATGTTGATGGATGCAGGATTGCGTTGCGATGCACTGCTCTCCATCAGAATGCGATACTCCAGTTTGCCTTCTCTTCCTAAAACTCTTTTGATCGTTTTGCCCAGCAACTCCACATAATGTTCTTCAAGCCACTCATAAAAAAACTGACTGGGCACCTGAAGGGTAAGCACAGAACCTGTAAGCGCTACCGCACGGATAGGCTCAAACCAGGTTTGAAAAGTACGCCAGTTAATGTTATCCTTTATTATGCTCAGACACTTATTCCAGACGGCCTCAGCTTCGTTGGTTGATTGAGATGTATTGTAGAGATGGTTATCCATGTTCCGGTTACTCGTTCATCAAGTTAATACCAATTTTCCACTTTTTCGGTAAAGTATGGAGCCGACAATGTAACAGCCGGTATTCAACCATAAAATCCGGGCAATTCATGCACCTCGTTTACCTGAAAAAATTATTTGTTCGGACGCCTCAAAAGCCTTATCAGCACTGTGTTTGATCGTTCCTGCCATTGGTTTAACAGGACGACGAAATTGCCAACATTTTGTTGAAAAAAAAAATTACACCCCACTTGTTTGTTTCCCGATAATTACAGAGTGAGCATTGGAAAGTTTGGAACTTTTTTTGCTATCAAACACATAGTCCAAACGACCCAATCGTAGTCCCGCCCAACCTACCTGATTGACAACAACATCCCTTCCTTTTTTATTCTTCAACACCGCAGGTTCTTCCAGAAAAGTATGTGTATGTCCGCCAATGATGAGGTCTATATTTTCTGTTTCCTTCGCCAGGATCAGATCGCTGACTTTATTATGACTGTATTCATAACCCAGATGTGAAAGGCAGATCACCATATCACATTTCTCCTTTTTTTTCAATCGCTCAGCCGTACGGTTGGCTATCTGTATCGGCTCAAGATATTTGGTCTTCCCATAGGCATCATCCGGTACCAGTCCGCGAAGCTGAATCCCTAAACCGAAGATGCCGATCTTCAACGGACCTTTCCGGATCGTAGTATAAGGTTGTGTTTTCCCTTCCAGTGCTGTGTCTGTAAAATCGTAATTAGCCGTCAGTACCGGAAATTTTGCATGAACCAATTGGCGTGCAAATCCCTCAACCCCTGCATCGAAATCGTGATTGCCCATGGTAACGGCATCATAGCCCATCATGCTCATGGCTTTTATCTCAGGTTCCCCTTTGTATAGATTGAAATAAGCTGTGCCCTGAAAAATATCTCCGGCATCAAATAAGAGCACATGCTCTGCTTCCGATCTTATCTTTTTGATAAGTGCGGCGCGTTCTGCCACTCCACCCTGCCCCTGAAATTTTCCGCCATCCATAGGAAACGGTTCGAGGCGGCTATGCACATCGTTGGTATGCAGAATGGTAAGCCTGCAACTTCTTTCTCCCGCAAGACTTTCAAAGGGAAAACCACCTGTAAGGATCAGTCCGCTGCCCAAAGCAGCTTTCTTCAAAAACGATCTTCTATTCAGCATACTGAATTCTTTTTTCGAGCACAGGGTGTAATGGCTTTCCTTCTTTATCCAGTTGCATCACATAATCTATCATGGCATCGCGAAGAAAAGTAGTAGTATATCTTTTGCGCAGCGAAATAAGAAAATCGCACTGATCGCCGCCCTTTGCTATATAGTCGCTCATGGCAATCTTATAAACGATATGATCATTCAGCGACGCATCGCCTATCATGATGTTTTCTGCCTCTTTATTCCTTATGGTAAAACTGATACCGCTCACAGGCCATCCTCTGTACTTCGCCATATGCGAACAAAACTTACGCAACACATCACCCGGTACTTCCACGATCGTTAGCATATTGTCGAAGGGCATCAGTTCGTACATGTTCCGCTTGGTTATGGGACCGGGAGCCAGATAAGAAATACGAATGCCTCCGTAATTAACAACCGAGCCTACCACCTTGTTATCAAACTTGCGAGCAGCAACCATTTGTGCATCTGCCATAAAGTTGCCCAGTGTACTTTCCGGTTGTGCTTTGGTAAGCGGAATATCCGTTCGTCCTATGACCACCTGCATCTGCGTATCCACACCTGCTTTGTATGGTTGCAGCATGGAAAGCATAGCTGTATCGGGTGTGGTATGGTCAATTGAATAATGCGAGGCTCTTCGTTCGGAGAGATAGAGCGGTTTGTGACAGGCAGTGGCTGAGAACAAAAGAAGCAGTGCCGGTAAACCAAAATGTCGCAACAGATTCATACAAAGCGCAAATTACATTAGTGATTGTCCTTGAGCAAATAACCCATCATAAGGCATTTTTTTTGCAGGGAATTGTTCCTTACGAAGAACTTATTTTTGACCATGGCTTCACTGTCACCGAAAAGAATTTTAAAGGAAAGAATTATCTCCCCGCTCCGTGAATTTATTCATGATAGCCGCGCTGTAGGCATTACGCTTATCTGTTGCACAGCCATCTCTTTGTTTATCACAAACTCTGCCTGGGGTGAGAGCTATCTTCATTTCTGGGAGAGAGAATTGGCTATGCCGGTTTCCTGGCTTCATCTGCCCCATTCCGTGTTGCACCTGATCAACGATGGTTTGATGGCGATATTCTTCTTTCTGGTAGGAATGGAGATCAAGCGGGAGTTGTTGGTAGGAGAACTAGCGAGTCTGAAGCGCTCTATGTTACCGATATTCGGTGCGGTGGGCGGAATGATCGTTCCGGCCTTCATGTATTTTTTATGGTGCGGTGGAACGCCTTATGCTCATGGCTGGGGGATACCGATGGCTACCGACATCGCTTTTTCTCTGGGCATCCTTTCTTTGCTGGGCTCTAAAGCGCCGCTTTCGCTACGCATCTTTCTCACAGCGCTGGCAATCATTGACGATCTCGGCGGCATTCTGACCATTGCCATTTTTTATACCGGAGAGATCAGCTGGCTTTACCTGTTCTGGGCGGGACTAGCGCTGGTGGTGCTGATCCTGATGAATGTATTCCGCATCCGAATCTATCTCCTGTACTTTGTATTGGGTATTGTGCTGTGGTATCTGCTTTTCAACTCCGGTGTGCATGCTACCATTGCCGGTGTGTTGCTTGCCTTCACCATTCCGCTACACAAGATCGAGAAGCTGGAACATGCACTGCACGATCCGGTAAACTTTATCATCATGCCGCTATTTGCACTGGCTAACACCGCGATAGTACTACCGGAAGATATTTTGGCTGTGTTCAGTTCTGTGGTGCATCATGGCATCCTCACGGGGCTGGTTGTGGGCAAACCTTTAGGCATCTTTTTGTTTTCATACCTGGCGGTGAAAATGGGCATTGCAAGCCTTCCCAAAGGCATACGCTGGAAACAACTTTTTGGCGCGGGCATCATCGGAGGCATTGGGTTTACCATCTCGATTTTTATTTCCACACTGGCATTCAACGATGCGTTTATACAGACAGTGGCAAAAGTTGCCGTCATGATTGCTTCTTTGGTGGCTGCGGTAGTTGGATTTCTTTACCTGCGCTTGCTCAACAAAGTTGCTGCTCGTAAATAAGCCTTACCTTTGTCATTATTAGTCAGCCTAAAGAAATACTAATAGTGTCAGCAAAAAACTGTTACTGGGCAGCAAACATTAAATTTCTGCGCCATCGCAAAGGTCAAAATCAGGAGGAACTGGCTACGGAACTCGGCATCTCTCGTTCCAAGCTGAATGCCCATGAAAACGGACAAACAGTGAATCCTCCTGTAGAGGATCTTTTCCGTTTTTCGGATCATTTCAGGATCAGCATAGATGCTTTACTTCGTACAGATCTGTCGAAACTGAAAGAGCAGCAAATCGTTGAATTGCAGTCGGCGAGTAATGATTATATCTCCGGAAAAAAGCTGAAAGTGTTGGCAACAACTGTCAATGCAGAGAATGATGACAACATCGAGTTTGTACCGCAAAAAGCCAGAGCCGGTTATCTGACAGGATTTTCGGATCCTGAGTTTATCAGTAAGCTGCCTGTATTTCACATGCCGCATCTGCCCCGCGATCGTAAGTTCCGGATGTTTGCCACTACAGGAGATTCTATGTTTCCTATTCCGGAAAACAGCCTGGTGATCGGCAATTATGTGGATGACTGGACATCTATAAAAGATGAAACGCCCTGTATTGTTGTTACCAGAGAAGAAGGTATTGTTTTCAAACTTGTCAGCAATCAAATCAGGAAAAACCGAACCTTATTGCTTCGATCGCTTAATTCGCTATACGAACCTTATGAGATAAACGTGGCAGATGTGCTGGAAATCTGGCAGTTTGTGAACTACCTCAGCGATACGATTCCTCAGGGAGATATCTCTTTACAAGAAATGTCGCGCTCGCTTCATGAGATCAGGACAGAACTAAAAAAGCTGGCGGAAAGAAAATGAAAATTGTAAGAGGTAAACTCGTGAAGGGGCGCCTGAAGGCGTAAAGTTGATTCCCGCAAAAAGGGATTCACACAGGGAACAGAGGCTTTTATAACGGTAAACAATCCTAACAATTGTAAAGTCGCGAAGTCCACAAGGATAAACTGTGTAAATCATGATCTTTAGAAACATCTGCGTTCCGTCAGGCTGTGAAAAAAGTAATTTTTAGCAGGAAAACAGCTTGTAGAATGAATTTATACACACTTATAAGGTGTTTTTAGAGCACCTATTTTTATGCACAGATTTTTTCTTCTCGAAAAATGAAGTCCTTAAATGGAAGCACATGATGTCGTTTTTGGATAAATATAGTACCCCCTGGGTACTTGGGTGTCCATTGGTGCAGTTTTTCCATTAGGTTGTCAAAACCTAAGATATTGCGAACTCTTTTCATGTTGTACACCAACATGATTAAAGCCACTTCTCCATTCACTTTTTCTAAGCCTCGTAGATTGGTATAATACAAATTCCACTGTCGCTTGATCGTGCCAAAGATATGTTCATTGATCTCTTGTCGCTGGCGATATAATGCTGGATTTGATTCGTAATTTTCTTTGTTCTTTTCTACATATGCAGCATATTCACTGCGTTCTATCTCTCTTCGGCCATCGTGCCGACCTGTACATAAATGTTGCACTGCGCAACTTTGACAAGCTCCTGTTCGGTATTTTTTAAACTGATAACTAACATCATTATCACGCTTTTTGCGGTGCAATCTACCTGTAGTACGTAAGGTTTGTCCGGCTGGGCAAGTATAAGTATCTGATGCCTCATCATACACAAAGTGCTGAACCATATAATCAGGCTGTGTGCCTTTGGTATTGCTGTTGACAAGCTCTTGGCGGGCTACAATTGTATCTATAGCTGCTTCTTGGCAAGCTTGTAGTTCTTTTCCGGTGTGGTAACCTTTATCTGCTAAGACCGTTAATTCTTTTGCTTCGATATTATCTTTTGCTTCTTTGCTGATAGCATATAAGGCATTTTTATCATTGCGATTGATCGTGTGTGTAGCCACTACCAATTTGTGTTCTTGATCCACTGCTGCCTGCACATTATATCCTACTTCGACCACCACACCGCGCACCAGCAAAGCTCTCGCATCTGGATCTGTTGTGCTTACTTGTGGTTCTTGGCTTTGAGCCAGCTGATCTTGTAAGACTTCGTATTTTATCTTATGTTGCTGTAATCGAGCTAGTTTTTCTTGCACATTACCAAGGCTTATCGCTTCATCTTCACAGGCATCGGTCTGCTCAAATTCTTCTAGCAATGCCTTGCTTTTTTGTGCTATGTAATCCAAGTGGCGTTGGATCTTTTTAGGATTGTAATTGTTTTTTTTGCTGTTGTTGCCTCTAATTTTGGTACCATCTACGGCGATTACTTTTCCGCCTACTAATCCTGCATCTTTTAGAAATGAAACAAATAGTTTAAACAGATTTTGTAGCGCCTTCGCATTGATTTTACGAAAGTCGGCTATGGAATGGTAATTGGGATGCAGTCCCTGCAACAACCATTGCAATTCTATATTTCGGATGGCTTCACGCTCAAGCTTTCTGCTGCTGCGAATGCCATTGAGGTAAGCATAAAGATAGAGTTTGAGAAATAAAGCATCACTAAAAGATGACCGACCTTCTTTCTTTTTATCCGAGGAAGTTAAAGAGCGAACGCCTAGTTGCTGAAGATCTAATTTATCTACAAAAGCATCTATAAATCGGACATCATTATCGGTAGCAATAGTAGCTTCTAAACTAGAGAATGTAAGTTGGTGTCTGTCTAAACCATTGATTATTGGCATAAAACCGTGAATTATGAATACCTTATGAATTTAAGAAATATTAACTATATTTGAAAGGAGTTTGTGTACTTTTTTCACAGACTGCCGTTAGCGGTAATGCTGACACACCGCACACAAAATGAATAAAAAATTACAAAAATATTTATCACAACTTGATTTACTAAATGAAAGGGAAATTGATTATTCTGTTTCCTTGTTTGAAAACGCTACATTAAAGAAAAATGATTTTTTCATTTCAGAGAGAAAAGTTTGTACTCAAATTGGTTTTATTTTGCAAGGAAGTGTACGTGCCTTTTCAACGGATGAAAACGGAGAAGAAAATATAACCTGCTTCAAGTTTGAAAATCAGTTTATAACTTCTTATGATAGTTTCACATCTTCTCAAGTTTCAAAGATAAGCATTCAAGCTATTGAAAATTGTGATTTGTTGACAATTAGCTATAAAAATTTTCAATATTTGTTAGAAAAAATTCCATCCTGGATTTCTATCCAAAATTTACTGACCCAACAAGAATTTATTGAAAAAGAGAACTACCATATCCATTTAAAAAGCAAATCAGCAAAAGACAAATATCAATATATTCTCACCCAATATCCAGAAATTGTACAAAGGGCAAGCGTTAATCATATCGCTTCCTATTTAGGCATCACACAAAGGACTCTTACACGAGTTAAAAGAGAGATTGCACATTTGGCATTTTAGGACAAATGTCCTTTTTGTAAAGACAGCGTAATGATATTTTTGACAAAAATTAAGCTATGCAGCAAGTTGCCAAAGACGTCTATCACATTTCACTCATGCCAAGGAACAGCATCAATTGCTATATAATAGAAGGCATTTTAATAGATTCAGGAATAAAGTCTTCTTTTAATAAAATTTCAAATTGCATAAAGGATATTCCTGTTCATGCACACGCTTTAACACATGCTCACGCTGATCATCAAGGTTGTAGCGATAAGATATGTAACCATTTCAACTTACCATTATACTGTCACGAAAAAGAAGTGTGGCGTACAGAATCGGGACTGGTAACAAAAGACTATCCATCAAGCAAAAACATTATCGCCCGACTGCAACAGAAATACTGGGCAGGACAAGGACATAAAGTATCTAAAACGCTGAAAGAAAACGATTCGCTTGGAAATTTTAAAATAATAGAAACACCGGGACACTCGGCGGGACATATTTCTTTTTTCAGAGAAAAAGACGGAGTATTAATAATAGGTGATGTAGCTACAAATATGGATTTATTAACTACTGTCAAAGGATTACATCTGCCTCCGAGTATTTTTACATCAGACAAACAAGAAAACATAAATTCCTTGTTTAAGCTATCGAAATTAAATCCACAAATTATTTGTTTCGGACACGGAGCAGTCCTGAGAAACAAGAATAACGAGTTTGAGAAATTTATAGAAAAATATAAGCACTACCGCTAACAAAAAAATTGGCAATAGGCGGGCTGAACGGCTTCGTATCAACGGAAGTGCAAAATTCAACTTCTGTTCTTCGATTGAAAATCAGTGCTAAAAATCCCGCCCATCACCAATTTTCCGCCCGTTAGCAGCAAGTATAAAAAAACCGAAAATGACAAAAAAAGTATTTGTAACCGGAGGAACAGGATTTTTAGGAAGACA
>ENA-UOVV01000986-UOVV01000986.1-compost-metagenome-genome-assembly--contig:-NODE-986-length-25979-cov-6.527542_pt1 | contig 25979 bp, 22 predicted proteins | sample MGYA00238155_ERZ761577 | MGnify/ENA primary metagenome ERZ761577 (study PRJEB28898, sample SAMN06268775) | compost metagenome | isolation source: Emeryville, CA | place: USA:Emeryville, CA | collected...
GCTGGCGGTGGCCACCACCGCCCCGCCGGCGTCGGTCACCACGCCCTCGGCGAAGCCGACCCGCGACCCCGCCTTCACGACGGCGCCGGTCGCGGTCAGCAGGCCACTGCTCAACCGGACCGCCTTGAGGTAGTTCACCTTGATCTCGATGGAGGTATAGCCCCTGCCCTGGGGCAGGGTGCTGTGCACCGCGCAGCCGGTCACCGAGTCCAGCAGTGTGCAGAGCAGTCCGCCGTGGATGGCGCCGATCGGGTTGTACGCGGATTCGTCTGGGCGACAGGTGAATACCACCCGACCGGGCTCGACTTCGACGATCGAGAAATCCATCAGCGAGCCCATCGGCGGCGGCGGCAGTGCGCCGTCGGCCATCGCCCGCAGATGGTCGATGCCCGCCATCGCCATGCCCTTGGCCGTGCTGGGTCCGGGCTCGTACCAGGTGACGGTCTTGCTGCGCTGCGGTCCCCAGTCCGCGCGGTCGGGGGTGTCGACGAGTTCGGCGGTCATCTCTCTTCCTTACTTGTGCGTGCGCAGCGTCGGAAAGCGGCGCTGCCGATCGGGATCGTCGGGGGCCACGGCGTAGGTCAGCCCCCAGTCGAACAGCGCCCGCAGCACCGGCAGCAGGGCCTCGCCGGCCTCGGTGAGCGCGTACTCGTGGCGTGGCGGCGCGCTCTGGTACGGCGTGCGGGTGACGATTCCGGCAGCCTCGAGCGCCTTCAACCGCGCCGCGATGCGGTCCCGCGGTGCGCCCGTGCCGCGCACGATGTCGGTGAAGTGCGTGGCGCCCAACGCGATCTCGCGGATGACCAGCAGCGACCACCGTTCGCCGACGAGCTCCAGGGTGGCGGCGATCGGGCAGGGCCGGCCGGGCAGTTCGGCCAGCGGCCGCGCGGCGGTCGACGTCATGCGGCCAGCCTGCCAGAAGTAAGTTTGAAAATCAAACTCACTCGGCGCTGTGCTACGAACGGGTCATGGCCGCGACGAACCCGGCGGCGGCGCAGCCGCGCACGCCCTTCCACGATCTCGACGACTACCTCGCGCTGCCGCGGGTGGCCGGGCTGGCGCTCTCGCCGGACGGCACCCGGTTGGTGACGACGGTGACCGAACTCAACGACAAGCGCACCGAATTCGTCACCGCGGTGTGGGAACTCGATCCCGCGGGGGAGCGTCCCGCGCGGCGGCTGACCCGTGGCGCCACGGGCGAGTCGTCGCCGGTGTTCACCGCCGACGGCGATCTGCTGTTCGTCGCCGCGCGCCCGACCGAGGGCGACGACAAACCGCCCGCGGCACTGTGGCGGCTGCCCGCGGCCGGCGGCGAGGCGATCGAGGCGGTCAAGTTGCCCGGCGGAGTGGAGGCGGTGCGCGCCGCGCGCGAGGCAGACACCGTCGTGGTGCGTGGTCCGGTGCTGCCGTCGGCCCGCGACATCGACGACGACCGGCGGCTGCGCGACCTGCGCAAGGACAACAGGATCACCGCGATCCTGCACACCGGATATCCGGTGCGGCACTGGGACAAGGACCTCGGGCCCGCCGAACCCCATCTGTTCGGCCTCGACCCCGTCGACCAGGGGCCGGTCGACCTCACTCCGAAACCGGCTGGCGCGCTTCGTGATAGTGATTTCGACGTCAGCGCCGACGGCCGGTTCGTGGTGACCAGCTGGCTGCGGCCGGCCGCGGGTGCCGCGCAGCAGTCGGTGCTGGTGCGGGTCGACACGGAGACCGGGGATCGCGCCGTGGTCGCCGAGGATCCCGGCGCCGACCTCTGGCACCCGGCCCTCGCCCCGGACGGATCCGCGGTCGCCTTCGTCCGCGAATCGCGCTCGACGCCGGAGCTGGCACCTCGAATCACGCTGTGCTGCTTGCGGTTCGGCGGTGAACCCGTCGAAGTGGCACCCGACTGGGATCGCTGGCCGACGTCGGTCGCATGGACGCGCGACGGGACGGCGCTCATTGTGACCGCCGACCAGGACGGGCGCGCGCCGGTGTTCCGGGTCGACGTCGAGGGCGGCGCCGTCACCCAGTTGACCTTCGACGACTACGCGTACACCGACGTCACCGTGGCGCCGCAGGGCGTGCTCTACGCGTTGCGCAGTTCCTACACCGCGCCGCCGCACCCGGTGCGCATCGAGCCCGACGGCGCGGTCAGCGAACTGCCGTGCGTCGACTTCCAGCGGCTGCCCGGCACCGTGACCGAGGTGACCGCGACCGCACCCGACGGCGCGCGGGTGCGGTCGTGGCTGGTGCTGCCGGACGGCGAGGAGCCCGCGCCGCTGCTGCTGTGGATCCACGGCGGGCCACTGAACAGCTGGAACGCCTGGCACTGGCGCTGGAACCCGTGGTTGCTCGCCGCGCACGGGTACGCGGTGCTGCTGCCCGACCCGGCGCTGTCCACCGGCTACGGGCAGGACTTCATCCAGCGCGGCTGGGGCGCCTGGGGTGGGCCGCCGTTCGAGGACCTGATGGCGGCGACCGATGCCGCGTGCGAGCACCCCCGCGTCGACGCCGGCCACACCGCCGCGATGGGAGGTTCGTTCGGCGGCTACATGGCCAACTGGATCGCCGGGCACACCGACCGGTTCGACGCCATCGTCACCCACGCCAGCCTGTGGGCGCTCGACCAGTTCGGCGCGACGACCGACTCCGCGTTCTACTGGGTCCGCGAGATGACCCCCGAGATGGCCGCGGCGAACTCACCGCACCACTTCGTCGGCCAGATCGCCACGCCGATGCTGGTCATCCACGGCGACAAGGACTACCGGGTGCCGATCGGCGAGGCGCTGCGGCTGTGGTACCAGCTGCTCACCGAGTCGCGGCTGCCCGCCGCCGATGACGGCACCAGCCCGCACCGATTCCTGTACTTCCCGTCGGAGAACCACTGGGTGCTGGCACCGCAGCACGCCAAGATCTGGTACCAGGTGGTGCTCGCGTTCCTCGATCAGCATCTGCGCGGGGAGGCGACCGAGTTGCCGGAGACGCTCGGGTAGCGTCGGAATCATGGCTGGCGAACAACGAGAATTCGACATCGTCCTCTACGGCGCGACCGGGTTCGTCGGCAGGCTCACCGCCGAGTACCTCGCCCGCGCCGCCGGCGACGCGCGCATCGCTCTGGCCGGCCGGTCTCGCGACAAGTTGTTGGCGGTGCGCGACAAGCTCGGCGAGCGGGCCCGGTCCTGGGAGTTGATCTCCGCCGACGCCAATCAGCCGTCGACGCTGAATGACATGGCCGCGCGCACCCAGGTCGTGGTCACCACCGTCGGCCCGTATGCCCGCTACGGCCTGCCGCTGGTTGCCGCCTGCGCGGCCGCGGGCACCGACTACGCCGACCTGACCGGCGAACCGCAGTTCATCCGACAGTCGATCGACCTCTACCACAAGCAGGCGATCGACACCGGGGCGCGTATCGTGCACTCCTGCGGATTCGATTCCGTCCCTTCGGATCTCACGGTGTTCGCGCTGTACCGCCACGCCCAGCGCGACGGCGCCGGTGAGCTCACCGACACCAACCTCGTGGTGCGTGACACCGTGGCGGGGTTCTCCGGCGGCACGCTGGCCTCGCTGACCGGTGTGATGCGCGACGCGGCGGCCGATCCCGAGGTCGCGCAGCTGATCAACGATCCCTACGCGCTGTCGCCCGACCGGGCCGCCGAGCCGCGACTGGGCGGCGAACCCGATCTGCGGTGGCGGCGCGGCGGTGAGATCGCCCCGGAGCTGCAGGGCTATTGGGTGGGACCGTTCGTGATGGCGGCGATCAACACCCGAGTTGTGCGGCGCAGCAACGCGTTACTCGACTACGCCTACGGCAGGCGGTTGCAGTACGCCGAACAGATGGCGATGGGCCGTTCGTTCGTCGGCCCGGTGCTCTCGGCCGTGGCCACAGGCGCGCACGTGGTGACGATGGCGCTGGGCACCCGGCTGCTGAACCGGGTGCCGCAGGGGCTGATCGAACGCGTGCTGCCGAAACCGGGAACCGGTCCGAGCGAACGCATCCTCGAGAACGGGCACTACACGGTCGAGACCTACACGACCACCACCACCGGCGCCCGCTACCGCGCGACCATGTCGCAGCAGGGCGACCCCGGTTACAAGGCCGCCTCGGTGATGTTGGGTGAGTGCGCCCTCGCGCTGGCCTTCGACCGCGATCGGCTCTCGGAGTTGCGCGGTGTGCTGACCCCCGCCGCGGCGATGGGTGATGCGTTGCTGACCCGATTCCCAGGCGCCGGAGTGACATTGGAGACCACCCGGCTGAATTGATCGGCGCGCGCCGAACCGCTGTGCGCCAAGATCGGTTCGACTAGGGTTCATGCCAGAAGCAGCGCCCGGGGCCTCTGCCCCGGCGTCATCCAGCGACGAAGGTGGCAGGTCATGGCCGGTCTCGACGAACTCATCGCACAGATTCCCGTGCAGGACATCGCGAAACAGCTCGGCGCTGACGAAGGCGAAGTGCACAACGCGGTGCGCACCCTGGTGCCGGCCCTGGTCGGCGGTGTCGCCGAGAACGTCAACGCCGATTCGATCGACTCGGCCGACCTGGAACAAGAAGTCGCCAAGCAGGGCGCGAGCGGTCTGCTCGACGGCGGCGTCAGCGTCGACCAGGTCGACCCCAGCCAGGGTGACCAGTTCGTCGCGCGGATCTTCGGCGGCAACGACAGCAACGCGGTCGCATCCGCGCTGGCCGGCGGGGGCGGGGGCAACAGCGACTTGATCAAGAAGCTGCTGCCGATCCTCGCCCCGATCGTGCTGGCGTACCTGGGCAAACAGCTGTCCAACAACGACGCCCCCGCTCAGTCCGGTGGCGGCGGCGGTCTGGGCGACGTGCTCGGCAGCATCCTGGGCGGCGGTGGCGGCGGCAACAACCCGCTGGGCAGCATCCTCGGCAGTGTGCTCGGCGGCGGCGGTGGTCAGGGCAACCCGATCGGGGAGATCCTGGGCGGCCTGCTCGGCGGCAAGAAGTAACCATCGGCCCACCGGGGCCCTGCTCTCGACAAGCCGCCGGTTCTCCGACGGATTCACCCAGGTTGGGCGCGTTTGCGTCCGATGAATGGCCGCTCGCTCGGCGACCACGGCGGCGCGAGTCGTACCTCCCATCAGTCCGGATCAGCGGTGTTTTCAAGCGCCTGAGACATCTAGATCACATCGCTGAAACGCACCGCTGGTTTCCTGACAGTCGAAGCTGTCAACCAGAAGTGTCCAACTGGTGGAGGAACGACGAATGGGCCCTGCCCTGGAACTGACAAGCGTGCCCCCCTGGACCGTCACCCGCACGCTCCCGCCCGCCGACGTGTCGGGCCGCAGCTGGGCGATCGTGGCGTTCGGGGGCGACGCCGAGCCCGTGGTAACGACCTGGACCGCGCAACTCGCCGCGGCGCACCCGGACCGCTTGCCGCGGGTGTACCGGGTGGCCGACGACGCCGCGGCCCGCGAAGCGCTCACGGCCGAACTGGCGCAGGCGGTGGTCGGCTGGCGGTTGATGGTCGCCGGTCCGGCGACCTCGTGCGTGCGGCTGCGGGCCCATGCGATGGCCGCCGGAGTCGCTGACGACGAGATCACCATCGCCACAACCGAAGTGGCCACCCGGGATGTGCAGTGCGTCCATTGCCGCACGATCACCACCGCGGCGGTCGCGATCGAGGACACCCTCGAGTGCTCCGGATGCGGTCGAAACCTGCTGGTGTACTACCACGTTTCGCGGCTACAGGGTGCGCACCTGGGCTTCATGGTCGACGCCGAACAACTGCCCGAGGAGGTGGCGTCGCGGTGACCGACATGCAGCTCGAAGTGGTCGGCATCGTCGACGAACCCGGCGACATCCGCACCGTGACGCTGGCCCGGGCGGACCGGTCGACGCTGCCGTCGTTCACCCCCGGCAGCCACATCGTGATCCACTGCGGGGAGCCGGACGACCCGCGTCCCAACGCCTACTCGCTCACCGGGGACAGCGTCGAGCCCGACACCTACACGGTGTCGGTGCTGTTGTGCCGGGACGGTTCCGGCGGGTCGCGCTGGATCCACGAGCAGCTGTCGGTCGGTGACTCGGTCACCGTCGGCGGACCGCGCAGCGCGTTCGCGCCGGTGCTCAAGGCCCGGCGGCACCTGCTGGTGGCCGCCGGTATCGGGGTCACCCCGATGGTGTCGCATCTGCGCAGTGCCCGGTTGTGGGGCCGCGACGCGCGGCTGCTCTACATCCACCGCGAGAACCGCGGTGCCTACGTCGACGAGATCAAGGCGCTCACCGACGAGGCGCGGATCTTCACCGACCGCGAATCGTTCTACGCCGAACTGCTTCCCGCGCTGACCGACCAGCCGCTGGGTGCCCACCTGTACGTATGCGGGCCGAGCGGGTTCATGGATCAGGTGATCGCCGCGGCCAAGGACGCCGGTTGGCCGGAGAGTCGAATCCACTTGGAGCGTTTCGGAATCGACGCGCTGGATCCGGGCGAACCGTTCGAGGTGACGCTGACCTCCAGCGGCGAGACGTTCACCGTCGAATCCGGGGTGTCGCTGCTGGCGGCGCTGGAGAAGCGCGGCCACCGGATCCCCAACCTGTGCCGCCAGGGCGTGTGTGGCGAATGCCGGATCCCGGTGTCCGCCGGCGAGATCAACCATCGCGATCTGTATCTGACCGACGAAGACAAGGCCGCAGGCGACTCGCTGATGTGCTGCGTGTCGCGGGCGGCCGGCGACCGATTGGAGTTGGCACTGTGACCGTCACCCCGGAACTCGTCTCGGCTCCGGACCTGGTGACCGGGTTCCCGTTCCCGTTCACCGACGACATCTACCGCTACAGCACCAACGTCGAACCCGCCCGCGGCGAGGTGTCCACCCCCGCCGGCGGCTGGGGCACGCGGATCGTCGACATCGACAGCGAATACGAACAGGAACTCGAGCAGCGCAAGCAGATCCTGGTGGCCGACCCCACCCGGTACGCGGTGCTGCCGCACATGCGCACGGCCTGCTGGGACGCCATGCTGTTCCTCATGCGGGAACTGGCCGCCGGCTATCCCGACATCATGTCGCTGACCGGATCGGGTCGAAACTTCCACTGGCGCAACGACCGGCTCGGCGTCGACCTCGACTTCGTCCTCGGCGACGAGTCGACGCTGCCGGCGGAGCCGTTGGCCTACATCGGCTCCCAGGTGCAGGACGACATCGTGCTGCTTGACCAGCGTGACGGCGATCTGTTCGGCGACGCCGGGGTGGTGACCTTCGCCGCGGACTGGTCGTTCGGCTTCGACGTCGGCATGACGTTCCTGGAGATCCACGGGCCGGTGCCGCGGCTGCGCGAAACCGGGGTGATCACCCGGGCACGCCAGTTCCTGATGCGGTTGCAGCCCAACGAGATCTACCGGCGCACCAACTGGACGCTGACCGTGCGGCGCCGGCTGGACGTGTCGACCGAGCTCTATCACGAGTGGGGTCCCGACCGTCCGCTGATGGGCGTCGTCGACGACGATGCCTTCGGTCGGATGGTGCATCTGCGGGTGGAGGTGCAGCACCTGATCCGGCTGCCGCAGTCCGGCGCGATCTGCTTCTTGATCCGCACCTACATGCTGCCGTTCGTCGACCTGGCGACGGTGGAACCGTGGCGGCAGCGCACCGCCGCGGTGCTGGCCGAACTGCCCGAGGACATGGCCGAGTACAAGGGGTTCATCTCCTACCGCGACCGTGCGGTGGCCTGGCTGAACTCCCGCGCACCGCGGGCGAACTGACCCGTCCACTTCTCGCCAGCGACCGCCCACAACAGAACACGCACAACGAATTCGCCCCCGGGCATCAAGCCCGGGGGCGAATCCGTGACTGCTGTCGGTCAGTACGGCGTCGGCTCGCCCTCGGCGGCCGGGCCGCGCTCGATGACCGGTTCGTTCTCGATGATCGCGCGGTAGGCGCGGTTCTCGTGCTGGATCATGCGGGCGAAGAACCCGATGAACAACAGCACCGCGACGATGATCGAGATCCACACCCCGACGGAGTAGCCGCCGAAGGTGAAGACCACGCTGGCATCGTCCCAGTTGTCGATCGGACTGAACATCTAGCTGCCTCCCGTAGTCGTGGCGACGACCGCAGGCGCGGCGCCGTTGCCGTTGAGCGAGGCCTTGCCGGTGACCGGGATACCCTCCGGGTACGGGGTGGCAGGCACCTCGGACAGGTCCAGGCCCTGCTCCTCGACCTCCGGCGGAATCCGCAGCAGGCCCACCTTCTTCAGCAGCAGCGACAACAGGTACACCGGGACGAACCCGAGCGCTGCGAACACCAGCATGCCAATCACTTGGCCCCAGAAGGTGATCGGTGGGTTGCCCTCGATGTTGGGGTAACCATGCAGGAAGAAGCCCACCATGACCAGGGCGTAGGCCCCCATCCCGCCGTGTACGGTCACCGCGCCGACGACGTCATCGATGCGGAACCGCTCCAGCAGCTTGCCGATATAGGGGATCAGGCCGCCGCCGACCAACGCGACGGTGAAGGCCAGCGCCGGGTGGTACAGGTCCATGCCCGGGGCCACCGAGATGACGCCGGCCAGGCCGCCCGAGATCGTCCAGAACGGTTCACCTTTGGAGGTCACGTAGGCGCCGATGATGCCGCCAGCCAGACCCATGAGCGTGCTGAACGCGAACGCCGACAGGGTGGTCGGGGTGCCGTAGATGGTGGAGTAGCCGCTGCCCCCGTAGATCACGCAGCCCATCAGGAAGCCGAAGAAGCCGGTGAAGATCAGGAACAGCCCGAGCATCGTCAGCGGCAGATTGTGCGGTGGGATGGTGACCGCGGTGCCGTCGGGTTTGAACCGTCCGATGCGTGGACCGAGATTGATCAGCAGGCCCAGGGCGGCGAACCCGGCGATCATGTGCACGCAACCGGCCGCGCCGACGTCGTGGAAACCCAACTTGGTGAGCATCCAGCCGGCACCGTGCCAGCCCCACGCCGCACCGATGATCCACGTCACCGAGCCGACGAACACGGTGACGACCAGGAATCCGCTGGTACGGATGCGTTCGAGCACCGCCCCGGACATGATCGAACCGGTGGTGGCGGCGAACAGCGCGAACGCTCCCCAGAAGATGCCGCTGGCGGGGTCTTGAACGTTCGGCCCCATGTTGTCGCTCCACGGCAGCGCGGCCTTGGCGGCGTCATTGAACTCGATGAAGCCGCTCGGCATCGCGTTGTAGAGGAACCAACCGACGAAATAGAAGCTGACCACGATGGTGGCGAACGCCAGCAGGTTCTTCATCGCGGTGGCCAGCACGTTCTTCGACCGCGACGCCCCGACCTCGTAGGCGAGGAAGCCCGCGTGAATCAGCATCATCAGGCCGATGGACATCCAGTAGAAGAATTCGTTGTTTACCGCGGTCATCTGTTCGACCGCGGTCTCGACTTCTGGTGGCACGCACACCTCCGCGCGTTTCTTAGCAGTGTTCGGTGGGTACTGACGGTGTACCGAGGATGACGCTAACTCCGGGCCTGTGACCGGCCGGTCACCGCGCGTAAACATCCCGTGACGTTCTATTGCGGGCTATTGCGGGCCCAGGTCGGGACCACGCGGGCCACCCGCACCGCGCGGGTCAGGCCGTTTCATGGATGACCAGGGCGGCTTCCTAGAATGTGGCGGTGACCCCCCGCCCGAACCGTGATCCGCAATCGCTGCCCAAGACGTGGGACCCGAGCGCGGTGGAATCCGAGCTCTACGAGGGCTGGGTGAAGGCGGGTTACTTCACCGCCGACGCCAGCAGCGACAAGCCGGCGTACTCGATCGTGCTGCCACCGCCGAACGTCACCGGCAGCCTGCACATGGGCCACGCTCTGGACCACACCCTGATGGACGTGCTGACCCGGCGCAAGCGCATGCAGGGCTATGAGGTGCTGTGGTTGCCCGGCATGGACCACGCCGGCATCGCCACCCAGGTGGTGGTGGAAAAGCAGCTGGCCGTCGACGGCAAGACCAAAGAGGACTACGGCCGCGAGCGGTTCGTCGACAAGGTCTGGGACTGGAAGCGCGAGTCCGGCGGCACCATCGCCGGGCAGATGCGCAGGATCGGCGACGGCGTGGACTGGAGCCGCGACCGGTTCACCATGGACGAGGGCCTGTCGCGGGCGGTGCGCACCATCTTCAAGCGTCTCTACGACGCCGGGCTGATCTACCGGGCCGAACGGCTGGTGAACTGGTCGCCGGTGCTGCAGACCGCGATCTCCGACCTCGAGGTCAAATACGAGGACATCGAGGGCGAGCTGGTGTCGTTCCGCTACGGGTCGATGAACGACGACGAACCGCACATCGTCGTGGCCACCACCCGGATGGAGACGATGCTCGGCGACACCGCGATCGCGGTGCACCCCGACGACGAGCGCTACCGGCACCTGGTCGGCAAGACGCTGCCGCACCCGTTCCTGGACCGGGAGCTGATCATCGTCGCCGACGAACACGTCGACCCCGAATTCGGGACCGGCGCGGTCAAGGTCACTCCCGCGCACGATCCCAACGACTTCGAGATCGGCCTGCGGCACAGCCTGCCGATGCCGACGATCATGGATGAGCGGGCCCGGATCGCCAACACCGGAACGCAATTCGACGGCATGGACCGGTTCGAGGCGCGCGTGAAGGTACGCGAGGCACTGGCCGCGCAGGGGCGCATCGTCGAGGAGAGACGGCCCTACCTCCACTCGGTCGGCCACTCCGACCGCAGCGGTGAGCCGATCGAACCGCGGCTGTCGATGCAGTGGTGGGTCAAGGTCGACAAGCTGGCCAAAGCCGCCGGCGACGCGGTTCGCAACGGCGAGACCCTGATTCACCCCAAGAGCCTGGAGCCGCGCTGGTTCGCCTGGGTCGACAACATGCACGACTGGTGCATCTCGCGCCAGCTGTGGTGGGGGCACCGCATCCCGATCTGGCATGGCCCCAACGGCGAAACCGTGTGCGTCGGCCCGGACGAGACCCCGCCGGAGGGCTGGGAGCAGGACCCCGACGTGCTCGACACCTGGTTCTCCTCGGGGCTGTGGCCGTTCTCCACCATGGGCTGGCCGGACCACAGCCCGGATCTGGCCAAGTTCTATCCGACCACCGTGCTGGTCACCGGCTACGACATCCTGTTCTTCTGGGTGGCCCGGATGATGATGTTCGGCACCTTCGTCGGCAACGATCCGGCCATCACCCTCGACGGCAAACGCGGCCCCCAGGTGCCGTTCAAGAACGTCTTCCTGCACGGCCTGATCCGCGACGAGCACGGCCGCAAGATGAGCAAGTCGCGCGGCAACGGCATCGACCCGCTGGACTGGGTGGAGAAGTACGGTGCCGACGCGCTGCGGTTCACCCTGGCCCGCGGCGCCAGCCCGGGCGGCGACCTGTCGATCGGCGACGACCACGCCCGCGCCTCGCGCAACTTCGCCACCAAGCTGTTCAACGCCACCCGGTTCGCGCTGCTCAACGGTGCGGCCCCGGCGCCGCTGCCGGACGCCGGCCAGCTGACCGACGCCGACCGGTGGATCCTCGGCCGGATGGAGGAGGTGCGCGCCGAGGCCGACGAGGCGTTCGAGGCCTACGAATTCAGCCGCGCCTGCGAGGCGCTATACCACTTCGCCTGGGACGAGTTCTGCGACTGGTATGTCGAGCTAGCCAAAGTGCAGCTGGGCGAAGGCATTTCGCACACCACAGCGGTACTCGCGGCGGTGCTTGACACCCTGCTCAAGCTACTGCACCCGGTGATGCCGTTCGTCACCGAGGTGCTGTGGAAGCAACTCACCGGCGGCGAGTCGCTGGTGATCGCCGAATGGCCGAAGCCGTCCGGCTACGCCGCCGATTCCGTTGCGACACAGCGGGTCACCGACATGCAGAAGCTGGTCACCGAGGTGCGCCGGTTCCGCAGCGATCAGGGTCTGGCCGACCGGCAGAAGGTGCCGGCGCGGCTGTCGGCCGTCGCCGAGGCCGGACTCGACGCACAGGTGCCCGCGGTGCGCGCGCTGGCCTGGCTCACCGAGCCCGATGACGGCTTCAGCCCGTCGGCCGCGGTCGAGGTGCGACTGTCCGGCGGCACTGTCACCGTCGAGGTCGACACGTCCGGCACCGTCGACGTGGAAGCCGAACGGCGCAGGCTGGAAAAGGATCTCGCGGCCGCACAGAAGGAGCTCGCGGGCACCGACGCCAAGCTCAACAACGACGCGTTCCTGGCCAAGGCGCCCGCCGAGGTCATCGAGAAGATCCGCCGCCGCCAGCAGGTGGCCCGCGAGGAAGTCGACCGCATCACCGCACGCCTGGCCAGCCTGAGATGACCGATCGGGACCGGGTTTTCGACGAGACGCCCACCCCGGACGAGATCGCGGCGCTGCTGCAGGTCGAGCACCTGCTCGACCAACGGTGGCCGGAGACCAAGCTCGAACCCAGCACCGCCCGCATCGCGGCGCTGCTGGAGTTGCTCGGCTCGCCGCAGCGCGGCTACCCGTCGATCCACATCGCCGGCACCAACGGCAAGACCTCGGTGGCCCGCATGGTCGACGCGCTGCTGACCGCGTTCAGCCGCCGCACCGGCCGCACCACCAGCCCGCACCTGCAGTCCGCGGTGGAACGGATCGCCATCGACGGCAGGCCCATCTCGCCGGAGCGGTACGTGGCGACCTACCGGGAGATCGAGCCGTTCGTCGAGATGGTCGACCAGCAGTCGCAGGCCGGGGCTTTCGGGGCGGCCGGCCCGCGGTTGAGCAAGTTCGAGGTGGTGACCGCGATGGCGTTCGCGGCCTTCGCCGATGCACCGGTCGACGTCGCCGTCGTGGAGGTGGGCCTCGGCGGGCGCTGGGACGCGACCAACGTGGTGTCGGCGCCGGTCGCGGTGATCACCCCGGTGGGAGTGGACCACACCACCTATCTCGGCGACACGATCGCCGAGATCGCGGCCGAGAAGGCGGGCATCATCGTCAAGCAGGAGGACGACCTGGTGCCGGTCGAGACGGTCGCGGTGATCGCGCGCCAGGTGCCCGAGGCGATGACCGTGCTGCTCGAGCAGGCCGTGCGCGCCGACGCCGCGGTGGCGCGCGAGGACTCCGAGTTCGGGGTGATCTCGCGCCAGGTCGCCGTCGGCGGTCAGCTGCTGGAACTCCAAGGTCTCGGCGGCGTGTACTCCGAGATCTTCCTGCCGCTGCACGGCGAGCACCAGGCGCACAACGCGGCCGCGGCGCTGGCCGCGGTCGAGGCCTTCTTCGGCGCGGGCGCGCAGCGCCAACTCGACGTCGACCTGGTACGGGCCGGGTTCGCCGCGGTGACCAGTCCCGGCCGCTTGGAGCGGATGCGCAGCGCACCAACGGTTTTCATCGACGCCGCGCATAACCCGGCGGGTGCGGCCGCGTTGGCGCAGGCGCTGCAGGAGGAGTTCGACTTCCGCTACCTCGTCGGGGTGGTCTCGGTGATGGGGGACAAGGACGTCGACGGCATTCTCGCCGCGCTGGAGCCGGCGTTCGACCACATCGTCGTCACGCACAACGGTTCACCGCGCGCGCTGGACGTCGAGACCCTGGCGCACCGCGCCGAGGAGCGGTTCGGGCCCGACCGGGTGATCACCGCCGCCACGCTGCCCGATGCCATCGAGACCGCGACGGCGATGGTGGAGGAGGCCGGCTCCGACGGCGAGGGCTTCGGCGGCGCGGGCATGGTGATCACCGGGTCGGTGGTCACCGCGGGCGCGGCGCGGACGTTGTTCGGAAAGGATCCGGCATGACCGCTGCGCCCCCGCCGCCCGATCCGTGGAAGAGCTTCCGCGGCGTGATGGCCGGCACGCTGATCCTCGAGGCGATCGTCGTGCTGCTGGCGCTGCCGGTCGTCGCCCGCGTCGGCGACGGGCTGACCGCGACCAGCGGCGGCTACCTCGTCGGCCTCGCCGTGGTGCTGATCCTGCTGGCGGGCATCCAGGGTCGGTCCTGGGCGATCTGGGTCAACCTGGCGCTGCAGGCGGTGGTGCTCGCGGGCGTGGTGGTGCACGGCGCGATCGGGTTCATCGGGGCGATCTTCCTGGCGGTCTGGCTGCTGATCATCTACCTGCGCGCCGAGGTGTTGCGCAGGCAGCGTCGCGGGCTGCTGCCCGGCCAGCACCCCCCCGAGTGACCGGCTACGCCGCGCCGCTGCGCGCGGGTTGTGCGGTCCGCTCGGCTTTTCCGGCGTCCGCCGTCGCCGCGGCCGCCAGCGACAGGCCCGCGACCAGCAGGCACAGCACCGTGTACCAGAGGCTGCCGATCGGATCGCCGTCGGCGGTCACCCCGTCGACCGCGCCGAACCAGGCCGGCAGCGCCGACAGCCACAGCAAGGTCATCACGCCGAGGTACACCGCGGCGTAGCCGAGGATGGGTGCCGCCGGGCCCAGTGCCGGGCGCGGCGTCGACCGCAGTCGTCGCCACTGGGTGAACAGCACGACGGCGGCGACGACGCTGAGCAGCACCAGTTCCAGCGCGTACACCACCCCGCCGACGTCGGCGCTGCCCGAGACCGAGCCCGCGACGGTGGCGGGCAGCGGCAGGATGAACGTCCCGGCCGCCGCGAGCAGGCCGACCACGATGGTGCGCGCCACGATCTGTCCGCCGCCCAACGTGCGGCCGGCGTCGACGTGACGGCCGACGAAGAACTGCACACAGAACGCCAGCGACGTCGGCCACAGCGCGGCGAACACCACCACGCTGGGCAACGGCACCGAATCGAAGAACGGCTGGTTCAGCGGATGGTCCAGCGTCCACTCCCACCACCGCAGCTGCGGGCCGAGATGGTCGAAGATCTCGTAGAACGCGTGGTGCACGAAGCCGACGCACAACGCGCCCACGAACGCGCCGTAGCGCACGAAAACCCCTAGCCTGCGCACGATTTCGAACGACACCGTCGCCATCATCGGATAGATCGCGACGATGTAGAGCGGCAGTCGTCCCCACAGGAACTCCACCGTGAACAGATTGTGGGCGAACATCGTGTCGACGTGCTCTTCGATGCCGAACGCCGCCGGGAAGTACAGCGGTGGTTCGATGATCAGCAGGTAGGCGATCGCACCGAACCACAGCACCAGGTTGGTCGGGTCGTTGTCGCGCCGATACCGGTTGATCGCGTACACCAGGGCCAGCATCGCGCCGGCGATGACGAGCACCTCGAGCGCCAGCAGCGTCCAGTTCTCCAACCCGAACGGGTTGCGCAACGAGATCAGCCCGCCGATGTCGTCACATGTAAAGCCCATCCGCGCAGCGAGATCGGCGAACGTGGGGGCGCACAGCTCAGACATGGGCGTCGTCCCTCTCGTCGGCGCTGTACCAGCGAGTCACGTCGTGACCGGCCTGGTAGCGGTCGAACCACACCTGTGCCAGCGCGGGCAGCGGTTCATGGGCGGGATTGTGATTGGGCAGCTGGCTGCGCACCACACCCTTGAGCGCGGCCCACTGCTCACCCAGCGGCAGGTCGGCGAACGCGTTCTCGAACGGTCCGTCGTACGGCGTGTTAAGGAACGGAATCCGTTGCAGCAGAGCCTTCTTCCGTCGCCGCATCCGGAACGTCGACAGCGCGTCGACCTTCCGGTCCGCAAGCGGCACATGCTTGTTGAAGCCCTCGGAGGCGATCAGGATCATCTTCATCACGTGCCGGAAGATCGACGGCGCCATCCGCATCCGGTACCACGTGTCGCCGACCACCGAGTCGTAGATGATCAGCGCGGAGCTGCGGTGCTCGACCTCTTCGACGAAGTGCCAGAGGAACAATGAGGCCACCCGGTCGTCGCCCGGTGCGAACAGGGTGGCGTCGTTGTCGAGCATCAGCTTGAACGACGGTGTGAAGGTCGCCTCCAGATCGGCCGTGTAGGCCAGGCGGTACTTCAGCGGGGTCGTGGCCGTCATCTCGTCGTAGGAGTCGATGACCGCGTCAAGCGTCTCCTTCAGGCCGGGATAGCGCCGGATGAGGGCCTTGACGTGCTGGCGGTGGGCCATCGAGTGCTGGCCCTCCTGCCGGGCGAACGCGCTGGCCTCTTCGGCGACCGCGGGGTCGGTGATCAGCGGCATGGCCTCGCTGATCATCGCGCCGATCATCTTCTCGAAGCCGACGGCCAGGATCGAGACGGCGTTGGCCATCGCGGAGAACGCGGGGTTGGACTCGTTCCAGCAGAACGGCACGTCGGACTCGGCGAACGCGAACCGCAGCTTGCGGACGATCAGGTCGGTCACGGGACACCTCGTTTGAGTAATCATACAAATCGCGCGATCACTGTATGATTGCGTGGTCGTCCGCCGCGCGTCAAGCACGTCTCCGGACTTGTACGGTTCTCGCCGGGAGCGTCGGGAGAGCACGAGGGGAGGGGAGTCGGTGAGTGGCGCGTAGGCGCGGCTGGAACGGCAGCCCACCGGCCGACGATGACGAGGCCGTTCGGCGCATCGTCGACACCGCGGTCCGGCTGCTGGCCGAAACCGGCAGCGCGATCAGCATCTCTGACGTCGCGGCTTCGCTCGGCGTCATCCGCCAGACGGTGTACCGCTACTTTCCGACCGCCGACGCGCTCATGCAGGCCGCCGCGATCGCGTCGGTCGACGACTTCCTCGACCGCCTGGAGCAGGCGGTGCGGGGCATCACCGATCCCGCCGAGGCCATGACCGAGGGCGTGCTGTACTCGCTCGACGAGGTGACACGCACGCCGCACCTGGGCATTCTGCTGTCGGAGCCCTACGTCAGCACGCACTCCGGCGCCATCGCCTCCGAGGCGGCCCAGGAGATCGGCATGCGCATGATCAACCGCTTCGACGTGGACTGGGCGGCCTACGGCTACGACGACGCGGCGCTGGCCGACCTGGTCGAGTTCACGCTGCGCACGATGTTGTCGTTCTTCGTCGCGCCCAACCCGCCGACCCGTTCGCGCGAGCGCCTGCGGGCGTTTCTGCGGCGCTGGCTGGGCGAGGCGATTCTGGCCCAGAACCGGCGCTGACCCCGGCCCGGGTACGCTGACGCCCGTGACTGAGCGGACACTCGTGTTGGTCAAGCCCGACGGCGTCAAGCGCGGCCTGATCGGTGAGGTACTCAGCAGGATCGAGCGCAAGGGCCTGACCATCGCGGCCCTGGAGCTGAAGAACGTCGACGAGGAACTGGCCCGGCGGCACTACGCCGAACATGAGGGCAAGCCGTTCTTCGGCTCGCTGCTGGAATTCATCACCTCCGGCCCGGTGGTGGCCGCGATCGTGGAGGGTCCGCGGGCCATCGCGGCGTTCCGCCAGATCGCCGGCGGCACCGATCCCGTCGAGAAGGCGGCGCCGGGCACCATCCGCGGCGATTTCGCCCTGATCACCCAGGACAACCTGGTCCACGGCTCGGATTCGCCGGAGTCGGCCGCCCGCGAGATCGAGCTCTGGTTCCCAGGCCGCTGAAAAGTGCATCTGGCCAGCTCGTCCGGGTTGGTCGGGTGGCGGACAGTGATGTGGGATACTGGGCTCGGGCAGTCGATCCTTAACCAGGGCCGGATGCCCGAATGAAGACTTAGACGTGCGCGACCATCGCCACGCGCGGAGTTCAATCCGCTCCCCGCGTGCGCATGCGGCGCCGACCGTCCAGCCATCATTCAGACCGGCGCCGGGATGGTTCTGACCAACGGACCGCCCGGGGCGACGACGATAACAAGCTCGGGAGCAGTGGCCCGGGCCCATAGCGGAAGCCCTCGCGTGGCCGCGTCGACCAGGACGCGCCCGGGGGCTTAGAGGAGACTAAGTGGCCGACAATGACGAAACAGCAGCCCCGATCGAAGACCTACCAGCAGAGACACCGCAGACGGACGTTTCGCAGCCCGAGGAGCTGAGGGTCCCTTCGTTTGTCGGCGCGGTGGGTGCGGCCGGCACGCAGTCCGGCGAGGCCGCGACCGGGTTGGCGACCGACCCTCCGGCTTCGCAGGCCGCGGTGACCGAGGCTGAGGCGGAAGACGCCCCCGAAACGGACCCCGACACCAGCGACTCCGAAACGCCGGACGAGACCCCCGTTTCGCAGACGCCGGAAGCCGACGAGGCCGACAGCGCGGAGACGGATGCGCAGCCGGCGGCGGTGCAACTACCGGAACAGCCGGACTACATGCCGCTGTTCGTGGCGCCGAAGCCGATCGAGATCGACTACGACGCCGACGACGACGCCGATGAGGACGACGACGTCGACGACGGCATCGACGAAGAGCAGGCCGATCGCCCCTCCGGCCGGCGCAGGCGCCGGGGACGGCGCGGTCGCGGCCGTGGCCGCGGCGAGCAGCTCGGCGACGACGCCGACGCCGAGAGCCCCGAACCGCAGGCCGAACAGGACGCCGCCGACGAGTCCGACGATTCCGCCGACGATGACGGCGATGAGGACACCCCGATCAGCGAGGGCGGCACCCGACGCAGGCGGCGCCGCCGGCGGCGCAAGTCCGGCTCCGGCGACGACGCCGACGCCGCGATCGCGCCCGACGACCCGCCCAACACCGTGGTGCACGAGCGCGAGCCCCGGCAGCCGTCGCGCAGCGACAAGATCGACGAGATCCAGGGCATCAGCGGATCGACGCGGCTGGAAGCCAAGCGCCAGCGTCGCCGCGACGGCCGCGACGCCGGTCGGCGCCGTCCGCCGATCCTGAGTGAGGCCGAGTTCCTGGCCCGCCGCGAAGCCGTCGAACGCGTGATGGTGGTGCGCGACAAGGTGCGCACCGAACCGCCGCACGAGGGTGCCCGCTACACCCAGATCGCGGTGCTCGAGGACGGCGTCGTGGTCGAGCACTTCGTCACGTCCGCGGCTTCGGCGTCGCTGGTGGGCAACATCTACATCGGCATCGTGCAGAACGTGCTGCCCTCGATGGAGGCCGCGTTCGTCGACATCGGCCGCGGCCGCAACGGCGTGCTCTACGCGGGCGAGGTGAACTGGGAGGCCGCCGGTCTCGGCGGCGCGAACCGCAAGATCGAGCAGGCCCTCAAGCCCGGCGACTACGTCGTCGTCCAGGTCAGCAAGGACCCGGTCGGCCACAAGGGCGCCCGCCTCACCACCCAGGTGTCGTTGGCCGGTCGCTATCTGGTCTACGTGCCGGGTGCCTCCTCGACCGGCATCAGCCGCAAGCTGCCCGACACCGAGCGCCAGCGGCTCAAGGAGATCCTGCGCGAGGTCGTTCCGCCCGACGCCGGCGTCATCATCCGCACCGCGTCGGAGGGCGTGAAGGAAGAGGACATCCGCGCCGACGTCGAGCGGTTGCAGAAGCGCTGGGCCGAGATCGAGGCCAAGGCCGCCGAGATCAAGGAGAAGCAGGCGGGCGCGGCCGTCGCGCTCTACGAAGAGCCCGACGTGCTGGTGAAGGTCATCCGCGACCTGTTCAACGAGGACTTCTCCGGGCTGATCGTCTCCGGCGACCACGCCTGGAACACCATCAACGAATACGTGACTTCCGTTGCGCCCGAACTGTTGCCGCGGCTGACCAAGTACGAGCCCGCGGGGGAGGGCGGTAACGCCCCGGACGTGTTCGCCGTGCACCGCATCGACGAGCAGCTCACCAAGGCGATGGACCGCAAGGTGTGGCTGCCGTCCGGCGGCACGCTGGTCATCGACCGCACCGAGGCGATGACGGTCATCGACGTCAACACCGGCAAGTTCACCGGGTCCGGCGGCAACCTCGAGCAGACCGTCACGCGCAACAATCTCGAGGCAGCCGAGGAGATCGTGCGCCAACTGCGGTTGCGCGACATCGGTGGCATCGTCGTCATCGACTTCATCGACATGGTGCTGGAGTCGAACCGGGATCTGGTGCTGCGCAGGCTGACCGAGGCGCTGGCCCGCGACCGCACGCGCCACCAGGTCTCCGAGGTGACCTCGCTGGGTCTGGTGCAGTTGACCCGAAAGCGGTTGGGCACCGGTCTGATCGAGGCGTTCTCGACGCAGTGCACGCACTGCGGCGGCCGAGGCATCGTGCTGCACGGCGACCCCGTCGACTCCACGTCGGGCAACGGCCGTCGCTCGGATGCCCGGCGGGGCAAGCGTGGGAAGCGCGGGGGCAAGACCGACGACGTCGCGGTCGCCAAGGTGCCTCCGCATCCGGCCGGTGAGCATCCGATGTTCAAGGCGATGGCCGCGGCCAACGGCCGCCTCGGCGCCGACGACGACGAGGATGACGAGAAGAAGGCCGCCGAGCAGGTCGCCGAGGCCGACACCGAGACCATTCGCGGGGCCGAGCGCGAGGACGATCGCTTCGACGAGCCAGACGACACCGACGACGCCGAGGACAGCGAGGACTCCGACGACGTCGAACTCGATCTCGACGACGATGACGAGGACGGCGACATCGACGACGACATCGAGGTCATCAGTCGCGGCGGCTCCCATGACGACGACGAGGACGACTCCGACGACTCCGACGAGGATGATGACGAGTCCGACGCCTACGACGACTCCGACTCCGACGACTCCGACGACGAGGACGACGACGAGGACGACGACGAGTCAGCCGAAGAGGAGCGGCAACCCGTGGTCGCCCGGCCGCTGGCCGGTCGGCCCAGGCGGCGCGCCGCGGCCCGGCCCGCGGGACCGCCGATAGTCGGGAGCTGAGCCGTGACCTGCGGTGATTTGACCCTCAAGGCGCCGCTCACGTACTCTTGAGCGGTTGTCGCCAGGCTGAGGCCGGCGGCAGACGAGGACTCCGACACCCAGGGCTGAGCAGCCGCGAGTAGCGCGCGCCCACAGACGAGAAGAAGAAGGGCAATGGCAGCCGAGAACGCCACATACGCAATCGTCAAGACCGGCGGCAAGCAGTACAAGGTCGCCGTCGGGGACGTGGTCAAGGTCGAGAAGCTCGACTCCGAGCCCGGCTCCAAGGTCACGCTGCCGGTCGCCCTCGTCGTCGACGGCGCGAAGGTCACCAGCGACGCCAAGGCCCTCGAGAAGGTCTCGGTGACCGGCGAGGTGCTCGAGCACACCAAGGGCCCCAAGATCCGCATCCACAAGTTCAAGAACAAGACCGGCTACCACAAGCGGCAGGGACACCGTCAGCAGCTGACGGTCCTCAAGGTCACCGGCATCAAGTAAAGGCGACGACATGGCACACAAGAAGGGCGCTTCCAGCTCACGCAACGGTCGCGACTCCGCCGCCCAGCGGTTGGGCGTCAAGCGGTTCGGCGGCCAGATCGTCAAGGCCGGCGAGATCCTGGTCCGCCAGCGCGGCACCCACTTCCATCCCGGCACCAACGTCGGCCGCGGTGGCGACGACACGCTGTTCGCCACGGCTCCCGGCGCCGTCGAGTTCCGCATCCGGCGCGGCCGCAAGACCGTCAGCGTCGTGCGACCGTCGACCTCGGAGGCCTGACACCCCAGGGGACTTCCGCCAACGGTGAAGCTGCGAGTTCCTTCGGGACACATCGCAACAGCTTCACATCGAAAGAGGTAAGGAAATGCCCCGGTTCGTCGACCGCGTCGTGATCCACGCGAGGGCGGGCAACGGCGGCAACGGTTGCGCCTCGGTGCACCGCGAGAAGTTCAAGCCGCTCGGCGGCCCCGACGGCGGTAACGGCGGGCGCGGCGGCAGCGTCGTGCTGGTCGTCGACCCGCAGGTGCACACCCTCCTGGACTTCCACTTCCACCCACACGTCGTGGCCCCGTCCGGCAAGCCCGGCATGGGCGGCAATCGCGACGGCGCGGCCGGGGCCGACCTGGAGGTCAAGGTGCCCGACGGGACCGTTGTGCTCGACGAGGACGGCCACCTGCTGGCCGACCTGGTCGGTGCCGGCACCCGCTTCGTCGCCGCCACCGGCGGGCGGGGCGGACTCGGCAACGCCGCGCTGGCGTCGCGGGCCCGCAAGGCGCCCGGATTCGCACTGTTGGGCGAGAAGGGCCAGGAACGTGACCTCGTCCTGGAGCTGAAAACCGTCGCCGACGTGGGCCTGGTCGGGTTCCCGTCGGCGGGTAAGTCGTCGCTGGTGTCGGCGGTGTCGGCGGCCAAGCCCAAGATCGCCGACTACCCGTTCACCACGCTGACGCCCAACCTCGGGGTGGTGTCGGCCGGGGAGCACACGTTCACCATCGCCGACGTGCCCGGCCTCATTCCCGGCGCGTCCCAAGGCCGCGGCCTGGGCCTGGAGTTCCTGCGGCACATCGAACGCTGCGCGGTGCTCGTCCACGTGGTGGACTGCGCGACGATGGAGCCCGGCCGCGACCCGGTGTCCGACATCGAGGCGCTGGAGGCCGAACTCGCCGCCTACACCCCGACGCTGCAGGGTGATTCGACGCTGGGCGACCTCGCCGAGCGTCCGCGCGCGGTGGTACTCAACAAGATCGATATGCCCGACGCGCGCGAGCTCGCCGACTTCGTGCGCGACGAGGTGGCCCGCCGGTTCGGCTGGCCGGTGTTCGAGGTGTCGACTGTTACGCGAGAAGGGTTGCGGCAGTTGACATTCGCGCTGTGGGAGATGGTGTCGAGCTATCGCGAGTCGCAGCCGCCGATCGTGCCGCGCCGCCCGGTCATCCGGCCGATCCCGGTTGACGAAACCGGGTTCTTTGTGGAGTCCGACGGCGAAGGCGGTTTCATTGTGCGCGGGGCGCGGCCGGAACGCTGGGTCGCGCAGACCGACTTCAACAACGACGAGGCCGTGGGCTACCTGGGCGACCGGCTGGCACGGCTCGGCGTCGAGGACGAACTGCTGCGGCTGGGCGCCACCCCCGGCTGCGCGGTCACCATCGGTGACATGACGTTCGACTGGGAGCCGCAGACCCCCGCGGGCGTGGACGTGCCGCTGTCCGGTCGGGGCACCGATCACCGCCTGGACCAGACCGACCGTGTGTCGGCGGCCGAACGCAAGGCCGCGCGGCGGGAGCGCCGCCGTCCGGGGGGTGGGGAGTGAGCGAGTATAGGGCCGCCATCCGCACCGCCCGCAGCGTCGTCGTCAAGATCGGCACCACCGCGCTGACCACCCCGTCCGGGATGTTCGACGCCAACCGGCTGGCCACGTTGGCCGAGGCGATCGAGGGCCGGATGAAGGCCGGCTCCGACGTGGTGATCGTGTCGTCGGGCGCGATCGCCGCGGGCATCGAACCGCTGGGGCTGTCGAAGCGGCCCACCGACCTGGCCACCAAGCAGGCCGCCGCCAGCGTCGGGCAGGTCGCGCTGATCAACTCGTGGAGCACCGCGTTCGCCCGCTACCACCGCACCGTCGGGCAGGTGCTGCTGACCGCGCACGACATCTCGATGCGGGTGCAGCACACCAACGCCCAGCGCACGCTGGACCGGCTGCGGGCGCTGCACGCGGTCGCGATCGTCAACGAGAACGACACCGTCGCCACCAACGAGATCCGGTTCGGCGACAACGACCGGCTTTCGGCGCTGGTGGCCCACCTGGTCGGCGCCGACGCGCTGGTGCTGCTGTCCGACATCGACGGCCTGTACGACTCGGATCCGCGAAAAGGCAACGCGCGCTTCATTCCCGAGGTGACCGGACCCGCCGATCTGGACGGCGTGGTGGCCGGCCGCGGCAGCCATCTGGGCACCGGTGGCATGGAGTCGAAGTTGTCGGCGGCGATGCTGGCCGCCGACGCCGGGGTGCCGGTGCTGTTGGCCGCCGCCGCGGACGCCCCGACCGCGCTGGCCGACGCGTCGGTGGGGACGGTGTTCGCGCCGCGGCCGGAACGGATGTCGGCGCGGCGGTTCTGGGTGCGCTACGCCGCCGAGGTAGCCGGCGCGCTCACCCTCGATGACGGGGCGGTGCGCGCGGTGGTCAAACAGCGCCGTTCGCTGCTGCCGGCGGGCATCACGTCGCTGTCGGGCCGCTTCTACGGCGGCGACGTCGTCGAACTGCGATCGCAGGACGGCACGATGGTGGCGCGCGGCGTGGTCGCCTATGACCACTCCGAACTGGAGACGATGCTGGGCCGATCCACGTCCGACCTGCCGCCCGAACTGCGTCGGCCCGCCGTACACGCCGACGACCTGGTGCCCGTGCGCCGTCGCTAACGCGCGCAGGTGGCCAGTTCGTCGGCCAGCAGAGCCAGCATGGGCGAGCAGCCGTTGTCGACCTTCACCGTCGCCAGGTCGTCGCCGCGGGTCGGGCCGCGGTTGACGATGGCGACGGGGATCCCGTTGGCGGCGGCGTGCCGCACGAAGCGGTAGCCGGAGAACACCGTCAGCGAGGAACCAGCGACCAGCAGCGCGTCGGCTTCCTCGAGTAGTGAAAATGCTTCTGCTACACGCTCTTTAGGCACACTCTCCCCGAAGTACACGATGTCGGGTTTGAGCATCCCGCCGCACGCCGGGCAGTCGACGACTCGGAATGACTCGGTGTCGCCGACAACCGCGTCGGCGTCGGGCGCGACCGCGATGCCGCCGACGGTCTCCGCGCGCTCGAGGAACCCGGGATTGGCCAGTTCGAGCAGGTCGGCGAGTGCGGCGCGCGACATCTTGTACCCGCAGTCCAGGCACACCACCTCGGCGTAGGTCCCGTGCAGGTTGATCACGTTGCGGCTGCCGGCCTTGGTGTGCAGCAGGTCGACATTCTGGGTGATCACACCGGTCACGACGCCGGCGCGTTCCAGCGTCGCGAGCGCCCGGTGGCCCGCGTTGGGCAGGGTCTCGTGCATGTGCCGCCAACCGACATGGTTGCGAGCCCAATACCGTTGCCGGAACTTCGGGTCGGAGGTGAACTGGCGGATCGTCATCGGATTGCTTGGCGGCGAGTCCGGTCCGCGGTAGTCGGGGATGCCGGAATCGGTGGACATTCCGGCGCCGGTCAGCACCGCGACACGGCGGCCGCGCAACAGGGCCACGAGTTCGGGTGCGTCCACGCCGTCGAGCGTAGTCGCGCCGAATTCACCGGGGTCGGGCATGGATGGCGGCCCGGTGGGGCAAGAATGAGGCCATGGACTTCTACTCGGCCTACCGGCACGGGTTCGTGCGTGTGGCCGCGTGCACCCACCACACCACGATCGCCGACCCCGCCGCCAACGCCGAGGCGGTGATCCGCGTGGCGCGGGCCTGCCACGACGACAGCGTCGCGCTGGCGGTGTTCCCCGAGCTCACCCTGTCCGGCTATTCGATCGAGGACATCCTGCTGCAGGACGCGCTGCTGGAGGCCGTCGAGGACGGTCTGCGCGAGGTGGTGGCCGCCTCGGCGGAGTTGCTGCCGGTGCTGGTGGTCGGTGCCCCGCTGCGCTATCAGCACCGGATCTACAACACCGCGGTCGTCATCCACCGCGGACGGGTGCTGGGCGTGGTGCCGAAGTCCTACCTGCCGACCTACCGCGAGTTCTACGAAAAGCGCCAGCTGGCCGCCGGCGACCTGGTGCGCGGCACGATCCGGATCGGCGATGAGGGCGGTGTGCCGTTCGGGCCCGACCTGCTGTTCACCGCGACGGATGTGCCGGGGTTCGTGCTGCACGTCGAGATCTGCGAGGACATGTTCGTCCCGGTGCCGCCCAGCGCGGAGGCGGCGCTCGGCGGGGCGACCGTGCTGGCCAACCTGTCCGGCAGCCCGATCACGATCGGCCGGGCCGACGACCGCAGCCTGCTGGCGCGCTCGGCGTCGGCGCGCTGTCTGGCCGCCTACGTCTACGCCGCCGCGGGGCAGGGCGAGTCGACGACCGACCTGGCCTGGGACGGCCAGACCATGATCTGGGAGAACGGGTTGTGTCTGGCACAGTCCGACCGCTTCCCGCAGGGCGAGCAATGCTCCATCGCGGACGTGGACCTCGAGTTGTTGCGCTCAGAACGATTGCGGATGGGTACGTTCGACGACAACCGCATCCACCACGGCATCACCGCCGACTCGTTCCGTCGGGTGGAGTTCCGGCTCGACCCGCCCGGCGGTGACATCGGGCTGCGGCGCGAGGTTGAGCGGTTCCCGTTCGTGCCCGCCGATCCGGCCCGGCTGGAACAGGATTGCTACGAGGCCTACAACATCCAGGTCGCCGGTCTGGAGCAGCGGCTGCGGGCGTTGGACTATCCGAAGGTGGTGCTGGGCCTGTCGGGTGGGCTGGACTCCACCCACGCGCTGATCGTGGCGGCCAAGGCCATGGACCGAGAAGGCAGGCCGCGCAGCGACAT
>ENA-UOVV01000990-UOVV01000990.1-compost-metagenome-genome-assembly--contig:-NODE-990-length-25936-cov-6.399521_pt1 | contig 25936 bp, 23 predicted proteins | sample MGYA00238155_ERZ761577 | MGnify/ENA primary metagenome ERZ761577 (study PRJEB28898, sample SAMN06268775) | compost metagenome | isolation source: Emeryville, CA | place: USA:Emeryville, CA | collected...
GGTTCCACACGCCGGGGGGCAGGCCCGCCTGCTCGGCGATCTCGACCAGCAGCCTCGCGGTGAGCGGGGAGAACTCGGCCGGCTTGTGCACCACGGTGCAGCCGGCGGCGAGCGCCGGGGCGATCTTCCAGGTGGAGAGCATGAAGGGGGTGTTCCAGGGGGTGATGATCCCCACCGGGCCGATGGGATGGCGGCTGGTCATGTTGACCTGGCCGGGCGCGCGCAGGGTGCGGCCGTCGCGCGCCTCGGGCGCCTTGTCGGCGAAGAAGCGGAAGTTCTCGGCGCCGCGCAGGGCGGCCTTGGACATGAATTTCAGCGTCTGGCCGGTGTCCATGCATTCGACGAAGGCGATCTCCTCGGCCCGCGCCACGATGGCGTCGGCGATGGCGTGCAGGAGGTCGCGGCGGGCCCGGCCGGCCATGGCCGCCCAGGCGGGGAAGGCCGCCTTGGCCGCCTGGGCGGCACGGTCTATGTCCGTGGCCTTGCCGTGGGCCACCCGGGCCAGGGGCTTGAGATCGACGGGGGAGAGGCTCTCGAAGGTGGTGCCGTCGAGCGCGGCGACCGCCTTGCCGCCGATATGGTTGAGCACGCCTTCGGTCTGGAAGCGGGCGAGATAGGCCTTGGCCTTGGCGAGATTGGTGTCGAGGTCGCTCATGGCGGATTCCGTCTATTGGGCGCGCAGGCGCGCATGCATGGTGTTGAGCTTCCAGCTCAATTCCGGGTCGATCTCGCGCACCTCGAGCGAGAGCGCGAAATGCGGCCGGGCGAACTGGGCGGCGAGGAGCGGCCTTGCGGCCGCGACCAGCGCCTCGCCCAGGCGCCGCTTCTCCTGCGGCGACCGGCCGGCGCCGAGGCGCAGCGACATGTCGATGAAGGCGTTGTCGGGCAGGTCGTCGGCGACGGCATAGGCGGCGCAGCGTATGGCGCGGACGCGCGGGGCGCCGCGCTCGACCAGGCCGCTGTCGAGCAGCGCCCGCAGCAGCGCCCGGCAGAGCCCGTCGAAGTCCACGGCGCCGTCGAGATTGGCAGAATATTCCAGCGTCAGATGCGGCATGTTCCGCTCCGTGGGGGAGAGCCGAGGGGTAAGGGTGGAGAAGCGCCCCGAAGGGGGGGTCGGGGCGCTTCCCCCGGGGAGGATCAGTCGACCCAGGCGGTCATGCGCTTCTCCAGCCAGGTCACGAGCTGGTTGATGACCACGGCCAGCGCCATGATGAACACCGAGATGGCCCAGACCGAGGTGAAGTCGAACTGCTTGCCGTAGCGGGCGGCCTGCCCGCCGATGCCGATCAGGGCGATGAACATCTCGCCATTGACCATGCCCTTGACCGCCCGGCCCACGCCCATGCGCAGCCCGGCGATGATGAGCGGGAAGGCATCGGGCAGCACGATGCGGAACACGGTGGTGGTGCGGCTGGCGCCATAGGAGGCGGCCATCTCGATCAGCGGGCGGTCGACATTGCGCACCGCCGCGGCGGTGTTGATGATGATGATGAACACCGCATAGATCACCACCACGCTCACCCGGGTCGCGTCCGACAGGCCGAAAATGGCGAACAGGATCGGCGCGAAGATCAGCCCGGGGGTGAACAGCATGGCGTTCACATAGACGTCGAGGGCGGTGTAGACCCAGTTGAACAGGCCCATCAGGATGCCCACGGCCAGCCCGATCGCCAGGGCGATGAGGAAGCCGAGGGCCAGCGAGGCCAGGCTGGCCACCAGATGCTGGGACAGCCCGCCGGTGGTGAACAGCGCCACCATGCGCACCAGCACCTCCGACAGCGGCGGCAGCCAGGGCTGGCGGATGAGCTGGCCGACGATCTCCCAGATCAGGGCCAGCGCCACCATGCCCGCCCAGTTGACGGCGATGTTCCTGACGAAGCGGACCAAGCCGGCCGCGGGGCTCTCCCCCGCCGTGGAAAGGGCGCTCATGGTCATGCCGCGTTCAACTCGTGCGCCTGGCGGAGCCGGCGCCAGAGATGCTCCTTGAGCTCGACGAACTCGGGCAGGCGCTCGACCGCCTCGGGATCGCGCGGGCGCTCGAAGGTGACGTCGATCACCTCCTCGATGCGGCCGGGACGGGCCGACATCAGCACCACCTTGTCGGCCAGCAGGATGGCCTCCTCCATGTCGTGGGTGACAAAGACCACGGTGCGCTGGTCCTGCTGCCAGATGCGCAGCAATTCCTCCTGCATGTAGCGGCGGGTCTGCTGGTCGAGGGCGCCGAAGGGCTCGTCCATCAGCAGGATGGGCGTCGAGACCACCAGCGCCCGGGCGAGCCCGACGCGCTGCTGCATGCCGCCGGAAAGCTCCTTGGGCAGCTTGTTCTCGAAGCCCTTGAGGCCGACCTGGGCGATGGCGGCCCGCGCCTTCTCCTCGCGCTCGGCCTTGCCGACGCCGCGCATCTCGAGCCCGAAAGTGACGTTCTGCAACACGCTCGCCCAGGGCATGAGCGCGAAGCTCTGGAAGACGATGGCGCAATCCTGGTTGGGGCCGCGCACCGGCTTGCCGTTGACCGTGATCGTCCCCTCGGTCGGGGTGACCAGCCCGCCGATGGCGCGCATCAGCGTGGTCTTGCCGCAGCCGGAGGGACCGAGCAGGGTGACGAACTCGTTCTTGCCGATCTCGAGGTTCACGTCCGACAGGGCGAGGGTCTTCTCGCGGCCCTCGACGGCGTATTGGTGGGTGACGTTGGAGACGGAGATGATGGACATCTTTACTTCCATTGAATGAGGCGGCGTTCCAACGCCTGCATGACCAGGGCGAGGATGACGGCCTCGACCATGACCAGGATGGTGGTGGCGTAGAGCAGGCCGGCTTTGAAGTCGCCGCGATAGTCGAGCAGCAGGGCGCCGATGCCGACCGGCAGCATGATCAGCTCGACGATCACCATGCCGGCGAAGGCGCGGCCCAGCCCGATGCGCAGGCCGGCGAACACCGCCGGGATGGCGCCGGGAATGAGGATGCGGAACCAGACCTGGCGCTCGGAGGCGCCGTAGCTCTGGGCCATCTCCACCAGGCTCTTGTCCACGCGGCGGGCGCCGGCGCGCACATTGGTGGCGATGAACACCCAGGAGAACAGCACGATGATGACCACCTTGGGGGTCATGCCCATGCCCAGCGCCACCAGCACCACCGGGATGAGCGGGGCGATGGGCAGGGCCAGGGCCAGGGCGATCACCGGGCTCATGGTGGCGTCGATGGCCTTCCAGCGCGCCATGGCCAGCCCCAGCGGCACCGAGATCAGCACCGAGATGGCGAAGCCGATGATCAGCGGCAGGTTGCTGACCCACAGGGCCGGCCAGATCTCCCCGGTGACGAAGGCGGTCTCGTAGATGGCCGCCATGGTCTCGGTGAAGGTGGGGATGAGGATGGAATCGGCGGCCTCGGCCGCCCATTGCCAGGCCAGGGCGAAGACGACGAAGGCCAGGATGCGCACGAACAGGGCCTGCGGCGCGGTGAGGTCGCGCCGCAGGTCGAGGATGGCGATTGGCCTCGGGGAAATGGCGGGCTCGGCGCCCGCCGCCGGGGAGATCGAACCCGCCATTTTCCTACTGGCCCGCGATGGAGAAGTCGGCCACGGTCTCCGGCGTCAGGGCGCCGGGCTCCGCCCGTCCGGCTTCCTCGTAGAAGCGGATGGTGTCCTCGACCTGCTCGAGGCTGAGCGCCGCCTCTTTGGGAAAGAGCTCCTCCTCGACCAGGGCACCGTAGACGGCGGCGACGGTGTCGAGCGCGGCGCCGTCGAGATAGGGCAGAGCCGCCTCGGCATAGGCCGCCGGATCCTCGTAGACCCGGGCGAACTGGGCGTGCAGGGCGTCCACGAAGGCCTCGACCTCCGCACGCTCGGCTTGCAGGTTCTTGGCGCTGACCACGATGGTCTGGGTCAGCAGGGTGGACTGGGTGTCGGCCAAAAGCGCCAGGATCTTGGCGCGGTCGTCCTGGCCGCCGGTCGCGGCGATCCAGTCCTCCATGCGCACGATGGTGCCGGCGATCTGCCCGTTCAGGAGCGCGGCGGTGCGGTTGGCCGAGCCGGACAGCACCATGTAGTTGGGGGCGATGTCCGGGCAGTTGTCGGCGATGTAGCGGTAGAGATGGGCGGTGGTGGTGCTGCCGGTGCTGTGATAGGCGACGATCTGGCCGTCGAGATCGGCGCAGGCCTCGATGTCGCTCTTGGCCAGCACGATGAAGTCGATGCTGTTGTTGTTGGAGACGATGCGCAGGTCCGCGCCGGCCAGGTTGGCGGCGAACATGGTGGCCGGGCCCATGGAGGCCACCCCGATATCGCCGTTGAGCAGCGCCTGGGTCTGGATGTCGGGCGAATCGAACTCGATATAGCTGGTGGTCCAGCCCTGCGCCTTCAATTCCTCCAGCGCCAGGATGGCGGGAATGTCGGTGGGCCCGACGCCGCCGGGAAAGCCGAGCACGATCTCGCCGGCGTCCTGCGCGAGGGCAGCGGCACCAGCCAGCACGGAAAGGGCCACCCCGCCCACCAGGGTCTTCAAAGCAGTTCTCATTGTCTCCTCCAAGCGCGTCTGGCGCGTCTTGATCGTTTGTCCGCGCCGTTCGCCGGCACGATCCGCGCGTGGCCTCGGCCCCCGCTAGATAATTAACATGTTAAGCATCTGGCAGCCTCGCTGTCAACGTGCTTGCGCCGATGTCGTGCAAGACGCTATCAGCCCAGGGGATTCAAGCCTTTGCCCCGGGATGCCGGGCAGCGCCGGGGGACGCAGAGCCATGACCGAACGTGCCGAGCAGGAATCGCTGACCATCCAGCTGCTGCGGACGCGCGAGGCGCTGATGCAGCATTTCCGCCCCATGCTGAGCGCCCGCGACGTGTCGGAAACCCAGTGGCGGGTGCTCCGCAGCCTGCACGAGCGCTCCACGCTCGAAGCCTCCGAGCTGGCGCATGTGGCCGCCGTCATGGCGCCGAGCCTGACGCGCATGCTCAAGGTGCTCGAGGAGCGGGGGCTGATCGCGCTCGAGCGCCATCCCACGGACGGACGCCGGCTGCTGATCTCGCTCTCCCCCCAGGGCAAGGCCTTCATGGCGGAAGCCATGCCGGAGATGGAGAAGATCTATGCCCGGCTGTCGCTGGCCATCGATTCCACCCGCATGGCCGAGCTGCAGCGGCTGCTCAAGGAGGTGGCGGAGCTGGCGAGCCCCAAGGCCGATGCCGATGGCGGCTCCGCGTAGGGGCGGCGCCGCTGCCGCATCACGGGCACGCAATATAACTTGCATGAAGAATCCATCTTGCAAGAAAACTTGCAATGGGGTAATCCTTCGCTCCGGGAGGTGGACATGACGTCGGTTATCGATCGTTTCCGCGAGGTTGCCGAGCAGCTGACGCCGGCCGAGCATCAGCTCATCAAGCAGATTCTCGCGAGCCCGCGCGACGTGGCCCTGGGCACGGCCAGCGATCTGGCACAGAGCATCGGCGTGCACGAGGCGACCGCCTCGCGGCTGGCCAAGAAGCTCGGCTATCCCAATTATGCCGGATTCCGCGCCGCCATCCAGGAGGATTTCATCGTCCGCACCGATCCGGCGGCGCGGGTGCGCAACACGCTGCGGCAGGGCACCGAGGCGGGGCTGCTCTCCGACCTCGTCCGCCAGGAGATCGAGGCGCTGGCGCGGATCTACCAATATGTCGACGACGCCGCCCTGCTGGAGGCCGCCCGCGCCCTGGTCGGGGCGCAGCGCGTCTTCATCTTCGCGCGCGGCAACGCCCAGGCGCTGGCCGTGCTGATGGAGCGCCGCCTGCGCCGGATGGGCCGGGCCGCCGTGCTGCTCGCCGGCGACGGGCGGGACCTGGCCGAGCAGGTGCTGGGGCTCGGCGGCGCCGATGCCCTTTTGGGCTTCGCCTTCCGCCGCCAGCCGACCCATTACGCGCCGCTGTTCGAGCATGCCCGCAAGGCGGGCGCGGCGACGCTGGTGGTGTCCGGCACGGTGGGGCCCTCGCTGCGCCCGGCCGCCGACCATCTGCTGTTCGCGCCGCGCGCCGGCAGCCAGGACGCCTTTCAGACCCTGACCGTGCCCATGGCCATCTGCAACGCGCTGGTGCTGGCCATGGCCAAGGTCGATCCGCGCGTATCGCTGGAAAATCTGGAGAAGCTCGGACAGCTGATCGAAGCCTTCGAATAGGCAGGCCGGCGGGCCGCGCCTCGGCGCGCCGAAAGTCTGCAAGTTTTCATGCACGTGTCACCAACCTATGAAAAACAACGTGCATCGGGGCGCATGGGGCGCTCCATTCCCAGAGGAGGAAGAACCTATGAGCCCACGGAAATATCTCGTCGCCGCGCTGCTGGCGGGCCTCGCCCTGCCGGCCTTCGCCCAGCAGGACGCCGCCCTCGACGCCATGACCGCCGAGGAGCTGCTGCCCCGCGCGCTGGAGGAAGGGACGGTGACCGTCTATGCCTTCACCAGCCGCATCGCGCGGGTGGAGGCCGCCTTCGAGGAGGCCTATCCGGGCATCGACATGGTGGCCTACGACATGTCGTCCACCGAGCAGATCACCCGCATCAAGGCCGAGGCCTCGGCCGGCATCGCCAATGTGGACGTGGTCTATATCTCCGATGCCCCGGTGGTGTTCACCGAGCTGCTCGGCCCGGGCCTGGTGCTGCCCTATGTGCCGCCGCGCGTGGTGCCGCTGCTCGACGACAACGAGAAGTTCCCGCTCCTGGCGCAGCGCCTGTCCACCAAGGTGCTGATGTATAACGAGGAAGCCTATCCCGACGGTTCGCCGGTCACCAATCTGTGGCAGCTCACCACGCCGGACTGGACCGGCCGGGTGATCATGGTCGATCCGCTGCAGCGCGGCGACTATCTCGACCTGATGACGGAATTCGTGCTGCGGGCGGACGAGATGGCCGCCGCCTACGAGGCGCAGTTCGGCCAGCCCGTCGCGCTCGACGAGGGCATCGCCAATGCCGGCGAGCAGTTCATCGTCGACCTGTTCGAGAACGACCTGATCCTGGTCTCGTCCACCGACGACGTGAACGCGGCCATCGGCGCCCTGGGCCAGACCAACCCGCCCATCGGCTTCACCTCCTATTCCGACCGCCGCGACAACGAGGACGAGGGCTGGGCCCTGCAGGTGGTCAACGATGTCGAGCCGTCCAACGGCATCATCTTCCCGGCGGTGCTCGCGGTGGCGGCCAACGCCCCGCATCCCGCCGCGGCACGGCTGGCCATCGATTTCCTGATGGGCGACGACAGCGATACGGGCGGACCGGGCTATGAGCCCTTCTACGTGGCCGGCGACTATGCCACCCGCAACGACATCGCCAGCCATCCGGACGCGGTGCCGCTCGAGGAATTCATCGCCTGGTCGGTCGATCCGGCGGCCACGGCTCAGATCCGGCAGGCGGTCGGCGACCTCGTGCTCTCCTTGCAGTAACCTCCTCCCGCCAAGCGGGGTCCCCGGACAGGCCGGGGACCCCTACCGGAGCCGACCATGACCACCACAACCCTACGGCAGGGGCTGCGCCTCGACGGGGCCACCCTGCTCAAGCTCGGCGTGCTCGCCCTTGTCGGCGTGCTGATCGCCGCGCCCCTGCTGCGCATCGTGCTCGACACGCTCTCGCCCGGCGCCATCGTGGCCTGGAGCGAGGTGACCACGGGACGGCTGTCGCGCAACCTGCTCTGGGTGCCGCTCGGCAACACGCTCATCCTCGGCGTCGGCGTCGCCTGCGGCTGCGTGCTGATCGGGGGGTTCCTCGCCTGGCTGGTGGTGATGACCGACGTGCCCTTCCGCCGCACCATCGGGCTGATGGCCACCCTGCCCTTCATGATCCCCAGCTTCGCCACGGCGCTGGCCTGGGGCTCGCTGTTCCGCAATTCGCGGGTGGGCGGGCAGTCCGGCTTCCTCGAAGGGCTCGGCCTCGCGATTCCCGACTGGCTCTCCTGGGGCATGGTGCCGACGCTGATCGTGCTGATCGCGCATTACTACTCGCTGGCCTTCACGGTGATCGCGGCGGCGCTGGCCACGGTCAATTCCGACCTGGTGGAGGCCGCCCAGATCGCCGGGGCCAAACGCAGCCGCATCCTGTTCGGCATCGTGCTGCCGGTGGCGCTGCCGGCGGTGGTGGCCGGCGCCTCGCTGACCTTCGCCGGCGCGGTCTCCAATTTCGCCGCCCCTGCCCTGCTCGGCCTGCCGGTGCGCATGCAGACCATGGCCACGCGCCTGTTCGGGCTCATCGAGGTGGGGCAGACGGCGCGCGGCTATGTGGTGGCCATCCTGCTCATCGCCATCTCGGCGCTGTTCCTGTGGGCCGGCAATGCCGTGGTCTCGGGGCGGCGCTCCTATGCCACCATCACCGGCAAGGGCGGGCGCGCCAAGCGCTTCGTGCTGGGGGCGGCCCGCACGCCGCTGTTCCTGCTCGCCGCGCTCGTCTGCCTGCTGACCACGGTGGTGCCGGTCGTCATCCTCATCGCCTCCTCGCTGGCGCCCTCCTCCTCGGCCCTGTTCTCGAACTGGACGCTGCATTACTGGACCGGCGCCTCCAACCCCTCCTTCGCCCAGGGCCAGCCGGGCATCTTCTCCAATCCCTTCATCCTGTCGGGCACCGGCATGACGCTGGCGCTGGGGGCGAGCGTGGCGGTCACCACCACCCTTGCCGGGCTGCTGGTGGCCTTCGTGCTCGCCCGGCACGGGCGCGGGCCGCTGGCCGGCGCCATCAACCAGCTGAGCTTCCTGCCGCTGCTGGTGCCCGGCATCGCCTTCGGCGCCGCCTATATCGCGCTGTTCGGGGCGCCGATCGGCCCGTTCCCGGCGCTGTACGGCACCTTTCCGCTGCTGGTGCTGGCGGCCACGGCCTATCTGATGCCCTTCGCGGTGCAGACCGGCCGCGCCGTGATCCAGCAGGTGTCCGGCGATCTCGACGAAAGCGCCCGCATGACCGGCGCCAGCTTCCCCCGGCGGCTGGCCGCCATCACCGTGCCGCTGGCCAGCCGGGGCCTGGCGGCGGGGGCGCTGATCGTCTTCGTCAAGATCATGCGCGACCTGTCGCTGGTGGTGCTGCTGTTCACGCCCACCACGCCGCTGCTGTCGGTGCTGGCCTATCGCTACGCCTCGGAAGGCTTCGGGCAGTTCGCCAACGCCATCACCGTCGTCATCCTCGTCATCTCCATCGCCGCGACGCTGCTGGCCAACCGCCTCCAGACCAAGTCGCAGCCCTGGCTCAAGTCCTGAGAACGCCCATGATCCGCCTCGAAAACCTCGGCAAGTCCTTCGGCAGCTTCGACGCCGTCAAGGAGGTCAGCCTCGACGTGCCCAGGGGCGCCTTCCTGGTGCTGGTGGGACCGTCCGGCTGCGGCAAGTCCACCATGCTGCGCATGCTGGCCGGGCTCGAGACGCCGAGCGCGGGGCGCATCGTGTTCGGCGAGCACACGGTGTCGGACGGCGGCCAGGGCTGGACCATCGATCCCTCCCGCCGCAATGTCGGGCTGGTGTTCCAGTCCTATGCGCTGTGGCCGCACATGACGGTGGCCGGCAATGTCGACTGGCCGCTCAAGGTCAAGGGGCTGGGCAAGGCCGAGCGCCGGCAGCGCATCGAGGAGGTGCTGCGCCTGCTCGGCATAGACGGGCTGGCGGGCCGCTATCCCAACGAGATCTCCGGCGGCCAGCAGCAGCGCGTCGCCATCGCCCGCATGATCGCGCCGCGCCCCGGCATCCTGCTGTTCGACGAGCCGCTGTCCAATCTCGATGCCAAGCTGCGCGTCGAGATGCGCACCGAATTGCTGCGGGTGCACCGCGCCACCGGCGCCACCTCGGTCTATGTCACCCACGACCAGGTGGAGGCCATGACCATGGCCAGCCATGTCGCGGTGCTCAACAACGGCCGGGTGGAGCAGTTCGGCCCGCCGGCCGAGCTGGTCGCCAACCCGGCCACCGCCTTCGTCGCCACCTTCGTCGGCACGCCGCCGGCCAATCTGGTGCCGGTCGCGGCCCTGCCCGAGGCGCTGGCCGCGGGCCTGCCGGCCGAGGCCAGCGCCATGTACCGGCCCGAGGAATTGGGCATCGTCGCCGCCCCCGGCCCCGACAGCCTCGCCTTCGACTTCGCCGAGGCGAGCCCCGTGGCCGGGCGGACGATGGTCACCGGCACAAGCGGGGACAGGCGCCTGACCGCGGTGGTCGACGGCGCCCCGGCCCTGGCGGTGGGCGACACCGTGCATTTCCGCCTGCCGCCCCGTCCCGCCGTCGTCTTCGCCGCGAGCGGGGAGCGCCTCAAGTGAAACGCCTGCTTCTCGTGCGCCATGGCGAATCCGAATGGAACGCGGTCCGCCGCCTGCAGGGGCAGGCCGATATCGGCCTGTCGCCCGCCGGGGAGGCGCAGGCCCTGGCCCTGGCCGACACCATAGGCCGCCTGTCCCCCGACCGGGCGCTGACCTCGGACCTGCAGCGGGCCCGCCGCACCGCCGCCCTGCTCGGCCATGCGGATGCCGAGGCCGAGGCGGGCCTGCGCGAGGTCGATGTGGGGGACTGGACCGGCCGCGCCATCGCCGAGATCGCCGCCGAGGCGCCGCTGGCCTATCGCGGCTGGCGCGCCGGCGAGCAGGCCCCGCCCGGCGGCGAGATCTGGGCCGATTTCGTGGCGCGCACCAGCGGGGTCGTCCTGCCCGCCATGGAAACGGCCGACCGGCTGCTGGTGGTCTGCCATGGCGGGGTCATCCGCGCCCTGATGCAGGCGCTGCTGGGGCTCGAGCCGCGGCGCATCATCCCGGTGGGGCCGGGCAGCCTGTCCATCCTCGCCCGCAAGCCGGGCGAAGCCGCCTTCCGGCTCGAACTCTTCAACTACGCCCCCGGCGGCCCCATCCTCGACGCCCCGGACTAGGAGCTGCGGGGATTGGGCGCGACATCCTCCCGGACCTCGGGGGCACTCCCGCGCAAGCGGGCACGGCCCGGTGTGCTTGAGGACCCTAGCGCGGTTCGGCTCCGATGGATGCCCCGGCATCGTCGCGGCGGCGCGGCGCGAAGGTGGGCTCCACCCGGACGGGAACGGCTTGCGGCACCCGGGCCGGCAGCAGCGTCCAGGGGCGGCGGGGCGGGCGGTCCGGCCAGGGGCGGTCGCTGCGGGCGATGCGGTGCGGCGTCTTGAACCAGTGGAAGGGCCGGCGGGCCAGGTCGAGCAGCGCCCGCAGCGTCGCCCAGGCGATCAGCAGCCAATAGGCCGGCAGCAGCAGCTGGCCGGGCCAGAGATGGGACTGGCCGGAGCGGCGCAGCCCGACGATGTTGGCGGCGATGGCCGCGCCATGGCCCACGACCAGCACGGCGATGCAGGTGGCGGCCCAGGCGTCGAGCGCGGTCCAGTCCAGCCGGCCCTGCAGGCCGCGCACGGTCAGCGACAGCAGGAAGCCCAGATGCAGCAGCGGCGCCAGGATCATGCCCAGCACTAGGATCTGGAAGGCGAGGAAGCCGCGCCAGCCGAGATCGGCGAGGAGCGCGCGCGGGCGCCGCGTATGCACCAGATAGGTCTGCATCCACCCCTTCATCCAGCGCGTGCGCTGGCCGAGCCAGGGGCCGAACTGCTCGGGCGCGTCCTCGAGCGTGTGGCTGGTGCTGGTGGCGGTGCGCAGGCCCCGGCGGGCGAGGCGCACGCCGAGATCGGCATCCTCGGTGACGTTGAAGGCGTCCCATCCGCCCAGCCGGCGCAGGGTGGCGAGGCGGAAATGGTTGGAGGTGCCGCCCAGCGGCATCACCACGTCCCAATGTGCCAGGGCCGGCAGCAGCACGCCGAAGAGGCCGGCATACTCGCCGGCGAACAGGGTCGGCAGCAGGCCGCGCCGGGCATTGGCGATGACGAGGCGCGCCTGGACGCATTCGATCTCGGGCTGGCGCCGGAACTGCTCGACCACGCCCAGCAGCTGTCCCGGATCGGGCCGGTCCTCGGCGTCGTAGACCACCACGAATTCGCCGCGGCACAGCGGCAGGGCGAAATCGAGCGCCTTGGGCTTGGTGCGCGGGGCGGCGTCGGGCACCTCGACCAGGCTGAAGCGCGGATCGCGCAGATGCCGGCGCACCGCGGCGACGGTGGAGCGGCTGCGGGCCTCGACGACGAAGATGATCTGGAGCTTCTCGGCCGGATAGTCGAGCCGCCCCAGGGCGGCGGCGAGCTGGTCCACCATGTTGGCCTCCTCGCGCAGGGGCACGAGGATCGAATAGGTGGGCAGGCCGGCCCGGTCGGGAGCGGGCCGGACCGGTGCCGGCCCTTTCGGCGCGGGCGCGGCCAGGGCGAGCAGCCGCAACAGGGCCGGCAGCACCACGAGCCCGCCCCATAGCGGCAGCACCCAGACCTGCCCGGCGGCCGGCGCCGTCAGCAGCAGCAGGACGAGGCCGAGCACGCCCAGCGCGAAGCCCCAGCGGACGAGGCCGGTGAGCTCGAGCTGGGCGGCGGCATGGGGCCAGTGGCGGCCGAGATTCTGCCTCGCGTGGTCCACCATGGCGGGCGCCGCGGCCCACACCAGATGGTCGCGCAGCGCCGAGGCCGGCACCAGGCAGAGCCGCTGGCGCAGGCCGGGGTCGGCGCGGCGCGCCCGGGCCAGCCGCACGAAGCCGAAGAAATCCGGGGCCGCGAAGGCGACGTCGCGGTCGAGGACGCGGAGGCGGAACATGCGCACTTCGGCCAGCACCTCCAGCCGGTTCGGCGCGAAGGACGGCTCGGCGAGGCGCGGCACCACGGGGAAGAAGGCGAGACCGGCCCATTCGGCGCCGCGGCGCATGGCCTCGGCCTCCTCGATGCCGCGATGGACGACGCACCAATGGAGGGGATCGACCTCGGCTTCCAGCGCCCGCTCGATGGCGTCGAGGGCGGCGGCCTCGTCGGCGCCCGGGCCTATCAGGGCGAGCATCAGCGCGGTGGCGTCGGACATGGCGCGTCCGGGCCGTCAGTGGGATTGCGGCAGATGTCCGAAGGCGGCCCGGTCCGACCCGCCCGGGATGAGCGGCTCGCTCATCCCGGTGGTCCGCCGCACGTTGTAAAGGGCCTGCTCGGATACCTCGATCCAGGCGGCGATGGTGGGCTTGCCCTCCAGCATGGCCGGGGGACCGAGCGGGGTGATGCGCCAGCCGACGCTGGTGCCGTGCTCGATCATGGCGATGGAGGAGACGAAGGTGATGTAGGAAAAGCCCTCCAGGAGGGCATATTCCATCACCGCGCAGAAAAGGGCTGCAGACTCGGGGGTGCGCCGCCGGCCTTCGCGTCGATCGGGACGCACGTAGAAGCGCGTCCAATCGGCCCCAAGCGAAGGATCGGCGGGGAGGTCTCCGTGCACGAGCCCGTGAAAGACCGTCTGCAGCAAGTTCGGCCGGTCGAGCGGGGTGAGGCGCGAGCCGCCGACGACCTCGCCCCGATCGATGAGAAGGATATGGGTGGTGTCGGGCGTGTCGAAGGCGTCGATGTCGCGCCCGTCGTCGCGGCGCAGCGCCTCCCAGCCCTGCAGATCGACGAAGACCCGGTGGCGCAGGCGATAGTGCTGCTCGAGCAGGTCGGAGCTCTGCCGGTCCGTTGCCGCACGGACGATATGCACCTTCATCGCTAGCCCCCGGGGCCCGTTCGCCTGGTGGCATTAGGCCCCGCGGCGGCGGGGAGCGAAATTGGTAGAAATCACAATACCGGCGGGCGCCGCTACAGGGTGATGAGCTTGTGGCGGATGGCCTCGACCACGGTGTGCAGCCGGTTGTTGGTGCCCAGCCGCCGGCGGGCGTTCTCGCAGTGCTGGTTGACCGTGCGGGTGCTGAGCCCGGTGATGTCGGCGATCTCGGAGGCGGTCTTGCCCAGCGCCGCCCATTTCAGCACCTCGGCCTCGCGCGGGGTGATGGCGCGGCGCGGCAGGGCCTCGCGGGCGGCGGTGTTGAGGAAGCGCAGCCGGCCATGGGCGTAGAGGGCGAGCATGTGCAGCTCGAGCCGGGCCTTGTCGTCCAGGTGCCGGGTGCGGCCCACCAGCGACACCACGCCCTGCATGCCGCCTTCCATGTGCACGGGCACGCACAGCCCGTCATCCATGCCGAAGTCGCGCGCCTCCTCCATCACCCGCCGCGCCGGCAGGTCGGACTGGGGGTCGTAGGGCGCCTCGGACCAGTCGAAGGGCAGGGTGGTGGAGAAGCAGTGCCGCGCCACCGGGTCGAGATGCACGTAGCCGAGGCTGGTGTAGCGGTCGTACCATTCGTCGGACCAGCCCGAGAGCAGCACGAAGGGCCGCACGTCCAAGCCCCGGTCCGGCAGGCCGGAGATGATGAAGCGCTCGAAGCCGTACTGGCCGATGGCGGAGAACATGATGTCGAGGATCGCGCCGGACTCGTCCTGGCGCTGGATGGCCTCGATGGTGGACATCAGATCGGCATTCATCCCGGCGCCAGCCCCCTACTGCCGTTCGAACCCACGCCGAATGTGCCGCCATTCGCGCCGCTAGGCAAGCCTCCCCCGGGCCGGGATATGCCGATATCAGAGAGACTTAGGGCGCGACGCGATCAAATCTGCGGGGGCGGCCTGCCACCGCAGGACCCCCGCCCGGCCATTCGAGCGCAGCTCTCATGGCCGAGCCTGCGCTCGGGAGCGCGCAAGCGCTACCCGGGTGGGGAGGGGGGCAAACGGCCCCGATCCCATGCGAAGGCGAACCGGTTTAGTGCTTCACCTGGAACTGGTGCGGGTTGAACCGGTAGGCGGTGGAGCAGAACTCGCAGACCACCTCGATCTCGCCGTCCACCGCCATTTCGGCGCGCTCCTCCTCGGAGAAGCTGTTGGCCAGCATGTCCTCGATGCGGTCGGCCGAGCAGGTGCAGCGCTCCTCCAGCGGCTGGGGCGGGAACACCCGGACGCCGGTTTCGTGGTAGAGGCGGAACAGCAGCCGCTCCGGGGACAGGTCGGGGTCGGCCAGCTCCAGATCGCCCACCGTGGCCAGCAGCGCCTTGGCCTCGGTCCAGCCGTCGGCCTCGACGAAATCGGGGTCGGCCATGTCCGGATTGTCGAAGTCGCCGTCGCCCGGCAGGTCGGCCATCACCGCGATGCCGTTGGCCGGCAGGTGCTGCACCAGCATGCCGCCGGCGCGCCAGCGGGGGCGGTGGTCGCCCCGGGTGGTCATCTGCGCCACGGCCAGGCGCACCTGGGTGGGGATCTGCTCGGATTGCAGGAAATAGGTGTGCGCCACCTCCTCCAGCGAATTGCCGTCGAGGGCGACGATGCCCTGGTAGCGCTCGGTATGGGGGCCCTGGTCGATGGTCATGGCCAGATGCCCGTTGCCGAGCAGCTCGGCGGGGCTGGTGCGGCCGAGCTCGGCGGCCCTGAGCAGCGCGTCGTGGTCGTAGCGGGCATAGCCGCGCATGCCGTCGGGCGCGTCGAAATCGACCACGATGAGGTTCACCGGGCCGTCGGTCTGGGTCTGGAGGATGAAGCGTCCCTCGAACTTGAGCGAGGAGCCGATGAGCGCGGAGAGCACCACCGCCTCGCCCAGCAGGCGCGCGACGGGCGCCGGATAGTCGTGGCGCGACAGGATGGTGTCGAGCGCGGCGCCCAGCCGGACGACGCGGCCGCGGGTGTCGAGCTTGTCGAGGGTGAAGGGCACCACGGCGTCGTCCCCGGTCTCGGGGCGGTCGAGGCCCAGGGCGGAGAGCAGGTTCTCGGTCATGGTCGGTTCCGTGGTCATCACTATCACTCTTGTTCAGGCTACGCCTTCGCATTGCCGGACGCCAGCAAACCCTCGCCGGGCCATTCCCGCCCGCGCGGGAACCTCCGTTTGCTGCAACGGAGGCCCCTGCCTTCGCGGGGTGACGTTTGGCGGGTGTGCAGAAGCGGCGGGAAATCCGCCTAGTTCGTCTCGACCCCGAAGGCCCAGCACAGAATGGCTTTCTGGGCGTGCAGGCGATTTTCGGCCTCGTCGAACACCACCGACTGGGGACCGTCGATCACCTCGTCGGTCACCTCGTCGCCCCGATGGGCGGGCAGGCAGTGCATGAACAGGGCGTCCTTGTTCGCCAAGGCCATTAGATTGGTGTTCACCTGGTAGGGTTTCAAGACCCGGCGGCGCTCGGCGGCATCGACGTCGCCCATCGACACCCAGGTGTCGGTGATGACCAGATCGGCCCCCTCGACGGCCTCCCGCGGGTCCTCGATCAGCCGCACGGCGCTGCCGGCCCGGCGGATGTCCTCCATCAGGTCCTTTTCGGGGCTGTATTCCTCGGGCGTGGCGATGGTGAGCTGGCATCCGAACAGCTCGGCGGCGTTGACCCAGGAATGCAGCACGTTGTTGCTGTCGCCCACCCAGGCCACCTTGGCGCCCTTGATGTTGCCGCGGTGCTCCTCGAAGGTCATCAGGTCCGCCATGATCTGGCAGGGATGGGCGCGGCGCGTCAGGCCGTTGATGACCGGCACTGTCGCCGCCTCGGCCAGCTCCAGGAGGTCCGCATGGGAGAGGATGCGGATCATGATGGCATCGACATAGCGGCTCATCACCTTGGCGGTGTCGGCCAGGGTCTCCTCGCGGGAGAGCTGCATCTCCTGGCCGGAGAGCATGATGGTCTCGCCGCCGAGCTGGCGCATGCCGACATCGAAGCTGACGCGGGTGCGGGTGGACTGGCGCTCGAAGATCATGGCCAGCACCTTGTCCTTGAGCAGCTGGGGCCGGTCGCCCTCCTTGAGGCGCTGCTTGAGGGCGCCGGCCTGGTTGAGCATGCCGCGCAGTTCGGCATAGCTGAAATCGTCGATGGAAAGAAAATGCCTTGGGGTGCCGGTCGTCATGGGCCGGGTTCCTTTTTGACGCTTTGCGGAATGGACTGCAGGGTCGTCACCATGCCCGATGACGACTAATAAACCATGTCAGCGTCCTCGGCGGCGCCCGAAGTGGTAGAAGGTCAGGTGCATCAGGAGCCTGCCGCGGCGGTGGCCGCCGTCTCGGCCTCGATGGCGTCGAAGGCGGCGGCGAGCTTGTCCATGGCCTCCTCGATATCGGCCTCGCCGACGATGAGCGGCGGCAACAGGCGCAGCACGTTGTCGCCGGCGCCGATGGCCAGGAGCTGGTGGTCGTCGCGCAGCCGGGCGACGAAATCGCGCACGGGCGGGGTGATCTTGATGCCGGCGAGCAGGCCCCTGCCGCGCAGCTCCAGCACGTAATCGGGATATTTCTGCGCCAGCTGCTGCAGGTGCCAGGCGAGGCGCTGGCCCATGGTGTTCACATGGTCGAGGAAGCCGGGAGCGAGGATGCGGTCGAGCACGGCGTTGCCGACGGCGCAGGCCAGGGGGTTGCCGCCATAGGTCGAGCCGTGGGTGCCGGGCACCATGGAGGCGGCCACCGCCTCGCGGGCGAGGCAGGCGCCGAGCGGGAAGCCGCCGCCGATGGCCTTGGCCACCGCGACGATGTCGGGCGTCACGTCGGCCCATTCATGGGCGAAGAACCGGCCGGTCCGGCCGAAGCCGCACTGCACCTCGTCGAAGACCAGCAGCATGTCGTGCTCGTCGCAGAGCCGGCGCAGCCCCTGGAGGAACTCGACGCTCATGGCGGTGACGCCGCCCTCGCCCTGCACCGGCTCGATGAGGATGGCGCAGCTCTGCGGGCCGACGAGGGCCCTGACCGCATCGAGGTCGCCCGGGGCGGTGTGCTTGAAGCCCGCCAGGGGCGGGCCGAAGCCCTCGAGATAGGAGGGGTTGCCGCCGGCGGCGATGGTGCCCAGCGTGCGGCCGTGGAAGGAGCCGGAAAAGGCGATGATCTCGTAGCGCTCGGGCTGGCCCTTGGCGAAGAAATGGTGCCGCGCCGTCTTGATGGCGCATTCGAGGGCCTCGGCGCCCGAATTGGTGAAGAACACCTTGTCGGCGAAGGTAGCGTCGACCAGCCGCTGGCCCAGCCGCTCCTGCTCGGGGATCGAGAAGACGTTGGAGGTGTGCCACACCTTGTCGGCGGCGGCCTTGAGGGCGGCCACCAGATGCGGGTCGCCATGGCCCAGCGCGTTCACCGCGATGCCGGAATGGAAGTCGAGATAGGCTCGGCCATGCTGGTCGTAGAGGCGCATGCCCTCGCCCCGCTCGAAGGCGAGATCGGACCGGGCATAAGTGCCATAGAGCGCAGACATGGTGGAGATTCCTCTGGTGTTTCCGGTTGGGCGACAGGCATCGCATGAAAGCGTGGCAAAGGTGCCACAAAAACCAAAAACGCGCCGTTTCGGCAGCGCGTTTGGCCCCGAGAATTAGGCGAATTTCGCCCATGAAGTCAACGTTCTCGCGCCAAGTGCCTGATTTGACTCAGGGATTGTTCAGGCAATCTTAACCAATGAATAGACGGGGAAAATCGGCCCCGACTCTTGATCCCGATTCCGGCGATGGCGTAGTCTCGACGGCGTTGGGGGCACGACATCTCGTGCGGCGGACCCGCTCAACATACGAGCTGTAGAGTCGAAGGCTGCCAGGCCGGTTTTTGGCAGCGCAATGAAGGATTCTGTTTTGACGATGGTTTCAGGAGCGCAATCGATGGGCTGGACTGACGAGCGCGTCGAACTTTTGAAAAAGCTCTGGATGGAAGGCCTCAGCGCCAGCCAGATTGCGGCCGAACTGGGCGAAGGGGTGACGCGCAACGCCGTGATCGGCAAGGTGCACCGCCTGAAGCTCTCCGCCCGCGCCAAGCCGACCAACACCACCCCCCGGCCCCGCCCGGCCAGCCGGCCGGTGGCACGGCGCGTCGCCAGCCCCTCCGCCGGCATGGGCGGCATGGGCGGCGCCAAGCCGCGCGCCAGCCTCTCGCGCCCGCAGGTGATGGGCGCCACCGCGCTGGCCGCCAGCCCCGAGATGGATGCCGAGCTCTACGTGGCCCCGGCCACGGCCGAGCTCTACATCCCCGAGGACAAGCGGCTCAACCTGCTCCAGCTCACCGAGCACACCTGCAAGTGGCCGATCGGCGACCCGCTGACCAAGGATTTCTACTTCTGCGGCCAGCACAGCCTGGAGACCGGCCCCTATTGCGAGTTCCACTCCCGCCGCGCCTACCACCAGGTGGACAAGAAGAAGCGCTGACCCGCCGCGCACTCCCCCGCACAAGGGCGCCGCAAGGCGCCTTTTTTCGTGCCCTGGCCTCTCGCTTCCCGACCCGTCCCCAAGAGGGAGAGTTTACATCGGGTGCTTCGCGCTTGTGGCACCACCCTCGCCCAAGCGCCCAGGCTGGCAATATCCTAAGGCAGCAGCACGTCCACCCGCAGGCCCTCTCCGGGCTTGCTCTTGATGCTGATCTGGCCGCGATGGCGCTGGACGATGTGCTTGACGATGGCCAGGCCGAGGCCGGTGCCCTTCTTCTTGCGGCTGGCGTCGGCGTCGATGCGGTAGAAGCGCTCGGTCATGCGCGGCACGTGCTCGGGCTCGACGCCGGGGCCGTGATCGACCACGCTGACCTGGTGCTTGAGGCCGGCCCGGTCGATGGCGGTGAGACCGACCTCCACCGTGCCGCCGCCGGCGCCGTACTTGATGGCGTTGTCCATCAGGTTCTCGAACACCTCGTAGAGCTGGCTGCGGTCGCCGGTGACGGTGACGGGCGCCTCGGGCAGGGTCAGCACGATGTCGAGCGCGGCGGCGCGGGCCTGGGTCTGCAGGCCCTCGCGCACCTCGCGCAGCAGCGCCGAGAGGTCCACCGAGCCGGTGGGCCGCACATGCTGGTGCATCTCGATGCGCGACAGGCTCAGCAGGTCGTCGATCAGCCGGCTCATACGCTCGGCCTGGCCGCGCATGATGCCGAGGAATTTTTCGCGCGCCGCCGCGTCCCGCGCCGCCGGGCCCAGCAGCGTGTCGATGAAGCCGAGCAGCGAGGCGAGCGGGGTGCGCAGCTCGTGGCTGGCATTGGCGATGAAGTCGGAGCGCATGGCATCGACCCGCTTGAGCTCGGTGAGGCTCTGGAAGGTGACCAGCAGCTGGCGGTCCTCGTCGGCCAGCCAGTCGCCCCCGGGCCGGCGCAGCGGGGCCACCACCACCCGGTCCCAGGTTTCGCTGGGCAGGGTCTCGTGCAGCTCGAAGCTGCGCGGCTGGCCGGTGCGGAGCGAGCCGTCTATGGCCGCGACCAGCTCGGGATTGCGCAGCGCCAGGGTGAGCAGCCGGCCGGGCTGCACATTGGGATATTGGCGGGCGGCGGCGGTGTTGCGATAGACGACGGCGCCGCGCCGGTCGAGCACGAGGCAGGGCTCGTCCAGCGCCTCGGCGAAGGCGGGCATGGCGACCTCCATGCCCTCGGCCGCCGGCAGCGCCTGGGCCGGGGCCGGCACCTCGACGGTGCGGGTGACCGTCACCACCGGCTGGGGCAGCAGCGCCACGAAGCCGACCACGAACAGATAGCCGATGACGGCGATGTCCGCCCGCAGGCCGCCGAACAGCACGAAGGCCAGCACCAGGCCCATGAGCCCGATCAGCAGCGCCGCCTGGCCGGCGAGGCGCGAGAGCAGCGCGGCGGCGCGCGGCAGGGTCGGCGGGAAGCGGGAATCGTCCATATCCGGTGGCCGAATCAACGGGTTGACCCCGGCTCTTGCGCGGGGGGCGCCTTCATAGCACGTTCAATATGACAACGGAGAGACAGCGTGACCGACCCCATTGACGGCTTCGACATCGACGATCCGGACCTGCCCAGGGCCATCAGGAAGGCCGCCTTCACCTCGGGCGGCTATCCTTACGAGGACAAGCTCGACGACGACGATTATGACACGCAGATGTATGCGCTGCAAAAGCAGCTGGTGCTGCACCAGGCCCACATGGCCAGGGCGGGCACGCGCACGGTGATCGTCTTCGAGGGCCGCGACGCCGCCGGCAAGGGCGGGACCATCAAGCGGTTCCTCGAAAACCTCAATCCGCGCTACAACCTCATCGCCGCCCTGCCCAAGCCCAACGACCGGGAGCGGACGCAATGGTATTTCCAGCGCTATGTCGACTGGCTGCCGGCGGCCGGCGAGATGGTGCTGTTCGACCGCTCCTGGTACAACCGCGCCGGGGTGGAGCCGGTGATGGGGTTCTGCACGCCCGAGCAGACCGAACGGTTCCTCGAGGAGGCGCCCGAGTTCGAGAAGCGCCTGACCAATGACGGCATCCGCATCGTCAAATTGTGGCTCTCCATCGGCCGGGAAATGCAGCTCAAGCGCTTCCACGACCGGCGGCACGACCCGCTCAAGACCTGGAAGCTGTCGCCGGTGGACCTGGAGGCGCTCGGCAAATGGGACGCCTATTCGGCGGCCCGCGACCGCATGCTGGAGCGCACCGACAGCCGCCACGCTCCCTGGACGGTGATCCGCGCCAACGACAAGAACCGGCTGCGCCTCAACGCCATCCGCGTGGTGCTGCGCGGGCTCGACTACGAGGGCAAGGACGAAGCCGAGATCGGCCGGATCGACAGCAAGATCGTGCTCGGCGCCGAGGAGTTCCTGGCGCTGGAGGGGGAATGAGATAGCGGCTCCACCCTGCGCGGGGCGTTCAGCTTGGACGCCTGGGCGGCCAAGCCAACCACCGGGTCATTCCCGCGCCATCGGAAACCCCTGTTTATAGAGGCGCCCGATAAACGGAGGTCCCCGCGGACGCGGGGACGACACCGTGGGGGGTGGCCGGGTTCACGCGATGCCGAAGCATCCCCCGATTGCCGGAACGCGCCCGGCAATGACGGAGATCTGAGGCCCGAGCCCCGCAACGGAAGCTATCGGATACGGGCCAGGGCGTTTCCGTCGGGGCCCGGACCGCTTCAGAACGCCCACTCGCCCTTGCGCATCACCGGCTCGGCGGTGCCGTCGGCATGGATGCCGTCGATGTCCACCTGGTCGGAGCCGATCATCCAGTCGATATGGATGAGGCTCTTGTTGCCGCCCTGGGCGAAGATCTGGTCGGGGCTCAATTCCTTGCCGCCCTCGAAGCAGTCGGCATAGCACTGGCCCATGGCGATGTGGCAGGAGGCGTTCTCGTCGTAGAGCGTGTTGTAGAACAGGATGCCCGAGGCCGAGATGGGCGAGGAATGCGGCACCAGCGCCACCTCGCCCAGCCGCCGCGCGCCCTCGTCGGTGTCGAGCACCTTGTTGAACACGTCCTGGCCCCTGGTGGCCTTGAGCTCGACCAGCCGACCCTCCTCGAAGCGCGCCTGGATGTTCTCGATCAGCGTGCCGTTGTGGCTGAGCGGCTTGGTGGCGGCCACCGTGCCCTCGACGCGCAGGCGATGCGGGGTGGTGAACACTTCCTCGGTGGGAATGTTGGGGTTGCAGGTGATGCCGTTCTTGGCCTCGGAGGCGCCGCCCTTCCAGCGGTGGCCGTCGGCGAGGCCCACGGTGAGGTCGGTGCCCGGCCCCGAATATTTCAGCGCCGAGAACTTCTTGCCGTTGAGCCAGGTCCAGCGCGCCTTGAGATTGGCGTTGTGCTCCTTCCAGGCGGCGACGGGATCGTCGAGATCGACGCGGGAGGCCTTGAAGATGGCGTCGGCCAGTTTGGCCACCGCCACGTCCTCGGCGTCATCGGGAAAGACCAGCCGGGCCCAGGCGGGGCTGGGATAGGAGACGATGTTCCAGTTGATGTCGAAGCCGGTGATCAGCTCCAGCGCCGGGCGGTAGGCGGCGGAGTTGGCGCGGTTGGCGCGGGAGACCTTCTCGGGATCCTGCTCGGCCAGCATCATCGGGTTGTCGCCGGCGATGGCGAGGCGGGCGGCATTGTTGCGATAGGCCTCGGCCATGCCCGCATAGAGCCAGCCGGCGGCGCGGTCGAAGCTCTCGTCCCGGGCGTGGCGGAAGCGGGCGAGGGTCGTCTCCTCGTCGGAATAGATGGTGGTGACCAGCCCGGCGCCGGCCTTGTAGGCATGCTCGGTGATGCGGCGCACCAGCGGGGCGGCCGTCATCGGCGCGGTGATCACCAGGTCCTGGCCCTCGGCCAGCTGCAGGCCCACCTTGATGGCGACCTGGGCGAGTTTGTCGAGCTTGACCGGATCGACGGGGGAATTGCTCATCGGGCTTCAGCCTCTTGCCTTGAATCGGTTGGCGGCAGCCTATCGCCGCCGCGGCGGGTGCGCCACCCGCCGCAATCGGAAAAACCGTTGACCTAGGTCAAAGTCGGCGGGCGCGGCGGCGCGCATAGCAAAGGCATCGCATCGGAGGTGCCTCATGCCCGCAACCACCCTGTTCTTCGTCGCCGCCATCCTCGCCATGTTCGGCGTGTTCAGCTTCGCCCTCGCTTATGTCCAGCTCCGCACCAGGGGCCTCGTCGCCCCGGGCGCGCTCCCGCCGGAGTGAGGGGCGCGACTTCGGCGGCAGCGGCGGACCAGCCGCCCGGGGCATCCCCGTGACCCATTTGCATCATTTTCCGAGCCTTGCATGAATCCGGCATTGGCAAAGGCGGACGGTTTGGCTACAAACCGTTCGCCGCTTCATTTTTCGAACCAGGGAGGCGTTGCATGACAGCACCGATGTTTGCCTCCCCGGCGGGCAACCCACGACGTTAGCTCGCCCCCATCCGCGGCCCGCCGAACGAGGCCAGCCGCCCGCGGTTTTCCCGTAGTCCCCGCAGCCATGTCCGGCCCCACCGGGTCGTTTGCCGTCCGGCCGGCGCTGCGCCTTTCATGATCCGTTTCAAGGAACCGGCTGCCGGAGAACGGCGCCGGACACAGAAAATGAGTCGCAAGAAGCTCGATTTCCGCGCCGATGCCTTCCGCAACGTGCTCGGCTTCACCTTCCGGCACTGGCGCAAGCAGCCCTGGCGCGTGGCCGGCATCGCCATATTGGTGCTGCTCGCCACCCTGGCCGAGGCGCTGAGCCCGCTGTTCGCGGGCCGGCTGGTGGATGCGGTGGCGCTGGGGGCGGGCTCGGATGCCGCCGTCGCGGCGGCCATCACCGCCTTCGCCACCATGTCGGGGCTCTATCTCGCCTCGGTGGCCCTGCGCCAGCTGGTCTTTCTCAACATCATCAGCCTGACGCTGAAGATGATGGGTGAGATCGCCGCCAGCGCCTTCCACCGCGTGCAGCGCTTCTCCAGCGACTGGCACGCCAACAGCTTCGCCGGCTCCACCGTGCGCAAGATCACGCGCGGCATGTGGGCGCTCGACCTGCTGAACGACACGCTGCTGATCTCGCTCTTGCCCTCCACCATCATGCTGGTGGGCGCCACGGTGATCCTGGGGTCGTACTGGCCGGTCATGGGCCTTCTGGTCGGGGTCGGCTCGCTCGTCTACATCGCGGTGACCATCACCCTGTCCACCGGCTTCGTCGCCCCGGCGGCGACGCTCGCCAATGCCTGGGACACCCGCATGGGCGGGGCGCTGGCGGATTCGGTGAGCTGCAACAGCGTGGTCAAGGCCTTCGGCGCCGAGACGCGCGAGGAGAGCCGGTTGCAGAACGTGATCGGCAAGTGGGACAGCCGCACCCGCCGCACCTGGAAGCGCGGCACGCTGAGCGGCGGCGTGCAGGGCGTGATGATGGTGGCCATGCAGACGGCCATCCTCGGCCTCGTGATCTGGCTGTGGGCCCAGGGTCGGGCGACGCCGGGCGACATCGCCTTCGTGCTCACCATGTTCTTCCTGCTGTCGGGGCATCTGCGCGACGTGGGCCAGCACATCCGCAACCTGCAGCGCTCGGTGAACGACATGGAGGAGCTGGTCAATCTCTACGCCCAGCCGCTCGGCATCGAGGACCGGCCGGGCGCGAAGCCGATCGCCATCACGGCGGGCGGCATCCGCTTCGACGGCGTCACCTTCCAGTACGGCGCGCACGCCACCCCGCTCTACCGCGATTTCTCGGTGGCGATCCGGCCGGGCGAGCGCGTCGGGCTGGTGGGCCATTCCGGCTCGGGCAAGACCACCTTCGTCAAGCTGGTGCAGCGGCTCCACGACGTCGGCAGCGGCACCATCACCATCGACGGGCAGGACATCGCCGCGGTGCAGCAGGCCTCGCTGCGCAACCAGATCGCCATCGTGCAGCAGGAGCCCATCCTGTTCCACCGGACGCTGGCCGAGAACATCGCCTATGGCCGGCCCGACGCCCGCCGCGAGGAGATCGTCGCCGCCGCCAGGCAAGCCAATGCGCACGACTTCATCATGGAGCTGCCCAAGGGCTACGAGACGCTGGTGGGCGAGCGCGGGGTGAAGCTGTCGGGCGGGGAGCGCCAGCGCGTCGCCATCGCCCGGGCCTTCCTCGCCGATGCGCCGATCCTGATCCTCGACGAGGCCACATCGAGCCTCGACAGCGAGAGCGAGGTGATGATCCAGCAGGCCATGGAGCGGCTGATGGAAGGCCGCACCACGCTGGTCATCGCCCACCGGCTCTCCACCGTGCGGGCGCTCGACCGGCTGCTCGTCTTCGACAAGGGCCGCATCGTCGAGGAAGGCGACCACGAGACGCTCATCCGCCTCAAGGGCGGCATCTACCGCCGCCTGTTCGAACGCCAGGCGCTGGAGCTGACCAAGGGCCTGGTGGCGTAACCGGAATCCGTCACCGTCATCGCCCGTATCCCCGGGCGATGACGGTTGTCGGCACCAGTATCCGCTTCGGTCGAAGCGGACAACATCGTTGCACTTGCCAACAAAGACCAACTTCGCTTGACTGGTTTGCAGTCAAGCGAAAGGGGGCGCAGTTGGCAAAACTACCGAAGAAATTCGTCGACCGAGTTTCCACCAACCTGAGGAAATATCAGAAAATTGCGGCCGCGCAGCAAAAGGCAGATGTGGCCGAAGCCAATACGGTCACCTTGGTCAAAGACATTCTGGCCGATGTCTTGGGGTACGATAAATGGGAGGAACTGACCGGGGAACATCAGATCAAGGCCACATTCTGTGACGTGGCAATAAAGATCGGTGGCCAGCTCCGACTCCTCATCGAGGTAAAATCCGCCGGAACATCCCTTTCTGATGGGCACCTGCAACAGGTGATTAATTACGGTGCCCATCAAGGGATCCATTGGCTCATTCTCACCAACGCCGTGGAATGGCGATTGGTGAAAATCGTGGTCGCCAACCAAATTAGCCATGAGGAGGTGGCCAGAATTCC